>Ga0181521_10001251_pt1 | contig 31699 bp, 27 predicted proteins | sample PEATcosm2014_Bin_32_FD_119764 | JGI IMG/M metagenome (GOLD analysis project Ga0181521, IMG submission 119764) | Peatland microbial communities from MTU Mesocosm Facility, Houghton, MI, USA - PEATcosm2014_Bin02_60_metaG | ecosystem: Environmental > Terrestrial > Soil > Wetlands > Peat | place...
ATGCCGGCCTTTCGTGCCGTCTGGATGGCCGCGGTCATGTCCGCAATCCGCGGCGGTTCATTGTCCAGGGCCACGTTCCGCATGGCGAAGTTGTAGGTGGTGAGAACCACGTCGGTCTGCCCCTTCTTGACCAGGAACGCCAGCATTTTATCCATGTTGTAGTGCGTGCTGACGCCGGCGAACCGGATCTTCCCGGCCTTCTTGGCACTCTGCTGGGCTTCGAACAGCTCGTCGGGCACCTCGGCCGGAGTGCTCCGGTTGTGCAGATACCAGATGTCCAGGTAGTCGGTACCCAGTTCCTTCAGGCTGGTATCCAGGTCGGCCAGAATCTCCTTCGGGGTCTTGCCAATCGACTTGCTGGAGATGACCAACTGCTGTCGCTTGCCCTTGATTGCCCCACCCAACATGCGCTCGTTGTTTCCCGACTGGTACCCGCGGGCCGAGTCGAAGTGGATGACGCCGAGGTCGGCCGCCCTCGCGATCACGGACGGATCGGACGCGGTCATGCACCCGAAAGACAGCGACGTGACCTTCAGGCCGGTCTTTCCCAGGGTCCGATAAGTGAGTTTCACCTTCTCGGGTGCTTTCTGTGCAGAGGCTTGCGCAGGCAGCGGAGTGGCGGTGGGCTTCGCCAGTCCGGCGGCGGGCAGAGCCAGCCCGGCAGCCAGAAAATTACGACGCGACGACTCGGAATTCATCGAGACTCCTTCCTTCCACCAGCGATTATAGCGTCCAACGGCCCCCATTGGAGCCGCTGGTCCCATTATTCGCCGAGGCGGCGGGCGGCAGGGGATGACTCGCGCATCACAAAGCGCCGCCACGCGCGACTTCCAGACGTGCGGCGCCGGTGAAAGGGCAAGCCGGGGACCTGCCCCACTGCCTTAGACCCTCACTGACAGCGAAATCCGCTCGAGCGTGTTCCGGGCGGCGGCCAGGGTGATTGAGAGCTTTTCCTGGCCGGCGATGTCCAGGGGCATTGCGGCCAGGCGCTCCAGGCCGGCCAGGGCGGAGCGCAAGGAACGCTCGGCTCTGGCAAAGGTCTGCTCGGGGGTCTCGGGTTCGGAGTCGGGGGTGCTGGTGAGGATCTCGATGGCTTGCGCCAGCATGGGGGCGTTTTCCGGGACGATCTCGATGGGTTCACCGGCGTAGGAGAGGCCTTCTTCGGTGACGGCGCCGGCGATCTGCCGGAACTGGCCGGGCGTGATGCGGGTCACGGAGGAAAGCTCGAACCAAGCGGGGCCCAGTTGCTCGAGTTGCAGGATCACCTTGTCGGCAAACGCGCGGCTGACACCGGCGCGCTGGCGGCAAAACTGCTCCCAGGTCAGGCCGAGAGCGCGGTATCGCTTGCCCTCCCGGATCTTGCGCAGGCAAACGACGGTGGCCGCTGAACAGCGGCCCGCGATCAGGGTGAAGGCCTGTTTGCGGCCTAACCACGCACCCAAATCGAAGATGTCTTCGGTAGTGTTGTTGTCTTCCATAAAAAAAACCGCTACACCGTAGCGGCGGCTGTACGCAGAATCAATGAGGTAGCGGGGGATTTCCGCTACGCCGTAGCGGTTTTCACGACACTGGCCGCCCGCCGTTGGTGGTGCTGATTTCCAGCAGGCCTGCCACGATCCGCGAACACCGCAGAACGGCGAGGTGCAGATCCAGCAGGTCGGGACGCGCCGGATGGCCCGGTTCGAGCGTCGGAATCGAATTCGAGACGCTGTTGAGGATGACGGTCAGTTCATTATTGAGGCCGTGCGCCGCGGCCGCCGCGATGGCGCACACCCGATCGGTTTTTAGCAGGCGTTCCACACCACAGAGTAGCCGATGGATGGTAACTTTCCGGGTGACTGAGAGGGGCTGAGGCTTTGGAATCAAGGAGATGGGAGGCGTAAAATAGTTGTGACTGATCTCTTAGATTTTCAGACCCAGCATCTTCTTCATCCCCAGCTTCGCCATCCCCCAGGGGCCGAACCGGTCCTGCAATATCTTCAGGTAAAGCGCCTGAGTGTCGTCGGGCGGGATTCTGGGCTTCTCGTTGGGCTCGAGCCGCAGCGCGCCGGAGGGGCAGGTGGTCACGCACAGCGCGCAGCCGATGCAGCGCAAACGGTCCACCACGGCCTTGCCTTCCGTGCTCGAAATCGCTTCCATCTGGCAGCGCACTTCGCAGGTTCCGCAGGATTCGCAGACGTCCGGCGCCACGGCGGCGTAGAAATTGGAGCTGAAGTAATCGGCGGGATTGGGGAGGCGTTTGGCCGACTGCAGCACGTTGCAGCAGCATCCGCAACAGCAGCAGACAAACATCGGGGACTTGGTGTTCTCGGGTTCGAGGACGAGACCTTCCTTGTCGGCCTGGTCGAGCAGGTCCAGCATCTCCTCGCGGCTGATCGTCCAGCCCATGCCGGAATCCGCCGCCCACCGCGCCGCCATTCCGATCATCAAACAGTTGTCGCGGAGCTTGGTCTGCTTGCAGCTCTCGCCCAACAGGTCCTGGCCGCTGCGGCAGATGCACGGGATGGCGGCAAAAGGCCCGGGCGAGGCTTCCACGTGCGCGCGGATCTGGTCGTAGGTGGTGACGCCGCGTTCCACGGCAATCCGCTTGTTCACCGGCACGATGCGCAGTTGCGTGGTTTTCCTGGTGTGGAAGGCCTGCCCGAACGCTTCTTCCATGTACTGGCGTGTGTCGCGTTCGAACTCGGGCGTCAGCTTCTTGACCTGGCGCTCGTACATGCCGATGGCGAAGATCATCTTGGCGTAGCGAACTTCTCCCTCGATGGGCCAAGCCAGGATGTTCCCCTTCTCCGCCATCCGGTCCAGCTTCTGCTTCAGCTCGGGGAGAGCCATGCGCGACTTGAAGCGCTTGTGGATGGTGGCGGCGGGCTCGGGGATGGCGCTCAGTTCCAGCGCGATTTCGGCCTCATCGGGAGTAAAGAGGCGTTGGAGAATCCGAATCTCAACCCCGGATTGAGTAGCCGGAAAGCCGACTGGCATGCGGTCGAGGTGCTGCTGCAAGCGGCGATAGAGGGATTCGGATGCGGCGGCCGGCATAAAGGGCGATTTTACCGCATGCGGTTAGCGGATCGGCGAAAAGGGCAGCGGGCGCAGGATCGCGTTGCTGATGTTGTTCACGATTTCGGCGTCCGAGAGGCCGGGCGTGGCGCGCAGCTTCTGCCAATCGGGATCGGCGGAGAACGCACGCCAGGTTTTGTCGCGCGCAGCCAGATCGTCATACGCCAGCATGTAGGTGAGGTTCGGCATGCGGCTGCCGACGATGGTCTGGGCGAAGAAAACCGTCAACATGCCGGAGCGGCGGAAGATGCCGATCTCGCCATCGCCAAACATCTTGATCTTGCGCGCCAGCGCCTTATCGTTGGGCGCCTCGTAGGTGCGCAACTCGAAGATGCGCGCGGGGCGATTCTCGCCGGTGGGAGGCACGGCCACGGCGGGCATGGAGGGGAAGGCCCACAGGAGCGAACTTTCCATGCGGATGTAACTCAGCTCGGTCATGGAATTATACTCGTCGGCCGCCGCCAGAAACTCCTTGTCGGCGGCGAGCTTTTCGCGAGCGGTTTCGAGGGCGGCCAAGGACGGGTAGCTGGCCAGGGTCAGGATGAAGGGGGCGTCGGGTGCGATGACGGCGCTAAAACACCCGACCGGGCGAATGCCGGCACGATCGGAAGCGGGCAAGAGGCCGCGCCGCAGATACTCGGTGGTGCGCTCCACCTGGCGGCCGTTGCGCATGCGGAAATAGCGAAGCTCGATGATTACGCGCGGGGTGGATGGCTGCGCCTGCATAAGAGTGGCTCCCATGGGAAGAGTGAGGAATGTTCGACGGTGCACGTAACTACTGTAGCGCCGCGTACAGGCGGCGGTAGATGTCGGCATTGCGCAGGACGGCCTGCACGTAGTCGCGGGTCTCGGTGAAGGGGATGGATTCCACGAACTCGGCGGGCTCGCGGTAGGTATTCCAGGCGCGCCACTCGGCGGCGCGGTTGGGACCGGCGTTGTAGGCGGCCAGGGTCTGCTCCAGGTTGCCGCCGTTCTTATCGAGCATGGCGGAAAAGATGGAAACGCCGATCTTCAGGTTGGCGGCGGGCTGGAACAGCAGGCGGCTGCTGAAGCGTTTGATGCCCACCTGGCGGGCAAACAGGCGGCCGGTGGCGGGGCGCACCTGCGTCAGGCCGAAGGCGTTGGCGCGGGAGCGGGCCTGGGGGTCGAACTCGGATTCCTGGCGGATCAGGCCGGCCAGCAGGTAGGGATCGAGGTTCTTTTCGCTGGCGGCGCGGACCACGTCGGCGCGGTAGGGGAGCGGAAATAGCAGTTCCCAGAACCGGCGCGGCGCTTGATCGAGGGCCAGGTTCAGATACTCCGGGGCGAGCGACTTCATGATGCGCATGGCCTGGTGGGGAGCGGCGGCGGCACCGGCCATCTCCATGGCCAGCAGCGGCGGCTGGCCATCGGTGCGGGCGCCGAAGCGCAGCTCGGAATCGGCCAGGTCGGCCAAGCCGGCGGTTCGCAGCAGGCGCGAGCGCTCGATGCGCGCGGTGGTGGCGCTGGCGGTTTGGGCGGGCACGGGCCTGGGTTGCGGGAACGTCACCGCCGCCAGGAACCTGGCGGTCTCCGCGGAGGGCGCGGCGCCGGCGATCTGGGGACTGCGGAGGCGCGCGCGCGCCAGGATGGCGTAGTAGTGGTTCTCGAAAGCCTGGGGAAAGCGCTGGTAGCAGGTTCGGGCGGCGGCGAAATCGCTTTCCTGTTCGGCGCGCCGGCCCAGGAAATAGAGGGCGGCCCCGGCGGTGGCATGAGCGGGATAGTTGCGCAGGTGCTCGCGGAGCAGGCCGCCGGCATCGGCATCGCCGCGCATATAGGCGTGGAAGGTTACCTTCCAATGGCACAGGGCGGCGGCCGGGTCGGCGGGAAAATCCTGGTAGGCCGCGCGATACAGCGGCAGGTAATCGTCCGGCCGGTTCACCACGAGGAAGCGATTGGCCGCGGAGACGAGGGACTTCAAGCGCCAGGGCGATTTTGGATACTGGCGGTCGAGGCGATCGAGAGAGAACATCATCTCGCCATCGTCGCCCTGCCGGCGGGCGCATTCGCCGAGGTCATAGAGGCGCTCGGCATCGGCCTCCGATTGGGCGAGGTCGAGGCCGCGCAAGTAGGAGCAGGCCACCTTGGCGCTGCCCTTGAGAAAATCGGCTTCTCCGATGCGCACGCGCGCCTGGTCGCGCTCCAAGCCGGCGACTCGATCGACTAGAGACCGGTACTCCGAGCGCGCCAGAGCGTACTCGCGAAGCTCCAGCAGGCGATCGGGGCGGCGCAACATCAGGCGGGCCGGGGGCGGCGGATAGCCGTCGCCCATGGCGTCTTTGAGCGCCAGCAGAGCGGCTCCGGCGCGGGTGGCGGCGTCGCTGGTGGGGTACTGATAGTAGACGCGCTGGTAGGATTCCGCGGCAGGAACCAGGTTGTTGGCGGCGCGGTAGCAATCGGCCAGCGTGAGGTCGCCTTCGGGCTGGGGCAGATCGGCGTAAAGCTCGCGCAGGATACGGGCGCCTTCGGCGGGCTGGGTGGTTTCGAGAGCGCGGGCTTCGAGCAGCCATGCCTGGGCGGAAAGCGGCGAGAGCAATGGTGTGGTGTGGGTGGGAGCGAGGTCGTTCGCAATGCCGGCGGCATCGTTCAATTCCACACGCGAGGCCGCGAGATACCAGGCGGTGTAATCGGCAATCTGGGAGAGCTTTTGAACCTTCCGAAGCGCGGCGATGGCGGCGGGGTAGTCTTTGTGCTCGTAGGCCACAACGCCCAGCGCGAGTTGCGCCAGCGCGCCGCTGGTATCTTTGGAATGCGCGGCGGCGTAGGACTGCACGGCCGCGCGCCGGGCGGGCGTGGGGGAGTCGCGATAAGCGCGAACCAGAGAGGCGAGATCGGCGGGAGCCACGGCGACGGCGCCCCACAAGCCCACACAGGCCAGCAGGCCGGTGGCGCACAAAACCCTAAACCATGGGGCCGGGATAGTTGTCGCCAAGCAGGTCCGGATCGTCATTGGCCAGGGTTTGCACCAGCTCCAGGTGAAGGTAATCGACCATACTCGAACAGGGCGCGAAGAACGACCGGCGAAAGGCTTCGCGCGCGGCATCGATGGAATTGCGGAGCGCATCGTAGAGATTGCGCCCGGCGCGGCCCGCGAGCACGGCGTCGGATTGGAACAGGCGCATCTGGGCCACCTCGACGCGCGCGAAGCGTTGCGCGCGGAGATGGATGCGCTGCTCGTCGAGCGGAAGGCGGTCCCAGGCGGCCGCGGGCGGACTGGACATGGCGGTCCAAGCGGCGGCAGCCACCTGGGTCAGCAGCTCGACGGCGGGACCCTGCACGGTTCCCCACGCATATAGAAGCGCGGGGACGCGGTCGCGCACGACCAGTGGAAAGATGGAAACGCGGCCATTGGGCGGGTGGTCCAGAAGCTTCGCCAAGTCCTGGGAGACTTCCCGCGAAGTGGTAGCGGCAATCACCGGATCGCGGCTCTCGACGGTGCCGGCCAGGGCCGCCGCGGAGGAGAGCGGAATTTTCAGCGCGTGGAAGGCTTCGGCGGCCTCCTCCGGCACGCCGCGGATGCGCTCGCCGCGAGCGGCTTTCCCGGTAACGCGGAACCACGCGACGCCGCTCGAGAACGCGCCGGCGGCGTCCAGCAGCGTGGCGCCGAGCTCGTCCGGATCGGCCGCCTGACGGATGCGGCGGACGGCCTGGTTCAACTGGACGGCGAACTCGGCCCTCTCGTGGTCGCGGGCCACGGCGAAAAGGCTGTCCACTTCGAGCGACAACTGCGAGAGATGGTTTTCGAGAATCTGGCGCAGTGGAGACGTGGACGGGCCGGAAGGCATAGCTGGATTCATTCTAGCAAGGCGAGGCGGAGGGCCGGCTACGGACAAGGATCTATACGAGCCTCACCCGAAGACGGCGTTGGCCGTTGGCGTGATCGTCCTCCAGCAGGAGCGCTCCGGACATGTTCACCGGTCGAAGCTCGCTTCCGGGCAAGATCAGCACCAACTCGTTTCCACTCCCGGTGAATCGGCCCGAACGGGTAACTGACACTTGCAAGGCGCGGGGATCGCTGTTTACGCCGACGTGCCAGGACCCAAACCCGTTTTCGCGATACGCTTCGCTCTCACCGTCGTCTTCGTAGCTCTGGCCGCAGGTCTCACCTTCCAGCAGCGGAAACAGCAGAAAGCCGCGAAGGCCGCCCACGGAAATTGGAATCGCGCTGCCGGCTCGCGCCAGCAGCACAGGCCAATCCCAGGGAGCGGGCAGCTCGACCGACTCACCGCCTTCCCAACGCGCGCCCGACCAGACGTCGAACCAGGCGGCGCCGCGGGGCAGGTATACGGCGCGGGTTTGAGCGCCAGGCTCCACCACGGCGGCTACCAGCAGCGATGGGCCCAGCATCATATCGTCGTTCTCGAGATAGCACTGGGGGTCGTCGGGGAAATCGTAGAAGGCCGGCCGAATTACCGGCTCGTACTCCGTTCGGTACCGCCATAGCAGCAGATACAAGTAAGGAGTCAACCAAGTTCTCAAATCGATCAATTGCTTGATTCGAGAAGTGACTTCCGGGTACATCCAGGGCTCATTGGCGGTGCCATCGTCATTCCACGAGTGAATGGAGAATCGCGGCATGAAGATTCCGGCCTGCACCCAGCGGACGAACAATTCCGGATCGGGGCGCGGTCCGGCAAAGCCGCCAACGTCGTGGCCGGTGTTGGAGACGCCGGAAAGGGCCAGGCCCAAGCCCATCTTGATGTTGTACTTCAGCGTCTCCCACGAGGTGAAGTTGTCGCCCGACCAGGTTTGCGCGTAGCGCTGCATGCCGGCCATTCCGGAGCGTGTGACCAGGAACGGCCTGCGGTCGGGAAAGTGCTCCCGCTGGGCGTCTCGCGAGGCCCGCATCATAAGCAGTGGCTGAACGGCGCGAATCTCCCGCGCGGGACAGGGCCTTCCGAATCCGTGAGCAAAGACGCGGGGCGACCAGACCTCGAACTCGTTATTGTCATTCCAGGTGGCGGAGATTCCGTAGTCGAGCAATGCGGATTTGACCTTGGCCTTCCACCACTGAATGGTGCGGGGATTGGTGAAATCCAGGTAGGCGCCCACTTCGTCCCAGAATTGCACCCACGCCGGTTCGCCGCTCTCGTCCTTGAGGAACAGACCTTTTTGCCTGGCCTCCTCGAATGCCGGATGACCTCGCAACAGACAAGGTTTGATATTGGGACATAAGTGGACTCCGGCATCCAGATAGCTGCGCACAAAAGCCGCCGGGTCTGGAAACTTCTCGCGATTCCAGGTGAATACGCAACGTTTGCCGCCGATGGAGGTATAGCCCGAGGAAAGATGGAACGAGCTACACGGAATGCGGTGGCGGGCGCAGTGATCGAGGAACTCTCCCATGCGCTTCTGGGCATCGGGCGCATCGGTATAGCTCATGGTCGAGCCGGAGTAACCTAACGCCCATCGGGGCATAAAAGCAGGGCGTCCGGTAAGCCAGGTAAAGCGGCGCGACACGCCGGCGACCGCGGGGCCGGCCAGGAAGTAATAGTCCAGATCGCCGTGGTCGGCGGAGAAATAGCGATACAGGCCGTGGTAATTGTCGAGTTCGCAGCCCAAGTCGAAGGTGCAGTCGGCGATGGTGTCGTAGAAGAGGCCGAATGCCAGGCCGGGTTGGCAGGCGGAAGCGCCTGCCCCGCCTTTCCAGGTGATGTAAAAAGGGATGTGCTTGTATAGCGGGTCGGAGGTCCGGGCGCTATAACCCATGGCATCGATATTGCACATACGGAACCGCCGGCCGGCGCGGTCGATATCGCCGGACCTCTCGCCCAGGCCAAAGTACATCTCAGTGCGGTCGCGGACCAGGTAATGGTAGGCTTTGTCATCCCACCAGCCGAAGTTATAGGCTTGTGTGGGGCGATCGCGGGCGGCGTCAAGCCATTGGCCGTTTACGCAGACTTCCCAGTGACAGGAAAATCCGAGTAAGTCGACAGTCAGGCGGACTCGCGAGGTCTCAATAGCGATGCGGCCGGGCTGCTCATCCAGGGTAAAATCGGGACACGTGAAACCTGAGAGGTCGAAACGATCGCGGCCCACGACGGGAACGTCGTCGAGTCCCGGGGCAATGGCCCAAGTCACGGGTTGGTGAACGGCGCCATCGGGCAGCACCATGACCCTGACTATGTCGTCTTCGAGAATGAAGACATGCGCCGTGGCTGGCGTCGAACCGACAAGGTCGATCCGACCCCGGGACCTGGCACTGACGCGAAACAACGGAGGATCGTAAACCGTGGAATAAGTGTTCATGGTAGACGCCACCGCGGACGTATGAATGCGATCAGGATGGACGCTCCGAGCAAATCGAAGACTCCCAGACATCCGAACAGCGGACCGTAACCCACGCGCTCCGCGAGAGCCCCGACCAATAACGAGAACAAAAGGCCGCCGGTCCACGACGCCATTCCAGTAAGACCATTGGCAGTGGCGACCTCTTGTTCGGAAAAGACGTCGATGGTCAGGGTATTGAGGAGGCCGGATATGATCTGGTGAGCGAAGCCGCCGAGACAGAGGAGAGCAATGGCGATGGAAGGTGTGCCGGCCAGCCCCACACAGCCGGGCGCAATCATGATGACAGCGCCGATCGAGACGCCCGCCACGCGGGAGGCGACCAGGGTGAGGCCGCACCAGCGCATCAATAAGGGCGAGAGGTAGCCGCCGAGAACGCTACCGACATCCGCCGCCAGAAAGGGAAGCCAGGCGAACAGCGCGATGCCCCTCAAATCCATATGGCGCGCGGTGGCGAGATAGAGTGGAACCCAGAAATTGAATGTCTGCCAGGCTGGCTCGGCCAGGAATCGGGCGAGAGCAATGCCCCAGAAACCGCGGCGTCTCAAGATTTCCCGAGCCGGAACGCGAGAGCCTGGCTTGACGGGCGGGCGGCCCGCCAGAATATAGTCGCGCTCGGCGGGGCGCAATGCTGGATGATCGGCCGGCGCCCGGTAGAGCAGCCACCATGCGGCGGCCCAAAAAATGCCTATGCCGCCGGTGACCGCGAAAGCCGTCCGCCAGTCGTAGTGGAGCACCAACCAGACCACGACGGGCGGCGCGATCAAGGCTCCCACCGAGGTCCCCGCGTTGAAATACCCGATAGCGACGGAGCGCTCTTTGCCGGGGAACCACTCGGCGACGGCCTTTACGCCAGCGGGAATGGCCGATGCCTGGGTAAGGCCGAGCACTCCGCGAAACGCGGCGAGCGATGGCCAGCCGCGGGCGAGAGCGTGCAGGCCGCCGGTAACGGACCACGCAACCGCGAAGAGGGCGAAACTCAACCGCAACCCCAGGGTGTCGATGATGAAGCCGCAGACCGGCTGCATCACGGTGTAGGCAAGCTGGAATGCAGCGACGACATAGGAGTATTGCCGGGTGGTGAAATGCAGACTGGATTTCAGTTGCGGGGCCATCACGGCGAGGGAATTGCGGGTCAGATAATTGGCGATGGTCCCGAGACAGACCATTCCCACGATCCACCAGCGAAGACCTCGAATGGCCGGCCAGCGGCGGCGGGCCGCTTGCTCCTCCGCAGTCGTCATTAAGTCCTGTCCAGTATACACCGCCAGCCGGGATCTCCCGCGAATTCGCGGCCGCCCCTACAATCTAAATATGGAGACACTTTCAGGCAGGATCGCAGTGGTCACCGGCGGCACGCGAGGGATCGGGCGCGCCATCGCCGAGCGGCTGCTGCGCGAGGGGGCGGCGGTCGCCATCTGCGGGCGCAGCGGCGAATCGGTGGAGCGGGCGGTCGGCGAGATGCAGCCGCTGGGGAGGGTCGCGGGACATGCGGCGGATGTCACCAAGGTGGAGCAGGTCGGCGAGTTTTTCCAGGCGGTGGACCGGGAATTCGGCGGGCTGGACATTCTGGTCAACAACGCCGGCGAAGGGGTCTTCCGGAAGGTGGCCCAGATGACGCCCGAGGAGTGGCATCGCAATATCGATCTCAATCTGAACGGGCCATTTTACTGTTCCCGGGAGGCGCTGGAACGCTTCGCCAAACGCGGCGGCGGCTTCATCGTCAATATTTCGAGCCTCGCGGGGAAGAACGCGTTCAGCGGCGGCGCGGGCTACAACGCGTCGAAATTCGGACTCAACGGTTTCAGCGAAGCCATGATGCTCGACCACCGTTACGACAACGTTCGGGTCAGTTACATCATGCCGGGCAGCGTGGACACGGAGTTCTCGGGCGACCCCGCCAAGCGGGCCGGCGACACAAGCTGGATGATCGCTCCGGAAGACGTGGCCGAGGCGGCGGCGCTAGTGCTGGGCATGCCGGCGCGAACCATGATCAGCCGGATTGAGATGCGGCCCTCGCGGCCTAAGAAGTAAGCACGAGCGTCCCGATGAGTCGGGGGTGCCCTCTGGGCCCGGCAGGCTGAGAGCCTGCGCCACGTTGTTTGGTACAATTCTGCTGATTAGTGAAGATTCCAGTTGAAAAACGGGATTGGCGCCGAATGAGCGCCATGTTCCACACGATAGCGCCCAGCTACGACTTCTTTACGCGCGTCTTCTCCTATGGGATGGACCGGCACTGGAAGAGGGTCTGCGTCACGCGGGCGGTGCTGCCCGAGAATGCGCTGGTGCTCGACCTGGCATCCGGCACGGGCGACTTTTCGCTTCTGGCCGCGGGGCGATACCCCGGCGCCCGGGCCGTGGCCGCCGACCTGACCGAGCGCATGCTGCAACTTGCGCGGGCGCGCGGAGTCGCTCGCGCGGTGTGCGCGGACGCGGAATCGCTGCCGTTTCCCGACGGGTCTTTCGATGGCGTTTTCATCGGCTACGGGCTGCGCAATTTTCGCAACCTGGAGGCGGTGGTGCGGGAGATTAAGCGGGTCACCCGTCCCGGCGGGATGCTGGTCAGCCTGGACTTTTTCCTGCCCGCGAACCGCGGGCTGCGGCGGCTGTATCTCGGCTGGCTCTACGTGCAGGGCGCCTTGTTTGGCTTAGTGCTGCACGGGCAGCCGCGAGTTTTCACTTATATCTCCGATTCGCTCCGAACCTTCGTGTCCATCGACGAGTTTTCCTCTCTGCTTCGCAGCACGGGATACGGTCAGGTGGATACGCGCCGTTTCATTCTGGGCGGAATCGGAATCCATTGGGCAGCGAAGAGGCCACCACAATGAAAGAACGGCTACGCACATCAGATTATCGTTTCATCGCTATCTGTGTGGCACTGTTTGCCGGGGCCGCCTGGTATTCGGTACGCAACTTCTACCGGGCTTTTCCGGAAGCCTCCATCGATTTCCGGGTGGGGCGCGAGGATGCGCAGGTTCTCGCCGGGCGCTTTCTGGCCGGGCAGGGATACCATGTCGAGGGCTACCGGCAGGCTTCGCGCTTCAGCTACGACGACGAAGCCAAGACGTTCCTGGAGCGTGAAGCGGGCCTGGAGCAGGCCAACCGGCTCATGGGCACGCGCATCCGGCTGTGGCGCTGGGGCTACCGATGGTTCCGGCCACAGCAGAAGGAAGAGTACGGCGTGGAGATCACGCCGGCGGGCGAGCTGGCGGGCTTCCAGCACGTGATTCCCGAGGAGGCCGCGCGTCCGGCTGCGAGCGCCGAAGAAGCGCGCGCCCTGGCCGAGGATTTCCTGCGGAGCCGCCTGCATCGCGATCCGGCGTCGCTCGAATTCGTGGAGGAATCGGACCAGACGCGGCCGCATCGCGTGGATCGCGAGTTCACGTGGAAAGAGCGCGACTTCAATCTGCACGACGCCACCATCCGGCTGACAGTCACGGTTCTGGGCAATGAAGTGGGAGGGTACGGCGAGTATCTCAAAATTCCGGAACAGTGGACGCGCGATTACCAGCGCCTGCGCTCGAAGAACGACATGGCACAGATGGTGGATTCGGCGCTGCTGGTGGCGCTGATGCTGGGCCTGGTGGTGGTGATCGTGATGCGGGTGCGACGCCAGGACGTGCGCTGGCGGCGGGCGGCGGTGGTGGGGCTGGTGGGCATGGCGCTCTCGCTGTGCGCCAGCCTGAACCAGTTTCCACTGAACGAATTCGGGTATCCGACCACGGATTCCTACGGCAGTTTCCTGTCGCAACAACTGTTGCAAGCCCTGCTTTCGGCGTTGGGATTGGGGGGCCTGTTGTTCGTGCTGATCGCGGGCGCCGAGACGCTCTACAGGGAAGCGATGCCGACCCAGATTTCGTTGGGCAACCTTTTTCGCCCGCGCGGGCTACGCACCAAGCGCTTCTTTTTGGGGGTGATTTTAGGCATCACGCTGGCCGGCATTTTCATTGCCTACCAGACGGCGTTCTACATTGTGGCGTACCGCTTCGGCGCCTGGTCGCCGGCGGATGTTCCCTACGACAATCTGCTCAATACGCGCTTCCCATGGCTGTTCGTGCTGTTCTTCGGATTCTTCCCGGCGGTTTCGGAGGAGGGGCTCTTCCGCATGTTCGCCATCCCGTTTCTGCACAAACTGGTGCGGTACCTCCCGGTAGCGGTAGTGCTGGCGGCGTTCATCTGGGGCTTCGGCCACGCCGGATACCCGCAGCAGCCGTTCTATATTCGCGGCGTGGAGGTGGGAATCGGCGGCGTGGCGCTGGGGCTGGTGATGCTGCGCTGGGGCATCCTGCCGACGCTGGTGTGGCACTACTCGGTGGATGCGGGTTACACGGCCCTGCTGCTGGTGCGTTCGCACAACCTCTATTTCCGGCTCTCCGGCGCGGCCAGCGCGGGGATTGTGGTGCTGCCGCTGGTGGCGGCGCTGGCGGCCTACTGGTGGCGCGGCGGATTCCAGCCGGAGGGCGGGCTGCTCAACGCGGATGAAAGCGCCGCGGCGGAGGAAGCGGTGGAAGCGGCGCCGGCCGCGCCCGCGGCTGCCACCATGGAGTACCGGCCGCTCACCAACCGCGTGCGGCTGGCGGCTATCGCTATCTTCGCGGCGGGCCTGCTCAGCCTGCTGATTCCGGTGAGCCGTTTCGGCGACTCGCCGAAATACAAAATCCCGGCGGAGCAGGCGCGCGCGGGGGCGGACGCGTTCCTCAAGCAGCAGGGCCTGGACGCCGGCGGCTTTCGTCACTTGACCTACCCGGCCACGCACTGGAGCGGAGAGGACAGTCTGGCGGGCAAGTATTTTCTGGAGCGGCGGCCGGTGAGCGTCGTTTCGAAGCTTTTCGAGCGGTATCGGCCGGTGGAGCACTGGATGACGCGTTATTTCAAATCGCTGGACCAGGAGGAAGTCAACGTATCGGTTCATCCGGAAACGGGCAAGGTGCTGGGGTTCACGCACACCATTCCGGAAGACCGCCCCGGCGCGGATATACCGGAGGATCAAGCGCGCCAGATCGCTTCCGCCTTTGCCACGGCGCAGGGGTGGGACCTGGCCGCCATGGACTTGAAGGAGAACTCATCGGAGAAGAAGAAAGCGCGGCGCGATTACACGCTGGAGTGGGAGGCGCGCGCCGGCGACCCGCGCAACCTGGACGAAGCGCACTACCGCGTTCATATCGATGTGGCCGGGGACCGCGTCTCCGCGCTGCGGTCGTACTGGAAGATCCCGGAAACCTATGAGCGCGGGCGCGACCGTCAGAACGCGCTCTCGATCGCAGTGATGGCGCTGCGCATCGCGATGATTGCGGCGGCGGTGGTCTATGCGCTCTGGCTGCTGATTCAAGCCACGCGCAAGGGACTGATGCGCTGGGGAAGGGCCATCCGCCTGGCGGTGCCCGCGACGCTGCTGTTCGCGTTGGGCATGCTGCTCTCGTTCGAGATCATGCTGAAAAGCTATAACACCGCGATTCCACTCGAAACGTATCACGTCACCATGTACATAGGGTTGCTGATGACAGTGATCTTCATGTTCCTGATGCTGGGCGCGGCGGCGGCTCTGATCGCTTTGTTCTATCCGGAGAGCGTGGGAGCGTTGCGCGCGGCCAACCGCGGGCTGCTGGGCCTGGATGCCGGAGCGGCGCTGCTGGCGGCGGCGGGACTCTGGATGATCCTGAATCAACACGACGCCCTGCTCATGGATCACCATCACGCGCAGGCGCTTTTCGCGATCGGCAGCCCGGACCTGATCATCAGCCGGGCGCCGGCCCTGGCGGCGGTGGCGACGGCCGCGATGTCGGTGCTCATGAACGCGGCCACGCTGGCATTGATCGCGATTGTCATAAAGAAGCTGCCCAAGTGGTGGATGGTGGCCCTGCTGGCGCTGGCGGCGCTCACGGTGAATCTGTCGGGAGAGATCCGCACGCCGGGCGAATTCGCGCTGGAGTATGGCATGGCCGCGATCTGGGCGGGATGCGCCGTGCTGTTCTGCCTGCTGTTCGCGCGCAAGAACTACCTGGCCTATGCGCTGGTGTTGTGGGCCATGGCGCTGCGGCCGGCGATGATGGAGTTGTTCGGCACCGGGAATCCGGCGCTGGAGCGGCAGGGGTGGATGGTGGCGGGCGTGCTGGCGGTGACGGTGGTATGGGCGGTGGCGCCGGCGCTGCGGCGGAAGGCGAGCGCGTGACCGTAGCGCGATCGGCGCCAGCCGACGCGCCGGGGGCCAGCGACCACCGCGCCGCGCTGCTGGTGGGCTACCTAGGCTGGACGCTCGACGCCTTGGATTTCTTCCTGGTGGTCTTCTGCCTGACGGCCATCGGGCGCGAGTTTCATAAGTCCGACGCCGCCATGGCTCTGGCGATTACCGCCACGCTGGTCTTCCGTCCCGTGGGCGCCTTTTTCTTCGGCCTGCTGGCCGACCGCTATGGGCGCCGCTTGCCACTGATGTTCGACCTGGTTTTTTACTCGGTAATGGAAGTGCTCTCGGGCCTGGCGCCCAATTACACAGTGTTCATGGTGCTGCGGGCGCTGTTTGGGATAGGCATGGGCGGCGAATGGGGCGTGGGCGCGTCGCTGGCCATGGAGAAGGTGCCGGCCAGGCTGCGCGGGTTGCTCTCGGGGTTCCTCCAGCAGGGCTATGCCATGGGTTACCTGCTGGCGGCCGTATGCTATTTCTTCGTATTTCCTCGCGTAGGCTGGAGGCCCTTGTTCTTCCTGGGCGGGTTGCCGGCGCTGCTGGCGTTGTTCGTATTCACGCGCGTGAAAGAGTCGGAAGTGTGGAAGAAGACGCGCCACGAAAGCTGGGGCCAGTTGGGCCGGGCCATTCTGTCGAACTGGAAAATGGGTCTCTACATGGCCGTGCTCATGGCGGCGATGAACCTGGCTTCGCACGGCACGCAGGACATGTACCCGACTTTTCTGGAACGCCAATGGGGATTTCACGTAGCGGGGCGCGCCGGCTTGACGGCGTTCTCCATGGTGGGCGCGATTATGGGCGGGACGCTCTTCGGATTTCTCTCGGACCGGATCGGGCGGCGCCGCTCGATGGTGATGGCGCTGCTGGCGGCGGTGCTGGCGATTCCCATGTGGGCCTTCTCGCCATCGGTGACACTGTTGGTGGCCGGGGCGTTCGTGATGCAGTTCATGGTCCAGGGCGCCTGGGGCGTGGTGCCAGCGCACCTTTCCGAACTGTCTCCGGACTCGGTGCGGGGATTCCTGCCGGGCTTCGGTTATCAGTGCGGCGTGCTGCTGGCCAGCTCGGTGGCTTACATCGAGGCGGTATTCGCGCGGCGCACCAGCTACGCGGTGGCCATGGCGGTAACGGCCGCCACGGTGTTTCTGATGGCGGCGATCGCCACGGCGCTGGGGCCGGAGCGGCGGGCGGCGAAGTTTGGCTAGTATGCCGCACACCACCGAGGAGATTCGCGCGGCCATCGAGGCATTTGTTAAGAGCGCGAAACAGCCGGCGCTGCTGGAACCGGGCGAGGAACTGCTTCCACTGACCGAAGATAATTTCGCGCTCGATCTGCGCGGCGGGCGTCTCACGCTGCAGGCTTGGGACCGCACGCGCAACCTGACGCGGCGCGTCACGGCGATCCAGGAGGCGACGCGCGCGCGCTTCGAAATCACCGTGGAGCGATTCCCCCGCCGCGAGGGCCAACTCTTCCTGGTGGACCTGGGCCGGCGCGCCGGAGCCGACCTGGGCCGGCGCAGCGCCCGCCTGGTATTCCGCGAGCGGTTCCGCTTGTTTCTGCGCCGCCAGTTTCCGGAGTGGAAGCTGGCGGAATTGAGCGCCGAGGCGAACCTGGAATTCAGCCTCTCGCCGGCGTTTCCACGCGCCTTTCTGCGCCACGGGCAGCACGGCTGGGCGGCCATTGCCTGCCCGCCCGAAGGCGACGCGGCGGCGGTTCTTTCGTTCGGTTTGATCTGGCTCACGTACCTGCGCGGGAGGGAACGGCGAGTGGCGGTGGAGGGGCTGGCCATTTACGTCCCGGCGGGACGCGAGCGCGCCGCCGCGCTGCGCCTGCTGTGCCTCGACCGCTCGGCCGCGCGCTTCGAGCTGTTTTCCTATAACGAACAGGACTGGGTGGCGGGCATCGACCCGCGCGACCATGGCAACCTGGATACGCGCCTGGAGCCGTGCCGCCGCCCCGCGCCCAACCTGCTGGAGACGTGGCAGCGCATCACCTCTTTGCCCGGAGTGGAGCGGATGGTCAAACACGACGGGCGCGTGAGCCTGCGCGTTCGCGGCATCGAGTTCGCCGAACTTCGCGGCGGCGAGTTGCTGTTCGGGCTGGCGGGACGGCGTCCGGCGCGCGAGCATCACACCGATGAAATCGAGCGCCTGGTGGAAGAACTCGACCGCGCCCGCTCACCCGAAGCCGAAGACCGCGGGCATCCGCTATACCGGCAATCGCCGGAAGCCTGGCTGGAATCGCAAGCCCGCGCGCAGATCGAGACGCTGGACGCAACGCTGCTGTGCGAACCCATCTACGACCAGGTGCCGGCCTTCGCCGGGGGCGAGCGGGGCATCCTGGACCTGCTGGCCGCCGACCGCACGGGCCGCCTGACGGTGGTGGAACTGAAAGCGTCGGCGGACCTGCACTTGCCGCTACAGGCGCTGGACTACTGGATTCGCGTCAAATGGCACCTGGACCGCGGCGAATTCACGGCGCACGGCTACTTCCCCGGACTGCTGTTACGGCCGGAGCCGCCGCGGCTGCTGCTGGTCTCGCCGTCGCTGGAATTTCATCCCAGCACGGAGACGATACTGAGTTACTTTGCGGCGGCGATCGAAGTGGAGCGGGTCGGGCTGGCGGCGGATTGGCGGAAGGGGTTGCAGGTGATGTTTAGGCTAAGGGGGGCGGAGCGGCCGGAGTGAGGGGGGGCGGGAAAGTCGGGGTGAGGGGCAGGTTCCGGGCAGGGCGCTTTGGGACCACGATGGCGACCTGCCCCGTGCAAGATTTATGGAACTCCGATCCGGTGTGGAGCAATCACATGCAGGAGCACTCTATTCATGTCACTTCGCAGGATTCTCGGACTTGGTCTACTCGGCATCATGCTGGCGACGCCGCTGATGTATTCCGCCCCGCAGGCAGCCCAGCAGCGGAAGGGCAAGCGAGGCGGGGGCGGCAAGAGGGGCGGGGGTAAGAAGGCGCCCAAGAGGGGCGGCGGCGGCGCCGGCGCATAAGCGGCCATCCGACTCATAGGGGTCGGGAACCAGCCGATCCCTGCGACCCAACCAAATCCGGGGCCCTGGGGCACCCACGTGCGGCCGCTTCCGCGGGATCTTCCTTTTCAAAAACGGCAAACAGTGCGAAGCTGTAAGTACATGAGGCCTCTGCTGCAATGCCTGGTGCTGGTTTGGGCCGGGTGCGCCATGCTGCGCGCGCAGGGCACCACCGGGCAGCCGCCGGCGCCCGCTCCGGCGCCAACCGCGGCCAGTCAGAATGCACCCGAGATGGCCACCCGCGTGGAGCCTACGGCGTTCCAGGCCAAGGTGAACCTGGTCATGGTGCCGGTGGTGGTGCGCAATGCTCAGGGGCATGCCATCGGGAACCTCGGCAAGGAGAGCTTTCAGCTTTTCGATAAGGGCAAGCCGCAGGAGATCTCCCGGTTCACAGTGGAAAATACAAGCGCGCCCGGTGGTGGGGAATCGAAATCTTCAGGAGACCAGCCGGCGGCGACGGCGGAGGGAAAAGGGCCGCCCGTGGTTGCCCCCGAGCGCTTTGTGGCCTATCTCTTCGACGATGTGCATCTCGCCTTGGGCGACCTGGTTCGCGTGCGGGACGCCGCGGACCGTCACATGGCAACGCTCGGACCCGCGGATCGGGCGGCGGTTTATGCCATGTCCGGCGAGGTCAGCCTGGATTTTACGGATGACCGGACGAAATTGCACGAGGCGCTGCTGCGCCTGCGGCCCGGCGTCATGGTTCGCGTTGGCGCGCTCACCGATTTGGAGCAGAGGACCCTCGGCTCGCTCGCCAATTTGAAGCAAATTATAAGCAGAATGGCGATCGCGCCGGGACAGCGCACGCTCATGTTTATTTCTCCCGGCTTCAACACCCTTGCGCCTGAATACATCCAGGAAGAGACGGAGATTCTGGAGCGCGCCATCAAGGCCAACGTGATCATCAGCACGCTGGACGCCCGCGGGCTTTTTACCGATCCCTCTTACGATGCCAGCACCCGCGGAGGCGGAAGAGCCGGATCGCTCAGCGCGGCCATTGCCCGCTCTAATCTTCTGGCGGAATTGGCCGCGGGCACGGGCGGAACGTTCTTCCAGAACAGCAACGACCTGGATGAAGGGTTCCGGCGGCTGGCGGCGGCGCCGGAATATGTCTATCTGCTGGGCTTCTCTCCGCAGAACCTGAAGCTGGACGGCAGCTTTCACAGTCTGAGGGTCACCTTGAAGAATGGGGGCGGTGTCAGCATTCAGGCGCGGCGCGGTTATTACGCTCCGAAACATATGGAGGATGAAGCGGAGAATGCCCGGCAGGAGATTGAATCGGCGCTCTTCTCGCGGGAGGAGATACTTGAACTCCCCATCGAATTGCACACCCAGTTCTTCAAGACCAGCGACCAAGCCGCCAGGCTGGCCGTTCTGGCTCATCTGGATCTGAAGTTATTCAAGTTTCAAAAAGTGGAAGGCCGGAACGGTAACGAAGTTACCCTGGTGTACGGTTTATTCGATCGCGATGGAAACTACACGCAGGGGATCAAGAAGGTTCTGACATTGCGCCTCAAGGATGAAACGCTGGAGCGGTTGGCCCAAGGGGTTACGGTGCGGACCACCTTCGACGTGAAACCGGGGACCTATCTGGTCCGGCTGGTGGTCAGAGATGCGGAGGAGCGGAAGCTGTCGGCGACCAATGGGGCGGTGCAGATTCAGTAAACGGCGCGCAGGGGGCACTGCGCAAAGGCAGAGTTCCCGCCTAGCCGGTTCTCGGCAACAGGGCACCGAGGATGCCGCCATCGCGGGCGGTGACGCCCAACCACTTGTTCCGGAGGCTCCGAGCGCAAACGTCGGACATCCCGGTTTCGTGCGCGGCAGGATTCCGATACCTTGACATCTCATGAATGAGTTTCTCTAACGCCGCAAGATCGAAACCGTAAGTCCGGCCAAACTCCCGGAGTTGGGGAAGTGGCGAGCCGAGCGCCTTTTCGATCGCTCCCAAGGACAACTTCTCTTTCGGAACAGACTGCCCGCCCTTGATGATCGGCCAGCGTGTCTCTCCGTCACGGTCCGGCAGGGGTTCATTGTCCGGGAAAACCCTAATTCCCTTCTGCCGTAGAAATTCAGCCAAGAGGGGAACGAATCGTTGCTTGACCTGGATCTCGAACGCCTTGGCTAGCTCCGCAGTCACTGAGTTCCAATCGAGCGTTTCTCGGTCTCGGAAACGGCGTTCAGCATCCAGCGCGGCAGTCCGCGCGTCGTCGCAAAGCGATGAGTATACCTCTGCTCCCAGTACACCCTTCAGCAGTTCCTCCGCTTTGAACCTGTCCGGAGCGCCGAGGGCGTCAACCCTCGTACCAATGCTGTCCAGTCGCTCAATTGTGGGCATCTGAAAGGCGCCGACCCGATCCATGAGCTCGGCGATCATGCTCTCGACCCTCGGGTCGGAGCGGGAGTGCCCCTCGTCAAGATCTCGCCTCGCTGCGGTAGTCGCTGGGTACAGCAGTGCTGCGTCCCCTGTGGTGCCAAGGACCTCCAACCACTGGGGCCAAGTAGGGGCGTACTCGGTTTCCAGGTACCCCGGGATGTCTTCGAGGTCTCCATCGGAGGGTACACAAGAGGGACGACGGACGTTCGCCGCGGCATAGATGTGGTAGGCCACTCTTGCACAGAAGAACTCCTCCTCCTTGAGGCTATGCACGAACTCCCCGGCCGGTTCGTCCGCCGGCTCCCGCCTCCATGCCATCCAAGGGTCGTCAAGCGGGCTACGGGAGCCCGCATAGCTTGACATGGCTTCTCCCACCAGATGGGCCACGACCACGGCTCGCCGCTCAAGAACCTGGGACTCTTCGGCGCTGTTCACATCGTCGTCAAACACTGTCTGAGCGAATCCCGGTCCCTCCCCGTCAAATAAACTTCCCAGGGATTCGAGACTACAGCGAGAAATCTTCTCTTCTCGCTTCCTGGTGAGGATCATGCAAGCTTTCAGCGAGCGAAATAACGCTCGCAAGGTTCTTTCCTCTTCCGGCCAGTCTGACTGTGCGTCTGCCATCTTCTACCCCTTTCACCTCTGTCCTCGCAGGGGCGCTCCATATATTGTGCCTTTCGCGACAAAGCCCTACAACACGCGCTGACTCTTTTCGTAGATTGAGCTGCACTGGCCATGGAGCATTTCCGCCCTTTCTTTCCCCAAGAATTGACGGAAACACTTGCGCTTGAGCCCGTCCTCACAGACCGCCCGGGCGAACACCTGACGAGCGAGGCTCCAATTCACGTGCCACCAATGGTCCAGGTCGTCGAGCGCCACGTGGAGGTACGTGTAAACGTTGTCTGCCACGGCGCGCTCAGACATTTGCATGTAGGTGTCCTCGTTGGCCCGCAGGTAGGCCTCTCCCTTGAATCCGACGTGGAGTTTCAGTTGCTCCTTCTGCCACTCCCAGCGCTGCAGTTCGTCCATCTGGCAAAATCCCATGATTCCCTCTACCGTGAGGAACACCTCAGCCAAATCGACATACAGTACTCGCTTCAGTCTTTTAAGCTTGGATCGCTCAGCCAACCGCTGAAGCAGGGACGCGCTAAAAAAACCGAGAATGGTTGACACGGTTGCCGCTAACCAGACCGGCGTCGACGGGCGCGATAGCGCCGCAGCAATCTCTTGGAGCTCCTTGGTGTAATCGGGCATCGAGTTCCTTTGTACCGCTTGTCGCGGCTCGCAAGCAACACCGCGCAGATACGTCCTTGGTCGTCTCCCGGTCAGTTCATTATTCAGGCCTTGCGCCGCGGCCGCCGCGATGGCGCAGCCGCGGCACTTGCATAAGTCATATATAATACCTTCATGGAACGATCCAAGGCGGAAAGTATTACCGCTTACCTGGAAGCCCGGCAGAAAGAGCGGGCCGCGCCCGCAGCCCCGGCTTCCGGCGGCACCTCGCTCTCGCTCCTGGCCGCGCTGGCCGGAGCGCCGCAGGGGACCATGGTCCTGGCCGAGTTGCAGCAGGCCAGCGGCATGAACTTCGGCGACTTCTTACAGGCCATCAAGCGCTTGGCGGACACCGGTTTTCTCACCGTCAGCGGCCAGTTCGGCAGCGAAACGGCACAGTTAACCAAACTCGGATCGGAAGTGGCGGACCTGGCCCGCGCGAGCTGACCTTGTGGCTGTGACATTCGACTTCGCCGCCGCCGTGCTGCTTGGCATCCTGGTGGGTCTCGCCGAGCTGGTCTCTCGCTACCGCGATGCGCCCCAATCCGTGCTCTACGATCCCCCGGCGCTGGCATACCTGGCCCTGAACGGCGCTGCTTCCGGCCTGGCGCTGGCGTTGATCCGGGCCTTCGGCTGGACGTTTGGGGCCGGCGCGGACACCGTGCGCTGGGTTCAACTGCTGGTGGCCGGGGTGGGCGCCATGGCTCTTTTCCGCACTTCGCTGTTCACGGTGCGGGCCGGGGACCGCGATATCGCCGTAGGCCCCGCCAGTTTCCTTCAGATCTTCCGAGACGCCGCCGACCGCGAAGTGGACCGGCTGCGCGCCCGCGACCGCAGCAGCAAGGTCGGCGATCTGATGGACGGCCTCGACTACCAGAAAGCCTCCGAAGGCCTGACCCCCTATTGCCTGGCGCTCATGCAAAACGTCCCCGACGACGAGCAGCAGAAGCTGGTGCAGGGTGTGAAACTGCTGGATGCCGAGCCCATCGAGCCAGCCATCAAGGTGCGCATCCTGGGGTTGCTCCTGATGAACGTAGTCGGCCCCAATGTGCTCACTGCGGCGGTGGACGCCTTGCGCGAGCAACTGAAAAACTAGTGCGCATCCTCGGCATCGAATCCTCCTGCGACGAAACCGCCGCCGCCGTCGTAGAGAACGGCGAGGCCGTCCTCTCTTCCGTGGTGGCTTCGCAGATGATCACTCACGGCAAGTACGGCGGCGTGGTTCCGGAGCTGGCCTCGCGCGAGCACTTGCGCGCCATCGTGCCGGTGGTGCGCGAAGCTCTCGAGCGCTCCGGCACCAGGCTCGAAGACCTCGCCGCCATCGCCGCCACCGTGGGACCGGGGCTGGTGGGGTCGCTACTGGTGGGCCTCACTTACGCCAAATCGCTGAGCTTCGCCAGCGGCGTGCCGCTCATCGCGGTCAACCACATCGAGGGCCACATTCATGCGGTGGTTCTGGAAGCCAGGCGCGCCGGAACGCCCGTGGAATTTCCCGCGGTGGCGCTGGTGGTGAGCGGCGGGCACACGCACCTGTTCGAAGTCCGCGAGGGATTTGAGTACCGGCTGCTCGGCAAAACGCGCGACGATGCCGCGGGCGAGGCGTTCGACAAAGTGGCCAAGCTCTTGGGCTACTGCTACCCCGGCGGCCCGGTGGTCGACCAGCTTGCGCCGCATGGCGACGCCGCGGCCGTGCGCTTCACCTTCGCCAAGATGAAAGGCAACGCGCTCGATTTCAGCTTCAGCGGCCTCAAGACCGCCGTGCTGCGCTGGGTGGAATCGCACGACATGCAGGCCGAAATCGCCGCCCGCCGCGCGCTGCTGCGCGAGAATCCGAGCCCCACTGCCGAGCAATGGCTGGCGGCCACGCCTCAGCGCACACTGGACCTGCTGGCTTCGTTCCAACACGCCGTGATCGCGGAGCTGCTGACGCGCGCCGCCGCCGCCGCCGAGAGCATCGCGGCGCGCTCGCTCATTGTGGCCGGCGGGGTGGCCTGCAATTCGGGGTTGCGCGCGGCGGCGAAGGTGGCCGGCCTGCCCTACCCGGTTCATTTCCCTTCCGCCGGTCTCTCCACCGACAACGCCGCCATGATCGCCGCCGCCGCCTTTCCCAAGCTGGCGCGGGGCGATTTCGCCTCGTTCGACATTGCCGCGCAAGCCAACCTCACGCTGGCGTAGGAATGGCGCTGATCCTGGCAGTGTGGCGCGGACACTCGTGTCTGCCGGGGTGCCCACTCGGGGCCGGGCACTCATGCCGACGCTTGGCGAAGGGCATCAGCACCGAGACGCGTCTCGGCAGGAGTGCCGAGACGGCACGCAAGAGTGCGTGCGCCACGACGCTCTCACAAAGCCGCCAGCAGCTTGGCGATCAGCGCCGTGCGGTCCGCCATACGGTCGATGAGAATGCTCTCGTTGGCCGCGTGCGCGCCCTCGCCGACGCCGCCCAGGCCGTCCAGCGTGGGCACGCCCAGCGCCGCGGTGAAATTGCCGTCCGAGCCGCCGCCCGTCTGCGATTCCTCCAGCTCGACGCCCAGCTCGCGTGCCAGTTTCCGCGCCATGCGGAACAGCCGTACAATCCCCGCCGAGCGCTCCATCGGCGGCCGGTTCAAACCGCCGCTCACTTCGACGATGCACCGCGGGTCGAACGGCTTCAACGCGCGGAACTTCTTCTCCAGCGCTGGCGCATCCTTCAGACGCCGGACGCGAATATCGATCTCCGCTCTGGCTTCGGCGGCCACCACATTGGAGCGTGTGCCTCCCGCCATCACCCCCGGATTGACGGTGATGCCGCGCTTCAGTTCGGTGAACCCGGCGATGCGGCCGATCTGCCGCGCCAGCTCCACCACCGCGCTGGCGCCGGCCTGAAAGTCCACGCCCGCGTGCGAAGCCTTTCCGCGCACTCGAACGGTGAAATCGCCCACCCCCTTGCGCGCGGTTTTGAGCTTGCCTTCGAGCCCCGTCCCCGGCTCCAGAACCAGCACCGCCTGGCTGCGCGCGGCGTTCTTCTCGGTGAGCGCGCGCGAGGATTGGCTTCCCACTTCTTCATCGGAATTCAATTGCAGCAGAACTTTGGAGCCCACCGGAATCTCCAGCTCGCGCAAGGCGCGCACCGCGAAAATGAAGAACGCGATGCCGGCTTTCATATCCAGCACGCCCGGCCCCCACAGGCGGCCATCGGCCTGCCGGAACGGCATGGTCCGCAGCGTGCCGATGGGCCACACCGTATCCGCATGACCGAGCGCCATCACCTGCCCGCTCTTCTTGCGGCCCGGTAGTTCCACATGGCACACCAGATGCCTGCCGAAGGTCTTCACTTTGGCGAATGGCGCCACCGTATCCGAGACCAGTTCCACGAACCGGTTGACCGCCGAGGGGTCGTCGCTGGGAGACTCGCACTCCACGAATTGGCGAATCAGCGCCACCATTTCCGGTTGCCGCGCGCGGGCATAAGAGAGTAAGGAATCCACGGCTGTCATAATACCGCTTCATAGCTGCGTTGAGCCCGACAGGGCGAAAGATAATGGCCCAACGCGTCAGCCTTGGGAAAGGAATGAACCTTCGCAAAGGCCCGGAACGGGGCGGACGCCGCACGTTTGGTTGTGGCTGACCGTCGGCGAGCCCGATCCGGAGTGCAACCTCGACTACGTGCCCGAGACCGGCCGGCGGCTCAAGATCGAGCACGCGGTGGCCAACTGCATCGCCTTCGGGAGCAAGAACTCGGCGCTGGTGCCGCGGAAGATTTGAGAGAAACCGAGCTGTAACGCGACGCTCTAGGGCTCCCGCGTGCGGATCAGCTATGCTGCTTCGCGATCAACTCGCGGACCTTGGACACTAGATCGTGAGGCACATTCATGACGGTCTCGGAAGGCCGAATGCCGACTTCATCTTCAGCCAATGCCTCGTCTTCGGTCTGTTCTCCATAGTGGGCAAGGACCCGCTGGACCTTGTCCGCATCCCACCCGTCTGGAAACTTGTTCTGGCTCATTGACGTTTCTTCCTTCTGCGCCTGCGATACGCCGCAAGGGGCTTCCCGATAAGCTCGTAAGAAGTGATCACGAACACGCTGTCCGGCCCCCGGTCCGGGACATAGATGACCCGCAGATATCTACCAGAAGCTGTCTGGCCCAAAGCAATCCTGGAACCCTCGCAGCCCGCGCCACTCTTGGTTGCGCCCCCCTACGCCCCCATCTCGCGCCGGATGGCCTCGGCGATGCGCGCGCTGAAGCTCTCCACTTGTTCCAGATCGGGACCCTCGACCATGACGCGCGCCAGCGGTTCGGTTCCGGAAAAGCGCACCAGCACGCGGCCGGTTCCGGCGAAAGCTTCTTCCACCAGGCGGATCTCACGCGCCACCGACGGAAGCTCCGTGAGCCCCTTCTTTTCCCGCACGCGCACGTTGACCAGCCGCTGGGGGTAGATCTCCAGGCCGGCGGTCAGCTCGTCCAGACCCACGCCGGCCCGGCGCGCGATCTCAAACAAGCGCAGCGCGGTGAGCAGCCCGTCGCCGGTGGTGGCATACTCGCGAAAAATCACGTGGCCGGATTGCTCGCCGCCCAGGGCCGCGCCCAGGCGCACCATTTCTTCCAGCACGTACTTGTCGCCCACCGGCGTGCGCGTCATGCGAATTCGCTCGCGCTCCAGGGCCCGTTCCAGGCCGAGGTTGGACATAACCGTGGCCACCACCGTGTCTCCCGGAAGATGTCCCGCGGCCTTCATGGCGCGCGCCGTGGCCAGCAGCACGGCGTCGCCATCCACGGTCTTGCCGCTCGCGGCGACGAAGATGGCGCGATCGGCGTCGCCGTCGAACGCCACGCCGAAATCGGCGCCATGCGCCAGCACCGCTTCCCGCAATTGCTCGACGTGCAAAGCGCCGCAGCCCAGGTTGATGTTGCGGCCGTCGGGCGCGCAGAAAAGCTCCCTCACGTCCGCGCCCAGCCGCCGGAACAGGCCGGGTCCCAGCAGGGAAGCCGCGCCGTTGCCGCAATCCATGGCCAGCTTCACTCCGTCGAAGCGCACCGGGGAAGTGGAGACCAGGTACTCGAGGTATTGCCGGTCCAGACCCTCATCCACCGCGAGGGTTGCCGGCGCCGGCGCGACACCCCGTTCCCGCAGCCGGAAAATCTCCCGCTCAATGGCGTGCTCTTCCGCGTCCGGCAGTTTGAAACCGCTGTGGGTGAAAACCTTGATGCCGTTGTCCTGGTATGGGTTGTGCGAGGCGGAGATCATCACGCCGGCCACAAACGGCCCGGTGCGCGTCAGGTAAGCGATGCCCGGAGTGGTGACGACGCCCGCATAGCGCACTCGCGCGCCGCTCCGCTCGAGGCCCCCCGCGACCAATTCCGCGATCCACGGGCCGGACTCGCGCGTATCGGCGCCCACCAGGATCTCTCCGGTACCCATGGCCTCGCGCCCCAGCGCCGCGCCGAACGCGAAGATGGTCGCCGGATCGAGAGGATATTCCCCCGCGACTCCGCGAATCCCATCCGTGCCGAATAGTTCCTTGCCCACTCAGTCTCCTTCGGGTGCCTGCCGCCTACCTCTTTTTCTTCATGGTGACCGTAACTACTACTTGCGGCGAAGTCTGGAATCGCACGAAAGAGTCGTCCACGAATGCATTGACGCGGAACTCGGACGTGCCCACCACCGAAGAGAGATCCACCGGGTCGGTGACGGCCGCGGTGATGCGAGCCACGCGGCTGCTGGGACCGGCGATCTCCAGTCGATCGGGCGTCACCGACTGGTGCGCTACCGTGTATCCGTTCTGCCCCTGGCCGGTTGTGCGGACCACAACGGGCACGAAGCGGACCATGCGCCGTTCGAAAAGGAACCGGACCTCCGAGGGAATGGAGCGCACCAGGCGCACTCCGCGCGCCAGTTTCACATTGCTCGCGCCAATCGTGAACGTGCGCTCTCCGGGCTGGACATCCGACATGTCGAGAACCACCGCCGGCTGGATGCCGTCTCCCGCGCCGCGCAGTTCGCCCGAGGGGCCGCGCAGTTCCAGCGACACCTCGCTTACGGGATCGGAGCCGATTTCGAGATTGTCGGGCAGGTTCCTGTATTCGAGGCGCACCGTGGCAAACTCGGAGAGTTCGGGCTCGCTGGCCACCAAGGCCCACAAGACCACCGCGATGGCGAGCGAAAGCAGCTTCCACCCGAAATTGTGAAACAGTAACTGGAGGGTCCACTGCAAGGCCCCCTGCAACGCCTGCTTCATGGCCGGGCCGCTTTCTCGGCCGGCCGTCCGTCGCCCGGCCCGGGGCTGGTTTCCGGCGCCGGCTGCCGCACGTCGAAATGCAGATTGATGCGCTGTTCCACCTGGGCCACGGAAAGCCCCTGGCTCAGCTCGCCGAACGAGGCCACGGAAATGAGGCCGGATTCTTCGGAAATGACGATCGAGAGACAGTCCGTCTCCTCCGTAATTCCAATGGCGGCGCGGTGACGGGTGCCGAACGTCCGCGAAAGGGCGGGGTTGGTGGTCAGGGGCAGAAAGCACGCCGCCGCGGCGATGCGGCCCTTCTGCACGATCACCGCTCCGTCATGCAGGGGGACGCCGGGCTGGAAAATCGACAGCAGCAGGTCGCGCGACAGCAGCGCCTCCAGCGGCACCCCGCTCTCGATGAACGTGCGCAGGCCGATATCCCGCTCCAGGACGATCAAAGCTCCGGTACTGTGCTGGGCGAGCTCTTCCACTGCCAGCAGAATCTCGTTGGCCGATTCCGGCGCGCGGAAGCCCGCGCCCAGCCACCGTTTGCGCCCGATGCGCGCCAGCGTGCGGCGAATCTCCGACTGGAACAGAACGATAATCGCCAGGCCGATATAAGGAACAATGAAGGAGAGCACACTGCGCAGCGCCTCCAGTCCGGCCCACAGCGCCACGGCATACAGCAGAACCATCACGAAGATGCCGATCAGAATGTGCCCCGCGCGGGTGCCGCGCACCACCATCAGGGCCTCATAGACCAGGAACGCGACCACCAGAATATCGACGATCCCGGAAAGTCCCAGGTTCGGCACGGCGGGCATGAATCGGAGCAAGTGCGGCATGGGCGCCCAGAACCTCATCTTAACGTAGCGCCGGCGGCGTTTGCGCCCGATGCGGGTCTTCGCCGCCGGTGGGGTTGTTCGGACCGGAACACACCGGCGGCAAAGACCCGCATCGGGCGCAAACGCCGCCGGCGCTACGTGGATACAATGAGTTATGCCTTTCGTTGGGATTCCGGAAGCCATCGAGGAGATCCGCGCGGGGCGCATCGTGGTGGTGGTGGACGATGAAGACCGGGAAAACGAGGGCGACCTCACCATCGCCGCCGAAAAAGTCACCCCCGAGATCGTCAATTTCATGGCCACGTACGGCCGCGGGCTCATCTGCCTGCCCCTCACCCCGGAACGCTGCGACTACCTCCGGCTGCCGCTGATGAGCTCCCAGAACACCTCCAATTTCGGCACCGCCTTCTGCGAATCCATCGACGCCCGCGCGGGCGTCACCACCGGCATCTCCGCCGCCGACCGCACCCGCACCATCCTCGCCGCCATCAGTCCGGATTGCCGGCCCGAGGACCTGGCGCGGCCCGGCCATGTCTTTCCCTTGCGCGGGCGCGAAGGGGGCGTGCTGGTGCGCGCCGGCCAGACGGAGGCGTCCGTGGACCTCGCCCGTCTCGCCGGCCTGACCCCCGCCGGCGTCATCTGCGAGGTCATGAACGACGACGGCACCATGGCGCGGGTGGCGCAGCTCCGCGAATTCTGCGCCCGCCACAGCCTGAAGATGATCTCGGTGGCAGACCTCATCCGCCACCGCATGAAGACCGAGCGGTTCATCCGCCGCCTGGCGGAAGGCTCCATCGAAACGGAGTTCGGCCAATTCCGCACCGTCGCCTACGGCAGCGACCTGAACCCCGAGTGCCATCTGGCCCTGGTGCGCGGCGACGTGGCCGGCCAGGAGCGCGTCCTGGTGCGCATGCATTCCCGGTGCCTCTACGGCGACGTGTTCGGCTCCACAACCTGCGATTGCGGCCGCCTGGTGCGCCAATCGCTCGGCGCCATCGCCGCCGAGGGCCGGGGCGTGCTGGTTTACCTGCATGAAAGCGGGCCTGGTTTCCGCACCGAGCGGGACGCTTATGGCCGGCAGCGCATGGTATCGCATGACCGCGATTTCATGCACTACCAGGACCAGGCCGGGCAGCGGCAACTGCAACACGAGCATGGCATCGGCGCCCAGATCCTCTCGGACCTGGGCTTGCACACCATCCGCTTGCTCACCAACCACCCGCGGAAGATCGTTGCATTGGAAGGGTTTGGCATCGAAATCATGGATCAGGTTCCGGTGGAGCACTAATTCACAAACCGTGGAACTTTCGAGCTAGTTGACGCGTTAATAATAGGGCAGGCACAACGTCCTGAATGCTATGAAGGCACAAATCTTCGCCACCGCAACGCTCTTTGCGGTTTTTTCCGGCGCGCTTTCCGCCGCCGACCCGCGACTTCTCAACCTGGTAATGCCCGACGCCACGGTTCTGGCGGGCGTGAACGTGGATCAGGCCAAAGCCACGCCATTCGGCCAGTACGTGCTGACAACGCTGCTCCAGTCCCAGGCACAGCAGTTGCAGCAGTTGGCGGCGCTCACCGGCTTTGACCCCCGGCAGGATTTGCATGAGCTGCTGTTCGCCTCCACCAGTGCGTCCGGTAACAAGACCGGCCTGGCCCTGGCGCTGGGCGCTTTCGATCCCGCCAAAATCGCGGCCGCGGCCCAGTCGGCCGGGGCTGGCGTCGAAACCTACGGCGGCGTCGCCATCGTCGAAGACCCCCAGCACCAGAACGGCTTCGCATTCCTGGATTCCACGCTGGTGGTGGCGGGCGACCTGGCGAACGTCAAGGCCGCCATCGACCGCCGCGCCGGAGGGTCCACCATCCCCGCCACGCTGGCCGCTCAAGTGAAGCAGTTGAGTTCCACCCAGGACGCCTGGGTCATCTCGACTGTTTCGCCGCCCACGCTGAAACCGCCGGCCGCAGTCACGGGGGCCGCGGGAGCCAACCTGCAGAACGCGCTGCAAAAGATCGTATCGGCCAGCGGCGGCGTGAAGTTCGGCTCCGTGGTGGTGGTGACCGGCCAGGCGCAGGCCGCCACGCCGCAAGATGCCTCCTCGTTGGGCGGCGTCTTGCAGCTCTTTGTGAGCATGGCGCAGCTTCAGGCCGCGCAGCACCCCGAGGCCGCCGCGCTGGCGCAGTCGCTGGCGGTTACCACCGAAGGCAGCACCGTGAAGATCACCCTGAGCCTGCCCGAGGGCCAGATTCAACAACTGCTGAAGCAGCAGGCGGCCACCCACGGAGTGATCCGGATGTAATCCCGCCGGCCGCGGGGGGATCAGATTAGCTCAATGTCCTTCATCGGGTAGTGCTTTCGGTTGCGCGTCCACAGCGCGCAACCATGCACCGCCGCTGCCGCCGCAATCAGCGCATCGCCCAGGGCCAGGCCGTGCAAGAGA
>Ga0181521_10001252_pt1 | contig 31695 bp, 26 predicted proteins | sample PEATcosm2014_Bin_32_FD_119764 | JGI IMG/M metagenome (GOLD analysis project Ga0181521, IMG submission 119764) | Peatland microbial communities from MTU Mesocosm Facility, Houghton, MI, USA - PEATcosm2014_Bin02_60_metaG | ecosystem: Environmental > Terrestrial > Soil > Wetlands > Peat | place...
CCGCCAGGGTCGAAGAACCGGCGCCCAGCACCCCGCCACGACGTGGGGAAGACGACGAAGAGGGATGCCTCGCTCACGGCACGGCGCGAACGCGCAGGTTAAACGCCAAGCTAAGAGCTTGGAGCGTATTCAGCTACCCAATCAACCGTCATGGTCTCAATCGGGCTGGCGGGCTGGGCCGTGCCTAGGTTTTGGGATTGCAGGCAAAGGTCCATATTGACGGTGGGCCATTGGGCTGGTGAGGTTAGCTGGCTCTTATGGATGACGCTACCCCATTGTTTATCATCAATGGTGTATGTAATAGTAGTCGGGGTCCACTCAATGCCGTAGGTGTGCCATTGAGTGGCATCATTTCTAAGGTTCTCTATGATTCGGCAGCAGTCATCACCATTGGGCCCGGGGTGTAGAGTGGCCGAGGAACCACTACGAGTACCGCCGGAGTCTTCATAGAAATCTATCTCGGGCGGCCAGATATTGTTGCTAGAAGGCCAAAGCAGTGCAATGTCAGATATTTCCAGACCGGGTTCGTAGTCAGCTTTCAGGCGGACTAGATACATACCGTAGGTCTGGGGATGACCGTAAAATCCAACGCCGCCGGTGGAGTATGTGTTACTCATCTTCGGGTCATCTTTGGCTCTTGTGCCGAGGTGCAGCTCGCCATTACTGACGGTAACATCAGCTGGATCCCAATAACCGTAACGGTCACCGCCCGGTTGGCCTGAGTATGCACCCCAGCCAGTCGGCAAACTAGATCCATTAAAGTCTTGAGTGTATACGAGATTCCAACCAGGAATGTTGCCGGTGGGTACAGGAACACCGGATGGATCAGATGCAGAGCTACTTCCTACGCTATGCGCGACACCCCTTGGCATAATGGCGAGCAGCACCTCTGCAGCCAGGACGGCCATCGCTCGAAAAAGCATGGAGCCGTGGATCTGCGCTGGTTTACCAGCCATGTGTACTCCCTATTGTCGTTAGCAAAAGCCGGGCGTGAATACGGTGACATGGGTTTTTCGGTGATGTTCGTTTTGGCCATGGGGGGTGGGCGAATTTCGGGCATGCCTTCTGTGTGTGTTGTGCATGGTACTGTCGTGACTTTTATAACCAGCCCGGGTCCGCTCGGGCGTGGCGCTGATCGCTGCGGCCCGCGCGCTTAGCGGGCACAATAAGGACAACGGCGGCGAAACCGTCACACACCACCGTTGCTCGAAACCACGGAAACGAAGCGGCTTCCCGTAAGTATCACTGATATTACTGTCAGTATAATAGCGATCCGCCGCACCGTCACTGCATAGGCAAGCCATCGACCGCTTTGCTCAAGGCGGATATAGTCCCAAATCAGAAAGCTGATGCCCGCGAGCACGGCGATCAGGCCGCCAATGACTGTGTGGTTACCCAAGAGATTCGCAATCGCCATGTCAGTGGCCTGCCTAACCAGTTATCGCGGTGACCGTTGATAGCCGATATCTCGGTTGCCGGCGTGCGCGCTGCGGCGGTACAGCACTATCGCCAGCCCGCAGGTAACCGCCGGGATGATCAACTCAACCTTAGGATGCCAGAGGTGGAGGGCGACGGCCACCAGTGCGACCATCATCAGGGCGGCGATGTTGAGGGCAACGCCAACCGTCAGACACTCAGCCCACTTGGAGCCCGTGGCTAGGCGGTAGGCCAGGCTGCCGGGGCCAAGGAGTATTCCGCCGAACACCGCGATGAACTGAATTGGCTGTCCTATACTAAGGAGAGGTGCCACTATCGCTAGCACGGCCACGACGGCTGAGGTGGTGATGATCGCCAATGTAGCCCGATTATCGCTAATCATTTCTTCTTGTCCCGCCGTTTATTCTTGGCTACCGGGTGCGGAGTGTACTGAAATATCTCGGCATCCGGGTTAGAGTACCTGAGCTTATACTCCGGCGAATGCGCAAGCATGTTCTCTATGGTCGTGCCCCAGTTCTTGGGCAGGCCCTCTATCAGCCAGCCGGCCTCTTCCTGGTCCGCCGTCATGATGACGTAGCCACCCCTTGGGTTGTCGGCGGCGGCCGCGGTTATTTGGGCCAACGCCTGCGGTCCGAACGTTGTTAGTGGGACAGTCACGGTCGGGAACCCGGTAATATCCTCAGCGGCGTTGTAGTACTGCGAGGGGGGGCCGTACGAGTTCAGGGGGATGATACTGCTTCCCGGAGCTGCTATCTGATACAGCTCGAACATTGCGGCTAGTTCACCGGGGCGGACCATCTCATAGAGCTCGTTGCCCCAGCGGGAGACGAGGAAGAGCGGGGTCATCAGCAACAGCGTGCAGCAGAGCGCCACTTGACCGTGCCAGAACTGGGGAAGTTTGGAAATGAGTGCCGCTATTAGGCACACGGTACCGGGTAGGCTAAATAGGTAAACGCGCAGCACTCCCTCTCCGCCGTAGTTACCCGCGGCAATCATGCCGAACGCCGCGAGGAACAGGAGCAGGACGGCCGCCCGGTTCCCATTCCTCGGTCGCCATACAAGCGCACCCAGGAGGGCGAGGCCCCAGATGAACGCGGCCGTCACTAGCCGAGCGTCCACGACGCGTTCGTGGTACACGTTGCCGGCCAGGCGCTGTGTTACTCCACTGTCAACATTGCCTCCCACATTGCCGAGGCCACCGACCATCATGTCAATGTGCGCGGACCAGAAGGCAACCGCGCCATAGCAGATCCAGGCAATAGTGATCAGCACGGCCACAACGACGATCCCGCGGACCCGGGTTCGGCCAGCGATGACGAGGACCGCGGCACTGGTGATGGCCATGAAGGGCGTGAGCTGGTGACCGGTGGCTATCGCTGCCATGAGGAGGACTACTGCTCCCAGGTAAAATCCCGTCGCGGCCGCGCGGGGTCCATCTTGCTGGGGTTGAGCCCAGCTGCCTGGTCGCCTCTGCCGATGTCGCCCCTGGCGATCGGTTAGGTGGTCCGTGTTATGGCGGCGGAATAGCACTTGCCAGGCCTGGCGGTCGCGCGCGCCGAGCGGTACGACCAGGATGAAGACGAAGGCCAGGTACAGGAGATAGGCGAGCGACTGAGGAGAGAAGTAGTCCTGGCCCACCCAGTTAGCTAACGGGAACAGCCCTGCGGCCACCCATGCCTTTAGTTCCGATCCGAGGAGCTGTTTAGCGATGCCGAAGATGAATGGCAGGTAAAGTAGGTTCATGGCAACCGGCCACCAGCGTAGGAGCACTATAGCCGAATTTAGCCCGGCCACCTTGTCAAGCATTGCCACGCCCTCAAAGAACGATGGCCAGCAGAACCGGGCGTCGAAATTCTGCAGTAGGTTGCCGGTGTCGGCGATGTAGTCCACGAATCCTACGAGGTTATAACCCGTTGGAAATCGCGCTGCGGCCTCAATTATCGAGGGTGCACCGTGGATTAGGAATACTAGTATTGTCAAGTGAGTGCCGAGCAGAACGGACCGGTGACATGCTACTCGCAGACTCAAGGAGAAGCTGATGATCAGCAGGGCGATAGCAACGTAGTACAGTGGAGACAAAGCCTGGATAAGTCCATATGGACCTATTTTGGTCACGGGACTAAGTTTAAGGGCGAAAAAACCGATAGCTATGGCAAGAAAGCACAGCGCAAATCCGAGCAGTGCGCGTTTTCGCCTGGCTGATTCGTCTTCTACCCCCGATACCGCAGGCGCACTGTTTTGCCACTCCGGGTATCGCATATTGCTGTAGGTCCTTCGTTTTGGGGAGCTTAGCTTAGCTCCACTCTCGCTAGCTGCTCCGCCGGTAGGGCGGTATCAAGTCCGTGTGAGGGGTCGAGTGCGCTACCCGACAACCTGCGCTGCCACGGATTCGACCAGCAACATGGACTCATGGCAATCTACTCTGGTTACGACCGTCCAGTGATGGGTTTGTGTCCATTCTACGGGTAGTGCCTTGCGCTCACCCCCCAACGCCCTTCCGGTCACCGCCGCAAGCTAACCCCCCAGCCAGCCAGGAATAGAGTCGGCGACGCTGACGCTCCACCGGCCGCTGCCGCCTGCCCAGCCAAGGTCCCGTTTTCGGACTAGCCGCCGGCGGCGCTGTCAGCCAGCCGCCGCTCATAGTGGCTGTGGACCCGACGGGACACCCATGCCGCCGCATACCGGCCAGCCCGAAACCCGTGCCGCTGGTCTTGGCCCGGATGCGCACCGACTCTTCCGCCGTGAAGACCCGCTCGACCGACACGTCGGCAAGCTGCGGGAACAAGATGCTGAGGACCTCAAGATCGCACGCCGAGCGTGATCACAAAATTCATGATCAGCACACCACGCGACACGCCGCTTTACAAGATCACCGAAAGTTGGGCAGAGCCACCGCAACTTGGCCGTTGACATAAACGGAGCTGACAGATACTGGCCGAGAGGCCTAAATACTCAGGAACCCTCCGGAGCTACGTGTTTTACGGCTGACCGCTCTCTTGCTAGCATGGCGTCAAGCATATCCAGAACGTCTGAATCCTGGGCGATATCGAACTTCCGGGCGAAATATTCTGGTGCCGCTAGCAGTTCTGGCAGGTCATCTGCGGAAAAGGTATCGGGATGGCCTGATGCTGAGTCCGTCCAGCGCACGTAGTGCAGATCACGTGCCTCCGTCCGCAGTCCGGGGGCATTGCAGAGTAGGGTCACGGTTGCTGATTCATCGGCCACCACGGTCCGGCGGTAGTACTCGACGTAATCGCGGCGCTGTTTAGCTGAGTCAACTACCAACTTGGCTGCACGATGGGAGAGCGTGATCCACATTGAACCGAACCAGCACGGCTCGCTTTGGCTGAACGGAGTCCGGCGGGCCCGCAACCCAACGCGCCAGGGGATTTGATCCGGATATTTATAAATCTGAAAGCAGGGCTGGACGTTGTTCAGTATGTCAACGAAAAGCCTAGTGTGCCCTCGCATCCATCGCCGCACCTTGTCAGAAGCGCTCCCCGGTTGACGATTCACCGCCGAAGTCCGGTACTGATAGAGGTAACGGCGGCGCCGGTTTCTCCTGTCCGATCTGCTGCTGAGCTTGCTGATCGGTGTAGCGAGTACCAATGCGTCCGCGCCAGTTGCAGCGAGATCTTCGCCCAGTCTGGCAAGTGGCTTAATTGGGTAATCCTGGGCTGACAGCAGGGCAAGCCAGTCAAACTCAAGGTGCCCGAGAATCCATTCCATCGAACGCCAGCAAGCGTCGACGAGGTTAAAATCTCCCCACCCGATCGGCGTTTCGCTCGTCAACAGATATGCATTGCCGACCGAATCAAGTGCGGAAGCGTCAAGATGCGCGCGGAATTTGTCGTTGTGGACGACGATTGCCGCGTCGGGCAACTCGAGCCGCAATGTCTTAATGAGACGCAAAAGCTGCGTCGGTTCGCGATGGTTCAGAATCAGAAATGCTACTCGCATAGAGTCACTACACCAACCTTAATATGGGAAGTGCCTTTAGATAATTTCAAATGACGCGCTTAAGGTCGGGCTAAGCGGTCAGCTTTTCCGGTGCCGCGGTCTTAGATCGGGAGACCTGGGGGGCCGCTCCGGCTGAGGTGCAGTGCGTTGCGGTGGGCGACCATCTGCAGGCCCCGGTCCCTGAGCGCGATGCTGAGGCCTTGCCCGTATGGCGGGGAATGGAATGGTCGGCGCGGTGCCGGGCTGTATGACCGCGAACGGAATAGTTTGTGCGGTGGATTGGGCTGGCCACATCAGGGCAGCAGCACCCGCTTCCTGCCCTTGCCGGTCCCGGGTCGGTGAAATGGCCAGGGACGGACACTCTTGCACCGAACTGCAGACGCACCGGATTTCCGTGCATCTTACCGGGCGATCCTCGATCTTGACGTTTCCTGCACGGTCGGAGTGCCGCTCATCAGGCTTTCCCTCTCCCGCCGAACTTTCTATTACAGCTGGAGTACCGGCCAGGCCGCGCCGATGGCGGCCACGTTCGCTCATTGTGCGGAACACCGCAGGGGCGGTAACCAACGCCTCAATGACGGCGATGACGAGAATGGCGAACGACACCCCGTTCAGTCCACCGACCTTCCCGCCTACCCCCGCGGCAATCAGCTCGATGGCAGCGAACGTGGTCAGGACGATGGCCGCGCGCGACACCTTGCCTGTGGCTCGGCATACGGCGATATAGAAGGTCTTGGGGAGCAGCGGCAGGTAAGCGAGGGAGAGCAGCCACAGCGGGACTGTCGCCTGGCGCGCATACCCTATCCCGAACAGGCCCAAAGCGAAATGTGCGCTTAGGCACAGCGCGACCATGCCCGGGACGCCAATGAGCAGCGACATTTTAAAGGCGAAGCGCAGCTTCCGGGGAATCATATGCGGTTCAGCGGCCGCTACCGCGAAGAGGACCGTCGAGAGAGCCCCCGGCACGGCTTCCAAAAAGCTAGTCAGCATCCACGCCACATAGAACGCAGCGTTTGCTGCGGGCGACACCACCACCGTGACCAGTACCGGAATGAGCATCACCGGCACCGCGATGGCGAGATTCAGCCAGTTGTGGGCGACTGCGGTTTTACCTAGCCCACGTAGAACACCCCAGTCAGGCCGAGGCAGAACGGGTGAGCCTCGTATGCGCAGCCAAATGGCGCTCGTGGCGAGCGAGGCCGCCATGCCCGCCACCCAGGACATGGAGATTCCAATGCCGAACTGGTCATGCATGATGACCGCGGCAAGAGGCAGCGCCAGCATTTTCGCCGCGGCGAACGTAAGGTTGCGCGCCAGCTGAACTCCGCCGCGCAGCAGACCGATGGTGGCCTGATCAAACACCGATGTCACTGCGGTGAGCACGACCCCGGTCGCAAAGAGCAGGGCCTCGACCGGCGTGCCCATCATGTCGCCAAACCGCCTGCTGATCAGGGGGGCTACGACGGCGAACCCTATTCCGAGCAATACCGATCCCAGGCCGCTCGCCAGCAGCGAAGCAGAGACCAAGCCAGCACGCGCACTACGCCGGGGCAATTCGCCCATGAGCACGGTACCTAGGCCGAACACACCGATTGTGCCGAGCAGCGACATGGCTGACACCGCAGCGGAACCGTACCCGACCGCCTGCTGGCTGAACTGCCTCGCCGCGAACGTCCAGAAAGTGAATCCGAGCCCGGATGTTACACCGGTTGTGGCCAGGAGGCTGCATGCATTTGCCAGCAGATCGTGATGACGCCGCCACGTAGCGCCGACCGCAGGCCGCAGTGAGCGCGGCGACGGCATCGCCTGCAGAGCCGCCCCGGTCGCCCGGTAGCAGCGAAGGCCGATCGGCACGTCAGTCACGACCGAAGTACCTGGTTACTGTCGGCGGGGAGGTGATCGGAATACCAGTACATTGTGCCGCGGCGTGCATAGCCTCAGGCTGCGACGTTCCCCCAATAGGCATGTCTTTACGGTAGTTCAGGATTTGCGAATGTGAAAGTCCAGTAATCGTCCTAGCTGCTGGCGGGACGGCACCGCGACCTATGGTTCGCCCGTCCGTCTGGTCAACCCCTCCTGTTCGTTGGCCAATCCCGAAAGTATTGCTGCTTACCCAGCTCAGCACAATGTTCCCCCCAAACAGCCGGTAACAGTAATCACCTCGGCAGCCGCGTGAGCGACCAATGGTGAATGGGATTGTGTGTTTCTTGGTCCGCGTGCTGTGACTCATTCCGGTCCGCGGACAGAGCGCGCGGGTTCGAGCCGCTGTGGGCCAGGTGCTGAGAGGCGGCGGCGACTGCTGGTTGCGGAACGCTGACGGGGGCGGAGGTTGGGCCGGCTCCACTGCGTGACCTGCGTCGCTCGGCGAGTATGGTCCGCAGCACGCGGAGGCCGTCACTGAAGGTGCTGAGATTGCTAACGCCGTGGATCCGGGAGTGCTCGAAGCTGGGCACCTCGGTAACCTTGAGGCCGGATTTGGCGACACGGATGTGGATGAGGGTTTCGATTTCGAAGCCGTCGCCCCACAGTTTCCCGTCTCCACCATCTGGCGGGGGGGTGGTAACGTCGAGGCTAAGCACCGACAGGTGGCGCCGCCAGAAGACATTGTAGCCGTAGCACAGGTCCGAGAAGCGCGTCCGATAGCAGATATTGAACAGCGCGCTGAGTACCCGGTTCCCGGTGGTACGCACGCGCGTCAGGTCTGCGCTGCCGCCACCGTCGCCAGACCGGGTTCCCTTCGCAAAGTCGGCGCCGTGAAGGAGAGCCTTTACGAAGCGGGGTATTTCGCCTGGATCGGCGGAACCGTCGGCATCGATCATGGCGATGACGTCGCCGGTTGCGGCTGCGAATCCGCAGGCCAGGGCGTTTCCCTTACCCTTGCGGGTTTGAGTCACCACCCGCACATCCGGCCGCAGCTCGCGAGCGACCGCGACCGTGTCGTCTATGGAATGGCCGTCCACCAGGATTACCTCGTGAACGTTGTGCGGGATTCCCGTGAATACATGAGGCAGGTTACGTGCCTCATTGAGAGCTGGAATAACAACCGAAACCCGCGGCCAGGGCATGGCAATGCATTCCCGAAACGTCATGGATCCCCTCCGTGAAGCCGACTGATCCTATTAGGCCTGTGCTCGACTGGACCTGCGGTTCGTCATGCCGTGATGGCCAGCCCAGTTGTCAATTAGCGTTGGCGCTTAAACCGGTAGCTCAATAGTCAGTCGACTCTCGTTTATTTCGTTTGTTGTAAGTCGTTTCTTCCAGGCGACACGAACCGACATCGGTCCTCGGTGAACCGCAGACCTTTTCGTGAGGTGGTGGCGCCAATGCAACCTGGTCTCCGGGGGCGGGTTCCCGAGTCAGCGCGCTCGGCCATGTACGCACCCAATCGACCTCACCGACGGCACACTGCTGCTCGCCTAGCCGACTTGCCGGCCAGCGTCTGGGGGCGTTTACCCCATCTGGCCTGATTAGAGTGTATACGTCATGGATGCCCATGTATAGAAGACGCATCACGACACGCAATGGTTTACGCGTTTTTCCACCGATAGGAAGGCGGCGGATCGCCAGGGCGATGACTAGGAGCATTAGCCCGGATCGGCGGAAACCGGGTCGCCCGGCTGGCCTGGTAAGCGTCGAAAGTACGAGATGCGGCTTGGCGCGACTTGGGGTCGGCGGCAGGAGCAAACGTCGGCTTACGGTGATTGCCCGTTAGACCGAAGTTCCTCCCAGGTTCATAAGCCCATCATGTCTGCCGTGGCATAGAGCTTCAGGTGCCGGACTTACATGCCTCCAGTAGTCATGTGCGTCCACGTTTTCCCTGGTGAACAGGGATGTCAGCTCATCCGGGGGAAGGACGATTAAACAGTGCGCCAAGTGTGTGAGCAAGGTCATGCGATGCGCCCTTCGATCAGAGCGGCCGTTTAGACCCATGACATACGCGTTAATGAATTAGATGGGCGTGCCTCTTCTTCCGTGACGGTTTTGTGACCGTTAGATTCCTATCTGGCACTGGATGCCTGTTGTGAAAGGCTCCTTCCCGCTACGTTATTGGATTGCGAAGATCCATAACGGACGAGAAGGAGCCCCGTGGTGGAGGCCGCCAAAGGACAGCACCAGCAGCACGTGCGTGTCCGCCGCTTCCGGCCCCGGCCTGCTGCTCGGTGTTTCTTATACGGTCGGCGTCCTGGGCCGACCGTAAGCGAGCCGTATGCAGCCGATCAGGTATCCGGCCCCAGCTGAACTTAGGCCGACCAGAGTGGCGGCGAATCTCATGAGGCCACCCGCGTCTCCCGTGAGGAATCCGCGAAGATCCCGCAATAGAGACATCGGTATAACAATTGCGACATGGCGCCGTTCGCGCTCGAGTCCAGATGATGCGCCGGCCAGGCGGACCACCGTAGCTTTCGATATACCTTCGTGCCAGCATCGACGCAGGAAGTAGCTCACTCGCATGCGGTCCTGGCTGACATGATGGTCCACCGCAGCGGCAGGAACATAGAAAATTGCTGATCCTGGTATCTTAGCGGTCAGCCGGATGGACAGCTCCGTTTCCTCACATCCAACCGGGCGTGTGCCCACCCGCCCCACAGCAGTGTCAAAGGCGCCGACCTCGAGTGCCAAACGGGTCCGCATGCTCATGTTGGCACCGATCGGGTTGCGCACGGGTTCCACTGAGTCGGGCAGTCCCTTATAACTGCAGCCGACGACCCAGTCAAACCCGGGAGGCAACCACCGGGGCCGAAGTCCAGGCCACCAAGGATTTACCGTGCCTCCTGTGGCAACCACATCGGGCGAACGATAGGGCTCGACCAGCGACGCCAACCAGCCCGGGCGCGCCTGGGCGTCGTCATCGAGAAAGACGGTGACGGGCTGGGTTGCCGCTCGCAGCCCGGTGTTGCGGGCACCCGACAGGCCTGGAACGTCGTCACTTTCCAGGACTGTTATGCCGGAAAGTTCGTTCCGGGCTCGTTTGGCCAGGCCTGTGTTGTGGTCAATAACCAACAGTACCTGGGCCGGTGCTGGGTCCTGGGTGAGTGTGGATTTCACCGCAGCGCACGTCTGCTCCCACCGCTTCTCGCTGTAGGCACATATCACGACGCTTACTCTGAGATGACGTGTGTATGAGTGAATGAATCGCTCGCGGGCTGAAATACCCGGCGGGGAAAGGGGCGCGGTCACTGGTTCTCCTCAGGGGTTGCACTTCGACGGTCTGTAATGCGCTTGTGGCGTGCGTAATCGAGGCCGTCGCGGCGCTGCTGGCGGGTGGCATCGCCTCTGTCTTCGTGCTCGTCGTCGGGGGTGACATTGCCGATCGAGGCGTGCAGCCGGACCTCGTTGTATTTCGCCTCGGCGTGGTTGAGCCCGGCGCCGGGCTCGCGGATCTTCTCCAGGTGCGGCCAGTCACCTTTGAGGTGCCCGAGCAGGGTCTCGATCCACGCCTGGTCCTGCGGCGAGGCGCACCGGGCCCGCTGCAGTGGGTGAAGTCGTAAGTCCAGCTGCGATTGGGCTTGCAGGTCAGCCAGTCCGGCCAGGACGCGCACGGGACGGGCTCGCGTGGCGGCTGGCCCTCCAGGACCAGGCCCTCCTCGCCCAGCACCCGGCGGACGGTGGACTCGGAGACGTGCACCAGGCCGAGCCGGGAGCCACGGCGGGCGAACTTGCGGTGAGAGCGGCCGATCTCGCCCCAGGCCCGGGACAGTTCCACGATCGCGAGAGCGTGCCCAGCCAGGCGGGGCAGGCCGACCTTCACCTCGGCGGGCACCCGCGGCGGGACAGGGCCGACTGCCAGCCCCAGCCCGCGTGGCGCGGCGGCTGCGGATCCCGTCGAACTCGGCGTATATGTGTCGGCGGCGCTGGCGCGCCGACGGCGAAGATGGCGCGACGCGATCCCGCCACCACTCAGTGCCAGCCACCAACCCCGATGAATGATCAGGGCTAGGGAAGAGCACAATAAGGCAAATCTTAGGCCGCCGTGATATAGCCAGAGCGAGCCGGGAAGAAATCCGAGGACCAGGCCTTACAGACGACGCAGCGCGCCAACCTTTTTGCCTTGATGTCATTCTTTCCTGGTAAACCCGATATGAGCGCCCTGGCTGCCGAATGTAGTGGCGTGCCTGCCGCAGGCCGTCCACGGCCCTGTGTGCATCGTTCATTCCTGCTCCTCCCCCTCCGTCGGAGCTTGCCCGCCAGGTGCCTGTGACCCTCAACCCGGTGTCATCACCAATCGCTCCTGACCGATCACTCTGGCGGCATGTCAATGCTTCAGCCGTCGCACCCGTCCGGGCAAGCCACTTGGAAGCTTCTGACCGTTCAGTCTCCTGAGCGCTCAGGTGGCCGAAGCGCGCGCAGCACCGGGTAGAGCAGGCGCCGCGGATAGGACGTCTCACCCCGCATGACGGCGCGGAGGACATGTGGCAACCGCCGCGAGCCGGTGTCTTTGGTCAGGTAACCGTCGGCTCCGGCGCGGCGGCCAGCACGCCGTCCTCATCGGGGAAGGCCGCGATCAGCACGATCTTCACCGCTGGCAGCGCCTGCCGGATCGACTCGGCCGCGGTGATGCCATCGCCGCCGGGCATGCGCACGTCCAGCAGGCACAGGTCGGGCCGTTCGGCAAGCGCGGCGCGGGCCGCCTCGGCACCCGTGGCGGCCTCGGCGCACACCTCGATCCCGGCGGCTTCCAGGTCTTCCCGGAACGAGCGGCGCATCGCGACATGGTCATCGGCGATCAAGACCCGCAGTGGCCGTGTCGGTACCGCCATCTCCTGAGGGTCACCGTCGGCAAAGGTTCGCCGCAAGCATGTGCCCGCTCAGGTGTCTGAATGTCGCCGGAAAAGGTCCACGGCAGCAGCCCTGCCGGGAACCCCCAGTTTGCGCACGATCGAGGCAACGTGCACCCGCACTGCGCTGGAGGAGAGCACGAGCCGCTCAGCGATCTTAGCGGTCGACCGTCCCTGCGCGAGCAACTCGAGTACTTCCCACTCACGGCTGGTGAGCCGCTGCGCGGGCCCGGCGCCGGCAGGCTGCCGCCAGCGCGGCTCCCGCTGACGGAACTGCTCAAGAACGCGTGCAACAAGCGCCGGCTGCATGGCCGCCTCACCGGAGCAGACGCCGATGAGCGCATCAGGTAGCCGATTGAGGTTCATCGTTTTCAGCAGGTAGCCGTCGACGCCATACCGGAGCGCGGCGAAAAGGTCAGCGTCATCGTCCGAAACCGTCAGCACCACGATCTTCGCCTCAGGCAGCCGCGCAGCGATCTCCCATACCGTCGCGAGACCGCCGCCAGGCATCCGCAGATCAAGCAGGCAGATGTCCGGCTTCTTCCGGAGCGCCGCCTGAATCGCCCCGGGCGCGTCCGCCGCCTCCGCGCAGATCTCAAAGCGCGCGTCGCCGTTGAGCGCCCGGCGAATGTCGTCACGTGTCGGCGCATGGTCGTCGGCGATGAGGACGCGCACCAACGATTTCTCGTTGGCGCTCACAGCATGGCCTCCACCTCGGTGCCATGTCCTGGTATGGACGAGATCTTCAGGTCACCGCCCACCGAGCTGGCACGCTCGTGCATCGAGACGAGCCCGAAGCCGGTAGCCGGGCCCGCGGAGTCAAAGCCGGATCCGCTGTCGCTGACGCGCAGCCGCACGCGCGATCCGTGACGCCGGAGGCTCAGGCTCACCTGCCCGGCGCCGCTGTGCCGGGCGGCGTTGGTGACCGCCTCGCAGGCGATCCGCACGAGCGCATCGGCGTGCGGCGGCGGGAGCCGGATACCCGGAAGAAGATCAAGCTGCAGGGCGACACCGAACCGCTTCCCCGCCTCGTTGGCCGCGTCCGCGAGCTCGTCCTCTACGGTCGGCCGATTGAGAGCCGTAAGCCTGCTGATCGCCAGCCTGGACTCCCGCTGCGCGCGCTCGGTGGCACTGCGCAGGCGGCTCAGCGTCTCCTGCTCGACGCTGCCGTCGAGTGCGTCAAGGTTGCGGGTCAGGTACGCCAGTTCCTGCGCGAGCCCGTCGTGCAAGTTGCCCGCGATCCGCCGGCGTTCGCTCACTACCATCGCATCGGACAGGGCAAACCAGTATGACCAGATCTCACGCGCCGAGCCAATGAGGAGAACAGCGTAGAAGCACAGGCGGAAGCCGTCGCCCACTGAGACCAGCCCAACGTACATGGACGGGTAGAGGAAATAGTTGAGGTGGCTAGCGGCACCGAAGACGGCAGCGATGGCCAGCCAGCCGAAGAACTCATCGCCCAGCCGCTCCGATCTGCTGAGGTAACCGGCTGCGCCCACACCGCCAACCACTGCTGTCAGCATCTCCAGGGCGAGCAGCACGTCCACGGGATAAAGCGCCGGCGGCGCGGGCAACCGCACCGAGGGCGCGACAGTGACCGCCACGGGCAGGTGCACGGCGAATACCCAGGTGAGGAGAACCGTCAGAGTGAGGCCGCTGGCCATGCAGGTCAGCACGGTCACCTGGGCCCGGCCGATTCGGCCCACCTGCCTGGGCGGCACGAATGCCGCGACGCCGAACAGCATGCAGCCCAGTGAGCGGCTGATGATCGCCGACCAGGCAAGAAAGTTACTTGCGGGAAGGCCTGCCAATGTCGGCACCGTGGCGAAGAACACATTCGAGAGTGCAATGACCCCGAGCGCACACGCTAATGCGCAGTCAGTCCGACGGCCGCGCCGCCGGAGCCGGCCGAACGCAAGGAATGCGGCGAGTAGCGCTATGAGCGAGGCCGCCGTTTCGAGCGCGACCTGCAGCTTTGGCTGGCCGAACGCGAAACGCAGGCCCGGGTCAAGCACAACAAGGGCTGTAACAGTACCTGACGCCACTGCAGCCACGATGGCTAGAACTCGCCCCCCCACCATTCGCTGCAGCGTAGCAGCATAGGTGTGGATTGGAGCGAAAACAACCCTGATGGGGTATACCCCGTTAAGTCGCGCGATGCCATAGTGCGCCGCCTTCAGGCTGCGGTCACTACCGTCCCTTTTATGCGCGATTGGCCCCTACCCGACCGAAAGGTATAGAATAAGCTATTAACGAAAAATTAATCACGTAGGTTAGCGGTGGAAACCGCGTATCAAGGATGAAAGGTGATCTTGAGCGCGGCTTGCTCAGGAGATGCCGTCTGCGACCGCCGCCGCGAGCACCGGGTCGACGCGCACCGCGCCAGCGAACTCGCTGCCCGTATCCGCGGGAACTACCTCGACGTTCTCGCCCGTCTCGGGCGCCTGGATCATCTCGCCGTTGCCGATGTAGATCGCGACGTGCGAGATGTACCCGGAATCGGTCGGATCGGTGTGGTAAAAGAGCAGGTCTCCGGGCTGTAGCTGGCTGACGGGTACCGCCGGCCCAGTTCTCGCCTGGTCGGCGGCGACTCGCGGCATGCGCACGCCGGCCTGCGCGAAGGCCCATTGCACCAGGCCGGAGCAGTCGAACGAGGTCGGCCCGGCCGCTCCCCACACGTAGGGCAGGCCACGCCGGCCGAGGGCCGCGCTGAGCATCGCGCTGATCTCTGCCTGGCTGGGTGTCGCGGCGCTGCTCCCGGAGACTCCGGCCGATGTGGTGCCCGTGGCCGCGATCCCGGCCGCGGTCGCCTCGGCGGAGGTGGCCCCGGCGGTTACCTGCGTCATCAACGGCTCCACCGCCGCGCCATGCGGGATGACCCGCTTGACGCCCTCGGCCAGGGACGCCAGGTTGGCGCGCGGCGCGCTGATGACGATCGCGTTCCCCGAGGGCATGCCCAGCGCGCGCGCAACGCTGCCGGAGACCACCGCGTCGATGCCCTGGATGCCGACAGTGCCGAACCCGCCGACCGGCAGGTTCTCCCGCTTGGCCCCGGTAACGTGGACCACCCCGCCGAGCGGCAGTCCGTCCAGCTTGCCCATCGTGTACGAGACGGCCATGGCGCCGTTGGCCACGCTCTGCCACAGCTGATTCGAGGCGGCCGTCTTCTGCGCCGCGTAGCTGCGGAACGTGGACGGGTCCACGCCGAGCACGGCGGCGTACTTGCCGTTCACCTCGATCCGGGCCGCCTCGACTGACTGGGCGGCGGTGACGCCGGGCAGCCGCTGGATGGCGCTGAGTGTCCCGGACGGAAGGGAGGACGGCGCGACGACGATCATGTCCGCCTGGAGCAGCCCGTGCAGCGGGGCCACCGTCACGGCGCCGCCGCGCGGCAACTCGGCCACCGGCAGCGAAAACGAGGTCAGCCGGGAGGTGCCGGGGAGGGGCACCACTGGCCGCGCGCCGGCGGCCTCATCCTGGGCGGCCGACGGCCGACCCGCCGTGCTCGCCGGATGCGATCCGCCGGCTCGCCACAAGGCCGGAACACCCAGGCCCGCTCCGAGCAGGCCGACCGCAGCCGCCAGGGCAGGCAGCGAACGCGCCTTGTGCCGCACAGGCCCTCCCCCATGCCGTGGACATTCCGGTCTGTTCGGTGGCACGGCAGCCTCAGCCTCGTCGCGCTGCCTGGCGGGCCGTCCCTTCTTTGACGGAGGCGACCCAGCTGCCGGTTCCGTACGACTGCGACGGTCCGGCACAACACTCCTTGGCCAACATGGCCATGTGTGCCCCGAGCGTCCAGACCCAAGCCGTTTGAGATCGCTGCCCGATCTTCCAGCCGACCTTCAGTGTGCCCGTTTATGCAGATTTACCCGTATTAGGGCGTTTATCCGTCCTGCTGGCACACCCATGGTCCGGATAGGACGCACCAGCTACCTGCTTAGAGTACACAGAGTAATGTGTTTCTCAGTCTTGTGCACAGCCAGTTACCCCGGATCCATACCCAAATCCGGCCAATTCCTCTGGTCATGAGCGCGCTATCTGATCAGAAATGCGCCATTGTGATCGCGAGGCGTCAGGCCGGGGAGAGCTCGGCGCGGAGCGCGGCCGGGTCGGTGACGGGCCGCTGGCAGGTGAAATTACGGCAGACGTAGGCGGCGGGCCCGCCGTCCACCAGCCCACGGCCGGCCAGCAACGGGACCGCGGCGTCCATCCCGTCGCCGAGGGCGAGGACGGCCCCGGGCGGCGCGGCCAGCATCGCGGCCCGGTGCAGGTCGCGGGTCGGCTGACTGCCGGGCGGCCCGACCACGGCGATCTCAGCCGGGCCGGCGAGCACGGCCTCGGCCACCGCCAGGCCCCAGCCACCCGCGCGCGGGTACCGCCCGGCCAGCGCCGGCAGCACCTGCAGTGCGGCGAGAGCCGCGTCCCGATGACGCGCGGAACCGGTGAGCGCCGAGTAGCTCAGCAGGGCACCGGCCGCGGCGAACGTACCGGAGGGCGTGGCGTTGTCGGCCGGGTCGGCGGGGCGGTAGATGAGCCGCTCGGCGCCCGCCGCGGTGTCGTAGAAGCCGCCGTCCCCGTCGCCAAAGGAGTCCAGCACCGACTCCAGCAGCTCCCCGGCGAGCGTCAGCCAGCGGGCTTCGCCGGTGACGCCGGACAAGACGGCGAAGCCCTCGGCCACGCAGGCGTAGTCCTCCAGTACGCCGGTACTGGGGCCGGCTGTCCCGTCCCGGGAGCTGCGCGCGAGGCGGCCGCCGGACAGGTGAACGCCGGCCAGCAGGCGGGCACTGTCCTGTGCAGCCGACACCAGGTCGCCGCGGCCCAGGATCAGGCCGGTCTCGGCCAGCGCCGCGATCGCCAGGCCGTTCCACGCCGCGACGACCTTGTCGTCGCGGCCCGGGCGGACCCGGCGGTCCCGCACCGTTAGCAGGGCCGCGCGGATGGCCTCGAAACGCGCGGGGTCCGCAGGCTCCGAACGCCGCTGCAGGACCGACCGGCCCCGCTCGAAGGAACCCGTCCCGGTCACGCCGAAGATACCAGCCGCGAACGCCGCGTCCTGCGGGCCGAGCGCCTCCTCCAGCTCACCGGGCGTCCAGACGTAGAACCGTCCCTCCTCGCCTTCGCTGTCCGCGTCGAGGGAGGAGGCCAGGCCACCCTGAGACGTCCGCAGCTCGCGCAGCATCCAGTCACACGTCTCCGCCGCGACGCGCCGCGCGAGGGGCGACCCGGTCCGGCGCCAGGCGTGGGCGTAGACGCGGGCGAGGAGGGCGTTGTCGTACAGCATCTTCTCGAAGTGCGGGACCACCCAGCCAGCGTCGACGGAATAGCGGGCGAACCCGCCCCCCAGCTGGTCGTACATCCCGCCCCGGGCCATGGCCTCCAGCGTCAGCTCGGTCATCCGTCGGGCATCGTCGCTGGCGGTACGCGCACCGTGACGCAGCAGGAACTCCAGCACCATCGACGGCGGGAACTTCGGCGCCCGGCCGAAGCCGCCGCGCTCCTCGTCGAAGTCACCCGTCAGGGCCGTGACAGCCGCGCCCATCAGACCGGCCAGGGCCGGGCTGGCCTCGCCGGGCGTGCCGGGCCCGCTGCGGGCGCCGGTCTCGTCCAGTTCGCTGAGAAAGCCGGAGCCCGCGCCCTCGCGCAGGGCCCGCGCCGTGGCGGACGCGTTGCCCGCCAGCGCTTCCGCGACGTGCGCGGCCTGTTCCTGCACGCCGCCCCGGTCGCCCCGCCAGGCGTTCGAAACGCCGAGGATGAGCTGCCGGAAGTTCTGCCGGGGAAAATAGGTGCCGCAGTAGAACGGCTCGCCCTCGGGGGTCATGAACACCGTCATGGGCCAGCCGCCCTGACCGGTCATGGCCTGGGTCGCGGTCATGTACACGGCGTCCACATCGGGACGCTCTTCCCGGTCCACCTTGATCGCCACCAGATGCTCGTTCATCAGCCCGGCGGTCTCCGGGTCCTCGAACGATTCGTGGGCCATCACGTGGCACCAGTGGCAGGCGGCGTAGCCGACGGACAGCAGGACCGGCACGTCGCGCCGCTTGGCCTCGGCGAACGCCTCGTCCGACCATTGCCACCAGTCGACCGGGTTCTCCGCGTGCTGCAGCAGGTACGGGCTGGTCGCGTCCTTGAGCCGATTCGCCATACGTCCATACTGGCCTGCGGCCGGGGGTGCACCGACCACAGCGCCCGGGCTTTTCCCGGGGAGGCCCGGGCTGGCCGACCATATCCCCCCGGGGAGACCCGGGCCGGCCGGCCACATCCCGCGGGGAGGCCCGGGGCTGGCCGGCCACATCCCGCGGGGAGGCCCGGGGCTGGCCGGCCACATCCCGCGGGGAGGCCCGGGGCTGGCCGGCCACATCCCGCGGGGAGGCCCAGGGCGGCGGGGCGGCCTTAGCCTCCCAGCAGCACGCCGCGATGCTGCCAGGCCAGGCGGAGCAGCGCCGCGCCGGCTGACTGCATGGCCTCGGCGCTGGTGAAGCGCTGCACGTTCGCGGCGCTGAATTCGATGCCGACCTCGCGGCCCGCGGCGCCGGCGCCGGTCAGGATGCGGCCCTCGTCGTTGGCTGCCACCAGCCCCGCGAACTGGGCGTCGAAGAAGGACGCGTCGAAGACGAGGACGGTCAGCAGGTCGACGTCCAGGGTCAGCGGATCGGCGCCGACACCGAGCCAGTAGCCGCGCAGCATCCCGGCCTGCCGCGCGGCGGTCAGGGCGGCGAAGAAGGGCCATCGCGGGTAGTCGATCGGCGCGGACCCGCTGCCGTAGTCCTCACCGGTGCCGAGCAGTTCCTCGGACACTTCCCGGGAGATGGCTTCCCACAGACCGAGATCGTTGGCCAGGTTCCAGCTGGCCTCGTGTGACGGCTGGAACATGCCGGCCGGGGCGACCTGGTAGAGCCCCCCGTTGACGGCGACGCTGGCCGGGTCGCGCCAGTGCAGCAACATCTGCGCGTTCCCCACCTCGCAGTCCCGGCGCAGGATCAGCGTGGCGATTCCCGTGGTCACGGAGCGCCGCGCCAGGTCGAGGGGATCGCCAACGGACGAGCGCAGCGGAAGCTCGCTCAGCGCCAGCGGGGCTTCCGGGCGGCTGAGCACCCGGCCAGCCGTCTCGTGGGCGACCGCCTCGCTCACGTTGATCAGGTCGAAATAGCGGTTCAGGCCCAACGTGAGCTCCGTCTTCGCCGTGGCGGTGGCCGCCAGCAGGCGGTAGCACGTGCGGTTCTCGAGTAGCCGCGGCCTGCTGAGCGCGGCCAGCGCGTCGGCGTAGGAAACGAACCGGCTCCCGTCGTCGCCCAGCGGTCGCACGCCTTCCGAGCCGGCCGGCTGGACGGCATCGATGACGGTGCCGGCCGCCCCCGGGTGCCAGGACAGCGTGACCTGCTCCAGCCGGACGGGCCGAGCCGGCCGCCATTCCGGGCGGGCCAGCAGGGACGTGCCGGCGACCCGCCAGGACAGTGGGTAGAGGCCCTGCGCCACCTGGGACAGGTCGTGGCGGTGCGCGTTCAGGTACTCCCGCTCGCGTAGCCACCGTTGCTGGCTGCGCCGGGGAGCCGCGTCCGGCTCCCCCGGTCCCGCAGCGCCGGGTCCCCGGCTGGCTGGCTTGCGCATCATGGGCAGGACGCCTTCGGTTCGGGAGCAGCCATTGTCCCGCAGGCTGCGTCCTCCCGCACCTGACCCGGGAGGGACGCAGCCGGGCCACACCCGTCAGCAGTTGCGCAGCTCCGGTGACTGGTTGAGCAGCTGAGCGCGCACTGACGTGAAGAGCTGGTAGGCGGCGGGGTCGGCGCCGGGCGGGAAGACCGCGACGCGGTGGCAGTTCTGGAAGGCGAGCCGCACACCGAAGTGACGCTCCAGGCTCACGCGGATGGCGTCGCTGGCGAGGGAGCGCAGCAGCTGGCCCCGTTCGGCTTCGGTCGCCGGCGGGACCTGGTTGTCCGCGAAGGGGATGCCACCCTCGCGCAGTCTCGCGCTGAGGCCGGCGATCAGGTCATGGGCGTAAGGCAGCGAGGTCCGGACCGTGGCCACGAACGCGGCCTCGTCGACGTCACCGCGCATGGCCTGGTCGAGCAGGCCGGGTGCGACATCAAGGGACATGTTTTTCTCCTTCGTCGTTGGGACGGGTGCGGGCTCCTGACCATCTGGCCACGGCCGGGAACGCTGGGGATGGCCCTGCCTCGGGCATCCCCCAATTTCTTCAGGGCCGGGCAGGACGGACGCCGACCGTGGCGGCCACCCGCCTATGGGCATCATTCTAAACGAAATTGGGTTTCGTTTTCATTTAATGATGACAGTACGCCGGAGAGGGCGTCAGGGCGGCAGCGCCAGGCGCAGTGATCAAGGGGGAACGGCCGCTATGCCGTCGCGGCGGCCCGGACGCGGCCGACGCGGACCGTCCGGGTCCGGCGGACCGTGACCCAGGCCCGTCCGGCAAGGTAGAACACGGCGCCACCCGCGCCGACGAAGAACCCGAGCGGCCAGTTGGTCTCGTACGACACCACGATCCCCGTCCAGACCGTGGCCACGCCGAACGCGACCGACAAGGCGATCGCGAGGCCCGGCCGGGGGGTGAACGAGCGCGCCGCAGCAGCGGGGCCGATCATCAGACTGAACATCAGCAGCGCGCCGACGACGGGGACGGTCATGCTGGTCGCGAGGGCCATGACGAGCAGGAACACCATCTCCATCCGCCGCGTGCCGACGCCGCGCGCCTCGGCGACTTCCGGCATCGCCGAGGACAGCATCAACGGCCGGAAGATGACGACGATGGCGACGATGCTCACCACGCCCAGGCCCGCGATCGGCAGGATTTCGCTAGAACTGACGCCGAACACCTCACCGAACAGCAGTGAGTAGGTCTCCTGCGCGTACTCGGTGCTCACACCCACGAACAGCGCGCCGAGGGCGAGCATCATCACCAGCACCAGCGCCGTGGCCACGTCGTGCCGGGCCCGGCGGCCGAACGCCGCGATCCCCAGCGCCCCGGCGACCGAGAAGACCGCCAGCCCGATCAGGGTGCTGATACCGAGCAGGCTCGCCCCCGCCGCACCGGCGAAGGCGCCGTTCGGGATCGCGTGCGCCGCGAACGTCGAGCCGCGGAGCACGGCGAAGAAACCGACCACGCCCGCGATGACCGCCACGATGGTCGCGGCGATCCACGTGTTCATCATCAAGCCGCTGAACATGCGCTCTCCCCGGAATGGGCCTCGGCGGCCCGAGCCCGCCGTGACCGGGACGGCCGGCGCAGGTACGTGAGCAGGTAGAAAACGACGACCAGGGCGACGATGAAGAAGCTCACCGGCCAGCCGTGCCCGTGTGGCGGCCAGTAGTAGCTGTCGTAGGCGAGAAGGATCCCGAGCCAGGTGGCGACCACGCCGATCAGCGCGGACACGGCCATCGCGCGGAGCGGCCCCTTGGCGATGCGCAGCGCGGTCGCGGCCGGGCCGACCAGCAGCGCCGTGCTGAGCACCGCGCCGATCGCCACCGCGGACAGCGAGACCGACACCGCCAAAGCGATCAGGTAAGCCGCTCCCACCGCGCGCACGGGGACGCCCCGGGCCGCGGCGATGTCCGGGCTCAGCGAGCTCAGCAGCAGCACCCGGGACAGCAGCACCACGATGAGGAGCGCGATCACGCCGGACACGATGAGCGCCGGGACGGTCGACGAGTCGATGACGAAGATGGACCCGAACAGGACCGTGAAGGACGCGCCCGTGGTGCTGGTGGTGGCCGAGGCGAGATACAGGAACAGGGCGGCTACGCCGAGCGCGGCGCCGAGCACGACGCCGGTCGCGACGTCCCGGCCCCGGCGGCGCTGAACCCCGATGACCTCGAGGAACGCGGCGGCGCCGATCCCGAACGCCAGGAAGCCCCAGAACTGGTTGAGCCCGACCAGGAAGGCGCCGGAGCCGCCGGTGGCGGCCACGTCGGCGAGCGCATGGCCCGCGAACGACTGCCCGCGCGTCACGGTGAATACCCCGACGACGCCCGAGGTGACGGCGACCACGGTACCGACGAGCACGGCGACCCGCACCGGACCGTTGGACAGCAGCCCGGGCTCGAACAGGTGGCTGAAGAAATGACCCATGCCGGTCACGCGGCTCCGCTGCCGTACACGGTGCCCGGCCGCCCGCTCAGTGCATCCGGGCTGGCGGTGTCCTCGCCGTCCTCGCCTGCCACGATCACGACGCGGCCGTGCACGTGCAGCACATCGACGTGCTGACCGTAAAGCTTGCTGAGCACCTCGGTCTGCAGGACCTCATCGGCGCGGCCGACCGCCGCCCGGCCGGCCGCGACATAGACGATGCGGTCCATCACCGGCGCCAGCGGGTTCATGTCGTGCGCGGAGATCAGCACCGCGATCCGCTGCTCGTGGGCCAGCCGCGCCAGCACGGCCACGATGCCCTGGGCACTGCGGATGTCAAGGTTGGCCAGCGGCTCATCGAGAAGGAGCAGCCTCGGCCGGCTGATCAGCGCGTGCGCGATCATGACCCGCTGCTGCTCACCACCGGATAGTTCCCCCACCCGGGCGTCGGCGTAACCGTCCGCGCCGACGGCGCACAGCGTCTCCGCCACCCGGTCGCGGCGCGCACGGGAGGGGAACGGGATGCCGAGCCGGTTCCCGTCGATGCCGAGGGCCACCACGTCCCGGACGCGCAGCGGCATATCCGGCTCGATCAGCAGTTTCTGCGGGACGTAGCCGATCAGAGAGCCACCGTGCCCCCGGCCACGCCTGCCGTGCGGCTGCCCGGCCACCGTGACCGTCCCCGAGGTCGGCGGCTGGAGTCCCAGGATCACCCGCAGAATCGTCGTCTTGCCGGCGCCGTTCGGCCCGATCAAGCCGGTGAACTCGCCCAGCCGGACCGTGAAGCCAACGTCGTGCAGGATCTCGCGGCCGGACAGCCGGACGCTGATCCCGTCCAGCCGGAGCAGGTCATCGGAGCCGGTATCGGGCACGCTTTCGGCCGTCACAGTTTCTCTGTCGATTTCTTGGTGGCCACAGCCTGCTGGAGATCGTGGGTCTCGGCCAGCATCCAGGACTGATAGTCATAACCCGGAACCGGCATCGTCTCGTAGACCCCCACGACGGGAACGTTGTTCTCCTTCGCCAGTGAGATGAACGACTCTGTCAGGCTATCGGTCACCTGCTGGTTGTAGAGAAAGACCTTCACTTTGTGCTGCGTGAACAGGCTCCGCTCCAGTGTGGTGTCCTGCGCCGACGGATCGACGCCGTTCATGATGTCCGCCTGGAAGGGGAAAGGGGTCAGGATGTCGGTGCCCGCGGCCTGAAGCATGTAGTCGGCCACGGGTTCGGTGACCGCTACCGGCGTGCTCGGGTATTTCGCCCTGAACGATGCGATGGCCTGGTTCCACGTGGCGAGAGAGTTGATGAAGGTACGCGCATTCGCCCGGAAGTACGACGCGTGGGCCGACTGGATGGCGGCCAGATCGGCCGCGATGGCGTTGGCCACGGCGGGCATCGTCGACGGCTTGTACCACAGGTGAGGATTCGGCGTGCTGTCCGGCAGGCCGAGAAGATTCTGCACGTCGATGACCTTGCGGCCGGAGTCTGGCACCGCCTTTTCGATCGTGTTCATGAAAGTGTCGTAGCCGACGCCGTTCTGGACCACGAGCTGCGCGCTGCTGACCTCGCGGGCGACGCTGCTGCTGGCCTCGAAGGTGTGCGGATCGGTATTCGGGTTGCTCATGATGGCGGACGCCTGCACGTACTTCCCGCCGACCTGCTGGATAACGTTCGCGTATTCGTTCTCCGCGCCGATAGCCACGATGGCCTTGCCGGACCCGGACCCGGCCGATGGGGTGGCCGCTGAATTGGACGCGCAGGCGCTGACGACGAGGGCCACACTGGCAGAAACGGCGACAGCGAGGGGCTTAGCGCACCTGAACATGGCCGTAATGATAATCATTTCTATTTGGAGCCGTCAAAACGAGGCTGTAACGTTCGGTTGTGACCGCCTCGCAGTCCGATCGATCTACGGAACAGCCGCCCCCCGCCGATGCTGGCCAAGGAGAACGCCCGCCGGGAACCACTCCCCGGGGGACGAAGGTGCGCGGGACGAGGCAGGCGGCGGCGCTCGTCGCGGCACTGGACAATCTTCCCGGTTTCTGCAGCGCCCAGCAGATCCACGCCGAGCTGAGGCGGCGCGGCGAGCACATCGGGCTCACCACCGTGTACCGGCACCTCCAGGTGCTCAGCGAGGAAGGCAGCGTCGACGCCATCCGCGACGACAGCGGCGAGACACTGTACCGGCAGTGCGGCACCAGCGCTCACCATCACCACCTGACCTGCCGGAACTGCGGGAAGAGCGTCGAGGTCGAGGGCCGCGCGGTCGAGCAGTGGGCCGAACGGGTGGCCCGCGACGCCGGCTTCACCGACGTGGGTCACACCGTTGAGCTCTTCGGCCGGTGCCCGGATTGTGTTGGCCCGGGGGGCGACCCCCCGGGGCCCCCCGCTGCGCTCCGCGCCCCGCTTCGGTAACTCACCGACTGTGCTAGCCCGGGGGGCGACCCCCCGGAACCCCCCGCATGCGCTCCGTGCCCCGCCGCGGGACCTCGCCGACACACCGGCCACTCGCCCGGGCTGAAGCCCGGGACTCGCTGGGCCGGTATGAACGCCTCGCCGTAACCATGCTGGCGCTGCCGGATGAACCCGCGGCACAAAAAGGGCTGGCCCCCGGATCGTTTGGATTCGGGGGCCAGCCCCCGGCCTCCGGGCCGATTGGTCCGGAGGCCAGCTTGTCTGCCGGGCGAGGTGCCTTAGGCGGCGATCGCCTGTTCCGCCGACGCAGGCTCCAGGGCCAGCCGGAGCACGTCCCGCACATCCGTCATCGGGTGCACGGTCAGCTTCTCCAGCACCTCGGCGGGCACATCGTCGAGGTCCGGCTCATTCCGCTTGGGGATCAGCACCGTCGTGATGCCGGCCTGGTGGGCCGCCAGCAGCTTCTGCTTGACCCCGCCGATCGGCAGGACCCGTCCGGTGAGGGAGACCTCGCCGGTCATGGCCACGTCGTCACGGACCGGCCGGCCTGACAGTAGCGACGCAAGGGCCGTGGTCATCGTGACGCCGGCGCTCGGGCCGTCCTTGGGGACCGCACCCGCGGGCACGTGGATGTGCACGCCACGGTCCTTCAGGTCGCCCACCGGGAGCTCCAGTTCCGCGCCGTGTGAGCGCAGGAACGACAGGGCAATCCGGGCCGACTCCTTCATCACGTCACCGAGCTGGCCGGTGAGGGTGACGCCGGTCTCGCCCGTCTCCGGGTCGGCCAGCGACGCCTCGATGAAGAGCACGTCACCGCCGGCGCCAGTAACCGCCAGTCCGGTGGCCACGCCGGGCACCGATGTGCGGCGCTCGGACTCGCGCAGGCTCGTCTCCGGCGTGAAGCGCGGACGGCCCAGGTAATCCCGCAGGCCCTCCTTGGTCACCGTAACCGGGAGTGTCGCCTGCTCCAGGGCCACCTTCGCGGCGATCTTCCGCAGCACCCGCGCGATGGCACGCTCCAGCGAGCGGACGCCGGCCTCACGGGTGTACTCCGCGGCGAGCATGTGCAGCGCATCCGCGTCGAAGGTCACCTCGTCCGGATCGAGGCCGGACTTCGCCAGCTGGCGGGGCAGCAGGTGGTCACGGGCGATGACGACCTTCTCGTTCTCGGTGTAGCCGTCCAGCTGCACCAGGTCCATCCGGTCGAGCAGCGGGCCCGGCACCGTCTCCAGCACGTTCGCCGTCGCGATGAACACGACGTCCGACAGGTCCAGCTCGACTTCGAGGTAGTGATCGCGGAACGTGTGGTTCTGCGCCGGGTCGAGGACCTCGAGCAGCGCGGCCGCCGGGTCACCCCGGTAGTCCGCTCCCACCTTGTCGATCTCGTCCAGCAGCACGACCGGGTTCATCGAGCCCGCCTCGCGGATGGCCCGGACGATGCGGCCCGGCAGCGCGCCGACGTAGGTACGCCGGTGACCGCGGATCTCCGCCTCGTCCCGGACGCCGCCGAGCGACACCCGGACGAACTTACGGCCCATGGCCCGCGCCACCGACTCGCCCAGCGACGTCTTGCCGACGCCGGGCGGGCCGACCAGCGCGAGGACAGCGCCGCTGCGGCGGCCGCCGATCACGCCCAGGCCACGGTCGGACCGGCGCTGGCGCACGGCCAGGTACTCGACGATGCGCTCCTTGACGTCATCCAGGCCGGTGTGGTCCTCGTCGAGGATGCGCCGGGCCCCGGCGATGTCGTAGGAGTCCTCGGTCCGGTCGTTCCACGGGATGTCGAGCACGGTGTCCAGCCAGGTCCGGATCCAGCCGACCTCGGGCGACTGCTCGGCGGTGCGCTCCAGCTTGGCGACTTCCTTCATCGCCGCGTTGTGCACATCCTCCGGCAGGTTGGCCGCCTGGACGCGGGCCCGGTAGTCGTCCTCCTCGGTGGAGGGGTCACCGGACAGGTCGGCGAGCTCCTTGCGCACCGCGGCCAGCTGCTGGCGCAGCAGGAATTCCTTCTGCTGCTTGTCCATGCCCTCCTGAACGTCCTTGCGGATCGATTCCGCGACGTTCAGCTCGGCCAGGTGCTCCTTGGTCCAACCGATGATCAGCTCGAGCCGCTCCACCAGGTCCGCGGTCTCCAGGATCTGGAGCTTCTGCGCCGCGGTGAGATACGCGGAGTAGCCGGACCGGTCGGCGATCACCGACGGGTCGTCCAGCTGCTGGATCGAGTCAATGACCTGCCACGCCCCACGGTTCTGGAGCATGCCGATCACCAGCGACTTGTATTCCTTCGCCAGTTCGTCGGCGCGGGGCCCGCGGCCGGTCTCTTCCACGACCGTGCCCTCGACCCAGAGCGCGGCACCGGAGCCGGTCGTGCCGGAGCCGATCCGCACCCGGGAGATACCGCGCAGGACCGCTCCCGGCTCCCCGCCGGGCAGGCGTCCCTCCTGGTCGACCACGGCCAGCGTGCCCACCCCGGCCAGCCCGCGGTCAGCCAGCCTGGGAACCAGCAGGACCCGCGGCTTGGCCTCGGACCGGATACCCGGGACCCGGGCGGCCGCCGGCACGCGCGCCGCGTCGATCGCGGCCCGCACCTCCTGCTGGGAAGTCTCAAGCGGCACTACCATCCCGGGCAGGACAACCTCGTCGTCCAGGGGCAGCACCGGCAGTGTGAGCTGTTCGCTCATCTGACCTCCAAAAGTTGAGTCAACTACACTCAAGAAAGAAGAGGCAAAAATAATTTCCCGTGCATGTTCTCCCACAGCGAAGCGCCGGCCGGGATCGGCCACATCCATTCTGAGCTGGCAAATCATCAGCCGAACGGACGTGGGAGGAGGCACACCGCGAGCGCCTACGACGATCCTGTCGGCGCGCTTTCCTCGCGTCTGTTGGCTCGCTCCGGCGACGCGCCGGGCGGAATCGGCGTCAGGCCCCGCGCTGGATCCGGCCCCGGTCGCGGCACGGATCCGGCCGGGCGCCGTCCGGCCTGGACGCACCCCTCGTCGCTGCGCTATACATCGGATGCATTTTCCAAGGTGGGCTGGGCAGCGAGCGGGAGGACACGGATGGGCGAGCCGGACACCGGGGAGGGCACGGGACCAGGCCACGAATCGGGTCCGGCCGCCCCGGATGCCGAGTTCGCCGGGCTGTCCGCGCTGGTGACCGGGGGTGCCTCCGGCATTGGGCTGGCCACCGCCCGGCTGCTCGCCCGCCGGGGCGCCCGGGTCGCGGTCCTGGACCGCGAGATGGCCGATTCCGGCCACGGCCTCGTCAGTGTAATCGCGGACGTCACCGACGACGAGGGGGTGCGCCGGGCGGTCGGCGAGGCGGTCGCCGCGCTCGGCGACCGCCTCGACATCCTGGTCAACAACGCCGGGATCGGGGCCGCGGGCACGGTGGCGGACAACTCCGACGAGGAGTGGCGGCACGTCCTGGACGTCAACGTCCTCGGCATGGTGCGCACCACGCGCGCCGCACTATGGCATCTGCGCCGTGCCGCGGCTGACCGGGGCCAGGCGGCGATCGTGAACACCTGCTCGGTGGCGGGCCTGGCCGGGCTGCCACAGCGGGCGCTGTACTCGGCCAGCAAGGGCGCGGTCTACGCGCTGACGCTCGCGATGGCCGCCGACCACGTGCGCGAGGGCATCCGGGTGAACTGCGTGACGCCCGGGACCGCGGACACCCCGTGGATCGGCCGCCTGCTCGACGCCGCGGCCGACCCTGCCGCCGAACGGATGGCGCTGAACGCCCGCCAGCCGATGGGGCGCCTGGTCTCGGCGGACGAGGTGGCCGCCGCGATCGCCTACCTCGCTAGCCCGCTGGCCGGGGCGACGACAGGCACTGCCCTCGCCGTGGACGGCGGCATGTCCGGATTGCGGCTGCGCCCGCCGTCAGCCTCCTGAGCAGTTACCACGTTGACCCAAGGCTGGGCCGGCGTCCCAGGTGACCAGGCAGGCAGGTAGAACGGGTGGGTGCCAGAGCTTCCCGAGGTCGAGACCGCCCGCACCCTGACCGCCAAACAGGCCCTGGGGCGCCAGATCGTGGGCGTCGACGACACCGACACGTTCGTCACCCGCCCGCACAGCCCTGGGCAACTGCGTGACGCGCTGACCGGGCGCACGCTTACCTCGGCGCAGCGCCGCGGTAAGACGATGTGGATCGAGACCTCCGGCCTGGATAGTTCGGCCGAGCCCGGGCCCGAACTCGGCATCCACCTGGGCATGGGCGGCCGCATCGTCGTCACGGCCGGCGGCCACGCGACGGAGGGCGGCGGTCCGCGCCGCCGCGACGCCCAGCCGCGCAAGCCCGAGTGGAACCGCTTCAGGCTCGAGTTCGCCGACGGCGGCAGCCTGGTGCTATTCGATAAGCGCCGGCTGGGGCGAATCCGACTGAACCCGGACACCGCGGCGCTCGGGCCCGACGCCGAACGCGTCACGCCGGCGGAGTTCCGCCGGCTGATCTCCAAGGGCACGATCGCGGTCAAGGCCCGGCTGCTCGACCAGTCCAAGATCGCCGGCGTCGGCAACCTGCTGGCCGACGAGGCGCTATGGAAGGCCAAGATCCCGCCCGCGACCCCGGTGAATTATCTGCAGGCCAGGGACGCCGACCGGCTGTACCGTGCCCTGCAGTCCGCGCTGGAATCGGCCATCGCCAGGGGCGGCGCGCACACCGGCGATGTCATCTCGGCCCGGCACCGCGGCGGCACCTGCCCGCGCTGCGGCGCCGAGATGGTGCACGCAGCGGTGGGTGGCCGGTCGACCTGGTGGTGCTCGCGCGAGCAGGCCCCGTGGCCGCAGCCGGACGGGCCAGCGCGGTTATCCCGGGATGCGTTTTCCCTCGAGCGGTTATCTCTTCATTTGGGCGAGCGCCATGTCGGCGGTCAGGCAGCCCCCCGTGGTGAGCTGCAAGTTGGCGAGTGAGGCTTGCTGCGTCCGGTCGTCGGCCGCGGTCACGCAGTCACTCACGATGTAGACCGTGAATCCGAGGTCGGTGCCGTGCCGGGCCGTCTGCTCGACGGTGAGGTTGGTGGCCACCCCGGTGACGTACAACGTGCTGAGCGACCGGTCCAGCAGCCACCGGACGACGTCGTTGCCCGCCAGCCCGGACAGCTTCTGGTTGTCGGCCACATGCGCCCCGACGGCCAGCTCCGACATTTCCGGGATCAGCTGAGCACCGGGCGCATCCGGCCGGAACGCCGCCTGCGCGTCGCCGACGGCCCGCATGAAGCCGGTGTTCCGGACGAGGGAACTTCCTTTTTCAGGCACGGTGAACCGGGTGAACACCAGCCGCGCACCGGCCGAACGGGCCGCCTCGTGGAACTGCACCGCCCGGCCGACCACGCCACTTCGAGCGACCGGCTCACCGAGCATCCGGCCGAAGAAACCCTCCGGCTTGATCACATTGACCTGCCAGTGCAACGCGAGTACAGCGGCACCCGGTGGACCTGTCATCAGAGTTGCGGCGTGGAGACCCCGGACTTCAGGCCGGGGAGGAAACGCCGCTCCCCCTTTCCGCGTGTCGCGCTTATCCGAAATGGTGCGGTCGGAGAAGCTTGGTTGGTGTGAGGACGGCATACAAGTGCCGGGCGTACCCGGCGCCGGACCAGGCCAGCGTGCTGAACCGCACGTTCGGCTGTGTCCGCGTGGTGTGGAACCGGACCCTGGCGTGGCGGCACGCCCGGTATGACGGCGAGCGGGTGAAAACGAACTTCACGCAGGCCAATGCGTATCTGACCGCGATGAAGGCCACCGAAGAGCTGGCCTGGCTGAACGAGGTGTCCTCGGTCCCGCTGCAGCAGGCGATCCGGCACCAGCAGGTCGCCTACACCAATTTTTTCGCCAACCGGGCCCGCTGCCCGCGGTTCAAGTCCCGGACCGCCCGGCAGTCCGCGGAATACACCCGGTCCGGGTTCCGGTACCGGGACGGCGCGCTGTTCCTGGCCAAGATGGACACGCCGCTGAGGTTTGTGTGGTCGTGGCCCGGCATTGACCCGGCGGCGATCCAGCCGACCACAGTGACGGTCTCCAGGGACCCGTGCGGCCGCTGGTACGTCTCCCTCGCCGTCGAGGTGACCGGCCCGGAGCAGCTTCCCGCCACGGGTGCTGTTGCCGGAATCGACCTGGGTATCAAGGATTTCGCGGTCACCTCCAGCGGGATGAAGGTCCCCAACCCGCGGAAGCTGGCCCGCCGGGCACAGGCCCTGGCCCGGTATCAGCGCAGGCTGGCCCGCTGCCAGCGCGGTTCGGCGAACCGGGCCAAGGCGAAGGCGAAGGTCGCCCGCGCGCACCGGAAGGTCCGCGCGTCCCGCACCGATTTCCTGCACCGCACCTCCACCGCCCTGGTCCGCGATCATGACGTGATCGTGATCGAGGACCTGGCGGTGCAGAACATGGTCCGTAACCGGTCGCTGGCCAAGGCCATCTCCGACTGCGGGTGGGGCACCTTCCGCCAGATGATCGAGTACAAGACGGCCCGGGCGGGACGGCATCTGATCGTGATCGGCCGCTGGTACCCGAGCTCCAAGACCTGCTCGGCGTGCGGGCATCTGCTCGCCTCGCTGAGCCTGAGCACCCGGACGTGGCAGTGCCCGTCCTGCCGCACCCGCCACGACCGGGACATCAACGCGGCGAAGAACATCCTGGCGGCAGGTCTTGCCGTAGCTGGGGGCAACCCCGGCGACGCCTGCGGAGCTGATGTCAGACACTCCGGGTCCTCCCGGGTGCGGTCGGCTGTGAAACAGGAAGCCCAGCCTGCGAAGGCTGGAATCCCCGTCCTTCAGCTTCAGGGCGGGGAGTAGTCAAGGATACGATCTTCCCCGCCCGCGCCCGCCCGAGCCCCCGAGATCCGGCGTTTTGGCTGCACACGCCGCGGGGATGCGGCGTTTACGCCCGCATGGGGCATTAGCCGACCGGCGCCGGCCATCGCCCGGCCACGGGGGGTGCGCGACACATATGTAGGGGTCCCGCATCGGGGCAGGTTATGCTGGGAGTCTGGTTGTTTAGTAACAACCAGATGAGGAGTGCCCATGACCGA
>Ga0181521_10001253_pt1 | contig 31684 bp, 42 predicted proteins | sample PEATcosm2014_Bin_32_FD_119764 | JGI IMG/M metagenome (GOLD analysis project Ga0181521, IMG submission 119764) | Peatland microbial communities from MTU Mesocosm Facility, Houghton, MI, USA - PEATcosm2014_Bin02_60_metaG | ecosystem: Environmental > Terrestrial > Soil > Wetlands > Peat | place...
GAACTGATCTTGGGCGTTATCTGGAATCGAAGCAACACGGGCGCGACATCGATCCGCTTGGTTGCGACCGCCAGAACTCACGCCGAGAAATACGCGCTCATCGCCGACGCGAAACGTATCAGCGCTGAAGGCGTCGTCTTCATCAAGGCGACCGCACCCTATGAGGCAGGACGCCCTTCGAGTGGCGGGAACAATCTCCGCTGGAAGTTCCTGGCGTCCGCATCCGTCGTTGTGACCGCCCATAACGTGAAATGCTCCATGGTGGTCGCACTCGGGGACGCGTCGCCTATCGGGACTGTCTCAATGCTCGGCAAAGGGACGCTGCCGCCCGTGGGCGCAGTGATCGAGGTAACTTACCTGTACTGCCAGGGCTCGCTCGTCCAGGCCCGCTACAAGGGACTGCGCAGCGATCTGACGGCCGCGGACTGCACGCGCGCCAAACTTCAATTCAAAGGGGGAATCGATCCACTCGTCTAAACCCCTGGCGTGTACCGGCGGAGTTACAGCCCCGCCGGTACAGACTGCGGACACGAGGAAAGCTTATGCCCTACAATCCTTGCCAGAGTCATCATTCTACCGACCGCCGGATGTCCATCGAATCCGCGCGCCTCCAGCACGGCGACCCTGAGGGCGACGTGATCGCCTCTTACAGTGCCGATATGATCCCGGACAAGAAGTCCAGAATCCGCAAGCCCTTCCACTGGCGGAACGCTCTATGGTGTTGCGTCGGCATCTCCGGCGATGAGGCGAGTGCGTACCTCCTCACGCCCCTGGCGTCCTTCGCCTCGCCCACCACGACTTATGCCGAAAAGCTGGGTATCGATCAGGGCGACTTCGCCAGAGCCGATCCAGGCGGTTTCTATCACGGCATGAGGGTGAGCAGCGGAGGCGCGACGTTCATCCTTACCGGCCCGGAAGTGACGCTCACGGCGACCGCTCCCGAGCAAGGCAATCTTTTTGAGTGACCCTGATCTAATTGACAAACCGCCCGTGGTTTGCTAATTTAGTCATGTCGCTGTTACAGCAGCCGAAAGAGGAAAGCAAATTGACAATGACCAGGCACGATCCCGTTATCACCGCCACCCTGGCGGGCTGCACGTGCGGACGCTGGGGCGGGCCCACTAGGATCAAGTTCGAGCCGCAGGGGACTTACACGATCCGCGCCCATGAGTGCCACCGCGCCCACGTGGCCTGTGTCCGCGCGCAACCCGTTCAGCAGTCCATGTTCGAGCCGCCCGGACTATTTGAGGAGTGAACCCCAATGAAGCCCAGGAAGACGGATACTTCACTGACCGAACACCAGCGCAACGCCGCGAACGCCAAGAACGCGTTGGCGGCGGCAGGCAAAGTTGCGGTGGGCGGACGCCCCGCGATTCCCACGGATTGCCCGAGATGCGGCCGGGAACAGCCGAGCGCGCGCGCCGCCTGGATGCACTGCCGAAAGAAGCAGAAGAAAGATTGACAAACCGCCCGTGGTTTGCTAATCTCGTTTAAGCAGAGACGCTGTTACAGCAGCGGAAAGAGGAAAGCAATTGGTACCTACTATTCTCCAGAACAAGGTCGCATCCGTGCGCAATTGTCCGCGAAACGAAGTCTGCGGCATGACCCTTCCTATCGCGCTCGGCGGAACGTCGCCTGATGCGTACATCCGCCTGGATGGCCTTTTCTTCGTCGCTCACATGGCGAGACTGGGATACCTTCCGACGCCAGGGAAAATGATCCGCGCGATGTATCGCGCTCCGAAGGCGGCGGCATGATCGCCCTCACCGATAAATATCAGCCTGCGACGCTTGACGCGTTCGCCGGCCTCACCGTGGCAAAGAAGCTGCTCGCCTCGCTGATCGCCGAACCCTACGAATCCGCCTGGCTGTTCACCGGCGATTCCGGTACCGGGAAAACTTCGATGGGGCTCGCCCTCGCCGTGGCCATGAAGGCGGAACTCCACCACATCGCCAGTCGCCAGTGCGATCTGGAAGGCGTGGAGCGGACGTGTCACGCCTGCTGGTACACGCCCATGAACGGCGGATGGCATATCGTTTTGGTGGATGAAGCGGACCGGATGACGCAACCCGCGCAACTGGCTTTCCTTTCGAAGTTGGACGGGACCACACGCCCGCCGAACACGATTTTCATATTCACGGCGAACGAAACCAAGCTGCTCGAAAAGCGCTTTATCAGCCGATGCCGCGTCGTCCCTTTCGACGGGCGCCGGGAGATTGAAGCGTCTCGGGATTTCCTCGCCCGTGTTTGGGCTCTGGAATCGACCGCGCCCGCGCCCGACTTCGCCGCGCTGCTCGATCAGCATGAGGGCAACATCCGCGCGGTCCTGAACGCGCTCGAAATGGAACTGATCGCGCCTGGTTCGACAGTGATCGAACCAAGTTCGCCAATCGCCCACACGCGCCCCGTGAGCGCGCCCGCGACCGTCCCCCAGTCGTCCGACGATAGCCCGACGATTGACGCCCAGGAACTTGCGCACGCCCTCAGGATCAATAGTTCCACCGTCTACACGTGGGTGAAACGGGGCAAGATTCCCCAGCCGATCCGCAAAGCGCCATGGACCTGGAACCGTTCGCAGATTTCACACCTGGTGGCCGCATGAAAGTGCTCGTAGTGAGACAGCCGTGGGCGTGGCTCATCGTCAACGGATTCAAGCCCATCGAAAACAGATCGCGACGAACGCTCTACCGTGGCCCCGTGCTAATACAGGCGTCCAGCCGCTGGGAACCGCGAATCGAATATCTCCGCCGCGTGATCCGTGAACGCTTTGCAATCGATTTACCCCGATACCTGGAATCCGGCGGGATTATCGGCATGGTCACGCTGACAGACTGCCTGAGTCCAGACGATTACGATCCAGCCATCGATTCCGTTTGGCGCGAACCCGGTCAATTCGGCTGGGTGCTGCACAACGCGCGCCCGCTGCCGTTCCTGCGACGCTCAGGGAGTCTCGGCCTGATCGATGCAACCCCGGAGGAAATCGTCCATGCCGGCTGAAAGGAACCAAACGACGATGACGGATAAGGAAAGAGCGGCCATTGCCCGACTACTGGACATCGCCCGGACGGGCACGGGGCAGTCGCGCAGGGTGGCGAATTTTCTCCTGGCTTGGCATAACGCCGAGGAGAACGGCGGCTGGGATCCAACCGACTTGTGGGGAATGGATGACCAGATCGTCCTGGATATCGTCGCCGTCATCGGGTTGATCCGACGAATACACGCTTACCCGGGCGATCTCGGATTCAAGGTCGAGATCGAAGGCGTTTGGGAATGCTGGAGAGGGACCACGCGCGAGAACAGGGACCACGCGCGCGGTTAGTCCAGCGCCCGCCGCACGCGAAGTAACCCCGCCAACTCATTCGACTTTTTTCGATGGGTACCGGCGGGACGCCTGGGCGAAACGAAATCGCCTGCGCGGAAATGGATTCGCCGCCGGGATCAAATTCGCCGCCCGCGCCGCCAATCGAACTTCATCTTTGAAGTCTTGGGTTCTCCGTAAGTAATCGTCTGGTCATCGATGAGCTTGTGGGCACGGTCTATGTCGCCTCGCGTGATCGTGAACTGGCACCAGATGCGCTCACCTTCTGAGATCACTTTGCTCGGATTGCCTATGTCGGCTTCACTTTGGACCACCTTCGTCTGCGCGGCGAAACCCACCGTCTGTCCCAAAGGCGGGCGCTTCCCCAACCGAATCAGATGAGCCACAACTCCCGCACGAATCTCCACGTCGTCGATGTCGTAGTACTGCCGGTCCATTCGGTCAACGCATAATTTGGAGCGTCCGGGTCGGTGCTGGCCCGCCCTCTTCCGCCTGGGCGGCGGATGTTTCGCTGGAATACTACGGACGCGTTTTCGCCGGCTTCGGGCTCGGCTTTCTCAACAACTCTACTTTGGCACGCATTTCATCGTCCAGCGGCATCAGGTACCGGTGCTTCGGCTCCAGCGGAATTTTCGTGCAGTCGCCGGTCCTCACCACTCGCGTCATCTTGCCGTTCAACATCTTCCACCCGGTGGCGCTCGTCCGCATCGAATGATGGTCGACTCCGGCCGCATCGCGATACACATGGTCCTTCGAGCTCCTGCCGGCATAGATCCATCCGCCCGCCTGATACACGCCCCCGTGATGCCCCGCCGCCGGATCCGCATAGGTAACGATCAGCCGCAACCCGGGCTGCGCTCTGGTGAGCAGCATCAGGGCAATGCGAATGATCCGGCTCACGGGCGCCACGTGGCTTCCCATCGCGATCCGCGACAACTCCGCCGTGCCGAATTTGCCGGTTTCGAGCTTCTCCCCGATCTTCTGCACGCCGCCCGTGCCGCAGCCGAAAATCAGCACGCCGATGAACGCGCCGTCTTCCCAAACGCCAATCTTCGCCAGTTTCCCCACCGGCATGTCGGGCCTCGAGTACCAGCGCTGCACCGCATACCGCGCCGCTTCGTGACTGCACCAGTCAAGCTTCAAAATACTCATGGCCGCACTTCGGACACTGCCGTTTCGCCTGATCGAGCCGTCCCTGTTCGGCTTCGCTCACCGCCTCGAAGTCCGGGACCTCGCCGGTTGGCGGAGCCGGAGGATTCTTCTTATTGCCGCCGGCGCCGCCGAAGATGCTCTCGATGATCTCGGCCGGCTCGAACGCCGTAATATTAAGATCGAAATCGGCCACCTTCAGGTCGATCATTTCCGCGCCCAGCAGCTTCGCGTTCCACGTCGCCTCTTCGTGCGTGCGGTTGTCGGCGATGCGCAGCGCCTTGACATCCACATCCGAAAGATCGGACGCCACGTGCACCGGCACGAATTCCTGGCCGAGGTAGCGCGCCGCAGCCTGCCGCAGATGGCCGATGATAATCACGTCCTGGGCGTCTACGACCAGCGGCTGTCTCCAGCCGAACTTCTTGAGCGATGCCGCCACCTTCACGATCGCCTGCGCGCTCCACTTCCGCGCGTTCTTCGGATACGGAATCGGCCGATCGATCGGCCACATTTCGATCTTCAGCTCCGGAAGAACGGGGACAGCCGGCTTTGACGCGACGGTTTTCATCTAAGCCACGACCTGCAGTCGTTTGTCCGTGCTCGCGCTCACCGCGTAGCGGATGACGGGCCCCATGACGATGCACCCCAGCGAAGCATCATGCTTCACGTTGTCACCGTGCATCAGGAAGCCGGAGCGTCCGTCTTCATCGTTCGCGGCATCCGGCGTCAGACACATGACGTGGGGGCCGTGCGTCGTGGTGTCGTGCGCCGGCCCGATGGTGTACCAGCCGCGTGGCAGCGGCCCCACATCGTGCACAGCCTGCATTGCCGGATTGTTCCGGCCTTCTCCGTGGCCACTGTAGCCGATGCCTGCGGGCTGGTCACCGTGCTGCAGTTCGCCCGTCGATTGTTTGTAAAGCCAGTTCATTACTTTGGTCCTCGGCCAGGAAACAAGGGGCACTCGTTTGAGTGCCCCCTGATCGCTTACGCAGTCGGCGTGGTTGCGGGCGCAGTTGCGGCAACGACGGCCGGATGATTCGAGAGTGTGCCCACGAGGGTCTTGAGCGAGCTGTATAGTCCGGCCGAGAGTGTCACCGCCGCGGTGCCGGATGTGGCATTCACCACAGCGTTGCCGGCGGCAATTGTGGCGAGCAGTTCCGGCACTGCAGTCTCTTCGAACGCATCGAGAGTTGTCAGAACGGGCGCGGCGGCCGGAACAAGCGCTTCCGTTATTGCCACTCCGGTCTGAATTGCCGACTGGATCTTGGGTTCGTTCGCGATCAGGAAGGTGTCGACTTTCGTGAAGTCGGACTTGAGATCTTTCCATGCCGTTTTGAATGCCGTTATAAAGCTCATGTTGTGTTTTCCTTTGATTGGGTTTCTATTGCCGTTTCCGTCGTTTTTTGCGACGCCGTCGCCGTCTTGTTGTGTTGCGAGAACCCGCCGAGTATCCCCGTCACCGTTCCCACTGCCCCGACCAGCCCGATCAGCACCGGGGTAGCTCCACCGCTCTTCGCATTCAGCGAGAGCACCACCAGCGCGATAAGAATCATTGCCAGCGATGCGACTAACGCAAGTGTGGGGATGTGGTCTTTCATATCGCGCCGTAGATCCGTGCAATGGTCAGGAGCCAGGATTGAATCTGTTGCAGTACAGTCTTCGGCTTGACGAACTCGGCAGTAGCGGTGTGAACGTCCGCCGTGATCCCATCCGCACTCTTGCCGATCCCCACAACCGAGGCGGAGACGCTGGGTGCGGCGTTCGCGATTGCCTCAGACGCCAGAGCTATGCTGTGAGTCGTGACGGTTGCGGATTCGATGGTCGCCTTGATGTCGAAATACGAATCGTCCAGGGAATCCTGCGCGTCCTTCACCAGCGCCGCCGTGTTGTCGAGAGACGGTTTCAGATCCCCTCTGACGCCGGCGGCGATCTTCAGCAGCTCGCCCGACCGCTTGTCCGCGTTCAGATTCAGCAGATGAACTTCTGCCAAGCCCGCGGTGATTTGTTTGTCGGCCTTGCCCAGCGCATTCGTAAGCTGCCCGTCCGCCTTGCCCAGTGCGTTCGTAAGCTGCCTGTCGATCACTCCGGTTGCAGTGTCGACACGCGCCAGCACCGCCGTCTGCAGCCCGGTTTTCGGGTCCACCAGCGTGCGCAAATCCTTCCGCGCCTCCTGCTGGGTCAGGATCGCCTCGCGCTCGTTGGCCACGAAATACCAGCCCGCCACGCAGCCGAGCCCCAGCAGACATGTCAGCAGGACGATGTAAATCCGGTGATGCAGGTCGAGTTTTCGGTGAGTCGGATGAAGGTCGAGTTTCATTTAATCGTCCTGCCCCAGATACCGGTCGGGGCGCACCGATTGCGCCGGCACCCGTGACGCCTCGGCGAACAGCCTCGCTATATCGCCCGGATAACAGAACTGCGGTTTGTAAGACTTCATCGCGTCCATCATTTCCCCCACTCGCTGCGCCTCCGCCCGTACCTCGGCCCGCTTCCCCCGCATATAATCGCGATGCCGATCGCGTCGGCTCAGATCTGACGCGCCAGTCGGCTCAGGTCTGGCGCGTCCATTCATTTGGTCGACGTCTCCACGTCCACCGCGTCTATTTCCACCGCGCACGCCTGCCCCAGCATCTCCACCGAAACGATCAGCCGCAGAGCGCCCTTGTTCCGGACCACCACTCCGGACACGCCTATCAGCGGGCCGGAAGTGATGGTGACGATTTCGCCCGCTGCCACATATGGACAGGGCGAAACCGGAAGCGCCGCAACGCGCCGCAGATTCGCGATCTCGTCGTCGCAAATCGATGCCAGCTCGTCTGTCCCCAAAATTTGGACCACTGCGGGAAGCGCCAGAATCCCGGAACAGCCGGCGAATCGGCTGAACCGGGCAAAGACATAGCCGGGGAACAGCGGCCTCAGCGTCTTCTTTGCCCGATCGCTCCAGCGCACGCTTTCCGTCCAGGCCGGCAAGAACTCCTCAACGCCGGCGCGTCGCAGCAGCTCGCTCACCTTCCACTCGCATCGGCTTCTCGTGCGGATCGCATACCAGTTGGCCCGGTCGATAGCCGTGTCGGGCGACTTCTTATCCCCGGACAAGACCCTTGTGCTGCGCAGGTGGTCATCCATGCGTCAGGCAGGCCGCATCCGGCCCGCATCCAGCAAGTTGCGGATTTCTCGCAGATCCTGCCGCATTTCGGTCATGCCTTCCTTCAGACTGTCGAACATGACCCGCGACACGGTATTCGCCTCGAGCAATCCTACGCGCCGCTCCAGTTCGAGCGCCCGAGCCGACTCGATGCCCGACTGCCGGGCCGTCTTGTCGCGCCGGACGAGCCACGAGATCAGGAGCGTCAGGCAGACGGCAGCGACGGGTACCAGGGATGTGAGGAACGGAATCATGCGTCTCTGCTCTGTTAGTCGGCGCTATGCCGCTTTCGGCTCCGTTCGGCTCAGATGCGGCAATAAATCCGCCTGCAAATTCTCGATTGCCCGATCGTGCAAAGACGTCGCGGCTTCCACGCTGAGACCCATCAGACGAGCGATCGCGCGAGGATGTGGCTCATCGTCGGCATGCCACAGCGACAGCACCGTCCGCTCATTTTCCGGCAGCCGGCCGATTGCCTCGGATACACGGCGAATGAGGCGCGTCCGGTCGATTCGCTTCTCGACCCCGGGCGGATGTCCCGCTCTCTCCAGCGCTCTTTGATCCGCTGTCGACGTATGGCCTTGTCGTAGCCTCCCGATCGAATCCGTGATGGCATCCAATGACTCCAGCCTCGGCCGCAGTCCATGGCGGCCGGTGCCATCGCACCAGATAGCCCGCACGGCGTCCAGAATCGCTCCCCTTATCTTTTGTCGCGCAAACGCCTGGAAGGGGGTTCCATTGTGTCTCTCCGGATCGAATTTACCCACCGCGCGCAGCAGCGCGAGATTTCCTGTCCCGATCAAGTCGCGGCGCGAAATCACGTCAGCCGGCACCTTCCGCCGAATCCGGTCCACGATATCCACGACGAGCTTCAGGTTCCGCTCATCCGTTGCGTCCGCCGGTACCTTCTCGTAGGAGGTATCGCCCTTCATGCCGCCATCCTCAACCCCGGCTCAGAGGCGGCTCCGTTCGGCTCAGATGCGGCACCGTCTTCCCGGCAAGTCGTTCCGCCGAAGTATTCGTATATCGGATAGATCGCATACGGCCGCGTCTCATAGAACGCACGCCCGCACCGCTGCTGAATCCGGTACACCTCGGTAAAGAACTCTCCCTTATTCATGCCCAGTCGCTGTGTACACGCCGGCCATTCGAGACCGCCGAGGAAATGCAGTTGGAAGATCCGCCACGCCCGCGGTTCGAGCGCCCGCTTGGCTATCACGCAAAAGTCGGCCGCGAATTCCTCTTCTTTGCGCCCGAATACAAATCGGGACACGCGCTGACCGGCGTGGAATGCGTCGATCCGCTCCATCTTCGAGTTGCTCACCCGCGCACTCGACTGGATGTAGCAGTACCTCGTGAAACACACGCGAAAAATCTTGCGGAGCACGCATCCGCAGGGACCCGGCAACCCGCGTGTGATGATGGCCTGCGTCAAAATCCGGATACCGTCGCCTCCGCATCTTGTGCAATGTTCACTCGCCAACGCGATGCACACGCCTCGGGCCCACACAGACTCCGGTTGCGGCGCAGGCTGTTTCCGGATCGCCCTATATTTCCCGCAGCTATCACGCGACGCCTGTTTGAGCACTGGCGAAGCGACCGGGCCAAAACTGCGTACCTGGTCAATCAAGCACCGGATCGCACTCCTCACGCGGCGTCCCGGCGATCCTCGCCCACTGCTGGCGACGCTACGCCCAGCGGCGTGGTGACAAAGGCCCTGCTCCCGGTCCGCGCCGTGCTGGTAAGGCAGTCCACTTCCGGCTCGGTAAGAAACTCGGCCAGCGCTTTCAGCGTCAGGCTGCAGGCCGAGAGAAATTTCCTCAGCCCCAGCTTTTTATACGCCGCGCGAATATCGATCGTGGTGACATTGCGCCGCGCCGAGATTCGCAGCTCGTACCGCTGACCTTTTTCGATGAACTCCTCTTCGGGCTTGTCCGGATACCAGGATGCGAATTCTTCGGTGAGCTGCTTATCGCGGCGCTCCACCCCGGTAGCGGCGAACGCGGCGAGCTTCAGCTTGATATCGCCCGCCTCATCGATGAGAGCGGACCGATTCGCGGGTGTTGCCGTCTTGAGTAAAAGCAGTTTGCCCATACTCCCTCAAGTCGAAAAATCGGAGGGATCGGACAGGGGGGCCGCTCGCAGAGCCACGCGGAATGTATCTGCCAGGCTCTGCGCAAACTTTATTTAGGGCTCATGCGGTGGCAGCCAACGCGTCGCGATTGAATCGCCAGCGCGCCTGCTTTTCCGACCCCACGTTGATCGCCCACGGCTTGCCGGCCCTTGCCTGCGAGAGCAGGTACGACGCGGGAAGGCCGGAATACTCGACGGCGCCCTTCAAGTCGAGCCACGGCTTCGGCGCGGGCGACTGTGGCAGAGCCGCGCGGAACATCTCCGCCAGGCTCCGCGCTGCCAACGGAGCGTCACGAATTAATCGGGAATCTGTGACGCCATTTTCCGTCTCATCGTTCCTCGCAGCCAACGTCGCGAAGCCTTGGCGCACCAGGGGAGTTTCGATGTCCCGCTTGAGCCGTTCGACCTCGGCGCGGTGGAAGACCGCCTGACGTCCGGTGCGACCGCTGACATACTCAACGGACAGCCTGCCCGCCTTAACGTAATCGACGACCGACCGCGCCGACTTGCCGAGGAATTCGCAGGCCTCGCGTTTCGTCATCGTGGCATCGGGGATCTCTGTTGCGGTAGCTGGCATAAAGGGCAAGTATAGACGAGACGCGCATTGATGCGCAAAGATGATTTCTCATCAACGCCTATCTCTGCGCGCCCGTCAAGCCGCGATCTTTTCCTGCACCCGCCCGATGGCTCTTTGGCACAACTGGATCGCGCGCGTCTTCCCGACTCCGACCGCACTTCCAACTTGGCGCATCGTCATCCCCGAGGACCGGAATTCGATCACCTTGCGGTCCCGCTCCGGAAGCGTCCTGACGGCCGCCGCGACCATGGTGGTGCGCTCCCTCCACTCAATACGTTCCAGAATCGGATCCGCCTGCCCGACTTCCTCGTCCAGCTCTTCGTGGGTCGCCGCGATGTAGTTCCCACGGACCGAATCCAGCATCGCCCCGCGCACCCTGCAGGCCGCATAGATCGCAAACGGAATGCCGGCGCCCGGATCGAACCGTTCAAGGGCTTCAAGCAGCCCGACCATTCCCTCCTGCACCAGATCGTCCAGCTCAAACGACGGTGGAAGTTGCCGGAGCACTCTCAGCGCGATCGCCCGTACCATCGGCGTGTGCTCGATCACGGCCGCGTCGGCAGTTTGAAGAATCAATTTGACGAATGACGAAAGGGCATTTCCTATAGACGTGCTGAAAAGCACTAAACTTCTCAAACTTATTGAGAACTTGAGAGAAATAGACTATCATCGGTCGAACTCCAGCGCCGTGACCGAACCAAGAGTCACTGGCGTCTATGACCTTTTTTCGCCATCCATTCTCCTTTCGCCATCCATTCGCCTTGTTGCCCGTGCCCGTTCTTCCGTAAAATCCTGTGGCCAGCGATGAACGAAAGTCACTGGCGTCTGTGACTTTCCGGCGGTAAAGTTCGTTCGAGCCCTTTCTTAAGGGCCATAGGAGAACGAACATGAAAAAGCTCATCATCAGCATCACTCTGCTTCTGGGTCTCGCCTCATTGAGCGGCGTGGCCAGTACACCCCCGGATTGCCCGGTCTGCCCGTGGGTTAGGTAATTGCACAAGCAATTGCTTTAGTGAGAAAATCCCCGTATGTCCGTTGGGCATACGGGGATCGACCTGAAAGACGCTCTTCGTGGCGTGTCGATTCTGGCCGAAGCCGCCGCAGTCGCGAGGATCTTCGCGAGCGGACTGGCGCGGCGATTTCCATTCCTGGCGTCAACGCTGGTGATCGATTTAGTGTTTGCCGTGGCCAGCATTTCATTGCCGACATCCAGCGTGCTTTATCGGCGCATGTGGCTTGTCCTGCAGCCGTTCGCGATCACTGCCATCTGTTTGGCGGCATGGGAGGTCATTGCGCTCTCTTGCGAAGGCTATCCACGTGCCAAACGCGCCCGGCGCCAGCTCGCGATCGCAGCGGGCGTTATCGGAATGACGATGGCCGCCGCGATGGTCTGGAGCGATATCCGCGGCGGACCCCGGTGGCTCATGCCGTGGTTACAGGGCATGTTCTTCGTACGTCGGGCTGAGGCGATCGCAATCGCGGCCGGGTTGCTGTTTGTGAACCTGATCGCTGCCATTGCGCCCGCGCCGGCGCGCCCCAATTCGATCATCCACGCGCGAATCTTCGGCGCGTACGTTATCGCGGAAGCGGTCGGCTACCTCGGAATGTCCTACTTGAGGAGTTGGCCCGTACAAACGGCGCTCCCGGCAGCCGAGATCGGATGCTTCATTGCCTGGACCGTGTTGCTGAGCCGGAAGGGTGACGAATTTACGGGGATCGCGCAGCCGTCCCCCTTGGAATTGGCAGAGATCGACCGCAGGGCCGAGAAAAGCCAGGCCGAATTCGAAGCGGCGCTACGCAGACTTTCGGAATGACGCGCGAAGTACGCGTACACGCCGACTGCCAGCTTCGATCCAAGCGATTGAAAGCCGGTACGCGACCCACCCAATCTTACGGAGAAGCACGAACAGGTTCCCGCCGTCGTTGCCACGCACGTACTGATCCGTAGCGTCCCGAACAGCCTTCTTCGCCGATTCGACGGGCGACGTTTCAATAGCTTGGTCGGGCGAATCTCCGTCCTTAACCACGAGATTGGGAACGCGTTGCAACTCAGCGTGGGCGTCCTCGGAAAATCGCAGGGGGCCGGGCTCGGCGTCGGACTTCGACATTACTCCCGCCACCTCCCGGAGGTTCTTTTCGAGTAGAGCCAGGTGCTCCAGTTCACGTTGAGATCGCCGACGGGGAAACAAGCCCATACTGGAATTAAATTAGACCGTTTTACCCGTGCGTTGTCAACCAAACGTAAGTCATATTCCAGGCTTTTGTCCGCCAAAGAGCATCTTTTTCAATAAATCGCGAAGCGATTCCAAAACGAGTCCGTCCGGCTGATACCAGAATTGCAGCAGGACTGAGACAAGCCGCCTCTCGCTTTCCGGATCATTGCGCCCGAATGCGGCTTCAATGAGATCTCCCTGACGCGTCGAGATGTCTGCCAGCGCAAGCCAAAACGCCCGATCATCCGCGGACTTCGACAAACCGGCAAATACGATGCACGCAAATTTGCCCGGCTCGCGTCGACCGGAAAGATAATAGCTGACCGTGCTCTGATCGACCGAAGACAGCGCTGACAGTTCGGCTTGACTTATTCCCAGTTCGGCCACAAGCCTTCCGAGGCGCAACGAATACTCTGGCGGGTTCTCCATTTAATCTGACTTGACTTTGCTGATACCTATGCGCATAATAGCCGTGAAGTCATGGCAAAGTCACACCATGTTACCCAAAATCACCTCAATCCGCGCAACACAACTTTGCGTTGGCCCGACGAACTCCGCGCCCGGGTGCAGGCTGAGGCGGCCAGGCGGGAACAGACGATGAGCGCCTTCATCCGCAGTGTCATGAAGCGTGAGCTGGAACAATCGGCGAAGGAAACCCATGTTTCCGGCACCTGACATTGCGGACCCGGCTCCTCGCGAACGTCTCCTGACCGTCGACGAGGTCGCACAGTGGCTTCAGATGTCCCGGATGTGGGTCTACAAGCACAGCGGCCGGACGCCGCAGCAGCCGGCTATTCCTTCGCTTCTGTGCGGATCCTCCCGGCGCTTTCGCGCGCGCGATGTCGAGGCTTTCATTGAGGAGCAGATCGGCGCCGTCCGCCGCCAGTTGACAGCCGTGGCGAAGGACAGGAGAGCCCGCTGAATGCTCCAAGTCACAGCCCGGCAATTCGAGCCACTGTCGCACGAGCAAGTAACATGGCTCAAAGCGAGGTGTAAACGCATGCCCAGATTGCGGCATCAGGAAGGCCATGTTCGGGAGCTGGGCACGAAACGGAAGTACTGGAAGGGTTTCTACTACGAGTACGTCACGCTGCCCGACGGCACCGAGAAAGCGGTCCACAAGTCGCTGACCCTCGGCTGGAAGGCCGACAAAAAGAAATGGGAAGCGGAACAGGAACTCCGGGACTTCATCCGGACCAACCTCGATCAGTACGGCCGCGCGATCGCCCCCGTGGCCCGGCAGGCACCGCCCGCGTCCGGCGCCATGACGGTGCAGGAATTCTGGACGAGCCGCTATCTTCCGGTCGTTGAAGATCAGTGGGCGGCGTCGACGAAGAGCACAAACTGTTCCATCGTTGAGGCACACGTCCTCCCCCGGTTCGGCGCAATGCAGCTTTCCGCCGTCACGCGCTTCGAGGTTCAGATCTTCCTCAAGGACTTGGCTACGCGCTACAGCGAGAGCACGTACAAGAAGGCTCGCGTTCAACTGGGGGCGATCTTCGCCGAAGCCTCCGAGCAGGACCTGGTCCGGAAGAGTCCGGTGGCCCGTCTTAAGACGCCAAAGCTGCGTAAACCGAAACGGTCGTATCTTGCCGAACAGGAGATTTCCGCCGTAGTGGGGCAACTGAGCGGCCGTGATCGCCTGCTGGTTCGCATGTTCATCGTGCTGGGTCTCCGGCCGGGAGAAATGTTTGCGCTCCGGCGCAACGACGTTCTGCCCAATGGTTATCTCAGGATCGATGAGGCGGCGTGGAAGGGTTTGTTCAAAGAGCCCAAGACGGACGCTTCGATCGCTTGCGTTTGGATACCGGAATCGATCGGCCAGGAGCTGAAGTGGTGGCTCGACCTGGCGCCCGCCGCGCCCGCTGAGGCTCTGATTTTCCCGTCGCGGAAAAACACGCCGCTGAGGCCGGACAACGTTCTGAAGCGGATTATCAAGACTGCCGCCGCCCGCGCCTTCGAGGCCCTCAGCGACGAACAGAGAGCTGCAGGCGTCCTTCGCGACCACCAGAAACGGGTGACTCATCAGACCCTTCGCCGGAGCTGCGGGACGCTCATGAAGCAGTACGGGGACGTGAAGGACGTGCAAGCGCACCTGCGCCACGCGTCACCCGACATGACGGCCGGGGTCTACATTCAAGCAATTCCGGAATCGGTCAGAGCGGCTGTTAAGGCCCTGGACCGCAGTCTTTTCAACGATTCCATCACATTCCATCACACGAAAACGGAAGGCTATGAGAACTAGTTTCCCGGGAAGTTGTTCAGAGTTAATAACTTGGATTGGTGCACCCGACTTGATTCGAACAAGCGACCTTTTGCTTCGGAGGCAAACGCTCTATCCAGCTGAGCTACGGGTGCACGTAAACCGATTCTATCGCACCGCCATGCTACTATTTTGGAGTCAGGTCGATCCGCAAGGCGCCGGGAGAGGTGGCTGAGTGGTCGAAAGCAGCGGTTTGCTAAACCGTCGTAGGGTCTAAAGCTCTACCGGGGGTTCGAATCCCCCCCTCTCCGCCATAATGTTTTCTTGCACTTACAGCCGGTACTCGATTTCGTCGGGTGAAATCGGAAGATCTGTCATAGAATCGAGCCATGGGGCTCAACCTCTATCGCCGCCACCGGCGTGACTGCAAAGCAAGCCATCCAGAAGAACATCTCTCCAGCGAATTCGATGAACGCAAGAAGGGCTGGAAGCGTTGTGAGTGCCCGATATTTGTCTCGGGAACCCTCGCCCGGAAATACCGCCGCCAGAGCACCGGTAAGTGGGAATGGGAAGATGCCAAGACGGTAATCGCTCCTCTCGAAGCGACCGGATCTTGGACCGGCGAAGTCACGCCCAAGCCTGAGCCAATACCCGAAAAACCAGCGCCCCACCGCAAACCGATCACCCAGGCCACGGCGGCTTTTCAGAGCGAGTTCGGCGAGCACGCCGCCGTCGCCACCCAGAAGAAATACCGCCTGATGCTGAATAAGCTGAAGGACTTCTCCGACCAGCGCGGTTTCGTCATGATCGATCAGTGGGGTCCGTCCGATGTGCGCGAGTTCCGATCCTCATGGAATGTCAGCCCCCAGACGGCGCCGAGGCGCATGAGTATGGTCCGCGCCTTCTTCGAATACTGCCATGCCAACGAGTGGATGGATCGCAATCCGGCGCGCCTTGTCAAGAACCCGCGGAGCAGGGATGCGAGCGATCGTCGCGGCGAACAAAAACTTCCGTTCAGCGACGACGAGATCAAATGCATGTACGAGTCCTGTCCGAAATACGGCACTGAGCAGCGCTTTCGCTGGAAAGGACAGGACCTCGCCGACTTCATTTCGCTGTCGCTCTACACTGGTCTGCGCATCTCCGATGTGGCCCAGTTTCACATCGACCGCATGCAAACCGACACCGGCGAGATTCTCATCCGCACGACGAAGGCGGGAACGCATGTCTACACCTGGGTCCCGCCTTGGCTTCAGGAGCGCATCAAAGCTCGTGCGAAGGAGATCGGACCTTTTATATTCGGCGCACACCAGACCAAGAGCCTCGAAGTCATCACCGACCTGTGGCGCCGCAAACTAAACAAGCTGTGGGAAATGTCCGGTCCGTGGAAGGTCAAGCCGACGCCGCACCGGTTCCGCCATACGTTCGCGCGCATCGTTCTTCAGCGGGGCGTGTCGGTGCGCGACGTGGCCGATCTGCTCGGCAACTCTGAGCCGATGATCCGTAAACACTATGCAGCCTGGATACCGGAGCGGCAGCAGCGCCTCACCCAGATCCTCAAAGATGCGTTCGCGGAGAAACCGAAGCCCAAGCTCGTAACAATGCGACGGAAGCGTTAGCCTTCTGGCCTCGACAGAGGGGCTTCGACCTCGCCGGCCTCGCCGACTCTTATGCCGTATTTTCTGACGCGCAATGCGTTCATGGGCGATTCGCGCCCGATGAGTTCTAGCGCGGCGCGCGCCCTTTCGGCAATGATGCCCTGATTGTCGGCTTGCGCCCTAAATTGCAAGCACATATTAATGATGCCGTGAAGAACGTCCCCGCGGTGCTCTTTGAAGATCCGCCGGTACTCGTCTACCGAGACGGTGGCGAGGACCGCCAGGTCGTCCGGATGCCAACCGTGTCTGTCCGCCATACTCCGGAGAATTGCCGCGGCATCCACCTGCGCCGCGACGGCGTTCTGCTGCTGTTGAAAGGCATGAATCACGTCGGGGTCGGTGATCTGATTGCGGAAAGGGTGATTCTCGATGTCGAAAACCGCAGCATTGTCTCGGTGTGCTGTGATGTAAGCCGCAAGCATCTGGGCAGCCTGCTCTGGCCTGCCTAAGTCTTTGAAGAAAGCGACGGTCTGGCTAAAGTTGACGACATCAATGTGCCCGATATTTGCGAGAAAAGCGGTGTGAATCGCGTCGAGTGTTTGCTCTTGGTCATCGTCGAAGGAGTCGTGATAACGCTTCCACGCTTCTCTGACAGAATCGTGAGCCTCGGTGTTTTGCAACGTCCCGTCTAACGCCGCCGCATGTTGACGGATCACGGCCTGATCAAAATAGCCATTCCGCAGCCCGGCAAGAAGGGCGGAATCGAGCTCGTCCATAGCGAGGAAGCCATAGGTGTCCAGCAAGGCGTTCCACGCCGCCTCGCGTGGCCCAATCGCGTCTCGCTTCTCACGGACGATGTAGGTAGCGCGATCACGGAGGAACTCGGGCGTCGGCGCTCGCTGCGGCTCATACAAGGCCCATGCGAAAAGCGCCAGCGACTGGATTGCCTGTTCGGCGACCTTCGGATGAAACGAGCTCAGAAACGGGGTGACTTGCTGGATAGCCCGCTCGATCTTCTTGATGAGGCGGATGTTGGCTATGCCGAGGACGACACAACAATGCGCGAGCCATTTGCTGCTCGCCTGTTCCGGATCGAGCGCGATTCCGGTCGCTTCCTGCGGTGATGGGGCGAAGGCGAGTTGCGTATTGACAACCTTCTCGAAATAGGTTCGAAATTCGCTTTGGCTTTCGTTGAGAGCTTCGTCATTGAGGATGAGGCACACTTTACAGTGCTTCTGTTCTTTGAGCTGGGTGACGAGACCCAGAACGTCGCGCAAGTCGAGATTCTTACCGCGTCGCTCGATGTCGTCGATACAGATAACTGTTCGGCTGACCGCCATGTACCAGAGCGGCCCGAGGCCGCCGACATGGCCCTTAACAACAGGCAGCTGCTGGAACATGCCAAGTGACTTTTTCGTGATGCGTTTGGTAACGGCAATCGCGTTGGTACGGAGTGTCTCAAGACTAGGTTCGATTCCGATATCCGTAGTGGCGATGGTGTTTTCAAAAACGGCATATTTGAGCTCGTCGAGGCTGTTATTGCCGAACAGCGATACGTATGCGTAGTGCTTTAGGCCAATAGATTCGCGGGTCTGTGCGTCTCGCAAGTAGCGATTCCACGCGAAGGTCTTGCCGACGCCCCACGCGCCGGTGATGCAGAGGACCTCGGGCTCTGTGCCAGCGAGAAACCGTTCGATCTCGGATTTGATGAGCGCCAGTGACACGATGCGTCGCTCTCAACAGTATGGGGGATCGCGATAGCACGGCGACATACACTGACTACGGAAGGTAGCGCGGCGCCGGCTCCGTACGGCCAGAATAGTCGTCTTGCGAAACCAGACCAATCCGGCCCTCATTGGTCCTCACCACGTAAAAACGCGACTTCTGAAAGACAATGGCGGCTTGCAGCGGGCTCCCGTCGTCTGCGACGAGACATCGGATCTCCTGGGGTGTGGAAAGTTGCACGGACGATTTTGCGAGCACGTAATTCGGCTTTTGCAAGAAGTCCGACCCGTCGTCGGGAAACACCTGAACACCATTCCGGAGGCGGTCCACATCTTCGTCGGGATGCTCTAACACGTCGAAAGGAATGTATGACTCGATGCGGCGGGCCTCGCCGAGTTTTTCGCCTGCGGGGATCGGCGCCCAAGGAGTCCGCTCCTCAGCCAGCAGATTGGGAACGTCGAGGAAGATCGGGTCGCCTGACACGAGATCGCCGGCGAGCGTCATTGTTCCGGCTTTTGCGCCGGTTATGGCCGGGCAGGAGATTCGTTTACGGACAAAGCGATCTGTTTCCTGCGTTTCTCCCATTAAATGGAACGACCATGTGCCGGATCGTTTTTCCATTGAGAGGCTCAATTCCTGCGATCCGTTGTCTTGCCACGGCCCCCACTTACCCGGCGTTATAACTTTCGGGCGTAACTGAGCGCGCGGGCCATTGGCTTCGTCCGGCACCTCATCGAAGTTTCTCACTCGTGACAAACGGGGCCGGCTCATGATCGAGTGCCCGCGCCATTCGACGCCGTTGAGCTTGTCGGCTTCGCTCAACTCCTCAGGCTTGAGGGCGAGGCTCACAGCACCTTTCATTTCGACAATCGCGGTTATGCCCTCATACCCGCGTCCGACAATGTAGGACGAGCCGCCGCAATTTGTGACCATTGTGCTCCAGAAGGCTGCGGCCTTGTCTCGCGCCGCCCGATCGAGCGATGTTTCGGCAACCGGAGCTTCCTGCTGTGATGGCTGCCCGGCGTGATCAGCAAAGCGGGCCTGTTGATAAGCCTGGTCGAAGGTACCCGCAGTCTTGGCCGGACCCTCCGTCACGAGCGAGACGAGAACACGTCTCCAGAAGAAGCCGGCGGTGAGTTTGAGCGCCTCGGCCTGACAGGCCAGAGGGTATCCGTCCACACCTCCTGTACCAAGCTCTTCCGATGTCCGCATGGCGCAGTTGAGGCGCTGCGATTCATAAAAACCGAGGAACGGCTTTTTGGCAAAACCGTCCCACACTTCCCAGAAGCCGAACAGGGCGAGGAAGCTCATCATGGCGCCCAGCGGCCGGTTGTGCAGGGCAAACGGCGCCGCGGTCAGGGCGACCGCCAAACGGATCGGGAGTGTCACAAGATATTCGAGTTTGAGCAGGGCGTCGAGATACGGATTTCGACTCCGGACCCAGGTCAGCACGCGAACGGCAAGGGGACGCCTCGTGCGAAGATTCCCCTCCGCCCGCTCCTCGCTCGCGGCCAGCATGTCGGCAAAAGTCGTAGTCTTTGTCCTGCCGCCTTTTCGTTCGAACATAGGTTCTCCCACCCGTTGAGCTCTTCTGCTAGCCGGGCGCGGCCCTGCAATCCGGCGCGGCCATTTCCGGCTCGAAATGAGCTGGAGCCTCAGCGTGACGCGCTGGGTTTCAGCCGTGCGTCATAGTCGTAGTTGATCTTGTTTACGATGCCGAGACGCCCATCGTAGACCCTCACGAAATAGTAGGGATTGTAGTCCGTCGTGCCTGAAACCGGCTGACCGGGCTGATGAGGTGGCGCGAAAACGTACTTCGCCACTACAGGCTTTCCATCATCCCCGAGAATGCACCTTACCTCGTCCAAAGAATCCAGCGGGGCGTATCTCAAGGCTGTTTGTGCTTCGGCGGGTATGAGTTCCGCATCTGTGGTGGCGCGCGCATTGCCCTGGATCATGATCTCTTTGTCTGCTGGATTCTGGAGTTCGTAAAAAGGTAATTGACGATTGACGACGTGAACCGCGCCGAGCTTTTCATCGACTGGAATTTCAGCCCAAAGGCTCTTGTGTCTTACTGCCGGGCGACCATCGGCGGACGCAATTTTGTCATGAGTAACGCTCTCGAAATCGTTCCACGGCACAATCCCATAAAGGCCGGCTTTCTGGATGAAGACGCAATAAGCTCTGGTTTCTCCAACCCCGCGCCGCTCTCCGAGTTTGCATCGTACCGGCGTGCCGTCGCCGCGGAGTACGGCCTGTAGCTCAACATCTTTCTTCAGGTTTTTAGCACCCAACCCCACCCAGCGGGGCGGAAATATCGGGAGCGGCTGGCCCTCTTCAAGATTGTGGATCGAGGCTTCGTCGTTGATCTCGATGAATGGTAGTCCTTCCGCTTTATCGACGACGACAACGCGACTGAGCTTTGCCTTCGAAACGATGGGCTTCGGGGGTTCAGGGCCGGAGGCTTTGCCATAAGTGATGCGATTTGCAACAGCGCCTGCAGCGGCCCAACTGCGATCTCTCTCTTTGGTCATTGCCAAATCGAAATCGACGCCCGCTTGTCGGAGCCCGGATTTCCATACAGCCAGCAGGGCGTGTTCCCACACGAAGTTGAGCGTATACTTCAGCGCCGTGACCTTGCAGGCCGACGGATGCACGCGCCCGTCCTCTGCCCATCGCGTATCGGAGCAGATTTCCTGTTCGTTCTTATAGACCGAAACGAAGGGCTCTTTTGCGAAACTTTCCCAGACTTCCCAGAACCCGAACAGCGCCAGAAACCCCACCGCGGCCCCCAAGGGCCGGTTATGTAGTGCAAACGGCAACGCGATCAAAGCCAGCACAAGACGGAGCGGGAGGGTTGCAAGATATCCCACTTTGAGCAGAACATTCGCATATGGGTTGCGGCTCTTACCCCACGACAGCAAGCGAAGAGCTAAAGGCCGCCTGGAGCGGCGCGCCCGCGCCGCTCCATCCTCGCTCGCCGCCAGCATGTCGGAGAAAGTCGTGAACCTGCCTGGCTGCCTCGCTCTCATCGCGAAGCCTCCATTCCGCCTTCACGCTGTCCAGCGACAAGCGATAAATCGAGGGGCGCGACAGCCGGACGGCTGAAAGCGCCAAAGGGCGCGACGATTAGCGCCAGGGCGAGCCGGGCCGGCAGCGTGACTATGAACTCGGCCTTGAGCAGGGCATTCAGATATGGATTTTGGCTCTTGCCCCACATCACCAGCCGCTGCGCCAAGGAGTACTCGGCTTCCTCGCCGCCTAAAGCGAACGCCGCCTTTCGATCTTCCCGTTGTTCGTACTTCGGCACGACGGCATCGTGCTTGTGCATCGGATCGGGATCATACAAGCCCTGCAGTTCCGGCGTCTCATAATACGGCCGCCGCAACGCGTTGATCACGATGTTCTCCGGGCCGATGATCAGCGACTCATGCTTTCCAAATCGACAGATCTCATGGGGGCGTATCAGCGGCTGCCCGGCCTGGCCGGATTGATCGCTCTCATTGTTCTTGCCGAACGGCCCACTATTATTCACCGACTGTCCCGCCGTGGTAACCGTCCGCTGTCCACTAAGCTTTGATATGTACTCGGCACTCGTATACTCTCGGGGAGCCATCACCATGCGCATATCTGCAGCTGAAAAAAACGTCTCCCAAACCTCGCCATAGTCCTTCTTCAGCTGCGGGATGTTCTGCACAACCGGCCAAAGCTGTACGCCGCGACCGGCGGCAGCCGCGGCTGCATTCTCGAGAACATCGAGATGGCCGATCTGGGCAAATTCATCGAGAATCGCGAGCACGCGATAGGCGCCTTTGCCACCACGCCACAGATCGTCGAGCGCGGAGGCGACGATTAGCCGAAACCAGTGCCCGCATACGTCCAGCCGGTTATCCGGAAGGATGATATAGACGGTTGTCGGTCGTTCTTTGAGATCCGCAAACCTGAAATCACTTCGCCGCATATTGTCCGCGATCGTCTCCGTCCCGAGGAATGGTGTCTGCTCTCGCGCATTTTGTTTGAAAGAGGCAAGTTCGCCCGCATTGTCGGGCTCTTTCACGGCGTAGCTGGAGAGTTCCTGCCGGATGAAAGCATGCGGCGAGTTCAGCGACGCGCGGGCATACTTCAACAGCAGATCGTCGTTGCAGAGAATTTCACGCACATGGGCGAGGTTATTTGTGCCGTCGGCGCCATGCGCGGCCAAACCGCCGATCAGACCCGTAACAAGGCCCCGCGCGCCGCCGACCCAGTGGGCAGCGTTTGTCTCGTTGCTGCGCGCAATGAGACCTTCGGCCAGTTTCCGGCAATCGACGTCCCAGTCGCGCGCGGACGGGTCGAGCAAATCCATTGGGTTGTACCGGGCCGAGGGTCCGAGCAGATCAGACCACACGTCGAATGGGTTCAACATGATGACACGTTGACCCATCTCTTCCCTTCTCCGTTTCGTGATGGATGCCAGTTGGCCTTTCGGATCTATGACGATCGTGCTCTGTTCGTAATCGAGCAGGGCGCCGGCGAGCACATCTCGCGTCTTGCCGCTGCGCGCAGGCGCTATCAAGATCAGGCCCGCGTCGCCCGCGTAGCGAATGACCTGACCCCACTTCTCGCGCTGGCCGGGGGCGCGATAATAGCCGAGCCGAATACCTTTCGCCCCGAGCAGATCGATCCGCTGCATTTCTGAAGGCGTCGCAAAATGCGCGTCGCCGAAGGCCGGCATATCCATGCCGCGTTTTCGTCCAAACATAGTTGCTCCTTTTGCGGCTTGTTGCCGCCTGAAATCCGTGCCCCCATAGCGAGGCCGTTTGAATGTTTGCTGTCTGTTTGACGGCTTCCGCGGCCGTCATTTCGCGTCAGTGCGGATTCAACAGCCGCGTGTGGATACGCGCCGCAACCGAGGCTGGTACTGAATATGTGGTGTGAGCCTTCTTGCGGCCCAATCTAATCTTGATCACTCCGGGCTCATTCATACACAAACGCCGGCATGTCTCTCTGCCTAGGGACCACATGCGGGCGAGCTCTGAGACGCGGTAATGCTTTTCCTGAAAAGTTGCGTCCTGGGTCTGCACACGGTCGCCTTCACGCGAGCGAAGGCCCTCCAGTGCGCGAGCTGGCACTCACAACCGATCTCGCGCGAAGTTCATCGTTGAAATCCTTGTGACCAACCGGTTCGTGGATCAGAAAACGTAAGTCAAGGCGGCCCGATAACTCGACGGCGTGACGCACCATCTCCGCCAGTTTGCGTCCGTCTGGATCGGCATCCATCGCCGCAACCACCAGGCTGCGTAATGGCAGGCGGGCAACCGCTGCGCGGACGAGTTCCGGCTGAACCGGATTGGGCTTGCCACCAATCGACGCATATCGGGCGCGCTTGTCGGGGTTCAGCACGGCGAACGACATGGCGTCTATCGCCGATTCACAGACCACAAGCTTGTCGTCATCGGGCTTCACACAGCTCGACCAAAGCCCCTTCGTTCCGCCGGGAGAAAAGCCGGTGAAGCCGTTGGCGTTCTTCAACTCGTAGCCGCTGAGGCCATCCTGATCGAAGTGCGGAAATGCCGCGTTGCCGCGGGCGTCGATCCGAACCGTACCGGCGAAACGCTCACTTTGCAGAAGCTCAGCAGGGATCTGTCGCTCGCCTTCGAGGTAAGGGTGGCGAGAGGCGTCGTGCATTTTCGCGAACGCGACCTCGACCCGAATCCGGTCTTTCGTGGTTTTGACCAACGGAGCGTAGTCGGGCACTGGGACCGGCGGCTTTCCGATCCATGGCCGCAATTCCTTGCGCACCTCGCCGAGCGTGAGTTTGCGCCGCTTTTGAATGAAATCGATGATCGTGCCGTTGTCCCGATCATCGCCATGGACCGAGTAATAGACGTAATGTCCGTCGCTATCCCGCGAGATGATGATCTTATCGCCGGTACCAGGATTCTTAAGGACCGCTGAGCCCCTCCAACTCTTGCTGCGGTCGAATTCGTACCCCTGACTCGCAGCATAGGCGCGAAGGTCGATGTCGGTCTTGAAGGATTCGAGTTCAGCGTCAGCCATATTTTTCCTGCTGCCCGGCGGACCTCGCCTCGTCCAAAGGCGCGGCTCGATAAAGAGGAATAGAAACATAAACCCGAAGGCGACCATTCTGCAAGGGCGAACGCACTTCATGACCGGCCACCAAAGCGATTGACGCTGCCGGGCGCGGTTCTGGCCGGGACGTTTGAGCCCGGACCCAGCAGGAGACGGTTCGGCGTCACGGGCCTCGACTGGGATGCAGGTGCCGACGGTCTCGGGGTAGCGCCCCCGGACGGGCGATAGTCTTTGCGCTCGGGCGACGGCGGGATACCTTTTATCTCCGTGACGTTGCCCGTGGGATACCACTGCTTTCCGCAACTGTCGCGGCATTTGAACAGAGTGCCTTCGACCCGCCCACCGCACACCACACCATCGCAGTAGCAGTGATAACGCATGTTCATATTGCAGCTGCACCACGGGCAGGGAGGATGTGGTCCTTCGATCTTGTCCATGGACAGTGTCTGTAGTGCCGGAGATTTCCCTCGTCCCGACTCCCGTCCCCCGTCAAGTTTGACGGTTGTGGTCGCGCGGTATCTTCCATGCGGCTGTTTCACATAACGGGTGATGAAGTATGAATCATGAACCGCGCATACGCATGTCTGCTCGAAAATATCGGGGTCATCCGGTGTTGGGGATGGAGCGGTCTTTGCTCGCGGCACCTCAATGATCGAAGGGAACGGAATGAGGGTAAACGATTTCCTGTCTCCCTTGAGCGATTTGGAATTCCGATCCGACGGGGCAAGGGCATTCCCCAGCCAGCGAATAAGAGCGTTACTCATTTTCGGCCCCCTTAACGCGAGCGGGAGCAGAGCCGACGAGCCAGCCTTCGGCCTTCAGGAAGGCTCTCAGCTTCGGATCGAGAACCTGCTTATCGATCGCGGTCTTGACCACTGCATGAGTCGATTTGTCGGCCCGGCACGCCGCGCCGATCATGCTGTCCAGTTGGGCTGTGCGAGCCCGTGCCTCCGCCCGTTGCTGCGCTGCGAGCGCACGCTTTTGAGCGGTCAATTGCTGCTGTTGCTCGATGACCTCCTGCAGCCGATCTTGAAGCGTTTTCCGGGCGCGCTTCGCGGCGGCGGGAGCATCGATTGTGGTTGGGGCGGTCGCCGCCGGGCTAACAGGCGCCTCTTGGCTGACTCCGTTGCGTTCTTCTCTCAGGCGTCCATTCGCCCTATTCAGGACTCCCGCCGGATCGGCGTGAGCAGTCTGCGTCATGATTTCTGCCATGTCATCTCTCCGAAACGAACTCATTCCCAACTACCGGCGGGAGGTCTGGTAGGACCTCCGGCCAGTCTTCGACTCGGCCACGCGCACAGTTCGGCGCAGGGCGGTCCGACGATTTTCTGTTGCGTGCGAAACCTGAGCGTTAGAGTGCTGCGCCGGTCAGACCGGGCAAGCCATCTGCCGCCCGGCCCAGCCACCAGCACGGGTCAGAGGCTGACGCTTTCCGTCCCGGTCGCCAAGATCGAGAAGCACCGATCGCAGATATGCGTCTGCGAAAACGCAAGCAGACCACCCAGCACCGTCAAGGCGCGGCGCTGACGATCCCTCAATTCGGTGTCATGCGTGGCCACCCTCGTAAGGGCGTTCACGGCACCGTAGACTGTGTCCTCAGAGCCTTCTTCTCTCCACGCATGCATCAGCCGAGGCAGCAACAGTCTCGGCGACAACCTCCCGCGTTGAAGCCATCGCCCGAGCAACTCCTCCACATGTGCGCGGCGGTCGCGGGTTGCCTTGAACGTAACCCGATAAATCTGGTTCATCTGCAATTCGTGGCTGCCGGGGTCGTCAATGGGAAGCTTCCGGGTACGCGAACTCCCTTCCCCCACACATTCCCGGCGGGTCATGCCGTTGGAGCATACGAGCCGGTAGACGAAGGCTTCGACCAATGTCGCCGGACCGCCAAACCGATGATGCGTGATGCGAAGGCCGGATTGAACGACATCGCCGGCCCGCACGGTGATGGCTTTGGACGGGCTCACTAAGACGACTTCCAGATGATCGTAATCAACATCGAACTTTCGAATCAAAAGGTTATCTACGTCGCGACCTAAAGCATCCGTTACGGCCGTCAAAACGGAAGCGTTCGAAAGAGCTAGCAGATTATCCTTCAGCGAGGTTATAATCTGGTCGTTGCGGACGACGAGCTTGGCAGTCAAACCAAAATCCCCGCGATTCGCGTGTTCGGCGAGTGCCGCGGCCTGGAAAGCAGAAGTATGTTCCGTCAGGTATCCAATTGGGGCTCCTACCTTGCGGAATAAACGGTTCCTGGCGGGTTCATCCAACCCGAAGAAGCGTTCTCCGTGCGTGACACCTCGCGAAAAAAAACGCAGATCTCTCGGGCAAACGGCGATCTGGGATATCTCGGATTCCCATTCCCTCACAGCGGCGATCAACCCGCTGAACGTCGCGGCATTTGTTCCCGGTTGCCGTCCGCTTTCTTCGGAGTGCCTATTTTTTGTATCAGTAGTGACTTCGAAGCTTCTGACCGGCACAGACAGACCGTCGAGAACTCCGGCTTCGTCGTGTTCAGCAAGCACGTTCACGTTCGCTCCCTTTCCCGGCGAATCTCGCTTTGCCAAATTCGCCGTACGACCCGATCATGAGGCAGATCGGTGATAGACGTCCATGTGATTGCCCGTGAACTTCGTTCACGCTTCTCTTCACACACGCAAGCCAGTTGAAAATGAGGGAAGCAGCGAGGGCGCGAGGCTCTTATGCCGTAGGGCTGGCTAGCTTAGCTACTTTCCGGCGCAAAATTCGGTTCTCGCCTTTGAGTACCGCTCCCTCACGGTCACGGCTCGGAATGAAGTCTCGTGTTATCAACAGAGGTTACCGAGCCATGAGCGCAACGCGCGTGGTCCCATGGGCAGAATTTAGCATTTTTGCGCCGGAAAGTAGCTAGCCTAGACGCGGCAGAGCGTTCTTTGAAGTCGCCTTTGACCGGGTGCGCGGGCTCTTGGGTGCCTGGATCTTACGCCCTCTCCGATACCATGCGCTGTAATATATCGATCCTGTCTTCGCGTTCCGTAGAATCTGTGCCGGGCCATCCAGACGATCAAGGTGCCCGTTTTGAAGCCATGCCTCGCTCGTAATGACGCCGGTTTTCGAATCGCGGTTAATTTGGGCAGGACCGTCTGGACGGTGAGGCAATTGTTCTTCGTTTGCCCACGTCTCTCGGACCACGACCCCCGTGGCGGGATCGCGTTCGATTGTTACCTGATAGACCTCGCTCCTAACGCCCATACCCGTCTCCCACAAGGTTGAATAGGGGGCTGCGGAGCCTACCAGCCAACTCTGGTAAGTGCAAGAAACGACGGGAGATGGCGCCGAGGAACTCCAAGTCCTCCCCCCTGCGCATGATATCCTCAGAAACTCGGCGGAGCCGAGCCCATTCCCGATGGCGCGACATGTGGAGTATAGATTTTTGGGGGATCAGTGCCTGGCGATCCGAACGCCCGGTTCTGCTGATGAAATACTGTTGCTTTTCCGCCGAACCGTCACCGCCGGTTCGGCGAATTTTGCCTTAGTAGCTAAAAATGGCGTTCCTTTGCAAATCCTTAAGCTCCTGACCTCTGGGAGCCGCGACTTTGCGAAAGAAGATATCCTTGACGCGGTCGGATATACAGGCACCGACCACGAAAACTACCTGCGAAGGCAAGTTAGTGATCTCAGGGAGCGTCTTGGCGACGATATCGAGGACCCGATATTCATCGTAAACATCCGCGGTTTCGGTTACGGTCTCGTTATGCTGGCGGACAAGTTCGATGACGGAAACGGACAGCGAGAATGGACCCAACGGGGATTTGGGCCGCTGCCCGAGATGCTCGCAGAAGTGGCGGATAATAATTCTGTCGACCAGCCCACGCGCCACTTGCACGGAGTTCCGGCTTTCGGGCGTCTCTTCGGCAGAGAGGACGAAATCGAAGCAGCGCTGAGCAGATGGCCGACCGACATTCCGACGGCGCTTCTGATATGGGGAGCACCCGGCATTGGAAAGAGCGCCCTGGCTCTGAGACTTCTGAACGACCCGAGGACGATTCAACAATTCAAGGAGCGCCGATTCTGGTTCCGGTGCGACGGACGCGAATCGGCGGAGGATCTAAAACAGTACATTGCGAGCAAATGGTTTGGGCTAACGCCGGCTGGGGAGCACGACGCATCAGGAGCGTTGACATCTGTTCCGCTCGAAGGACAAGTCTGGCGTCGCCTCAGCGAGGCTCCTGCAGCCTGCGTCATCGATAACTTTGAAACTCTCCACAAGAATGACCCAGTCGAGAGCGTGAACTTTTTGCGGGTCTTGTGCGGCCTTCCGAATGTCTGGGTCATCGTCACCCGCCACGGTAGAGTACCGCCCGGCGGCATCAATTGGAGCGCACCAATCGAACCGACAGCACTGTCTCCGACGGATGCCATGGCAATGTTCTGTAATATCGGCGATAACTGGCGCCATCTTGATGACACGCGTCTCCCGGCGCTGCTTGATGATCTTGCTGGAATACCGCGCGCAATCGAACTCCTTGCGCACCAAGCGATCGGCGCGGACCTGGGAATTCTCGTAAGGCGATGGCAAGATCAGGGCACTCTGATACTCAAACGATTGAGTAATGATAAGCGTGAGGACAGTCTCCCACGCACCTACGACTTTGTATTGGAGCACCTAAGCGAGGATGCTCGTCACATGCTCAGACTTCTCGCATGCCTGCCTATCGGAATTCTGGAAGACGAGATCGGAGACGCCTTCGGCGGGCCTTCCGCCTTTGACAGCGCCCAAGAGCTCATCCAGATGGCAATCGTATCTCGGGAGAGCGGCAGGCTTCGTCTTTCGCCGCTGCTGCGTGATTATGTGAGCCGCCGCTATCCCGCAATCCATGCCGATACTGCTCCGATTAGGCGGCATTTCATGGGAGTTGCCTTCGCGCTGCACGATCTTTCGTCGGACCGCGGGCCGGCTCGGGTTGAGGAAACTGAGGAGTTCCTTCAGGGCCCTTTGGCGCGATTGTCAGACGAGTTTCCGAACGTCACGTGGGCAGTCGGGCAGTCATTAGAGATGGGAGAGGCCACGTGGTTCGACCCCTTGGAGACACCCATCAAAACGACGCTGGCGGACTCTATATTACCCAACGGTGCCCAACGACTAAAAGCCAGAAGAATCGAGCGAGCGTTTCGCAGCAAGATTGCGGTTGCTGATGCCAGCGTCTGTCTGGGCAGGTTTTCACTTTCCCACGATAATCTCGAAAAAGCAGAAGCATACTTTGACGCGGCAAAAAAGATCTATGAAGCCATGACCGATTGGCACGGAAAGGGAACATGTCTATTTGAGTTGGAAGAGATAAAACGTTATCGAGGCCAATCAGTTTCGGCTGACGCTTACCACGAGGTGAAAGACATCTTCACATTCACGGGAGACAGACTTGGTGTATTTGATTGCCTCTGCCGTATAGGCGACATCAAGCGCGATGAAAAAGACTACGCATGGGCTCGGGAATGTTTTGAAGAGGCCCTGTCAATCGCGAGGGCAGAAGATTATGCCTCGGCCGAGGCCGACGCAATCGCTGGTCTCAGTGAACTTGCTATCGATCTCAAGCAGTATGACATCGCTGGGACCCTCTTGCAGGATGCTCGGCGACTTTTTACCGGAGCCAAGGATCGACCGGGTTTGAGCAGAATCGATATTGGATTCATTAAGCTAGCGCTTCTGCAGGGAGACTATTCAGCCGCCGCAACTCGCGGCAAGGAGACGTTGGAAGAACTCAGAACGATTGGCGATAAGTGGAACGAGGCCGTCTGCCTGCTCCTTCTTGGCCATAATGCCTCTGAATGCGATGAGCTTGACGACGCGGTGGCCCATTACAAGCAAGCCGTCGAAACCGGACGATTGGTTGGCAACGTCGATGCTGCTTTCGACGCGACCGTCAGATTGAGCGTGATTTACTTGGCGCGAAAATTACCCTCAGAGGCTGCGATCTGGATTCGCGAAGCCGAGGAAGGTCTCAGACGACTCAGCAGCCGCCGTCAAAATGGCGACGCTCGGGCGCGGCTGGCCTTGCAACTCGGAGAGATCGCGTTGGATCAAGACGACCGGGCAGGGGCGGAGGATCATTACCAAAAGGCTCTATCCCTTTTCGAGAACGAACGAGATCAGGAACAGACGATTCATTGCATTATCGGTTTGGGTGACGTTGCAACACGCCGTACTCATTGGGGGGAAGCCAAAGCGTTCTATGAGCAGGCCATGAAGATTTCTCAGGAGATCGGCGACCGCCGACGTGAAGTGATATGTACGCAAAGGCTCGATGACCTGGCTGCCCGCACGGCCTGAGAACGATTCGGCCGATACTTTGATTGTGTCGATGTGCTGACTTCGCTGTGAACTGCTTCTCTCTAGAGCGAAGGTATTCGGTGCCTTGAGAATCATTCCCGTGACACAAATCGCCGCGCTGAATACCCGTGTATGTCTGCGTCTCACCGCATCGGCTTCCGTAATTGTTTCGGCCCTTGATCTCTCCTTGCCCTTCGGCTCAGATGCGACCAGAGCCAGTTGAGGTAACGCTAATTCCGTGCAGCGCTACTGCCGTCCACCCGGCTGCCGAAAAGACAATGTCGTTGCGCGCCACGGCGCGACAGACGAAATTGCTTTTCCGAACCCTGCAAGCAGGGCAGCCCAGGGTTGACGGCGCGCTTCACTGCATTTGTGCGACCTCACTGGCTGCACTTCCGCATCCAGCAACCACGAAAGGAAACATCATGTCCGACTCCAACAAGAAACCCGCCGCCCGCGTCACGCTGTACCCGGTCACCGCAACGATCTGGCGCAACGAAAGCAAAGACGGCGAGACCTTCTACTCCACGGCTTTCGAACGCCGTTACAAGGACAAAGAAGGCAACTGGAAGGGCTCGACCAGCTTCTCTTCTGACGAACTCCTACTGCTGGCCAAAGTCGCCGATCTCGCGCACACGGAAGTCGTCAAGCTCCGGGCTGCAGACCGTCCGGCCCAGCAGCCTCAGGATTCCGAAGCTGAAGCCGCATAGTCCCTGGCGTCAAGTCGGCCAGTCGGCGGATTCCGATCCGCTGGCTGGCCTTTCTTCGCGGACCAAGGATGCCGTGTTCCGGCGCCTCGCCCGTCGCCTCAGGCTGGCCAGTTTCTCATTTTTCCTGTACAGTACCCCGGTCAAAACCGAACTCGGGAGCGGCAGGATGGTGCGGCTGGACGGCCGGAAGGCGGGATGGCTGGTCAAGGGAGATCAGGTCTACCCCATTGGCGACCTGCGCGAGCACATGCCAGTCGACTGCTGGTGCCGTCCGAGCGAGATTGACGGCGTCATCGTTCACAACAGCCTCGACCTTCGCGAATTGTACGAACGCGGCGAGCGGAAGTTCTCGTGATTGCGTCCAGAACTGCCACAACCGCGTTGCCCGTAAAGCCCTCCAACAAGACAATTTCGTTTCGCCAGCGCGAAGACGAAATTGCTTCTTGGACCCTTCGGGTAAAAGGGGCTTGACGGGCGCCCGACGCGGCCGTGGCAGTAATACATCCATTCGTTTTCAAGGACGCGGACTA
>Ga0181521_10001254_pt1 | contig 31672 bp, 28 predicted proteins | sample PEATcosm2014_Bin_32_FD_119764 | JGI IMG/M metagenome (GOLD analysis project Ga0181521, IMG submission 119764) | Peatland microbial communities from MTU Mesocosm Facility, Houghton, MI, USA - PEATcosm2014_Bin02_60_metaG | ecosystem: Environmental > Terrestrial > Soil > Wetlands > Peat | place...
ACTTTGAAGACTCGATTAGAGCACCTGCTCAGATTGTCCCGCAGGGCCTCGCAAAGTTTGTCGGCCTGCTCCATCACGCCAATTACATGGTGAAGGCGTGCATGAGATGCGTCAACATAGACTCGATCAGTAAGGCCGAGCTGATGCAAATCGTACAACCGCTGTAGAGCGGGGGTGTGTAGCAGATCGATTTCGGTGGACCGGAACCGCTGATCACCATAGAGAAGCGTTCGTATTCGCTTAAATTTCCGAGACATTTTTTATCGGCAGCTTGTCGAATTATATCATTGATTTAAAATCCAGTAATTTTTCGTAGGAATCGTACTCATGCTGTGAACCTTTGCCCGGGAAAGGAGCTTATTATCGCGACAAGGTGCCCCGTCGAGCGGTCGTAAATTCCAGCTGAAACACTACGGCGGAACCTCCCGCGCCCCTAACTACACCCTGAGGTCCCGCCGCAGTTCTCGCACTTATAACAACTCCCGTTCCTCGTCATCAGTCCGCCGCACTCGGCGCACATCGGCGCGTCCGTCGCCACCGCGGGGAACGGCAGCGACTCCTGCGGGCTCACCTCGGTCGCGCGCAGCACCGGCGGCGATCCCGCTTCGTTCGTCCCCGTGTACTCCGCCCCCAGAAACTTCGAGGCCAGCCAGCGGAAAATGTAATCCGGAATCGACTTAGCGTACGGAATCGCCGGGTTACCCGTCCATCCGCTCGGCTCGAAGCGCACGTGGCCGAACTTATCCACCAGGAACTTAATCGGCACGCCGTACTGCAGGCAGTAACTCACCGACGTCGCGAAGCTGTCCATCAGTCCCGAAATCGTCGAGCCTTCCTTCGCCATCGTCACGAAGATTTCGCCCGGCGTTCCATCTTCATACATCCCCACCGTGATGTAACCTTCGTGGCCGCCGATCGAGAACTTGTGCGTGATCGATTGCCGCTCATCTGCCAGCTTGCGCCGCACCGGACGATAAACAACCTTCTCCGTGACTTCTTTAGCCGCTCCCGCCGCCAGCGCCGCCGCAGCCGACTTCTTCTCGGCCGTCTTGCCCGCGCCCGTACTCATCGGCTGGACCTTCTTCGAGTTGTCGCGATAGATCGCCACCGCCTTCAGACCCATGCGCCAGCTCTCGATGTAGGCGTCCATGATGTCTTCCGCCGTGCACTCTTCGGGCATGTTGATGGTCTTCGAAATCGCGCCCGAAACGAACGGTTGCACCCCGCCCATCATCTTCAGGTGGCCCATATAGTGGATCGACCGCGTGCCGTTCTGCGGCCGGAAACTGCAATCGAACACCGCCAGATGCTCGTTCTTCAGGTGCGGCGCGCCTTCGATCGTTCCCGTGGCATCTATATGGCTGACGATCGCTTCCACCTGCTCCGGCGAATAGCCCAGCTTGATCAGAGCCGCCGGCACCGTGTTGTTGACGATCTTGATCACCCCGCCGCCCACCAGCTTCTTGTATTTCACCAGCGCCAGATCGGGCTCGATGCCGGTGGTGTCGCAATCCATCATGAAGCCGATGGTCCCGGTAGGGGCGATCACAGTCACCTGCCCGTTGCGGAAACCCGCGGTCTTGCCGAGCTCGTACGCGTCTTCCCAGCACTTCTTCGCGCCCTGAAACAGATCGCTCGGAATATTGCGGTGGTTGATCCCATTCACCGAATCGCGGTGCATCCGGATCACTTCGAGGAACGGCTCTTCATTCTTCGCATAGCCCGGGAACGGTCCGGTGGATTCGGCGATCCGCGCGCTGGTCAGGTAAGCCTGCCCGCACATCACAGCGCTGATTGCGCCCGCGAAGTCGCGTCCCCGATCGCTGTCGTAAGGAATGCCGAACGACATCAGCAGCGCGCCCAGGTTCGCGAATCCCAAGCCCAGCGGCCGGTAATCGTGCGAATTCTTCGCGATCATTTCGGTGGGATACGCCGCGTTGTCGACCAGGATTTCCTGCGCCATGATCAGCGTATCCACGCCATGCCGGAACGCTTCCACGTCGAACTGCCCGTTCGGGCCCACAAACTTCATCAGGTTCAGCGAAGACAAGTTGCACGCCGAATCGTCGAGGAACATGTACTCCGAACACGGATTCGAAGCATTGATGCGCGAAGTATTCTTGCACGGGTGCCAGCGATTGATCGTGGTATCGAACTGCATGCCCGGGTCGCCGCACTGCCATGTGGCTTCGGCGATCTGCTTCATCAGGTCGCGGGCGCGAATCCGGTCCTTCTTCTCGCCTGTGTGTACGGATTTCGTCCAATAATCCCGATCCTCCACCACCGCTTCCATGAATTCGTCGGTCGCCCGCACGGAATTGTTTGCGTTCTGGAAGAAGATGGAGCTGTAAGCGTCGCCATCGAGCGAGGAATCGTAGCCCGCTTCGATCAGCGTATGGGCCTTCTTCTCTTCCTTCGCCTTGCACCACACGAACCGTTCGATATCGGGGTGGTCCACATTGAGGATCACCATCTTCGCCGCGCGCCGCGTCTTGCCGCCCGATTTAATTACGCCCGCGAAGGCATCGAAGCCCTTCATGAATGAGAGCGGCCCGCTGGCCCTGCCGCCGCCCGAAAGGATGGCGTCCTCTTCCCGCAGAGCGGACAGATTGGAACCCGTGCCCGAACCCCACTTGAAGAGCATGCCCTCGGTCTTCGCGAGGTCGAGAATCGATTCGAGCGAATCCTTCACGGAAACGATGAAGCAGGCCGAGCACTGCGGCCTGGCTTCCGAAGTCATCTTGCGGATTTTGTCTTCAGCGGCTTCGTAGAACCAGCCATAGCCGCGCGATTCCTTGACGCCCACGTTGAACCAGACCGGCGAATTGAACGCGGCCTTCTGATGCAGCATCATGTGCGCCAGTTCGTTGCGGAAATTCTCGCCGTCGTCCTGCGTGGCGAAGTAGCCTCCGGCGAGACCCCAATCGGCGATGGTGTCGACCACGCGATGCACCAGTTCCGCCACGCTGCGCTCCCGGTCGGGCGAGCCCAGTTTGCCGTGGAAATACTTGCTGGCGACGATGTTGGTGGCAGTCTGCGACCAGTCCGCCGGGACTTCGATGTCGCGTTGCTCGAAGATTACAGAGCCTTTATCGTTCCCGATCGTGGCATTGCGGGTCTCCCACACTACATCGTCGTAGGGAGTCTTGCCAGCCTCCAGGCGGGCTGTAAAGTACTTGGGGAATTCCACCCCGGCGTGTTTTGGTTCGGAAGAGTGCTCAACCTGCAACTCCTTTATTATCGCATTTGCGGTCGCTGTTGCTGTTGCCTGGCCCATAATTCGCTCCTGCCCGCCATATTTAAGTTGTGGCGCATTTGCAATCTTGCCCCAAGCCCTAGCGTTCGTCAAGAACTTTCTTCCATATGTTGTGTGCTCAAGGACAGATTTAATGTTTCAGCGGACCCTTTGGTTGCGCCCAAGGCCCCGGTTCAGCAATGATAGGAAAGATCATGTCTCGGAATATCAACCAGAAGCGCACAGGCCGCACGTGTCCGTTGTGCGCGATTACCATGGCGATAGCCGCCCTCCTAACGGCCGGATTTTCATTTGGATGCGGAGTTAGTTCCACCGGACCGGAAGGGGGCAGCAAGCACCAAGCCGAGACAGGCGTCTCTTCGTCCGGATATCCCGCCGGGGAACCCAAAGACGCCGGATCGCCCGCCCTCGCCAGCTCGACCGAATCGCAGTACTCGCGCGATCAGACTGAAAAGGACCCTTCCCAGGGCACGGAATCCCCCAGCAAGTAACCTGTCGGCGGAGACAGTACAATCAAAAGGTGTGCTGAAGGAATACGTCGAGGAGCGACACGGCAACTCGTACGTGGCCGGCACTCGAATCGCTCTGGATTCGATCGTGCAGGCATTCCAACGCGGCGAGTCTCCTTCGATCATCTGTCAGAACTTTGAGCTTCTTCGGCTCGAAGCGGTTTACGGCGCCATCGCGTACTACCTCGCCAACCAAGCCGATATCGATGCTTATCTGACTCGCCAGGCCGGGAAGTGGGCGGAAGGAAGGCGCGTGGCCGAACCGCTTCCATCTGGTCTGCGCGAGAGGTTCATGCGCGCACGCGAAGAGCTGCACACAACTCCACTGTCGTGAAGGTTCGATTTCTCGCGGACGCCGATCTCAATCAAGCCATCGCGAGCGGAGTCCTGCGCAGAGAGCCATTGGTGCACTTCCTGACGGCTCAGGCAGCCGGACTGCGAGGCATGAATGATCCCGAGGTTCTGGCGCTGGCCGCAAAACGGGTATGATGTGACCAGATGAAGCCACTGCCGGCGCCCAACGTCCCCGGCGAAACTGAAGCGGAACGGATGGACAACGCCGTGCGCATGTTGTTCAGCGCGTCCAAAGAGGCGTTCGTCAAACAGGAGACGAAGCACAAGCGGGCGCGGGATGGGAAGAAGCGCGCGACGAGAGCGAAGTGATTTTGAAGTGGAAAAGGACTGGAGCGAGCGATTCGAAAGGAATCAACCTTCACAGCGTCCCTGGCTGATTGTCATCGGCGTCGTCGTTCTATTCAGCACAACCTTCCACCTCGACAAAACGACTGGCGGATACGGGCTGACAACCAATCCGCTGTGGCCTCTCTATCATTCCAAGGATTTTCATTCCCCGGAAGTCATCATCGATTATGCGGCCAGAGTATTCCTTCTGATCGCAGGCATCTCCCTCATCGCTTCTGGAATTCAAAAACAGAGAACCAAGCTACCGCCGGAACCGTAACATTCCGTCTATTTTGCCAAGTAATTTATTGCCCTGGTTTTTAGTCACGCGAGACGTTAGAGATTTCGCCGATTTGGGCGTAGCGATTCTCAACCCGTGGGAACTATGACTACCGGAGTGGCCCGCGTCGAATACGGTATTCTCGTCTATATGGGTAACGCCACCGCTCTCTCGGTCGAGGAGTATCTTCATACCAGCTTCCCGGACTTGGACCGGGAATACCGGGACGGCGAGATTGTGGAGCGTACTTTGCCGGATTACCTGCACGGAAAGACTCAGGCCCTTCTTGCTGCCTTCTTCCTGGAACGCGGAGAACAGCTGTCGCTCCATCCCTGTGTGGAAGCCCGGATGAGGGTCCGCCCGAACCGCTTTCTGATCCCCGATGTAGCCGTATTCCACCCCAACGAGCCGGACGCCGTCCCCGAGACCCCGCCTCTGGTTGCCATCGAAATCCTCTCGCCGGACGACAGACTGGGTGAAGTCCGCGAAAAGCTGGAAGACTATCGCACGTGGGGAGTGCCGCACGTATGGCTTGCGGATCCGCGGTCGCGCCGCTTTTATACCTGCGACGCGGGGCTGACCGAGGCGTCGTCGCTCACGGTACCCGAACTGGGCATCGAACTTACGCCACACGATCTCTTCAAATTCTCCAAATAACCATCGCTTTCCAAGCGAGCTCAATTGTCTGCGCCCGCTGTTACCATGGAGCTTTCCCATAAACATGGCCCTGCGTTTCTACCACACACTGACCCAACAGGTTCAGCCGTTCGTCCCTGTCGATCCGAACGCCGTCAGGATGTATACGTGCGGCCCCACCCTCTACGGCTTTGCGCACATCGGCAACTTCCGCACTTTCGTTTTTTACGATCTTCTGCGCCGCGTGCTGCGACACTTTGCGTCTGGAACGCTCGTGAATGGCCGCAGCCATTTCGGGGATGTGTTCGGTGGCTCGCGCAATTCGTTCGGGACCTCGAACAGGAGACACGGGAGCCGCATCCACCGAGCTTCCACTTGAGAAGCCTGTGCTTCCGGGACGACCTCCGCGAATCACCTCGGGCGGATCGCTTTTACAAGACGGAGAATCACATCGGGCGCGAAAACGGAAGAAACCAGCATCGGCAGAACCACCACTCCCAGGTCCCTCCGGCTGATGTCCGGCCAGATAAACAAACACAGCGCTCCGGCGACGAAGGTGACGACCGCACCGATGACGATATTGGCGATCCACTTCTGCAAGTGAATCACGAAACCAAAGCGCGGGCGTGTGGCCTTGGGCTCCAATAGCCGCATGTCGCGAACAAGCTTCATCCAATCCACGACTTCGTCGAATTGCTCGGAGATCTTGTCTTCCTCCCAGTAGGCTCTCAACTCCGCGTCGAGCGCTACTCTGTGGCCGGTACCGGCGAACCCGAGTGGAAGAGTCTCGGCGAGAACGCGCGACTGTCCGCGGAGCAACTGCCGGAACTGACTCAGGCTGCCGCTGACGTGACTCAGGACCATCGAGAAGTTTCCCACGAGCATCAACACCGTGAGCACAAAGACCAGCGGGCCATACGGCAACAGCATGGCGCCGGGGTCGCTCCTCGTAACTACGTACTGCAGCGCGATTGCAATGGCAACCCAGGAAGCCAGAAGCAGGAACGACTTCCTCACGGAGCCGGCAAGTCGCTGGCCTATGTAGTGCTCCGTATCCGGCCCCGCGCTGACGCCTGAAATGATCCAGAAGTTGTTGAGCATGCGCAGGGCATACGCGTGCGGGTCGGGTAACTTAAGTATCCCGGTCACATCCACCAGGCGTAGAATACTCTGGTATCTGTTGAGCGTGGCGAAGCTCCACCAGACAAGAAAAAATGACAGGGCGGAAATGCCCAGAAGGACCGGGTAGTTGTTCGGTGCAAGGGCACGCCAGCCAAACGCCAGACTCACGCAACCACCCAGACAGAGAAACAAAACCAGACACATCATGCTGACGCTGTCGAGCAGAAGTTCGTCAACCGGCGCGATCTCCAACTGAGCCGTGCGCCGTTCGCCGGCAGGCTCAAGGCTTTCAACTTCGATACGGATTCTGCTCTTCAGAAGAAAGGCTGACGAAATCGCTATGAATCCCACGCTTCCCGCGAGCAGGTACAGCGGCGCGTATTGGCGCGCAGCCAGCAAGTGGCCCGCCGAACCGCGAAGGCTGACCACAATCGTTACGAAGAGATTGACGTAGAAAGGCGCGGGCCCTCGATAGCGAAGTAGACGCGTATTGAGGACCGTGACGGCTACGCCTCCCAAAGCTATCCACAAAACAGCCACTCCGAATTGGCGCACACCCGGTCCCACAAGGCCTCTCACCCGGAGGGTGAGGACCAGGATTGCCGCACCGAGTCCCAAGCCAATCGTATACCGGAAGAACACCTCGGGCACGCCCCTTTTGACTCTTGATCCGGCGCCAAGCAGGAGCGGAGCCAGTAATCCCATCCCGAAAATGCAGCCGCGCCCGAGCGCCCCGCCGGTCAGCAGCGAATCGAGAAGCGTCAGGAACCACCAGCCGTTGTTATCGGCGCCGGCGCGGAATGAGCCTGGAATCGGCACAAACATCCCGGCCACATACAAGCCCAACAGAAGGACGACCATCAACGGTGCGCGGAAGCGCCCGGGATTTGCGGCAAACCGAAGAACGAGAGGGAAGTCCCCAATGGCGAAGTCCTTGTATTTGGGCCACACGTCGACACTCATGCGCTCGCCCTTCGAACTCTGCTGACTTCTGTATGTCGCCGCAGGATGGTGGAGAGGACGTCCTCGCCGACTTCGTAGAAAAAGGAATCGAATTGCTGCTCCATCGTCTCCGCATACTTCGCCGGGGCAGCCGGGTCGTCCTGAGGATAGAGTCCGAATTCGTCGCGGACTGTTCGCGCGGTAGCCAGATACCTGCGCCAGTGTTCGTCAAGACTTCCCAATATGATATCCCTGACTTGGGAACCATCGGCCGTCGCGGCACTGATCTTTCGTTCGATGGCATCGTGCACCATTCGAGCTTGCGTCCTTCTGTTCCTCACTTGTGCGATACGGTTCAGCTCTGCCGCTTCCAGACTTTCCCCGACGACTCCAAGAATCTGCCTCGTGCTGTTGGACGACCACTCGCTCGAAATGCCGCTTCGAAGTATCGCGCGGCGACAGGACGCAGTCCAATTCTCAAGCATCGTCGCCACTTCCGGCGCGAGGTCGGTTTTCGCGAGAACTTTTTGCCTCACTCTGTAGAATATGGTGCGGTGCCGGTCGCGGATATCGTCCAGCTCGACCATCCTGATCCGCGAGACGTGGTTTTGCCTTTGGATGGCTCTCTGTCCGGCGCTGATGCGGCGCGTAATCAGATCGCTCTCTATCGGTACACCCTCTTCCATTCCGATCCTCAAATAGACCGCCTGCATGGAACGGCCCCCGAACATCCGCAGCAGCTCATCCTCCATGGACAAGACGAACAAAGAATCTCCCGGATCGCCGTGGCGGCCGGCCCGTCCGCGAAGTTGGTCGTCAAAACGCCGGTCGGTTTCGCGCTGCAGGCCGATTACGAAAAGACCGCCCGCACGAATTGCCGCCGGGTCCAGGACAATATCGGTTCCGCGTGCGGCCAACTTCGAAGAAACCGTCACTAATCCGGATGACCCGGCACGCTGGATTTTCTCGGCTTCATCTCCAAGCGTGCGGGCAGTGACTGCGTCGAGTACCTGAAATGGGAGGTTTGCGCGTTTGAGGTGATCCGCAACCTCCGGAATGTCGCTGAGCCTCGGTACGTTGATAAGAACCGGCTGACCGCGCCCGGACGCTGCAACAGCTGCGGGAATAACTCCAAACTTCACCGTCTCGCGCTTCGTGCGGTAAACCAGATCCGGATGCTCCCGGCGGGTCTTCGGGTAGGGCTCTATGGCAACAGTATCGAACCCATAGAACTGTTCATACTCCGTCCGAGAGCCGATCGCGCCGCTGGTGCCGGCAACCGTGACGTATGTGCGGACGAAATCTCTCGCGGTAATACTGGCGATCGGCTCCTTCACTTTCATTTCGCCCACCGCAAATCCCTCCTTCACCATCAACGCTTCATGCAGACCGCCGTCGTAAGTCCGGTTATGCAGAAGGCGTCCGCTTTCCAGTTCGACGAGGACGATTTGGTTGTCCAGGCGCACGTAGTCTTCATCGCGGCGGAGCGCGTACTCAGCCTTGAGCGCATTGACTATACCCTGAGCCAGCCCTCCCGCGCCGGGAGAAAAGAAGTCCCGCCCGCTGACCTGTCGAAGAAACTCAAGACCCTGAAAGGTCAGCTGAACGGATTTTCCATCCACTAGAAAATCGCGCTCGGGTCTTAATCTCTTCGCAATTTGATGGAGCGCCTGAAGAATGTGGGGAGCGAGGGAACGAATTCGTGTTGGTTGAGTTATCAGAATAGGGACGGACAAATCGTCAAGCAGGACGGCGTCGCACTCGTCGATGATCAGCAGATCTCGCCTGGCAAGGGTCCGTTCAGCCTCACTCATAGCCAGATTGTCCCGGAGGAAGGCGAATGCAAATGTCTCGATCCTTGAGTACACGACGTCGCATGCCAGGACCTGGTTCAATCTCAGGTACCGGTCCACATAGTATGCCAGCCTCGTGTCGTGAATGAGTTGTTCCGCGTCGCCGGCCGGTGGACGGGGCCGGCTGGTATCCGGTGATCCGGTCGCGTCCGGTTTCGCGGTTTCTCCAGCTGGCTGCTGCACTCCCGGCTCATCGTGCATCGCTTCCGAAATGGCCTCGGCTTCGGGAGGAACAATAGGCTTCTCACTCGTCTCAAACCGCAGGAAGAACACGTAACGAAGCGTTTCGTCTCCGATCCGTTCCATGAGAGCCCGGAACAACTCCTCCGCCCGCGTCTGGTATTCAATCATTGAGCCCACCGGGCCGCCTGCCTGTACGGCGATTCCGTGTGTCAGCTCCGCCATCAGCGCTACGTGGTTGCTCCACTGGTCATCGATAACGTGTTGGAAGATGCTCCCTTCGGCCTCTTCCAGCAGGCTGGCTCCAACGAGCTCTTCCTTTTCTTCATATGTCCGCCCGACCAGTTCGAGCACGTGATTCGTCAGCTCCTGCCGGGTGACCGCACCAAGAGCGATCGAATCAAGATTGACCCCAAAATGGATGTATATGTCGGTGCCGAGTGTCTTCCAGTCCCAAGTGTCCGAGCGTTCTTCACCGGGACACCGCCTTGCGACTAACCGAACCGTTAACGCACTCGCAAGCCTCAGGATTTGCTCCTTGAGACTTCCATCCCTGCGCCATTCGTCCAGCGATCCGCGCAGTCGATCGATGGCTTGCCGCTGGCTCGCCATCAGTTCCTCATACTCGAACGGAACCGCCAGCGAGATGTCCACTGCGCGTGGAACTTCCGGGGGCAGCGGAAGAGGATCGACGTGGCTTGTCTCGGGCGGGCTGGCCGCAGTCGGCTGTTCATCTCCTTCCTGTTCCTGTGCGGCAACACGTAAAGTGACTCCATCCGACTCGAGGATTCCATGCCCGAATCGTATCGACTGTTTTGTGAACACAATACCCACTGACAGCCCCAGGAGTTGATAGAGCTTTCCCATCCAGCGGGCATCACGCTCGGCGAGGTAGTCATTGCTGGTCACCAGGTGGGCATTGTTTCCCGAAAGTGCGGCAAACGAAGCGGCCATTGCGATTGCCAGCGTTTTGCCGGACCCGTTCGGCAGCTGTACAATCAAGCCTCTGTTCAGCAGAAGAGCAGTCACTACCTGGTGGTGCCATGGCGAATAACCCATGGCCACTTCGGCGGCTCTGCAGACCAGTGAGAACAGCCGCAACTGGGTTGGTTCCAGTCTGCGGGAGAATAGCCTTTTCTCAATCAGGTCGCGCAGGGTACTCTCCGGCTTCAATGGAGTGCCAATGGAGTTGAGCCCGGCGATTGCTTCGACGAACTCGTCCCGCGTCTTCAGATGTGAGAACTCCCCCACGCCTTCGAGAATCGTGTCCGCAGCCCGGGCAACAGCGCGGTTCTGACGAAGGAACTGTTCGTATGGGTCAACTGCAAATCTCTTCAGCATGGTCTTCGCCGTTGAACATTTTGGGGTCGCAGGATCCCGCAGATCTATTGCACCATAGTCTCGGCCCTGCGCAAGTGCAACGAGCGGCTCGAATTGTGTTGTACTCTGCTTCACCTTCCGCAATCGAGTTTCTGCTCATTTGGCTGGCATCGGAAGTATCCGAGTGGAAGAACCGGTTGGCGTGGCTGCCGCTTTGACACGTTCCGCGAAGGCGAGTGCGCCAACCCGCTGTTACCATGGAGCTTTCCCACATACATGGCCCTGCGTTTCTACAACACACTGACCCAACAGGTCCAGCCGTTCGTCCCTGTCGATCCGAACGCCGTCAGGATGTATACATGCGGCCCCACCGTCTACGACTTTGCGCACATCGGCAACTTCCGCACCTTCGTTTTTTACGATCTGCTGCGCCGCGTGCTGCAGAGCAACGGCTACAAGCTCAACCACGTGATGAACATCACCGACGTGGACGACCGAATCATTCAAAACGCGGTCGCGCAGGGTAAGTCGCTCCGCGACTACACCGAAACTTATACGCAGGCCTTTCTCGACGACTGCGCCACTTTGCGTCTGGAACGTCCGGAACGCATCGCGCGCGCCACCGAACACATCCCCGAAATGGCCGCCGCCATTCACAAGCTAGAACGGGAAGGCCACACCTATCGCAGCGACGGGTCGGTCTATTTCCGCATCTCGACCTTCCCCGGCTATGGCAAGCTTTCGCATAACGACTTCGACGGCATGGTGTCCGGCGCGCGCGTGGATGTCGACAACTACGAGAAGAGCGACGCGCGCGATTTCGCGCTCTGGAAAGCTCCCAAGCCCGGCGAGCCTTCCTGGGATACCGAGATCGGCACGGGCCGCCCCGGCTGGCACATCGAATGTTCCGTGATGGCCATCGAGTTCCTCGGCGCCACGCTCGACATCCACGCGGGCGGCGTCGATCTGATATTTCCGCATCATGAAAACGAGATCGCGCAGTCGGAAGCCCTGACCGGAAAGCCGTTCTCGCATTACTGGCTGCACTCGGAGTTCCTGCTGGTGGATGGCCAGAAGATGTCGAAATCGCTCGGCAACTTCTACACGCTGCGGGATCTCTGCGGCGAGCGCGGGCATTCACCCGAATCGATTCGCTACCTGCTCGCGTCGGTGCCTTATCGCAAGGGCCTGAACTTCACCATGGAAGGCCTGAAATCGGCCGCCACCGCGATCGACCGCCTGCGCAACTTCAGCCTGCGCCTCGATTCCGCGAAATGGCCGGAAGGCACGCCGGGAGAAAAGTCGGAGAAGCTCGAAGAACTGGCGGCTCGCGCGCAAACCGATTTCCGCGCCTCGCTCGATGACGATCTCAATACCGCGGAAGCCCTCGCCGCCGTTTTTGAATTCATCCGCGAAGCCAACATCGCGGCGGATGCCGGTGAATTCTGCGCCGGCAACGTGGCTTCGGCGCGCGCGCTGCTCGACCAGTTCGACGCCTTTTTCGACGTGCTGAAACCTTCCGTGAGCGCCGGCGGCATCTCCGAGGCCGAGGTCGAAGAGCTGATTGCCGGCCGCACGGCGGCAAAGAAAGCCCGCGACTTCGCCAGGGCGGACCAGCTTCGCGCCCAGTTGCTTGATCGGGGCATCGTTCTGGAAGACACTAAAGATGGTATTCGCTGGAAACGAAAATGAGATGAAACTCAATACCCGCGCCGTCCATACCGGCGACCGCAAACGTACCGGGTCCTGGATTCCGGTAACAACTCCGATCCACACTGCCGTCAGTTATTTCTACGACGACGCCGCCGACTTGGAGCGCGTGTTCGCCAATGAAATGCCGGGTCCGAATTATTCGCGCCACGGCAACCCCACGAACGACGCGCTGGAAGAGCTCGTAGCGTCGCTCGAATCCGGCGCCCAGTCCGGCAATGGAGCCCTGGCCTGTAGTTCCGGGATGGCCGCCCTCAACCTGGCGATCGGCGCCGCGCTGCTTGATCGCAGGCGCGTGATTCTGGCCGCCAGCGCGCTCTATGGGGCGACCATCAGCATGCTCATGAAGGTGCTCGAGCCATCCGGGATCGAGACCGTCTTCGTGGATTTCAACGACGAATCAGCCGTGGCTGCCGCCATTGCCGAACACAAACCCGGCGCTCTGCTTCTTGAGACTATTTCGAATCCGTTGTTGCGCGTGGCCCCGCTCGATCGCATCGCCGCCATGGCCAAGGATGCCGGCGCACAAGTCATTGTAGACAGCACTTTCGCCACGCCGCTTATCGTGCGGCCGCTCGAATTGGGCGCGGCGTTCGTGGTGCACAGCCTGACCAAATATCTGTCCGGTCACGGCGACGTGCTGGGCGGCATCGTCGTCGCCGACAGCGCGAACATAGACGCGGTACGAACGTTGGCCAAAGCGCTGGGACCCGTGCTGGGACCATTCGAGGCCTATCTCGCCATGCGCGGAATCAAAACATTCCCCGTGCGTATGGAGCGCCAGTGCGCCAATGCCTGCAGGGTTGCGAGCTGGCTGGCCACGCACCCAGCCGTCGAGCGCGTGTATTTTCCGTCGGACCCGGCCCATCCGGATGCCGCCATCGTGAAACGCCTGTTCGCGCCGAACCTCTACGGCGCAATCGTGAGTTTTGAAGTCAGGGGCGCCGATCGCGACCGGATATTCGGTTTGATGAATGCGTTCCGGCTGGTGATCCCCGCCACGTCGCTGGGCGATGTCCAGACGATGGTGTCGTATTCCGCCATGTCGTCGCACCGCGAACTCTCGCCGAAGCATCGCGCGCGGCTGGGCATCAACGACAATCTGCTCCGGCTCTCGGTCGGCATCGAAGCGGTGGAAGACATCATTTCAGATCTCGACCAGGCCCTCAAGGTCTAGTTCGATGAGTATCGCGCTCCGGAGTTGCGCGCTGTTGCTGGCCGTCGCCACGGCCGCCAGCACCGCCGACCCGGACGTCGAAGAACTTTTCAAGCAGGCTCGCGACAAGGTCCTCGACAACTCCCGCCGCATGCCCCGCTACACCTGCGTGGAAACCGTCTCCCGTACTCAGTACCATCCGCCGGAAAATCCACCGACCTGCGAGTCGCTGATCGCCGGACGCCGGCTGGTGACCCCTCGCGGAGGCCTGGCGCTGCGCGACCGGCTCCGTCTCGATGTCGCGGTAGTCGATGGCAGCGAGATATTTTCCTGGGCCGGGGCGGGGAAGTTCGAAACGCACGATGTCGACAAACTCGTGGGCGACGGCGCTTCCGGCAGTGGCGAGTTCGGCTCTTTTCTGGCCAGCGTTTTCGGTAACGCGCCGGATGCGATCCGGTTCGCGGGCCTGCGCAACAGCCTCGCGCAGTTCGAGTACAACGTACCCGTGAACAGGAGCAATTACCGCTATCGGACCACCCGCCCCGGCAGGATCATCGGATACCACGGAACTTTTTCGGTGGATCCTTCCGATGCCGACGTGGAGCAGTTGATCGTTGAGGCCGACCAATTCGCTGTCGACGATGAGGTTTGCCGCGTGCGGCACAGTTTGCGTTACAGCCGCGTGAAGATCGGCGGCGGCGATTTCATGCTGCCGGAGGTTTCCACCATGGACGCGCTTTACCGCAACGGCGCGGAGTCGCTGAACGATACGCGCTTCTCGGATTGCCGGGAGTATGTGGGCGAATCCACCATCCGCTTCGATGACGTTGAGACGGCAGCCGGGCCCGCCGCGGCAAAGAACGCCCTGCAGCCGCTGCCGCCAAAAATCCGCCTGCTGATTGGCCTGAGTAAACCGATCAATACGGAAATTGCAGCCGCGGGAGACCCGGTGGAAGGCGTGCTGCTGCGCGACGTCGTCGACCGGAGACTGGGCACTTTAGCAAGGGTCGACGATCGCGTTCACGGACGCATTCTGCGCCTTCAGCAATTCATGGACCAGCCGCCGCGCTGGTTCGTCGCCATCCGCTTCGATACTATCGAACGTAACGGCGTCACGCAGCCCATCGCGCTCAATCCGATCGATGACGGCGATCGCTCGGCGCAGCGCGTGCGCGCCCTGGTGCCGCAGGGAGCTATGCAAAGACCCGAAGGCGCCGGCTTGTTCATCTTTGCCGAGCACGGGAATTTCGTGCTCGACCGGAACTTCCATTCCGAGTGGGAGACTCGCTGATGCGTCTCGCCGCCGTCCTGTCGTTAGTGAATTTGTTGGCGCACGCGGCCCTGGCGGCGGATCCGGCGGTACAGCAGCTTTTTGATCGGGTCCGCGACAAGGTGGTCGACAACACCCGCCGCGTGCCGCGCTACACCTGCATTCAGACCATCGACAGAAACCAATACCGTCCTCAGTACGGTACGAAGCCTGCCGGCTGCGAAGCGGTGATCGCCGCCCGCGGGAAGCTGCTTTCGCCGGGCTATCTCACCTGGCACGACCGGCTTCGCCTCGATGTCGCGGTCCTCAATGGCAGGGAAACCTTTGCGTGGGCCGGTGCGCGTCAATTCGAAACCACCGACATTGAACAGCTCACTTCATCGGGCTCCTCCGGGACCGGCGACTTCGCTGCATTTCTGTCCAGCGTGTTTGGTCTGGAGACAACCCGGATTTCACTTGTCGGAGAAGAGAAAAATCCAACCGATCTTACAGCCCTGTTCGGATTCGATGTGCCCGTTGACACAAGCCACTACGTCTACCGCAGCCATGGTACGGGCGAGCAGAGAGTGATCGGATATCATGGCACGTTTCTTGTCGACGAGCGGCTGGCGGAACTCAAACGCCTGATGGTCGAGGCCGACCACTTCCCCCCGGACGAAGTCATGTGCCGCGTGCAGGACGTCATGGACTACCATCGCGTGAAGATCGGCGCCGGGGACTTCCTTTTGCCCGAGACCTCGAAAATGACCGTTCTCTTCAACGACGGCCAGGAGTCGCAAAATGAGACTCACTACTCCGGTTGCCGGGAGTACGGCGTCGAATCCAGCATCAGTTTCGACGATTCGGCCGGCAGCTCGTCATCGACGGATTTGAAAGCCACTGCCCGGCAAAAGCTGCCGGCCAATCTCCGCCTGGAGATCGGCTTGAAGTCTCCGATTCATTCGGAAACCGCGGCCGCCGGCGACGAAGTAACGGCAGTGGTCCTGCGCGATGTCAAAGGCTCGGCGCGCGCCAACGACGTTGTCCACGGCCGCATTTTGCGGCTTGAACAATTCCTGTTTCCGACTCCGCGCTGGGTGGTGGCGATCCGTTTTAACAGAATCGAACACGACGGCGTTGAACGACCGCTCGATTTGTCGCCTTTGGACGACGGCGATCGCGCGCGGCGAAATTCGATACTGACGGAAAAGCGTCCGCCCGGCGCCGGCGTATTCATCTTCCCCCAGCTCGGGAACCTCGTGCTCGACCGGAAGTTCCACTCCGCGTGGGAGACCCGCTGAGCGCCTCAATCTCCCTCGGATCGAGGGGCCGCCACGTACCGATCCTGAGTTCGCCGATCTGAATCGGACCGATCCCCGTGCGAACCAGCTTCAAAACCTTGCTGCCGATCGCTTCCACCATCCGCCGTACCTGGCGATTGCGGCCTTCCCCGATCCTGATTTCGATATGCGAGTACTTGCCGGAATCGCGCAATCGTTTCACTTCGGCGGGGCGCGTGGGGCCATCGCTGAGTTCCACGCCGCGCCGCAGCTGTTCCAGCGCTTCATCGTTGACCGGACCGGCGCACTTCACCAGATAGGTCTTCGGAATTTTGTGATCGGGATTCGTGAGCCGCTCGGCGAATTGCGTGTCGTTGGTAAGAATCAGAAGCCCGCTGGTATCGAGATCCAGACGGCCCACTGGTGAGACGAAGGAATCGATATCGGCGATCAGGTCGTAGACAGTTGGCCGGCCTTCAGGGTCTTTGAAGGTGGTGATATAGCCGGTGGGCTTGTAGAGCAGGATGTAGACGTTAGTCCTCGACTGCAGCGGCTTCTCGTCGAACAGGATCTGGTCGCGGTCGAAGTCGATCCACTGGTCCGGGTTTTCGATTACGCGTCCGTTGACGCGCACGCGACCGGCGTGGATCCAACTGCGCGCTTGCGTTCGCGAACCAAGCCCGGCCTTTGAGATTACTCTGTCGAGTGTTTTGGTTTTCAGTGCAGAGCGACCTTTGCCAGACCGGAGTTGCCGCCGCTGTCGGCTACGCGGATTACGAGGAGGTGCTCGCCGGCCGGAACCGTATCAATGTGAAGGCGGAACTCTTCAGACGGGGAATCGAGAATGCCGTCCACCGGAGCTACAGGAGTCCACGGCCCGGCATCGAGCGCATATTCCGCGCGGCGTAGCGCCGAAGCACTGTCCTGTGCCTCGAAGCTGATGTCCGCTCCCGCCCCCGTACGTTTCGCCGATTGAACCTTGATCACAGGCGGCGTGTTGTCGATCAGAACCGGCGAACTGACGAGATCGGACTCCTTCGCCGCCGCGGGCGCGTTCGCTTCCCGATCCGACGCCGTGACTTTGAAAAAGTAGCGGCCGTCGGCCAGCGCGTCGCCGTCGATCGCGTAACTGTTGTCGTGAAGGTCCTTCTTAAGAAGAATCCAGTCGCGCTCGCCCTCGCCGCGGAAGTCGACTTCGTAGACGAGCTTGTCGCCGTCGGGATCGTCGGCCTGCCAGGAGATGAGCAACTGCTGTTGCGCGGCGCGCGACAGCGTCTGCGTGGGCGTTCCGGTGGAACTCACCGGCGCGGCATCCCCGGTGTCCGTCACCGTGACGCTGTAAGGAGTGCTGGCGGCGCTTGCGGTTGAAGACGCTTTTGCAGAAGCGTTAATTGGCGTCAAAGTCGTCAGCACCGTTACGGACCTGACGATGGGGGGATTGTTCTGCGGCAGGTAGGCCGCGGTGACGTTTTCGAGGGTGACGCCCGTGCCCGAAAGCTCGGCTTCATACTGTAGAAATCGCGCGTTCGGGCTGGTGATTTGCGTGCCGGCGCTCACGGGCTGCGACCAATCGCTCCACGTGGGATCGGGCCGGACGCTGTTGCCGGATCGGGTGCGGAATACGATCGCGCCCGCGCCGTTCTCGGCCTGCCATCGGAGCCTGCCCCACTGCGCCACGCCGCCGGCGTCGAACACAGGCGATTGATAAGTCCCGCGGACGCCGGAAGCTCCCAGCCGGTAGATTTTCCCCATATTGCCCGTGGCTGTAAGCAGAGCGCCTTTCCATTGCAGCAGCCGCGTGGCTTCGGCCTCGTTGGTCTGCGCGACGAGCGTCAGCTTGTGGTCCGCGGTCAACCGGTAGATGCGTCCGCTGGCATCGGTGCCGAAGTAGAGCTGGCCATCCGCGCCGGTCAGGATATCGTAGACGTTCTCTTCCTTGGAACTCCACAGTGTGTCGACGGTGTTATCGGCATTGATGCGGTAGATGGCGCTTTTCTCCACGGGAGTTGTATCGGCGGTGACTGCCGTAGTCGTGGTAACGGCGGGCGATGGCGCCGGCTCCTGCGCTTTCGGAGGCGTGGGAGGAGCTGGTTTGATGTCGCCGCCGGTATCGGCGGTGACCGTGATACTTGTGGTGACGGTGGGCGTGGCTTCGGGCTGCGCGGTCTGATTCGCCTGCGCCCCCTGCACCTTCTTGGCGAGCGATCCGCCGAGCGCCACCGCATAGACGCTGCCGTCGGGGTTCGGCGAAACGGCGCGAATTTCCGGCAGGTTCGAGTCGTAGAGTGCGAAGGCTTTGTCTTTCGCGGTGATGCGGTAGAGTATGCCGTTCGGCTCCGTTCCCGCGAGCAGACGGCCCTGCTGATCGATCATCAGACCGGTGACGTTGCCCTGTCCGGTCGCGTAGTACGGCTCGCCTTTGCCCGGCCCCGTGATGCGGAAGATCTGGCCGCCATCGCCGGTGCCCGCGTAGAGCGTCCCGTCGGATGCCAGCGCTAGGGACCAGATGTATTTCGTCTTCGGATCGAAGTACTCGGTGGCCTTGCCATTATCGATGCGATAAATTTTCCCGTCCGGTGAGGTGGCGGCGTAGAGCATGCCGGTTTTGTCGACGGTGATGGCGAAGATTTCGGGGCGGTCGGCTGTCCAGAGGAGTTTGGATGTTCCGTTTTGCTCGATGCGGAATATGCGGCCGCGATGTCCGGTGGCGGCGTAGAGCGCGCCATCCGGGGCGGTGGCAACGCTCCAGATCACGGGCTGTTCGGAAGTGAAGAGAGTATCCAATTTCGGCGCGAGTGAGAGGCGGCCGTCGCGTCCGAGGGAGACGCCGTCGAATTTGCCTTTGACGAAATCGGCGAAGCTGGTCATTTCCCAGGTGGCGGAAGTAGAGGCGAGGAGCGGGACTGCCAGTCCCGCGCAGACTGCCAGACTCAAAAAACAGACCTTCGGTCTGGCCCTCATTCTTTGACCTCGATTTGGACCGTGCGCGAGCCCGTGACCATCGTTTCTCCGGCGTCGATCACCAGCTCGGTGATTTTTGAATTTCGATTTTGCGACACGCTCTGCGTGCTTCCCAAAATCAGCGCCAGCGAAGGAGGCGGATCGGGCAACTCCTCTCCCGCCACTTCATAGGCGGGTTCCGCGCGCCATACCCTCACATACGCTTTGTCACTGGGACGCAAACGGCCCACCGTAGAGATCGACTGCTCGGCCGACTGCGGCGTTTCGGCAATGATCTGCTTCAGCTCGGCGAGACCGGTCTGCGTACCATCCGCCACGGTGAAGAAAAGAGTGCCGGGCGCGGTCCCGAGCGGGATGGTGTATTTGAGGGACCGCGTGACCTGCACGCCGTTTTCGCCGTCGAGCTGCGTCATCAGCTCAATAGTGTCCCCGGGCTTGACTTCCTTGCGCGAGAGGTAAACCTGCCCGATGTTCAGTTCCTTCTTTACATCGAACGATTCCAGCTGGAGCGACACGCTCTTGACTTTCAACTGATCGAAGCCGGTCTGCATCAGGTAGGCCAGCGGAACGGCCGTCGAGCTGGCTGCCTGCATGGCGGAACCGCCGTCGCCGGCGTAGATATTCTGCAGCCGGACCGGGTCTTTGCGATTTTCGAACTCGATCGATCCGTGCACCACGATGCTGGAGACTCCCGCCGCGCGCTCGGTGGCGTCGATGGCCGAGAACACTGCCATCTGCAACAGGAACGGCGACAGATAGCGATCGTTGACCATCTTCATGTGATAGTTCTCGACGTGCTTCGTGTCCTGCGTGACCGAGATGTCGAGCGGAACGAGTTGCGCTCTTGTTCCGAGCGAGCCTTCGATGGCCGTATTGCGGTCCTGCGATATCACGCCCATCAGTTCGCGGCCCGACGAGATTTTGAACGAAGTATTGATGTTGGCCAGCAGCGCCATTACTTCCGAGCGCGTGAACGGCAGGTCGGCCGGACCCACCGCGAGGAACCTGTGCCCGAACGCATAGACCTTGTTGCCGTCGATGGCGGTGATGGTGCCGTCGGCGCCGACGCTCATGTCGCCGGTCATCAATTCCACGCTGATCATGGAGCCCGGCTGCAGTTTGGAGGGGTCGCCCATGCGGTCTTCCGGCGCGCCGCCGGTGGAAATGCCCTGGCGCGGTTCCAACCCGAGCTTACGCATCTGCGGCGAGAACTGCTCGACGGCGGCGGCCGTGAATCCACTGAGAGAAAGCGGCGTGGCGACTTCCGTCATGCGAGTGTCGCCAAAGCCGGCGGCTTCGCGGGCGGGGAAGAGCGACGCGATGTCGGCATTTTTTGCCAGACCGCGAACATTTGCAGCGCGCCGCGGCGGGGCCGTCGCATCGCCGGGCACAACGCGCAGCATTTCTTCGATGGGCCGGATGCCGGCGATGGGATCTTTGGCATACGGGAAGGCCATGGCGACGGCGCCGATCAGTTTGCCGTCGATATAAACCGGGCTTCCGCTCATGCCCTGCATGACGCCGGTGTGCTCGAGCGGTCCGCCGGAGAGGCGGGCGAGGATCAGCGATTCCTTCGGTCCGGTGTTCTCCAGCACACCCAGAATCTCAACCTCAAAATCATCGACTTTGTCGCCGTTGAAAACCGTCTTGCCGGTGCCGTGCATGCCCGCCCGGACATCTTTGAGGGGCATGATGGAGAGGGCCGCGTGAGCGGTCGCCACGGTCAACAGCGGTATGGTCAACAGCGCTGCGGCAATCGCGGAGCGCTTCACATTCACCAGTGTAGTCTTAACCGCGGGACTGGTGTAATCGCCGGCGAGGGCGGTTTCCGGCGCCGGATGAGACGCCGCACGTCCCTCATGCCCGCATCGGTTCTGCATCCACGGGTACAACGCGGGGTTTGTGGGGCGGCAGATTGGTTAAAACCCTGAAGGAATCGGCGGTCATGACGAGCTCGGGATCGGTTCGGCCAAACGAAGCCAATTCGGAGGTATCCGGTTCGATTTCATGGAGTTTGCGGCAGGAATCGACCCGTTCCTGGTGCTTGCGGTCCTGCTGGAGGCGAGGAGCGGGACTGCCAGTCCCGCGCAGACTGCCAGTCTGCCCACACATCCGAGCGCGTCGAAGGAATTGGTGCGTGTCGATGATCGAACGAGGACACGCAAAAAGGAGCCTTTGTCTCAGGACTTACCCTCCACGAGACGCTACAGCTCCGTGCCCACGGTCCAGCGTTCCAGCTTCGCCTGTGCTTCGGGGGTGAAATGCGCTTCCATGGCTCGGGCTCCTTTTCTGAGGATAGCGTTACTCGGCGGTCCGGCGGTTCGCCGAATTGACCCGGCGTTCCGCGATACTCTGAACTCTGATGAATCGACTCGACGAACTGCGCCGCCGCCATGCCGCCGCCGAAGAAGGCGGAGGCCCCGAGCGCCGCGAGCGCCAGCACAGCGAAGGCAAACTGGCCGTCCGCGAGCGTATCGAACTCCTGCTCGACGAAGGCACTTTCGAGGAGATGGACAAGCTCGTCCAGCATCGTTGCCGGGATTTCGGCATGGATCGGCAGGTTATTCCCGGCGATGGTCTGGTGACAGGCTTCGGCCGCGTCAACGGGCGGCCCGTCTATGTCTTCGCGAACGACTTCACGGTCTTCGGCGGCTCGATGTCGGAAACCAACGCGCGAAAGATCTGCAAAATCATGGACCTCGCGCTCAAGACCGGCGCGCCCATTATCGGGCTCAACGATTCCGGGGGCGCGCGCATTCAGGAGGGCGTTCTCTCGCTTGCCGGCTACGCGGATATCTTCCTTCGCAACACGATCGCGAGCGGAGTGGTGCCGCAGATTTCCGCCATCATGGGCCCCTGCGCGGGCGGCGCGGTCTACTCGCCGGCCATTACCGACTTCGTCTTCATGGTCGCCGAGACCAGCTACATGTTCGTGACCGGTCCGGACGTCATCAAGACGGTGACCCACGAAGATGTCACAAAGGAGAAGCTGGGCGGGTCGATGACCCACAACTCCGTGAGCGGGGTGGGACACTTCATTTCGCGCGACGACACGGAATGCGTGCAGATGATCCGCGAGCTTTTGAGTTTTCTGCCGCAGAACAACAGGGAAGATCCGCCGCGCCGCGTCCCGACGGATCCGATCGACCGCGCCGACCCTTCACTCGATACGATTGTTCCCGCCGAATCGAATCTGCCCTATGACATGAAAGAGGTGATCAATCGCGTGGTCGACGACGGCTGGTTCTTCGAAGTTCACGAGCATTGGGCGCAGAATCTGGTCGTTGGATTCGCGCGTCTGGATGGCCGGCCCGTCGGCATCGTCGCCAATCAACCGGCATTTCTCGCCGGATGTCTCGACATCGATTCATCGGTGAAAGGCGCGCGTTTCGTTCGTTTCTGCGACGCGTTCAATATCCCGCTGATCACGTTCGAGGACGTGCCCGGCTTTCTTCCCGGCACCGGGCAGGAGTTCGGCGGCATCATCCGCCACGGCGCCAAACTGCTTTACGCGTACGCGGAAGCGACGGTCCCCAAGATCACCGTGATTACGCGCAAAGCCTACGGAGGCGCTTATTGCGTGATGGGATCGAAGCACATTCGAACCGACGTCAACCTGGCCTGGCCGACGGCCGAGATCGCCGTCATGGGTGCGGAAGGAGCCGTCAATATCGTGTTCCGCCGCGAGCTCACCGGCGAAAATCGAGATCTCCGGCAACAGAAAATTACCGAATTCAAGGACCGTTTCGCCAGCCCGTTCGTGGCTGCCGAACACGGCTTCATCGACGATGTGATCGAACCTCACGAAACTCGTCCCCGGCTGATCCGTGCGCTTCGAATGCTCGAAACGAAGGTCGATACCATGCCGAAGAAGAAGCATGGGAACATCCCGCTGTAGAGTTAATTACGGACAAGCGGCTACTAGCCGCGATGGGTCGAATGTCCGTGATATTATTTCTGGCATACAGTTCCAGCCGACCCAGGTCGGGCCGTTCGTCAGCGCTGCGCTCACCTCGGATCTCCCGCGGCTACCGAGGCAGTTCTTCAGGGCGATCATCGAGGATAGGTTCGCGAAGCTACGCGAAAGGGTCGAGCCCCAGCCTCCAAAGCAAAACTTATTGCTCCACTTGCGCGCGGAATAGTGAGGGTCGCATTGCTCGCTCGAGTTCGGCGCGACGAGAATTCATGCAAAAGAATCCGAAGCCGGGTCCTGGGTACGTCATCGATCATATTGTGGCGCTGAAGGAGGGCGGGAAAGATGAGCCTTCCAATATGCAATGGCAGAGCGCGGAGGCCGCAAAGGCGAAGGACAGGGTTGAATGAGGCAGTCTGAAGGGAAACTAATTATGACCAATGACCAGGCACGCGAGAGATGGCGGGCCGACGGGACACCCTGCGTTGCGGATGGCCATCGCTGGCAGGAGGATGGCGAGTGGAGCGTTTGCCGCGTCTGTGGCAAGTTGTGTCCGCGGCTGCCCGAGGCCCCGATACCCGTCCCGCATCACTAATGCTGAACTCCACGCAGGCGATGGGAGTAGTTGCCTCTTATGGAGGCCGGGATCACTGAATTAGCGGTTGTTCCCGGATCTCATAGTCGTAATCGGAGGAGGTGAAAAACTGATCAACTGCATCATCGTCGCTTGCGGGTATCGGGATTGAGGACTTCCAATTTTTTCGTACTATTTGTAGAGCTCACGCAAAGCCGCCTCCTCGCTTACAGCCGCTGCCGTAACAAGCTCGTCCGGGCGTGTCGATCACCAGCACAAAAGCTTCGATTAGCATTGTGCGTCTGCGATTCCCGCGAGTCTCGACTTTTCGAGCCCGTAGTAGATAAAGTGGCCGTTCCGTGCACACGGATCGTGTACACTATATACATGCGGAACGTAACCCTCAGCGCAGATGAGGCCCTGATAGAAAACGCACGCAGGCGGGCCGAGTCCGAACATACTACATTGAACAACGTCTTCCGTGAATGGCTCGCCCGTTATGCCGGAGAACCCCGGCTAAATGCCGAACAGGTCCGCCAGGCTGTGGCCGCCGCCGCCCATTTCCGAGCTGGCCGCCGCTTCACGCGCGAAGAGCGAAATGAGCGATAGGTTTTTCCTCGATACCAATCTCCTTGTATACGCGGTCGACCCCAGCGATCCGGCCAAACAGGCGATCGCGCTGGAGTGGATTACCACGGCTCACCAGACCGGCCATGGGATCTTGAGCTATCAAGTTGTGCAGGAATGGTTCAACGTGGTGTTGCGGAAAGCGGCAGTGCCTCTCAGCCCAGACGAGGCAACCTCGCTCTACCGAGGGCTCATCGAGCCTCTCTGGCGCATACAGTCCAGCCGCGAACTGCTCGATACCGCGCTCGAGCTCCATCGCAAGGATTCCTTTTCGTGGTGGGACTCGCTCATCGTGAGCGCCGCGATCCAAGGCGACTGTGGCCAACTCTTGAGCGAGGATCTTCAGGCTGGCCGTGAAATCTCTGGCGTCCGGATTCACAACCCATTCCGTTGACTTGAACTGTCAGCGCGAAAACACCGTCCGCCAGAGCCACACCAGCGCGATTGCGCTTTCGAGCACGAGAACGGCGAGTAGTATGGACGGTTGCGCAAGCCATGCGGCGAGATCGAATCGCAAGGCCACTACCGCCAGTGCTCCCGGAAGAACCGCGACCAGCGCCGCCAGTGCCGGCAGCCGCCATTGGCGCGGACGCTCCTCCGCGGGCATCTCCGGCAACCGCGTCATCAGCCTTTGCCGAAAGTTCCTTGGCGCATGAACATCAAGCGTGCGACGCAGGGCGGCATCCAACTCCGCTTCAAAATTTTCCTTCACCGGGCCCACTCCTTCATCATAAGCTTCAGCCGCTCCCTCGCGCGGTACAGGTGCGTTTTCACCGTGCCCATGGGTAAATCAAGGACAGCGGCGATTTCCTCGTAGCTCCGCCCTTCCTGATAATGCAGCGTGAGTATGGTTCGATCCTGCGGCGTCAGTTGCCGCAGGCCCGCTTCGACGGCCTGCTGCATTTGGGCGCGCTCCGCGAGGACGGCCGGGCTGGCGGAAGAATGCGCCAGTCCGCGGGCTTGTTCATCCTCGATCGGCGATGTGAGACGGGCCTTCTTCCGGTCGCGGAATTCATCGTTCACCACGTTCACGACGATGCGATACAGAAACGTCGAGAGCTGCGCATCGCCTCGAAAATGGGGAAGCGCCCGGAACAGCCGAAGGAACACTTCCTGCGCCATGTCCTCCAGGCCGAGGCGATCTCCGGTCAGGCGCGCGATCGTGCGGAAGACCATGTCCTGATGGCTTTCGACGAGTTGATCGAAATCGTACAAGGTTATGAGACCGCCTTGTTCAGAAATTGTTTCATGGCCTGAAACAAATCCGCGCGCGCCGGGTCTAATCGCAGCGAAAGGGACAGGAAAATGAGAAACGTGAGTTTGCAGGAAGTATTGATTGCCACAATCTGGGCGATCATACCGGTGTTTGCGATGGTTACCGGAGTGATGATTCAGCGTTTCAGGACGCAGGAGCGGTTGCGCGCCATTGAGAAGGGCCTGCCGCTTCCTCCAGAGCTGTATTCACGGCCGCGGCTCAGCCCAGCGGAACAAACAGCCAATTTCCGTGTGGCGGGGATCATTTGCGTGGCCGTGGGATTGGGACTTCTGGTGCTGTTCGCGGGCCTGGCGGAATCCGTGCCGAAATTCCCGAAAGGTGTCACAGGGGCGTCCGCAATTCCGTTTTTTATCGGCGTCGGTTTCCTGCTGGAGTACCGTATTCGCCGCTCCGCCGCCCAGTGACCGCCGTACCCCCTCGGAGCCCCGCCTGCGTCGAAAATCGTAGGATTGCAATTTCGCTGCTATACTGCTAAACAAGGACGGTCATTCGTCAGCATGGCTCAAAATCGCCGCTCTCTCTATCTCATCCCTCTCATGGTCCTCGGCTCCGCCGTAATCGGCGGAATGTATGGTCCGCGGCTCGAAGTCGCTTCCGCCGCCACTTCCGACGACGACGTCAAGAACAGCATGAAGTCGTTCACGAAGGTCTACTCGACTGTCGAGCAGAACTTCGCGGATCCCGTGAGCCCCGACAAGGCCATCTATAAGGGTGCGATCCCGCAGATGCTGCGCACGCTCGATCCGCACTCGAACTTCTTCGATCCGAAAGATCTGGAAGGTCTTCGCGAGGAACAGCGCGGCCATTACTACGGTGTCGGCATGTCGGTGCAGGGCCGAAACGGCAAGACCATCGTCATGGCGCCGTTCGTGGGCTCGCCGGCTTACAAGGCCGGATTGAAACCCGGCGACGTGATCGTCATGGTGAATGACACGCCGACCGATAATCTGGATTCCACCAAGGTCGCCGATTTGCTGAAGGGACCCAAAGGCACGCCGGTCCAGATCAAGGTGTCACGCGAGGGCGTCGACCAGCCGGTGGTGTTTAACATCATTCGCGACGAGATCAGCCGCAAGAGCGTGCCGGACGCTTTTCTGCTGAAACCGGGCATCGGCTACGTCTTCCTCGAACAGTTCAACGAGACCACCAGCCACGAAATGGAAGAAGCGCTGAAGGCGATGGACGAGGACAATCTGAAGGGCCTGGTGCTCGACCTGCGCGGCAATCCCGGCGGGTTGCTGAACGAAGCCGTGGCCGTGGGGGATCACTTCCTGCCGAAAGGCGACGTGATCGTATCCCACAAAGGCCGGTCCTCCGCCGAGCACGTTTACACGGCGCGCACGGGCAATCACGGGCGCGACTACCCAATAGTGGTTCTGGTGAACCGGAACTCCGCGTCGGCCGCCGAAATCGTTTCCGGCGCCCTGCAGGATCACGACCGCGCCTGGATTTTGGGAGACAATACGTTCGGCAAAGGTCTGGTGCAGACCGTTTATCCGCTGGTTGAAAACACCGGTTTGGCGCTGACCACGGCGAAGTATTACACGCCCAGCGGCCGCCTGATTCAACGCGATTACTCGAACGTATCGTTTTTCGATTACTACTACCGCAACAACACCGCCGCGCGCAATCTTTCCGACGTGAAGAGCACCGACAGCGGACGCGTCGTGTACGGCGGCGGCGGCATTTCACCGGATGAAAAGTACACGCCGCCCAAGCTCGATGTCTTCGAGACGGAGCTGCTGGTGAGGTATGCGCTTTCCAATTACACGCGCCACTTTTTCGCGGTTCACAAGGACAAGCTGGCGTCCGACTGGGCCGTCGACACGGCGACAATGGACGACTTCCACAAATATATTCTGGATCAGAAAGTCGAGTTCACCGAAGGCGACTTCACAAAGGACTACGACTGGACGCGCCGCCGCCTGCAGGCCGAGATCTATAAAACGGCTTTCAGCGTGGACGAGAGCCGCAAATACGAAATCAAGACCGATCCCGAAGTGGAACAGGCCATCGACGCGCTGCCGAAGGCGCAGGCCCTGATGAGCAACGCGAAGAAGATCATCGTTGAGAGGATGCGAAAGTAGCGGCTCTCGTTGATCGCAAAATCAGCGCAAATCGTAGTACTCGACACCGGCGGTCAATACTGCCACCTTATCGCTCGTAAAATTCGGGAACTCGGAGTCTCGTCCGAAGTGTTCCCGAGCGAAATTCCAGTAGAAAAGCTCCGTCACGCCAGCGGCGTGATCATCTCCGGCGGTCCGCACAGCGTTTACGACTCTTCCAGCCCGGTTGTGGAACGGGGGCTGATGACGATCGGGATTCCCGTCCTCGGCATCTGCTACGGGCAGCAACTGATCTCGCAGCTGCTGGGCGGATCCGTCCGGAAAGGCGACAAGGGCGAGTTTGGCCTGGCGATTCTCGACCTGCTGGGAAACAACGACTCGCAGATTCTGCGCGGAGTTCGCGATCATCAGCAGATCTGGATGTCCCATCGCGATGTGGTGACCACGCCGCCGGCCGGATTCCGGGTGCTGGCTACTACCTCCACCTGCGAGACGGCGGCTATCGAAGATTCCACGCGCCGGCTCTACGGGGTGCAATTCCACCCGGAAGTGGTCCATACGACGCAAGGGACCCGTATTCTGGAGAATTTCGTATTCAACATCTGCGGTTGCGAAAAAGACTGGAATCCCGGTCAGCGAATAGCGCAGGTGGAAGACCAGATCCGCCAAACCGTGGGTGATCGAAACGTGTTCTTTTTCGTGAGCGGCGGCGTCGATTCCACCGTTGCCTTCACTCTCTGCCTGCGCGCGCTGGGCCCGGCGCGAGTGCGGGGCGTTTATGTGGATACCGGGCTCATGCGCGAAGGCGAAACGGAGTTTGTTGAACGTACCTTCGCGAAACTGGGCGCAGGCGTGGTCGATGGCGTGCTCAATGTGGTCCGCTGCGCGGCCGAGTTCCTCGAGCCTTTGGAATCCGCGCGTGAACCGGAGCTCAAACGCCACGCGATCGGCGAGCAGTTCGTGCGCGTGCAGGAGCGCGTTATTGAAACCCGCGGCCTGCTGGACGGTCACTGGATTCTCGGCCAGGGAACGATTTATCCGGATACCATCGAATCCGGAGGAACAGCTAAAGCCGCCACCATCAAGACGCATCACAACCGCGTCCCCGGCATTCAGAAGTTGATGGAAGCGGGCCGCATCGTGGAGCCGCTGGCGGAATTCTATAAGGACGAGGTCCGCGCCATCGGCCGGCAGTTGAATCTGCCCGCCGAACTTCTCAATCGGCATCCGTTCCCCGGTCCTGGTCTGGCGATCCGCTGCCTGTGTTCGGAAACCGAGGAGCTTGTCACACGAGTTCCCGAAGGCTGGCTGATTCCCGTGCGTACGGTTGGCGTGCAGGGCGATTCGCGCAGCTATGCGCCCGTGCTGGCGATCGAGTCGCTGCGGCAGGACGAAGCCACGGAACTGGTCAACCGCACTGCCGTCGTGAACCGTGTAGTGGGGCGTGTTTCCGTGCGCGAACCGATGGAACATCAGCGCGTCTTCGTGAGCTCGATCACGCACGGCCGCCTTGAGCTTTTGCGCCGCGCGGATGCGATCGTGCGTGAGATGTGCCACCAATCCGGTTTCGACGCCAGGGTCTGGCAGTTCCCGGTGATTCTGATCCCGTTGGGCGCGGGCGAATCGCGCGATTCGGTCGTGCTGCGCCCGATCCAGTCGGTGGACGGGATGACCGCGGATTCCGTTGCCATGCCCGACGATCTTCTGCGTGAGATGTCGGCGCGGATTATGAGCATCCCCGAAATTGCTGGGGTTTATTACGATTTGACGCATAAACCGCCAGGCACGATCGAATGGGAGTAGTGCCGCGGTTGCCGCAATGCTACGCTTGGGTAACGGCGCATTTTTCATGACGTATCAGGATCTGATCACTATCGCCCTTTTCCTCGCGGTCGTTCTTTGGTATTCCGACGGCGGTCCGGGTACGCCAAAGAGGATCAGGATACCGGTCGCTGCCCGCAACTGGCCCGTCTAGATTTCCTGCCACATGGCCTCGCCGGGACAATTTCCCTACACCCGGGGCATTCACGAGAACATGTACCGCGACCGTCTCTGGACGATGCGCCAGTTCTCGGGTTTTTCGACGCCGGAGGAAACCAATCGCCGCTACCGTTACCTCCTCGAACAAGGGCAGACGGGGCTCTCCGTGGCGTTCGATCTTCCGACCCTGATGGGCTACGACGCCGACCACGCGCTGGCGCACGGCGAAGTGGGCAAGTGCGGCGCTGCCGTCTCGTCGCTCGAAGATATGGAGACCCTGTTCGACGGCATTCCCCTCGATCGGGTCTCGGTCTCCATGACCATCAACTCGCCGGCCGCGGTCATCTGGGCCATGTATCTCGCGGTGGCGCAGAAGCAGGGGGTGGATTTCCGGCAAGTTTCCGGCACGCTGCAGAACGACATCCTCAAGGAATACATCGCGCAGAAGGAGTACATCTTTCCGCCGAAGCCCTCCATGCGGCTGGTTACCGACACGATCGAGTTCTCGACGAAGCAGACGCCGCGCTTCAACCCCATTTCGATCAGCGGGTATCACATCCGGGAAGCCGGTTCCACTGCGCTCCAGGAACTGGCATTCACCCTGCGCGACGGTCTGGAATACGTCGATTGGGCACTCGAACGCGGCCTCGCCATCGACGACTTCGCCCCGCGCCTCAGCTTCTTCTTCAACGCCCACAACGATTTTTTCGAGGAGATCGCCAAGTATCGCGCGGCGCGCAAACTTTGGGCATTGCTGATTCGCGACCGTTACGGAGCGCGCGATGAACGGAGTTGGAAGCTGCGGTTCCACGCGCAGACGGCCGGATGCTCGCTCACTTGGCAGCAGCCCTATAACAATGTAGTGCGCACTTCGCTGCAGGCGATGGCGGCGGTACTCGGCGGCGCGCAGTCCCTGCATACCAATTCGCTCGACGAGGCTTGGGCGCTGCCGGGCGAGCACGCCGCGACGCTGGCGCTGCGGACGCAACAGGCGATCGCCTTCGAGAGCGGCGTAACTGCCGTGCCCGACCCTTTCGGCGGCAGCGAGTATCTGGAGCGCCTGACGCTCGATCTGGAATCCGGCGCACGCGACTATATCCGCCAAATCGATGACATGGGCGGGATGATTGCGGCCATCGAGCGCGGCTTCCCACAGGCCGAAATCGCGCGCGCCAGCTACGAATATCAGCGGAAAATCGAGCAGGGCGAAGCCGTCATCGTGGGTGTGAACCGGTACCGCGTAGACGAAGAAGAACCCCTTGAAACCCTCCGTATCGATCAATCGGCCGAAGACCGCCAAAGCGAAAAGCTGCGCCAGCTCCGAAAAAGACGTAATAATGGAGATGTTGAACGCACGCTCATCGTGCTTCGCCGCGTGGCCGATGCCGGTTCACGAAATTTAATGCCTCCGCTGCTGGACGCCGTTCGCGCCTATGCCACTCTGGGCGAGATCTGCGGCGCATTGCGGGAGGTTTTTGGGACATACGAAGAACGTCCGAATATCTGAGATGAACGTCGCGAACATGAGATGAACTTCCCGATCAGGGTACTGGTAGCCAAGCCCGGCCTGGACGGCCACGACCGCGGAGCCAGGATCATCGCGCGGGCGCTCCGCGATGCGGGCATGGAAGTCATTTATACTGGTTTGCGACAGACCCCGGAAATGATTGTCAACGCCGCCCTGCAGGAAGACGTGCAGGTGATAGGCCTTTCAATCCTCTCCGGCGCGCACAACGCCATTGTGCCGCGCGTGATGGAATTGCTGCGCGAGAAGGAAATGGCGGGCGTTAAGGTAATCGTCGGCGGCATTATTCCGGACGAAGATGCCCGTGAGCTGGAGAGGCAGGGAGTAGCGGCCGTTTTCCAGCCTGGGGCGTCGCTGGAGACCATTGTCTCAGTTGTCCGGCAGGCGGCCGAACACTCGACGACGCCCGCCGTGAAGTAGTTGGCATCATGAATTGGAACGACGGGAAGGAGCGCACCAAATTGCGCCATACACGAAGGTGAACGCAAAACAAGCAGGTCAAAATGGATAAGCACCTCAAGATCGCGGTCTTTATCGACTTCGACAACATAGAGATCGGCGTGAAGTCGACGCTGC
>Ga0181521_10001255_pt1 | contig 31667 bp, 27 predicted proteins | sample PEATcosm2014_Bin_32_FD_119764 | JGI IMG/M metagenome (GOLD analysis project Ga0181521, IMG submission 119764) | Peatland microbial communities from MTU Mesocosm Facility, Houghton, MI, USA - PEATcosm2014_Bin02_60_metaG | ecosystem: Environmental > Terrestrial > Soil > Wetlands > Peat | place...
GACAAGCTCCCGCGCCAGCACGAAGGCTTCGCGGAAATCGAGGCAGAGCGGCTTGTTCGAGGCGGCCATGCGCTGGAACAGGCCGGCTTCGGTCTTGTATTTGATGTCGCCGATGGCGAGCGGCCCGATCCCGAGCGCGCCCCCCTCCAGTTCCGCGCCCTTGTCATGCAGCGCGAGGCCCTCGATGCCGGCCGGCGGAACGGCGTTGACGTCGGCGACGACGAGCAGGGATTTCGCCGCCGCGAGGCACGCCTTGGGGAGGACCTGCACGCCGGCCGCGGCGGCGCAGAGGATCACCTCGACGCCCTGAAGCGTGGCGAGCTTCTTTTCCAGGGTGCTGGTGTCGATGGCCCTGACATCGACGCCGAAGCGCCGCTTGATGTCGTCGGCCTTCTCCTGCACGCGCTCAGGCCCGTCGTGCCCGGCGAGAGTCACCTCGGCACCCTCGAGCGCGGAGATGACGGCGGCGGCGTAGCCGACGACCCCGGTTGCGCCGAAGATCAGGATCCTGGTCTTGGCGAGGCTCTTGTCCTTTTTCTTTTTCAGCAGCTTCTCGACGCAGGCGACCATTGCGGCGGCCGTTGTGAACGACCCGGCGGGATCGGCGAAGGCCGAAATCTCGAAGGGCTTCAAAAGCGTCGCGCGAAAGCGCTCCATCATGTCGAGGGCGAGCCCCGCGTCCTTGCCGCCGATGAAAACGGCGGTGCGCGTTGCGTCCTTCGGTGAGCGCGAAAACATCGCGTCCTGCACCAGCGCGGTGACGTCCTCGAGCGTGACGAAGATATAGGGCGTAACCGAATCATAGCCGGCGTCGAGCGCCATGTTCACGTCGAACGGACTCATGTGCTTCAGCGGACTGAACATGTGCAGAATATTCTTGGCCACTCGCTTCTCTCCTATTTATGCGCCGCCGACGTGTGGCCCTTTACCAGAGCGCCGTGATTTAGTCCCTTGCCGATCGTGATGTCTACGCCGAGAGCGGCGGCGTCCGCCCGCGCGGCTTCGCAAAGGCGCTGCGCTTCGACGGCGCTCTCGGCGAAGGCGAAGCCGGTCGGCCCCCAGGAGGATTGTCCGGCCCCCTTCGCGCCATGGCGCCGCAGCGCCGCCAGCGTTTGCGCGACCGCGGCGCTAGTATGCGCGGCGCCGCCTTGCGCAGGGGCGAAGTAGGCGCCGACAATCTCCTGAATGCGTTCGATCGCGCCGCCAAAGGCCTCGATGTCGGTTTCGGCCAGGGCCGGCAGCGCCTTGATCAGCACGAGACGGCAGATTTCGGCGGCCGCTCCGGATTCGAATGGCCCGAGCGCGGCGAAGGACTCCGCCTCCTGCGCGCCGTGCAGCCCTTTGAGGCGCGAATCGAGCACGAGGATGACCCGCCAGGCGGCGGGGAAATCGAGGCGCGCGATGACAGGGGGGGTCACGGTTCCCTCCGCCCGCCCGCCGTCGACGATGACGCCGCCGCGCTCGAACAGGCCAACGCCAATGCCGGAGCGCTGGCTGCGATGCAGCGCAAGCGCATCGCCCGGCACATCGGGCGCGAGTCCCTCGAGATGGCGCAATGCGCTGGAGAGAGCGAGCGCAAGCTGGGTTCCCGAGCCAAGGCCGACGTGATCGGGGATAGCCTCGTGAATCGTGACGCCATAGGCCGCGACGAGGTCAAGGCGGCGCGTCAGCAGATCGAGATACGCCGCCGCGCGCAGGGCGTCGGCGCCCTGGACGAAGGGGGTCGCGGCGGGCGCGATGGTGAGGCGGGTCACCGGACGGTCGATCGCGAGCCCGATGCTGCCGAAGCGCCGGCCGAGCCCGCCATTGAGGTCGAGAAACCCAAGGTGAAGCCGGGCGGGGGCGATCGCGGTGACGCTTTCAAACATGAAGTTTCTTTCGCCGGATTTTCTGGCGACCTGCGTCAAGGCCATGCGCGCTTTTACGACCGGAGGCTCCGGCGGAGCATTGAGCCGGCGCGCTCCTTAAGGGAGGAGGTTTTCATACTCAGGGCCGGTGAATAGTTCAAGGCCGCCCCGGGCGGGGTCCGCCCTGGAAGGCGAAAGCTCCACTACCCGTCGAGTTCGGGATAATGACGGAAAATGCCGCTTTCATTGAAGGGGATGCGCCGATCGCTCGCGAGATAGGCGCGGATGCGGGGACGCTCCGCCACCGCCGCGTGCAAAGCCGCCGCAAGGGGCGCCTTTTTCAGCGCCGCCTTCATTCCGTGCGGAAAAGCGTAGGCAAGGCCGTCGATGAGCTGGAAAAGCGAGAGATCGGCATAGGTCGTGCGCGCGCCGACGAGGTGACGGTCGCCCTTGGGGTTGCGCGCCAGAATGGCTTCGAACCAGGCGAGAAACTTCGGAATCCGCTCTTCGCGAAACACCTTGGCGGCGCGCAGCGCCTCCGGCTTCTGGTCCTCATAATAGAGGCCGCCGCTGATCGGGTGATGCACGTCATGCGCCTCGCCGACGGCGTCGGCGATGGTCAGCTGGATCTGGTGGACCCAGAGCCGGGCGGCTTCGTCGCGCGGTGCGAGGCGCAGGCGAGGCCCAAGATAGAACAGGATGGCGGCGGTCTGCCCGATCAGCGCGTCGCCATCCTTCAGGAAAGGCGGCGCGAAGGGGGGACGTGCGATCTGCTCTCCTTCCAGCAACGCCATGAGAGCGTCCATTCCCCTGGGTTTACGGGCGACGTCGACATAATCGGCGCCGGCCTCCTCCAGCGCCAGGCGGACGAACTCGCCGCGCCCCTGAATGCCTGGCCAATAAAAAAGCTCGTAGGCCATATGCGCTGCTCCTTCATTGTTTGCTGATCTCGGACATTTCGCTGATCAGGATCAATGCGGCGAGGGCCGGTTCGGTTCTTGTCGCGCGGCGCCTCGCCGGCTCCGGCGGCGCCATCAAGGCCGCCGCCCGGCGGTCACGGTTGCCCACATCATTCTTCGCCACCCGATCCTGTTGCGTATCCCTATGACAACGCCGCGACAATCCTATCATGCGACGGGATTGCGGCCTGGCCTTCGGCATCGAAGCCTTGCCTCGCAAGCAGGATTGTGAAACGCGTTTCATTGGCGCAAGGTAGGCGCCTAAGAAAAGATAATCGGGCGCCCGCGATCGGGACGCCGAATTATGGAGGGACACGGCATGGCGGCGCAGAGCTATGAATCCATCCAGCAAAACCCGAAATACCGCGAGCTTGTGCGGCAGCGCTCGATCCTTGGCTGGACGCTGGCGGCGATTACGCTGATTATCTATTTCGGCTTCATTCTTCTGATCGCCTATGCGCCAAAATTCCTCGGCCAGCCGATCGGCTCCGGCGTGATGACGATCGGCATTCCGATTGGCGTCGCGGTGATCGTCTCGGCCTTCATTCTCGTCGGGATCTATGTGCTCCGCGCCAACGCGACCTACGACAGCCTGACCCGCGAAATCGTCGAGGAGTCCCACTGATGCGCCGTCTCGCCACCCTGCTCGCGAGCGTCCTTCTCGCCGCCCTTCCCGCGCTCGCGCACGCCGCCGAAGCGATCCAGGGCGGGACCCAGCAGCCGACCAACTGGCACGCCATCGCCATGTTCGTGCTGTTCGTCTTCCTGACGCTCGGGATTACCTACTGGGCGGCCAAGCGGACCAAATCCGCCGCCCAGTTCTATTCGGCCGGCGGCGGCATCACCGGCTTCCAGAACGGCATCGCCATCGCCGGCGACTATATGTCGGCGGCTTCCTTCCTCGGCATTTCGGGCCTTGTCTACGCGTCCGGCTTTGACGGGCTGATCTATTCGGTCGGCTTCCTCGTCGGCTGGCCCATCGTCACCTTCCTGATCGCCGAGCCGCTGCGCAACCTCGGCAAATATACGTTCGCCGACGTCGCCTCGTTCCGCCTCGGCCAGACGCCGATCCGCATCCTCGCCGCTTGCGGCGCGCTGGTTACCGTGGCGTTTTATCTGATCGCGCAGATGGTCGGCGCCGGCAAGCTGATCCAGGTCCTGTTCGGGCTTGACTACTGGATTGCGGTGGTCATCGTCGGCGTGCTCATGATCACCTACGTCACCTTCGGCGGCATGCTCGCCACGACCTGGGTGCAGATCATCAAGGCCGTGCTGCTGCTGTCCGGCGCGACCTTCATGGCGCTTGCGGTGTTGTGGAAGTTCGGCTTCAGCCCGGAGGCGCTGTTCGCCAAGGCGGTCGAGGTGCATCCGAAGCATCTCGCCATCATGGCGCCCGGCGCCCTCGTCTCCAATCCGATCTCGGCGATCTCGCTGGGCCTCGCGTTGATCTTCGGCACGGCGGGGCTGCCGCATATTCTGATGCGCTTCTTCACCGTGCCGAACGCTCGGGCCGCGCGCAGCTCGGTCTTTTTCGCAACCGGCTTCATCGGTTATTTCTATATTCTGACGTTCATCATCGGCTTCGGCGCCATCTGCCTCGTTTCGACCAACCCGGAGTTCCTCGACGCCGCCGTCGCGGCGATCAAAGGGCCGATCCTGGGGATCAAGGGCGGCTCCAACAACATGGCGGCGATCTATCTCGCCGACGCCGTCGGCGGCGATCTCTTCCTCGGGTTCATCTCCGCGGTCGCCTTCGCCACCATCCTCGCCGTCGTCTCTGGGCTGGCGCTGGCCGGCGCGTCGGCCATCAGCCATGATCTTTACGCCAACGTCTTCCGCAGGGGCCAGGTCAACGAGCTGGAGGAGATGCGGGTGTCGAAGATCGCCACGGTCTGCCTTGGCGTCCTCGCCATCGTTCTCGGCATCATATTCGAGAAGCAGAACGTCGCCTTCATGGTGGGCCTCGCCTTTTGCATCGCCGCGTCGTGCAATTTCCCGGTTCTGCTGCTGTCGATCTACTGGCGCGGGCTGACGACGCGCGGCGCCTTCATCGGCGGTTTCCTCGGCCTCATTTCGGCGGTGGTCATGGTCGTTCTGTCGCCGGCGGTCTGGGAGGTGACGATGGGCCACCCCAAGGGCTCGGCGCCGTTCCCTTACGAAAACCCGGCGCTGTTCTCGATGGCGATCGCCTTCTTCGGCATATGGCTGTTCTCCGTCACAGACCGCAGCCGGCGCGGCGCTGAGGACCGGGCTGGCTTCGACGCCCAGTACGTGCGCTGCCAGACCGGCATCGGCGCGGCTAAGGCCTCGGCGCACTAAAGCCGCGGCGCTCCGACGAGACGGAAGGGCCGGAGCAGCCATGCCAAATGCGTTCGACGAGAACAACCCGCCCTTCGATCGTCTCACGCCCGAGGAGATCGAGCGGGTCCGCCGCGCCGTCGACATCGGCTATTTCCGCCCCGGCGAATCCATCATCGCCGAGGGCGCCGCGGCGGAGGCGCTCTACGTCGTCATCAAGGGCGCGGTCGAAGAGCGCGTCGGCGACGAAACCATCGCTCTTCTCGGCCGGAAGGACTGCTTCGACGCCCGCGCGCTCGTCCAGGGCCAGAGCGCGCACACGTTCCGTGCGCGCGAAGAGACCCTGTGCTACATCCTGCCCCGCAAGGCCGCGCTCGGCCTCATCGACGACAATCCGCGCTTCGGCGCGTTTTTCTACCTCGAAATCTCGCATAAGCTCGCGGCGATCGCGCGCGATGAGGAGGATCGAACCGCCGGCGCGACGTTGCGCGCGCGGGTGTCGGAGATTAGCCTCCGTCCGGCCGCCTACATCGACGCCGGCGAGACGATAGAGACCGCTGGACATCGCATGCGTGAGGTCAGCACCGACGCGCTCTTCGTGCGCGACGGCGACCGCATCGGCGTCATCACCGGCATGAATCTTTTGAAGGCCGTCATATTGAACCGCACGCCGATCACCGCGCCGGTCAAGCCGCTGACCCATTTCGACGTGGTTTCGGTCGCGGCCGACGATTTCGTCTATGCCGCGCTGATCCTGATGACCAAGACCAACAAGCGCCGGGTCGCGGTGCGCGACGGCGAGTCCTATGTCGGCTTCCTCGAAGACGTCGAGTTGATCAGTTTCGTCACCGGCAACGCTCAGCTGGTGGCGAGCCGGATCGACCGCGCCTCCGCGCTCGGCGACCTTTCGATCGCCGCCCGCGAGATCGGCGGCCAGGTGCGGCTGCTGCGCCGTCAGGGCGTCAAGATCGAGGCCGTCGCCGAGATCGTCTCGGACTTGAACCGCCGCCTTATCGGGCGCACCTTTGACTTGCTGGCGCCGCCGGAGATCCGCGTCGGCTGCCTCATCGTGATGGGCAGCGAGGGCCGCGGCGAGCAGACGGTGCGCACCGACCAGGACAACGCTCTGATCCTCGACGCCCCCGTCGATGCGGCGCCGCTCGAAAAATTCCGGGTTGCGTTCACTGCGGCGCTCGATGACTTCGGCTTCGCACACTGCCCCGGCGACGTCATGGTGCGCAATCCATCGTGGTCGAGGCCGCTCGAAGACTATCTCGCCGATTTCCGTCGCTGGGCGACGCTACCCGACGAGAACGCGCATCTCAATGTCGCGATCTTGTACGACGCTGTCGCTGTCTCCGGCGACGCCGCGCTGCTCGCGAAGGCGAAGCAAGAGTTGATCGCGGCGACGCGCGACAACAACGCCTATCTCGCCCATTTCGCGCGCGCCATCGAGACGTTTCCGACGCCGATCGGCTTCTTCAACAATCTGCTGACGATTGATGGACGCGGCGATGCCGTCGATCTGAAGAAGGGAGGGATTTTCCCCATCGTGCATGGCGTTCGCACGCTCGCGCTCGAGCGCGGTCTGCTCGAAACATCGACGGCGGCGCGCATCCAGAAGCTCGTCGATCTCGGCGCGCTGAGCCGCGATTTCGGCCGCGAACTCACGCAGGCGCTGTATTTCCTGATGACCCTGCGGCTCGACGCGCAACTCGCCGCGGCCAGCGCGCTGGTGCGTCCGGCCGGGCTTTCGAGCATGGAGCGTGATCTGCTGCGCGACGCGTTCCGCGTCGTGAAGCAGTTCCGCGACATCATCCGCAACCACTTCAATCTGGGCCGGTTCTAATCATGATCCCACGCGCTCTGAAGCGACTGCTGCACAGGGCTACCCTAAAAGACCCGGCCTACCGGTTTTTGTTCGCGCCCGGGCCGCCTGGCGAGACCGTCGCCTTCGATTGCGAAACAACCGGGCTCGACTGGCGCCGCGACGACATCTGCAGCATCGCCGCGGTCCGCATCAAGGGCGACCGCATCCTGACCAGCGAGCGCTTCGAGGCCGTGGCGCGGCCACGGGCTGAGATGCGCGCCGAGGCCATCAAGGTGCACCTTCTGCGCGAGTCCGACGTCGAAATCGGCGCGCCGATCGAGACTGTGATCCCGCGTTTTCTCACGTTTGTCGGCGGCCGGCCGTTGGTCGGATATTACCTCGAGTTCGACGTCGGCATGGTCAATAAATATCTGCGCGGGCTGCTCGGCATCGAACTGCCAAATCCGATGATCGAAGTGTCGAAGCTTTATTACGAGCGGAAATACGGCGACGCGCCGCCAGGATCTGTGATCGACCTGTCCTTTCGCGCGATTTTGAACGATCTCGACCTGCCGGCGCTGGATCAGCACGATGCGTTCAACGACGCGCTGATGACCGGGATGATGTATCTGAAACTGCGCGATCTGAAAGAGCGCGGCGTCCGCATCGCGAGGCTGCGCGATGTCGAGGAGCCGCAGACGACCCTCGCGTGAGGGGGATTACAGGTTCCGCAGCTTCATTTGCGCGCGCCGCAAGCAGTGGCGCGAAGCCACTTGAAATTTGCAGCGGTCATGCTCTAAGGGCTCATCTCCGGCTTGGCCGCAATCGTGAGGTTCCATGTTTACGCCCCGTCTCCTTCGCCTCGCCCTTCTGGCCGCGCTCGCGGCTCAGCCATTCGCGCCGGCGCTATTGGCCAACGCCGCCGAAGTCACGACGCCGAGCGGCCTGCGCATCAATGATGCGGTCGAGGGCAACGGTCCCCAGGCGCAGCCCGCGCAGACCGTGACGGTTCATTATACCGGCTGGCTCTATGTCGATGGCAAGAAAGGCGCGAAATTCGATAGTTCGCTCGATCGCGGCCAACCCTTTTCCTTCACCCTCGGCAATGGCGACGTCATCAAGGGCTGGGATGAGGGCGTCGCCGGCATGAAGGTCGGCGGCAAGCGCACGTTGATCATTCCGCCCGGACTCGGCTACGGCGCGCGCGGCGCCGGCGGCGTCATTCCGCCGAACGCGACGCTGATCTTCGAAGTTGAACTCCTCGGGGCGAAATAACGGGGATTGGCCCAATGGCAGATGCGCCGCATGCTTCGCTGAAGTCTAAAGTCGTCCATGAGGCTGAAAAATTTTTCGCCTACTTCATCTATCTCTGGATCCTGTTCGGCCTCTTCTCGTTGCATAAGGCGATCATTTTTCAGCCCGGGCATCTGGTTCCAAGACTTGGCTTCGCCTGCTTTAACGCGCTGATCATGGCCAAAGTCATGCTGCTCGCGGAGGATCTGCGCGTTGGCGAGCGCTTCCATTTCGATCGCCTGATCTTCACCATCCTGTTCAAGGCAGCCGCCTTTTCATTCGTCATGGTGGTTTTCGACATCGTCGAGGAAGTCGTCCTCGGTCATTTTCACGGCAAGGACGTCGCCCAAAGCCTCGACGATCTTGGCGGGGGCAGTCTGACGGTGATCATTTCGATCGGGGTGATCATGTTCTTCATCCTGATTCCATTCTTCGCATTCACGGAGATCGACCGCGTGACCGGCCGGAACAAGCTAGTCAGGGTGCTTCTGGCGCGAAGACTGAACCCCTGAGCGCTCCCGCGGCGCTTCGGGCGCCGGCGATCGATCGCGCTTGGCCTCTGGCAGTATTCTTGAATGGTTTTAATCTGCGCTTGGGCGATTTTGTCTTTATAGACCGAATCTAAACTGCGATAATGCATTGTGTGGCCGCCGCCGATGCGATATTTATAGCTTGCTTTGCTCCATAAGGAACGCATGGCGTCAAGCTCCCGGTGCCTGATGATCGTATGCTCGTGCAATGTCGTGTCCGACGCGATGGTTAAAGCCGCTCTCGCCCCGGCCGATGGCAAGCTTTGCCCGCGCACGCCGAGCGCCGTCTACAAGCGCCTCGGGTGCAGCCCGTGTTGCGGGCGATGCTTCGTGACCGTGCGCGAGATTATCGACGAGACGCTTGGCGCGCACGGGCGCGAACATTCGCATACGCCATCCAGCGGCGCGTCCTGCAATGGAAATCTCGCCGCACCCTTGGACGGCGCGTCTGTTCTCGCCGCCAGCGCTTAAGGATTCGCGCCCGGCGCTCCACGCCGGAGGGGCGCCCCTTCAAATCGCTTGAGATCGGCGTCAAGTCCAAATAAACCAGACTATTGGCCGTCGGCGGCCCCGCCGAATCGGGGAACCTTTGCGGCTTCGCGCCTGATCCAGGGCCGCAACTTCGGGAGTTCGCTGCGATGAAGGGCGATGACAGGGTAATCGACTATCTCAACAGAAGCTTGCGCAGCGAGTTGACGGCGATCAACCAATATTGGCTTCATTTCCGGATTCTCGACAATTGGGGGTTCAAGGAGCTCGCCAAGAAATGGCGCGAGGAATCGATCGAGGAGATGCGTCACGCCGACAGGATTACGGCGCGCATCCTGTTCCTCGAGGGCTTCCCCAATCTGCAGGTGCTCGACCCGCTGCGGATCGGCCAGAGCGTCGAGGAGATCCTCAGCTGCGATCTCGCCGCCGAACTTTCCGCGCGCGCGCTCTACACCGAGGCGGCGGAATACGCGGTCACCGTGCACGACCTCGTCACGAAAGAATTATACGACGACCTTCTGATAGATGAGGAGCATCATATAGATTTCCTCGAGACGCAGCAGGAATTGATCCGGCAGGTCGGCGTCCAGCTCTACAGCCAGAAGCATATCGGCGAACTGTCGAAGGATTGACCGATCGGACGGCGCCGCCGCGGCGTGTGGGTTGGCGTCCCCGCACTGTCCGGTCCGGGGCTAAAACCGGTCAAAAACCTGTTTCACGTGAAACACCCCCGGCTCAAAACGCCGCGGTTAATGCCCCTTCACGCCGGGCCCGGCGCTGACGCGGTCGGCGATCGCCAGAAGCAGCATGGTGACGGCGAAGGCGAGAAGGATGCCAACCACCCAGGCGAGTTTTTCCGGATCGGCGTGATTGGCGATGTCCATGAACCATTCGAGAACCTGAACCGCCGTGATCGCGACGAGCGAGCCGAGCAGCTTCTGCTTTAGGCCGGCGAAGCCGATGCGCATCAAGCCATCCGGCCAGTCCGGATGGTCGGCCGCGTTGACCGGCCGGACGAAATTCTCATAGGACGAGCAGATCACGATCAAGATCAGATTGGCGATGAGCGTGAGATCGATCAGGCTTAATATGCCGACTATCATATCATTGGAATCGGCGGTCTTGAGGTTCAGCACGAATTTGATCAACCCGTCGCCGAATCGAAAGAGAAGCCCGAGCAGGGCGGCGACCAGCCCCAGCAGAAACGGCGCCATCAGCCACCGGCTGCTGAAGAAAAGTCCCTCGATGGCGCGTTCGATCACGTTCATGATAGGCCTCCGCCGCATTTGATGCCACGGATCGGCGGCCGCGCGCAACAGGCGCCTTTTCGCGTTACGCCGCCCGCAGTTCGGCGACGCGCACCGGGACGGGCGGATGCGAATAATAGAACAGCACATAGAGCCGGTCCGGCGTCAGCGTCGAGAGATTGTCGCGCGTGAGGCGCGTCAGGGCGCTGATCATCGCCTCACTGCCGACCATCGTCCGCGCGAAATCGTCGGCCTCGAACTCGGCCCGGCGCGACAGCCAGTTGGTCAACGGCGCCGCGAGATGCAGGATTGGCCCGAGCGCGATCATGACGATGGTGAGGACGACGCCGGGATCGTCCGGCAGCGCGAACGCGCTGGCGAGGCCGCCGGCGGCGAACGCCCAGCCGAGGACGGCGAACATAATGAACATAAAAGCCGCCGACTGCGCCAGGCGCTGGCCGATATGCCCGAGTTTGAAGTGTCCGAGTTCATGCGCGAGGATCGAAAGGATTTCATCCTCACTGAGCTTTTCGAGCAGCGTGTCGAAGAAGACGATGCGCTTCGCCCGGCCCAGGCCGGAGAAATAGGCGTTGCCGTGACTGGAGCGCTTCGAGGCGTCCATCACAAAGAGGCCCCGCGATTCGAAACCGCATCTTTCCAGCAGATCCTCGATCCGGCTTTTCATCCCGCCGTCAGGCAGCGGCGTGAATTTGTTGAAGAGCGGTGCGATCCACATCGGAAAAATCACCGTCAAGGCGATGGTGAGCGCGACCGAAACGGCCCAGCCGAGCAGCCACCAGAATCGCGGCATCGCGGCGAGCAGCCAGAACAGCCCGAAAAGCAAGGGGGCGCCGAGCAGGAATTGCAGCGAAAGGCCCTTGAGGCGATCCAGCGCAAAGGTCAAGGGGCTCGCGCGGTTGAAGCCGAATTTCGCCTCGAGCCCGAACGTCCTTGCGAGCGAGAACGGCAAATGGAGCGCCGCGCCGACGGCGCCGACCGTCAGGACCAGCGCGACGCTGCGTAGCAGCCCGGCCGGAACAATCGCGGCGATCGCAGCGTAGAGCGGCGCCAGCAGCACGGTGAGCCAGAGAACGCTCAGAAGCGTGTCGAAGACCGTCTCGGCGAGGCCGAACCGGATGTTGGCGAGCGTATAGTCGGCGGCGCGCTGATGCTCTTCGAGCGTGACCGAATTGCGGAAATCGACCGGCACAGCCGCGCGGTTCGCGGCGACCGATGCGGCCTGGCGGCGCTTCAGATAAAGATCGAAGACGCCGGAGGCGATGATCGCGGCGATGATGACGGCGGCGATGAGATGCAAGTTCCGAGTCCCGCTTTATCTGGTCCCGCTCTGAATCGCCCCGCTGCGCCGGGAATGCGGCCCGGTCGCCGGGAGCCCGGATCGGCAAGGATCCTATCCCGCGGCGCGACCAGTCTCAGCGCGCGCCGGCCCGGCCCCCTTTGGGCGCAGTCTGACCACGATGTCGATCTTGGCGATCTCATAGCCCTCGGGCGGCGTGATGCCCTCGGCGAAGCTTGCGCTATCGAGCGCGATGTCGCACACGACGCCGGTGTCTTCGAAGTAGAAATGCGAATGATCGCTGGTGTTCGTATCGAAGACGGTCTTGCCGCCCTCGATGGGGAGGCTGCGGACGAGCCCGACCTCGGCGAACAGGTTGAGGACGTTGTAGACGGTCGCGAGCGAGGCCGGCATGCGCGCGGCCTGCGCTTCATGGGCGAGCGCATCGGCGGTCATATGCCGGTCGCCCTGTCCGAACAGAAGCCGTGCGAGGCCAAGCCGCTGCCGCGTCGCGCGGAGGCCAAAACGCTCAAGCAGCGTGCGCGCCTTGAAGCCTGGCGCTGCCGCGATCCGGGCAGGGTCGTTTCCGTTGAAACCATACATAACGCGCCGCGCTTCCCGCTCCATTGGAAAATCGTGTTTCACGAGAAACACATTGAAATCAATTTCCCGCCGCGCACAACGAAAAAATTCGATGCTGGAATTCTTCTAATTGGTCCCGGCGCGCCAGCCGGGATTCGACCGCAATGTATATCCGCCGCCAACGCCTAATTTTACATAATAGATCCTTCACGCAAAAATCATCTCAAAGCTATAATGTTCACGCTGCCGGCCGTTAGATCACGACGGCTTTGGATCGAATCGATCCAAAGCCATGAACGTGATCGATTCCCATAGTTTAGAGCGTGATGCGGGCGAAAAAGTGCTTACACTTTTTCCCATCCCGCTCTGGCGATGCGCCCATCGAGTTATTCTTGATGTTCGGACTTTGGAAGCGACCAACGATGGAGGCGATGCTGGAGGCGATCCGACCGTGCGGCGTCGCGCTGCGCGACGGGGTCTCGCCGGAAGCGCTGCTTCGCAAGCAAACCCCATGGGACAGCGGACGGTCCCGCGCGATGGTCGAAAAGCGCGGATTTGAAATGCTGCTGGTCGCGATGGGCGATGACCCTTACGATTTTGAAGCCCGTAAGGCCCTTGATCCGTTCAGCGACGACGTCTGGCATTTCGATGTCGAGTTCGTCGAAGACCACGGCGCCTACAAGACCATCGTCGAGCGGCTTTGCCGCATGACCGGCGGCGATCTCGCCTTCGATCAGGTCACTGACTTTGTCGATGTGGAACGCGAGGTCGCCTGGGTTGAGCTCGCGAGAGCGGGCAAGGTCGAACGGATCGATCTTGTCGTCGACAATGACTGGACCGATCCGGCCATCTTCGCCGAGATGCAGCGGCGGCTCGGCGCAACGGGTTCGGTCAGGCGCTTCGCCGAGCAGAGCCTCGGGCAGGACTGCCTGATCGTCTGTCAGCCGCCTGAAAAGCTGAACGCGCTGAACCGCGTCGCGGGCCTCCGCTTTCGCGTCTTGAAGCGACGCTCCAGTTCACGCGAGCCCGATCGGCCTTTGGCCGACGATGCGTCCGTCGAGCCCGATGTGCAGTTCGAACGCCCGGCCTTTAGCGTCGCGGGCGCGCAGTTCGAAATATTTCGGCTTGCGATGCGGTTCGCCGAGCGGCGTAAAGCCCGCCCGGTCGGCCGCGCGCAGCGCGATCAGCGGGTCGGCGTGCTCATGATGCGGCGATTTGGCGTGTTCGATAACGACCGGCGACTCGCCCTCGCGGGCGATCGCGTGAACTTTGATTTCCGACGGCCATTTCTCGCCGGCGATATGCACGCGATGCCCTTTTTCGAGCGCAAATAGCCGCGCGCCTGTCGGGCCAAGGTCGGCGAGGATATTGCCCTCCGCGGTCGCGAGGACGAAGCGATGCGCGAAGATCTCGGCGACGGCGCCGGAATATTCGACGATCCGGTGAAGCGGCATTTAAGGGTTCCTCCGCGCGATGCAGGGCTTCGACGCCACCGCGAATGCCGCGCCTCGCTCAAGCGGCGCTCTCGCGTCAGGACGGGCTTTTCGCGTCGCCGACGAGCCTTGGCTTGTCGCTGTAGAGGCTCGGGAACAGACGCCTCAAATTCTCGACCTTCGGGAGGTCGTTGTAGACGATATAGGGATAGCTCGGATGCAGCGCCAGAAAATCCTGGTGATAGGCTTCGGCCGGATAGAAGCCTTTCAGCGGTTTGACCTCCGTCGCGATCGGCCGGCTGAACGCGCCGGAATGGTCGAGCTGCTCAATATAGGATTTCGCCAGCTCCATCTGGCTCGCACTGGTCGTGAAGATGGCGGAGCGATATTGCGATCCGGTATCCGGGCCCTGGCCGCCCTGCTGCGTCGGATCATGCGCCACCGAGAAGAAGACGCGCAGGATCTGGCCGGTCGTCACGATGCGCGGATCGTAGGTGATCTGGACGGACTCCGCGTGGCCGGTGCGCCCGGTGCTGACAGTCTCATAACGCGCCGTATCCGCCGCGCCGCCGGCGTAGCCGGACACCGCCGATTCGACGCCCTTCACATGCTGAAACACGCCCTGGACGCCCCAGAAGCAGCCGCCGGAGACGACAAGGGTCTGCGGCCCGTCGGCGGCGGGGTCTTGCGCGGGCGCCGGAAGGAGCTTCGCGGATTCGGCGCCGGCGGGGCCGGCGAACCCCAAAGCCAGAGCAACCAGTGCGCCCTGAGCGATCTGGCGCAGGCGCGTTCCGGGGGGCGAGCGGTCGGACGTGGTCATGGGAGCGGATCCTTTGTTCAGGCGGGCCCGCCGCGCGGGACGAACCGCAGCGCGGCCGAATTCATGCAATAGCGCAGGCCCGTCGGCTTCGGGCCGTCGTCGAAGACATGGCCGAGATGGGCGTCGCAGCGCGCGCAGGAGACGGCGGTGCGGGTGAAGCCGAAGCTGCGGTCGACGCTCTCGACGACATTCGATTTGGCGATCGGCTGCCAGAAGCTCGGCCAGCCGGTGCCGGACTCGAATTTCGTTTGCGAGTCGAACAGCGCCGTATCGCAGCAGACGCAGCGATAAAGGCCGCTCGCGTGCTGGTTCCAATAGGCGCCGGTGAAAGCGCGTTCGGTGCCGGCCTCGCGCGTGACCTCATAGGCTTCCGGCGACAGTTGCGCGCGCCATTGCGCCTCGCTCTTGACGATTTTCGGCACGCGCTTGGCGCCGAGGCTCGCGCCCGCCGGGCTGAACTCCTCGATGAGCGCATCCTCGGCCGCGGCGGCTCGGGCGCGCGGGGCGACCGACGCAGCCAGGGCGAGCGCCGAGACCGCGGCCGAAGCGACGAACCGCCGCCGCCCCGCGTCGCACCTGTCCGCGCCCGGTCGTGGATCAATCCTCTTCATGGCTGTTTCCTCGGCTGCTTCGTCCTTCCCGGCCTTCGTCGACGCGACGGCGCATTGGCTCGAGCGCTCAAGATCGAAAAGACGCAGGGTTGGGGCGCGCATGACCACACACTTCAGGGAAGGAGCTCCTGAGCGGTTAATCGCAACGCGGCCTTGCGGCGTTACGCCATCACGGAATGTTGAACGCCGGCCATCGAACGCGCGGCGGATCGCGGCGCCCGTCGCCTCGTGGGGGGGGGCGGGCGGACCCTGGCGATCGCCTTGAAATCAGCGCGAACACATTTAATCGGCGCGGATCATCGGCGCAGACACAGGCTCGACCGCGCGCGCAGGCGGCCCTTTTTCGTCGCTGCGGGGCGGCGGCGTCCGCCACCCCGAGGGTCAGCCTTTCAAAAGGCGGCGCCGGCTTTTTCCGGCGGCGAAGGGTCCGCGCTGGATTACTGTTTCGTCACCGAAGTGAACGCGCTTTGCGCGGATTCGCCGAGTTCTTTCGCCTGCGACTGGAGCGCGGCGAGCTGGGCCTTGGCGTATTCCCCTTGCAGCGCGAGAACCTCCTGCAGGTCCTTGGCGTTAAGCAGTTTCTGGGCGAGATCGAAAGCTGCGTTGACGTTGCTTTCGGCGAAAGAGATCGCCTTGGTCACGGCTTCCTTGGCGCCGGTCGGGAGCGCCTCAGCCGATCCCGTCGCCTTCTGGGCGGCGCCGATGAAGCCGAGGAAAGCCTCGCGGGCGCGCTCGAAGTTCTTTTCGGCGAGTTCGCGAATCTGGGGCGGAAGTTGGGTTGGAATCTGTGGCGAAATGTCGACCATGATGATTCTCCTGCAGCTGAGCGTTTCGTCAGTCCCGGCGGGCGAGCGAAAGGCTGGAATGCAAAGCGTTCGGGATTGCCGGGCTCGTCCGAGCCAGAACAGGTCGTCCAAAACAGGTCGCTTGACGGCGAGTTGCGCTTACCGTTCCGGACAACCGGCTTAGGTCGGATTTCCAACGCGATGCGTCTCATATTCACAGAAAAAGCCGCGCGGCGCCACTCGTTTTCGGGCTTTGTTGCGTTTCAGTGGTCCGGTCGGACCATGATTCTTTGATTCTTCGTCTCTGCGTCGCTTTGGTTTCATCGATATGACGCTTCGCTAACGAAAGCGACTGGCCCGTAGTTCGCCGGCCCGGTGTGTTTGTTTCTAATCAACGGCGGCGCGCGCGGCGCATTTACTTTGTGTCTTACTTCTGTGGTTTTTGCTTCCGGGGCGCGTGGAAGCATCTCGCTTTCGTCCGCGGGGCGCGCTACGCCATCGAAAGTCCATTGCAACGGTCAATCTGTTCGGAAAGGAACGGCTCATGCTCTTCGTCCTCTCGGTGCTGAAGGGGTTCACTGTGGCGGCCAGCGACGGCAAGATCGGAACCGTCGACGATTTCCTCTTCGACGATCAAAGCTGGAAGACGAGGTGGCTCGTCGTCGACACCGGCGCGTGGCTGCCCGGACGCAAGGTTCTCGTGCACGCCTCGGCGATCGGCGACCCGGACCCCGTGCGCAAGGAGCTGCCCGTCAAGCTGACCAAGGCGCAGGTCGAGGGCGGTCCAGACCTCTTCGAGCACCAGCCCGTCTCGCGCCAGCTGGAGGCGCATCTTTACGATTATTATGGCTGGGATCCGTCCTGGGGCGCCAGCGCTTTCGGCGCGATCGCCTCGCCCTTCTCGCTGCCGCCCTTGATCGGCGAGGGGGCGGAGCCGGCGGAGGGCGCCGCCGCCGATGCGGGCGAGAGCGACCCCCATCTGCGCAGCGCCGAGGAGCTTGAGGGCTATCGCATCCAGGCGACCGACGGCGAAATCGGCCATGTCGAAAGCCTCGTCGCCGATCACGCCAATTGGGATATCCGCTATCTTGGCGTCGACACCAGCAACTGGTGGGGCGGGCAGCATGTACTCGTCGCGCCCTTCGCGGTGAAAGCGATCGACTGGGCGGCCCGCCACATCGAGATCGACATCACGCGGGACCAGGTCAAGACCAGCCCGCCCTGCGATTCGATCGACATGGTCGACGAGGCCTATGAGCGGATGCTGCACGGCCACTATGGCTGGCCGGGCTACTGGTACTATCCGAAATAAGGCGCGGCGCCGAGCCATCGCCGTCTACGACGAACGGCGCCGCCGGCGCGCGCTTCGGCGCGCCTGAAATCCGCCGCTCCGGCGAAACATAACGGCCTCTTATCCCATTTCTAGCCTGTTAATTCAGCCGTTTGTTTTGCGGCGCCGAAGAAACAGTTGCGCAAATGTCGCACTCGGCAACGCTTTGACTTCGGAGCGCGAGATCGCGTTGACAGGGCGCGGCCGCAAAGATACCCCTGATAGCACAGTGATATGTATAGACTCGCGGTTTGTACGTATATGGATTCGAGTTTCGAATAGGAACAAGAGTTGCCGGTCTGCAACAGTCAATAGAAATAAGCATCTGTTGCAGGCAAATCGCTGAAACAAGAAGAACAGGCAACTTTTCAAACTGGCAGACAAAACACCGGAACGGATGGGGAGAGTGATGGCACACCGCATAGGAAAGACCAGCAGCCGCAGGCGCGGCGCTTATATGGCGACGGCGGGAGCCCTCGCCCTGCTCATGATCGGATCGGTCGCGGCGCGCGCCGACGTGACCGACGAACTGCTCGATCAACTCAAGGCCAAAGGCGTCCTGACCAAGGCCGAATACGCCAAGCTGAAGGCCCGCCATGAGGCGGAACTCGCGGCGAAGCCCGTCGCGCACGGCGCGCCCGGCACCGACCGCTACGTCACCGCTCTCGACAAGGGCATCGGCGTGCGCATTCCCGGCAAGACTCTCGTCACCAAAGAGGGCGTCACCTCCGTCGGCGACGTCGACGTCAAGCTGACCGGCGCGCTGGTCTTCTTCGGCGCCGAGGAGTTCAAGAGCAACTTCACGGGGTCCTCGGGCTATCTCGGCCAATACGGGAATCCCAATCCCTTCTTGGGCAACCCCTACGCCTCCTATAGCTTCCCGAACAGCTCCACGTTCGGTCCCTTCGCCGGGAATTACGGCGTCCTTGGCGGCTTCTATAACGGCGGCTACAACAACTCGAACGCCATCCGTTCCGGCCTGCTGCCGAGCAACCTTGTGCTCAGCATCGCGACGAACCAGCTCGGCTGGGACATCGGCTTCACGGCCGGCGCCTATTTCGGCGGCAACAACGTCGATCCCGGCGCGGCCAACGCCAACGGCGCGGGTTCGCCGATCGGCCTCGGCACCCCCGGCATTGATCTTCGTCAGGTTTTCGGCACGATCGGCACGCCCGAATACGGCACCGTCAAGATCGGTCGCGACCTTGGCCTCTTCGGCGGCGAGGCGATCCTGAACGACTTCACCCTGTTCGGCGTCGGCACGCCGGCCGGCAACGCGGCGCCCGGCAACACCAGCCTTGGCCGCATCGGACTTGGCTATGTCTATGCCGACTGGATCCCGCAGATCGCCTATTCGACGCCGACATGGAATGGCTTCACGGCGACGGTCGCGATGATGACGCCGCTCGACGCCATCGACACGACTACCAACGGGGCTAGCGGCTATTTCGGCAGCTCCGCCGCCGGCACGATTGGCGGTTTTGGCGTCACTGGCCTGCCGGCCATCGGACCGTTCTACGCGCCCTACGCAGGCGCGACTTCGGGAACGCTGACCGGGCATGATCAGCCGCAGTTCCAGGGCAAGCTGAAATATGTCGGCCAGTTCGCGCCCGACACGAAAGTGACCGCCTGGGTCGACGGCATCACACAGCTCCAGCGGGCCAACTACGGCGATTTCGTCGTCGGCAGCTACAATTTCCTCGCGGGCGGCTACAATCTCGCTACGCCCGGTTTCAACGTCAGGTCGTCCGGCGTCGATGGCGGCGTGCGGCTCGATTGGGGCGGCTTCAGCGCGGTCGGTTACGGCTACTGGGGTTCGGCGCTCGGCACCACCGGGCTCTTCTACGCCGCGGTCAGCCCGAACGGTCAGGCCCGCATTTCCGACGGCTGGTACGCCGAAGCGGAGTACACCTTCTGGGATCGTTGGACCCTTGGCGGCAGCTACGGACAGAGCTTCCTCCAGGCCAACAGCTTCGACTGGACGCAGGCCTATTCGCCTTACCTCCTGAAGTCGAATTCCTCCGCGATCGGCTTCACCCGCTACAAGCTGACGGATTGGGTCGCTTTCCAGGCCGAGTTCATCAACACGAAGTCGATCAACCAGTCTGGCGGCGCAGCGACGACCAACGCCTTCGTCGCCGGCACGACCTTCTTCTTCTGATCGCTGCGACAGCAAGCGTCAGCCAAATGTCAAAGACGCCGCCCGAAAGGGCGGCGTCATTCGTTTGATGACTGGTGGCAGGGCGACGACGCTTTTATCCGCCCGTCATGGCCGGGCTTGACGGCAATCCAAAACCGGCGGCTTGCCTAACTGGATGCCCGGTCGAGCCCAGGAATGAACGCGGCGTTACCAGTTCAGCCGCTGGTCAGGCGCTTTTCCGTCTCGCGTCATGGCCGGGCTTGACCCGGCCATGCAAACCCAATTCGTTGACCCTGGATGCCCGGCTCAAGGCCGGGCATGACGGCGCTCTTTTTTTGCAACGTTGACGCCCGCTCAGAAGAAGCCGAGCGCCTTGTTGCTGTAGCTGACCAGCATATTCTTGGTCTGCTGGTAGTGGTCGAGCATCATCTTGTGATTCTCGCGGCCGATGCCGGATTTCTTGTAGCCGCCGAACGCCGCATGGGCCGGATAGAGGTGATAGCAATTGGTCCATACGCGTCCGGCCTTGATGGCGCGGCCGAAGCGATAGGCGCGCGTCCCGTTGCGGGTCCAGATGCCGGAGCCGAGGCCGTAAAGCGTGTCGTTGGCGATCTCCAAAGCCTCGGCGTCGTCCTTGAAGGTCGTCACCGACAGCACCGGGCCGAAGATTTCCTCCTGGAACACGCGCATCTTGTTATTGCCTTCGAGAACCGTCGGCGTCACGTAGAAGCCTTTTGCTAGATCGGGCCCGAGATCGGGGCGCCCGCCGCCGGTCAGCACCTTGGCGCCTTCCTGACGGCCGATGTCGAGATAGGACAGGATCTTCTCCATCTGGTCATTCGAGGCCTGCGCGCCGATCATGGTCGAGGGATCGAGCGGGTTGCCCTGCTTGATCGCCTTCACGCGCTTGATGGCGCGCTCCATGAAGCGGTCGTAAATGCTTTCCTGCACCAGCGCGCGCGACGGACAGGTGCAGACCTCGCCTTGGTTCAGCGCGAACATGGCGAAGCCTTCGAGCGCCTTGTCGAAGAAATCATCGTCCTCCTGGAGAACGTCGGCGAAGAAGATGTTCGGCGATTTGCCGCCGAGCTCCAGTGTCACCGGAATGATGTTCTCCGACGCATATTGCATGATGAGGCGCCCCGTCGTCGTCTCGCCGGTGAAGGCGACCTTGGCGATGCGCGGGCTCTGCGCCAGCGGCTTGCCGCATTCGACGCCAAAACCATTGACGACGTTGAGGACGCCCGGCGGCAGCAGGTCGCCGATGACGTCCATCATGACCATGATGCTCATCGGGGTCTGTTCGGCCGGCTTCAGGACGATGCAATTGCCCGCGGCGAGCGCCGGGGCCAGCTTCCACACCGCCATCAGCAGCGGAAAATTCCACGGGATGATCTGCGCGACGACGCCGAGCGGCTCATGGAAATGATAGGCGACGGTGTCGTGGTCGATCTCGCTGATGCCGCCCTCCTCGGCGCGCAGGCAGCCGGCGAAATAGCGGAAATGATCGACGGCGAGCGGCAGGTCGGCGGCCTTGGTTTCGCGGATCGGCTTGCCGTTGTCGATCGTCTCGACCATCGCCAGCACGTCAAGCTTTTGCTCGATCCGGTCGGCGATGCGCAAAAGAACCAGCGAGCGCTCGGCCGGCGAGGTGCGGCCCCACGCGTCTTTTGCGGCATGGGCGGCGTCCAGCGCCAGTTCGACGTCCTCGGCCGTCGAGCGCGCGATCGTGCAGACCACATTGCCGTCGATGGGCGAGACGTTCTGGAAGGTCTGGCCCTTGACCGCAGGGACCCACTTTCCGCCGATGTAATTGTCGTAGTGCGGCCGTATCGCGATTTCGCGCCCAAGATCGGCCAGAAGCTTCTCAACCATATCGTCCTCCTTTGGCGGTGATTTTCTTCGCCCGGTTTCATCGCATATTTCGCGAGCGGGGGAAAAACTTTTCCGCGACCTTAATTCAACTTAAACCCTTGGTGGATCGTGGCGGAACGCGCCGCCGCGCGGCGCTCCAGCGCACTCCGTCGCGCCGTGGAACGAATGGCGCGCTGCTTCGTTCCTAGCGATTTGGCCGCGCAACGGATTTGATCTCGCGCAAGCCGGCCGCATTCCGAGCGAGGCGCAAGATCACGATGATTTTGGATTCAATCAAGCGGCGCCGGATCATAAATCAATGCAAAGCGGCGGCGGGTTCATATATACAATGGCGATATGTAGAGGCACCCGCCTTGGCCGAGACGGCGAAATGCTTGAGGTCGATTTTCCCGGACGACGGCGACGACCATATTTCGCAATTGGGAATATTTCGATGGAGACTCCAATGAAATCGATCGGCGCATTTGTTCTGGCGGCCGTGGCGCTCGCCGCGCCTTCCGCGGCTTTCGCCCAGACGCATAGCTACCCGGCGCCGGCGCCCGGCTATTATCCTTACGATCCATGCGAGCCGGGCTATTCCACGCAGTCGCAGGACCGGGCCAACTATGATTGCTCGGGCACGCGCGGGCGGATTGGCCTTGGCGCAAGCCCGTTTCATCCCGAAGGGCCTGGCAACGTCACCATTACAAGATAGTCCGGTGCGCCGGGCGTCGTGGATACCGCCGGGCTGAAGACCAGATCTGATCTTACATGGATCTATTCTACTGGAAGACAGAATTCGGCATTTCGCATCTGTCGTGATTTTCGACCAAGGGCGCGGCGCGGCGCGCGAGCGCCCACACCGCCTCCGTTTCGAATTCGGACCCGGTCCAGGCGAGAGACCTGACCCTTATCGTCTCCGCATCCGCCTCGATGACGGAGAAGCCCGCCCGCGTCTCCCGCGTCCGCAGCGATAGCGTGCCTGCGCCGACGGCGTAGGCGCATCCTTGCGCGCCGGACACGGGGATGGCGAAGGGATCATGCACATGGCCGGTGAGAATGAGGTCGACGCCGGCGTCAGCGAGAATGCGGGCGGCGGCCGCGCCGCGATGCACGCCGCCTGTCACGGCGGCATGTTCCGGCTCGACCAAGGGATGATGGCAGACGAGGACCTTCAGCGCCCTGGTGGCGACGCGCATTTCCGCCGCCGCCGCCCTGATCGCGGCGAGCTCGATCGCGCCTTCCGACCAGTCGGCCCGCAACTGGACGCCGCGCGCCGTGTTGAGGCTGCGAACCGTGAGGCCCGGAAGATAGGCCGCCGACTTGTCGGGCCGGCCGACGTAATCGCGATAAAGCCTGAAAGGGGAGACGAGCCGGCCGGCGAGGCCCCATTGTGGAACGTCATGATTGCCCGGCGTCGCGATTTGCGGCTGGGGCAGGCGGGCCAGCCACGCGCGCGCCGCTGCGAACTCACGCCGTCGCCCATTTGCCGTGATGTCGCCAGAGATGATCGTGAGATCGGGCGCGAAGGCGTGGGCGGCTCCGATCGCGGCCTCCACGGCGCCCACGTTCTCGCAACCGAAATGTATATCGCTCAGGTGGACGAGCTTTATAGTCACGCTCAACTCAAATCTCCGCCGCCGCGGTCTTGTCTGGCGCTTGCTTAAGCAAGCGCCAGATCAAAATTTATTTACGCGAATATGATGTGATTATTGCATCGTTCCAATCCGGAAGGCGAGCGATCGAAGACGCGGCCGCGACGGCGATGCTCTACTCCGCCGCCACGGCCCTGGCGAAGGCCTCCGCCGTGCGCGATTGCTCGGCTTCCGCCCATTGCCGCACCGCGCCTTCGTCGAGCCCGAGCTCACGCAGCACCGCCACGGCGATGTCGAGGCCCGGCGGCGCGCCGCCATCGATGATGGCGGCGATGCCGGCCGCCGCAAAGGCGTCGCGTTCGTCCGGGCCGCCAACCACGGCGAAGCGCTTGAGCTGAGGGTAGGCGCGCGAGGTAATCGGGGTCAGCTCCCGCGACACCTCGATGTCCGGCGCCGTGATGATCGCGATCTTGCGGTCATGCATGGCGAGCGGCTCCCAGATGCGGGGATCGGCGGCGTCGCCGAAAACGACCTTGTAGCCGTCGGCGTTGGCCTCCGCGAACACTTTCTGGTTCTTTTCGATCGCCGCGTAGTCGATGTCGAACTCGGTCAAGGCGTCGGCGATGGTGCGCCCGATCGGTCCCATGCCGATGATCAGCACCGGGGCGGCGAATTCGCGCGCGATCAATTCGCGCTCGTCCTTCGCCTTGCGCCGCGCGCGCATCTTGCCGGCGATTTTGCGCCCCGCCTTGGCCAGGGTTGGCGTCAGCGCGAGGCTAAGCGCGACGGCCGATATGACGATCGCGGCGACCGTGTCGCCAACCATCCGGCGCATCGCTGGCAGGCTGAGGATCACGAAAGCGAATTCCGACCCCTGCGCGAGAAGAAAGCCAAGCTGCATCGATCCGGGGACCGACCAGCGGAAGATCAGGCTGGAGGCGGCGTTCGTCGCAATCTTGACGGCGATGAGCAGGATGGTGACGGCGATCATCGCCGCCCAGTGCTGGCCGAGGTAGGCGAGATTGAGCGAGAGGCCGACCGAAATGAAGAAGAAACTGAGAAGCAGGTTGCGGAACGGCTTGGTTTCGGACTGGATGATCGGCCGGTAGGGCGTCTCGGCGATGATCATGCCGCCGAGGAATCCCCCCAGCGTCAGCGACAGCCCGATCTCACCGGTCGCCCAGCTTGCGGCGAGCGCCACGAGGAGCGCGCTTGCGGTGAAGACTTCCGCGTTGTCGGTGCGGGCGATGAGGTCGAACAGCGGCCGCACGACGAGCCGGGCCAGCACGAAGGCGACGCCGAAGGCCGCCGCGGCCTTGACGACGGCCATGGCGAGCTGCGGCGCCATCGCGCCGCCGTCGCCGTTCAGCGCGTTGACGATGATGAGGAGAAAGACGGCGGCGACGTCCTGAAAGATCAAAATGGCGGTCGCCGTCAAGCCAACCGGACAATTCTGCTGGCGCCGCTCGGCGATGAGGCCGGCGACGACCGCGGTCGAGGAGAGCGCCAGCGTCGCGCCGAGAAGGAAGGCCGGCAGCGGCGCGAGGCCGATGAGGAGCGCGAGGAGGCCCAGGCCGAGGCCGCCGAGCGCCACCTGCACCGGTCCGAAGCCGAAAATGTCGCGCGCCTGGTCCTGAATGTTTTTCAGCGAAAAATGCAGGCCGATATCGAACAGCAGGAAGACGACGCCGAGGTCCGCCAGAAGGGCGACCGTCGAACTTGCCTGAAACTGCGGGGAGCCGCTCGCCCGCAATATAATGCCGAGCGCGAGATAGCCGACGATCGGACTGAGCCGCGCCGCCCGGCACGCGATGGCCGCGATGACGCCGAAAAGCAGCAGCAGGACGACCGGCTCCAGCGAGTCGAGAACGGCGTTGGCGTGAGTCATGACGATAGGCCCCGCCTCGATTCGAGGAAGCGATGGATGTCGGAGACGACAACCGACCCTTCCCCGACGGCTGAGGCGACCCGCTTGGTCGAGCCCGCCCGCACGTCGCCGACCGCAAAAATCCCCGGTTTCGAGGTGGCGTAGCGCGAGGCCGCCGTTCCGCCCGCCTCAAGGCCGGTCAGAACGAAGCCTTTGCCGTCCAGCGCAAGGCAGCCGTCGAGCCAGCCCGTATTCGGCGTCGCTCCGATCATGACGAACATATTGCCGACGGCGAGGGTCTCGCTCCGTCCGCTGGCCCGACCGGTCAGGACGACCGCACGCAGCCGATCGTCGCCCTCAAGCGCGGTGACTTCGGTTTGCGTAAGCAGCGTGATCCGCGGCGAAGCCTCGATCCGCTCGATAAGATAATAGGACATGGTCGCCGCAAGACCCGCCGCGCGCACGACGATGTGGACATGCGCCGCGATCGGGGCGAGAAACACGGCCGCCTGACCGGCCGAGTTGCCGCCGCCGACGACGATGACCTCCTCGCCGCGGCACAGCGCGGCCTCCATGGCGGTCGCGGCGTAATGGATGCCGGCGCCTTCGAAGCGTTCGTAATCGGGCACGGCGAGCCTGCGATAGCGCGCGCCCGAGGCGACGACGAGGCTCTCGGAGCGCGCCTCCCCGCCGCATTTGAGCCGCAGCACGAAAGGCGATTTCGAGCAGTCGACCGCCGCCGCCTCGCGCGAAATCGCGAGCTTTGCGCCAAATTTCTGCGCCTGAACCTGGGCGCGTCCGGCCAGCGCCTGCCCCGAGATTCCGGTCGGAAAGCCGAGATAGTTCTCGATCCTCGAGCTGGTTCCCGCCTGCCCGCCCGGTGCTTCCCCCTCGATGACCAGCGTGTCGAGCCCCTCGGACGCGGCGTAGACGGCGGCGGCGAGTCCGGCCGGTCCCGCGCCGATGACGATGACGTCATAGACGCGCTCAGGGTCGATCGTCTCGCTGAAGCCGAGCGCATCGGCGAGTTCCGCGTTCGAGGGGTTGCGCAGCACGCGGTGGCGGACGTCGATCACGACCGGCAATTCGGCGCCGGCGATGTCACAGCATTCGAGGAAGCCGCCGGCGTCGGGATCGGCCTCTACGTCAATCAGCCGGTGTGGCGCAGCGTTGCGGGTGAGGAACCGTTGCAGCCGGATCGTGTCGGCGCCGTGCGCCGGACCGATCAGCACCACGGCGCCCTGCTCATGACGGATGAGGCCGACGCGGCGAAGGATGAAGGCGCGCGTGACGACTTCGCCGATGTCGGCCTCGGCGGCGGCCATACGGCGGAAGTCCGCATTCTTGATGCGGATCACCCGGCTCGCTTCGCCCGTTCTCGCGCTGACGAGCGTCTCGCGCTCGTTGAAGAGATTGATCTCGCCGGTGAACTCGCCTGCGGTGTGGACGCGGATGACGCTCGGCTCGCAGTCGTTCTGGTCGATGATTTCAATCGCGCCGTCGAGCACGACGAAAAAATCGATTCTACGGTCGCCGCGTTCGAACAGGATTGCGCCCCGGGGCAGACTCTCCTGCGTTCCGAACGTCGCGGCGCGCGCAATCTGTTCAGGCGTCAGTCGCGGAAAGGTCTGCCCCTCGCGCTCATAGGGGTCGGTCGGATCGATCGGCGGATCGTTTTCGGGCCTGGCGTCCAAAAGCGGTCTCCTGACCTAAGGCGCCGCGAAAATGCGCCTGGAACAATTCAGCGCCGCGACGCCGTTGTGGCCTCTTGGGTCGATGGGACCGGCCGATTCCGGCTACCTCGATCATTGACCAGTTCCAAGCGACGGCGACGTAACGATTTGGTGAGCGCGAAGGGAAAAACAACGTCAGGACGAAGCGGCTTTCGACCCGGCGAGGCCTCGCGCGGCATCGCTGTCAGCGCCTTCGTAAAACGGCAAATCGATCAGGAATCGCGCGCCCGGCGGCGCGGTCTCGGCGTCGGGGGCGTCGGCCCGCACGGGCGGCGCGAGCGTCAGCGAGCCGCCGTGCGCACGGACGAGATCTGACGCGATGACGAGGCCAAGACCGGTGCCGCCGGCGCGGTCCGAGGTGAAAAATGCCGAGAACAACTTTGGCCGCGCCGCCGGCGGGACGCCGGGTCCCGTGTCCGCTACCTCGATCACCATCCGCACGGAGGGCGAGGCTTTATCCGCCGCGAGGCCGCCGGCCGTCGCAGCCGCGCCATCGCCATCTCGGGCGACGCTCCGCCGCCGCCCGCTAACGCGAACCTGCGCCGGCCAGCCTGGCGCCGGGCCGGCGCTCTGCAGAGCCTCCGCTCCGTTGCGGAGAAGGTTGACGAGGACGCGGAACATCTGCTCGGGGTCGGCGACGATTTCAACGTCGGGCGGCACGTCGTTTACGATCTCGACAGCGCCGCCCGGCTGAAGCGCGATGCTTTCGGCCGCCTCCTCGACGAGCGGGCGCAAGGTGAACCGGCGCAGCCGGGGCGGCTCGTCGATGGCGCGGCCATAGGTCATTGTCGCCTGACAGAAGCGGATGGCGCGGTCGAGCGTCGCGACGAGCTTCGGCGCCAGCCTCTGGGCGAGTGGATCGGTCACGTTGGCGAGGCGATCGGAGAGAAGCTGCGCGGAGGCCAGCATGTTGCGCATGTCGTGATTGATCTTGGCCACCGCGAGGCCGAGCGCCGCCAGATGTTTCTTCTGATTGAGCTCGCGAACGAGAGATTCCTGCATGATAGCGAGGGCGGCCTCGGCCTGGCCGATCTCGTGGTTGCGGCCAGACGGCGCGATGATGCGGGCGGCGTTTTCGGGGTCAGCCCCGAATTGCGTGATATTGCTCGTGAGCCTGCGCACCGGCCGCAGCACCATGATGTTGAAAGCGATCGTAGCGAGGCTCGCAACGATCGCCGACATGACCAGCGTCATGACCAGAAGGCGCTTCGAATACTCCTCCATGCCCTGTCTCAGAGGCCCTTCGTCCATGGTGATGGCGACGGATTCGCCGCCCATCGGCGCGGCGCCGAGGATGGTGATGACGCGCCCCCGCGGCGCCAGCATGGTCTCGATGGCGTGGGCCATGGACACGCCGAGGGAGGGCTGGCGCAGGTCGTAAACGGCGTCGACGGCGGGCGGTAGATCGGACGAGGCGAGGATGCGTTTTGCGCCATGCATGTCGAGGACGATGACTCGCGCGCGGACGCTGGCCAGAAGCTGGCGAGACAGATCCGGCGGAACCATCGCGCTTGGCGCCGCCTCCAGCACAAGCGCTGCGGTGTAGGCGGCGCTGAGCCGGTTCCGCAGCCAGTTTTCGCGATAGATGGAGATCGCTGGAAGATAGACCATCGTCGCGGCGAGCATGACGAAGCCAATGTTGAGCAGGAGGACCCGCTTGGCGAGCCCGAAGCCGAAACGGCGGCGGGTTTTTTGCGCAAGGCCGGGCGAGGCCGCGTTCGCAGCTTCGCCGGGCGCGCCGACCGCGTTCGGTTGGGCGTTGGGAGGCATCGCGAAATCGCTCATCGAACCGCCTGTTTCCTCCACCGCAAAGGCGGATCCGCCGGGGGGGCGCCCCCCGCGCCCGCCCCGCGTCAGTCCCTCCGCCGGCCGTTCTTGCGGACGGACCTCGGAAAAAACCGATAGGAGCCTTGAAGAAAGGCTCGAACGCACGCACGTCCTTCACGATATGGAGAGGGCGACGCGGATGATCAACTCCCCCGCTGAAGGTCCGATCCTCGCCTCGCCGGGAATCCGCGCCCGCGCCTGCGGGAAAGCGGTGCTGACGGACCAGTTTTTGCGCGCTCAGCCGGGCGCGGCCCAACGTCGCGGCCGGCTCGGCCGCGACGGCTGCGGCGAGACAGGAGCCGCGCGCGAATGACCGTTTCTCGGGACGTCGCCGCTTTTTCGCCGTCGTTTCGAGCGCATACAACCGCCGATGCGCCCGGCAAGAGGCGAATCCTTCGATTATTGAAGCGACATCACGCCCCGGACCTGAGATGAATGTCGCAAATCCAGGACGGATGCAAGACAGGCGTCGCTAGAACGCACGGCCGGCCTGATGGCGCAGTGGAGCTCGGGCGTTCGCGCCCGACGAACTGCCGGTTGCTTCAATAATCACGGCGATCATGATATAAGCTTCAGCTGAGGCTTTCGTTCAGTCATCTTTTTGGGGCATGACATGCATATCGCAATGGTCGGGTCAGGATATGTCGGGCTGGTGTCCGGAGCATGCCTCGCCGACTTCGGGCATAATGTGGTCTGCATCGATACCGACGTCCAGAAAGTCGAGTCGCTGAAAGCCGGCAAGATGCCGATTTTCGAGCCTGGTCTCGCCGATCTCGTCGCCAACAATGTGCGTCAGAAAAGGCTTTCGTTCTCGACCGATCTCGCCGCGGCGGTGCGCAAGGCGGAAGCCGTCTTCATCGCCGTCGGGACGCCGTCCCGGCGCGGCGATGGCCACGCCGACCTTTCCTATGTGTATCAGGCCGCGCGCGACATCGCCGCGGGCCTCGACGGCTTCACGGTTGTGGTCACAAAGTCGACGGTTCCGGTCGGCACCGGCGATGAGGTCGAGCGCATTATCCGCGAGGTCCGTCCGGACGGCGAATTCGCCGTTGTCTCGAATCCGGAATTCCTGCGCGAAGGCGCGGCGATCGACGATTTCAAACGTCCCGACCGCATCGTCATCGGCGTCGACGACGAGCGCGCCCAAACGGTCATGCAGGAAGTCTACCGCCCGCTTTACCTCAACCGCGCGCCGTTCCTCTTCACCAGCCGCCGTACGTCGGAACTCACGAAATATGCGGCGAATGCGTTTCTCGCGACGAAAATCACCTTCATCAACGAAATCGCCGACCTCTGCGAGCGGGTCGGCGCCAATGTGCAGGATGTCGCGCGCGGCATCGGCCTCGACAACCGCATCGGCGCGAAGTTTCTGCACGCGGGGCCTGGCTATGGCGGCTCCTGCTTTCCCAAGGACACGCAGGCGCTGATCAAGACGGCGCAGGATCATGGCGCGCCAATGCGCATCGTCGAGACGGTCTCGGCCGTCAACGACCAGCGCAAGCGCGCCATGGCGCGCAAGGTCTTCGCCGCGCTCGGCGGATCGGTGCGCGGCAAGACAATCGCGGTGCTCGGGCTCACCTTCAAGCCGAACACCGACGACATGCGCGATTCGCCGGCGATTTCGATCATCACCGCGCTGCAGGACGGCGGCGCGCGGATCAACGCCTTCGATCCCGAGGGCATGGATCAGGCCCGCCTCGTCCTCGACGACCTCACCTTCTTCTACGATCCCTATTCCTGCGCCGACAAGGCCGACGCCCTCGTCATCGTCACCGAATGGGACGAATTCCGCGCGCTCGACCTCGACCGCGTCAAGTCGCTGCTGACCGCGCCCATCATGATCGATCTGCGCAATATCTACGACCCGGCCGAAATGGCGCGGAAGGAATTTCAGTATTCCGGCGTCGGGCGGGGCTGATCGCGCTGGCAGCGCGGCGCTCAACTGCCCCGCGGCTTCGCCCGGGTGGTCGCCGCGGCGGCGGCGGGATCGTCGGGCCAGAGATGGCGCGGGTAGCGGCCTTTCATCTCCGACTTCACCGCCGCCCATGAGCCGCGCCAGAACCCCGGCAGATCCCGGGTGACCTGGATCGGGCGGTGCGCCGGCGAAAGCAATTCCAGCGTCAACGCGATCCGGCCGCGCGCCAGAGAGGGATGGCTGGAAAGCCCGTAGAGCTCCTGCACCTTGACCGAAAGCGTGGGCCCGCCCTCGGCCGCATAATCGAGCGCGATGCGCGATCCGGCCGGCGTCTCGAAATGCGTCGGCGCCTCCGCCTCGACGCGCCGCTGCATCTCATAGGGCAGCAACACCTTCAGCGCCGTCTCCAGATCGTCGGGTGTGATCGCGGAAAGACTCGTCCGGCCCTCGATGAAGGGCGCGAGCCAGTCGCCGACGCTCGCAGCTAGCGCTTTGTCGGAGAGATCGGGCCAGGCGTCGTCGGGCTCGGCGCGGCGCAGAAAGGCGACGCGGTCGCGCCATTGCGCCAGCGCCTTCGTGAACGGCAGGCGCGCGATTCCGCCGCCGTCGGCTTCCAGCGCCGCGATGCCTTCGGCGAGCGCGCGGGCGGATTCTGGTCCCGCCGGCGCCGGCAGGTTTTGTTCGTTGAGGACGATCGCGCCGAGCCGGCGTCGTTTACGGGCGCGCAGGGCCGCGCGGTCGCGGTCGAAACTGATCTCTTCGAGGCTCGCGATGTGTCGTCCGGCGACGCTTTCGAGATCGGCCTCGCTCAGCGCCGCCGCCGCGATGATCCGGGCGGCGCCGGCGCGGCCGGAAATTTCCGCGATGGCGAGAAAGGGTTCGCGCGCCAACGCGAGATGCGGCTCGAGCATGGCCGCGCGCCCATTGGCCATGAGGAATTCGCCCGCAGCGCCGCGCGCTTTGGCGATCCGGTCGGGAAAGGCGAGGGCCACAAGCCTGCCGCAGTCGATCGTCTCCACGGAGTCGGGCTTTTCCCCGCCGGCTCTTTGCGCGAAGGTCCGCGCCAGCCGGCGGGCGTCGTCCGCGCGCGGCGAGCGCTCGCGCCGGAAGCGCTCGAGACGCTCTGCAAGGTCGGGCGAATCGCCGCCAAGGCCGCGCTCGACGAGAAGGGTCGCGACTTCGGCGGCGGCGAAGGCGGCGCCCTTGGCCGCGGCGGCCACCATCATTTTGGCGAGGCGCGGCGGCAAAGCGAGGCGGGCGATGGCCTTCCCTTCCGCCGTCAGCGCGCCATCTTCGTCGATCGCGCCGATCTCGCGCAGCAGCGTTCGCGCCTCCTTGAGCGCGGGCGCCGGGGGCGGATCGAGCCATTTGAGGCTTAAGGGATCGCGGACGCCCCAGGCTGCGA
>Ga0181521_10001256_pt1 | contig 31655 bp, 28 predicted proteins | sample PEATcosm2014_Bin_32_FD_119764 | JGI IMG/M metagenome (GOLD analysis project Ga0181521, IMG submission 119764) | Peatland microbial communities from MTU Mesocosm Facility, Houghton, MI, USA - PEATcosm2014_Bin02_60_metaG | ecosystem: Environmental > Terrestrial > Soil > Wetlands > Peat | place...
GTGTCAGCGATGTGGTTGGCGGCGGGGTGTATCGCTGGCGCACCATCGGTAGCCGTTCCGCATCCGGCGTGATCGGCAATCCTGAAGCGGCCAGTGCGGAGAAGGGCGAACGACTGTTCGAGGCGATCTCCGATGCGTTGGCGAAGAAACTATGTAATGCAGAGCTGTGGCAATTGCCATGGCAATCGGAGCGGATGGCATGAGCATCGACCTCACGGTCAACGGCAACCAGGTCACCGTAACCGCGGGCGAAACCACGCCCCTGCTGGATGTGTTACGCAACGAACTGGATCTGAAGGGTACGCGCTACGGCTGCGGTCTGGACCAATGCGGCAGTTGCATGGTGTTGGTAGATGGCGAACCGGTCTATGCGTGTTCGCGTGAGGTCGGCACGGTCGCCGGGCGGCGCGTCAGCACGATCGAGAGCCTTGGCGGCGCGCATCCGTTGCAATTGGCTTTCCTGGAAGAACAGGCCGGCCAATGCGCCTATTGCCTGTCGGGCATCATCATGTCCGCCAAGGCGCTGCTCGATCGCAATCCGGCGCCGACGCGAGCCGACATCGTCGCTGCCCTGGACAAGCATCTGTGCCGTTGCGGCGCGCATCCGCGCATCCTGCGCGCGGTCGAAAAAGCTGCCACCGCCCTGCGCGAAGGAGCCTTGCGATGAGCGATACTCTGCCGCTGTCGATCCAAAACAATCGCCGGCTGGAGAAATGGCTGCGCTTCCAGCCCGATCGCACAGTACGGCTGGCGGTCGGCAAGGTGGAACTCGGCCAGGGCAACGTCACCGCGCTGGCGCAGATCGCAGCGGAGGAACTGGACGTAGGGCTGGACCGCATCAGCGTGTTGTCGGGCGATACGCAGGATGCACCGGACGAAGGCCAGACCACGTCGAGCCAGTCGATCGAAGTGTCCGGTCGTTCGGTGCGGCTGGTCACGGCGGAGTTTCGCGCCCGCGTGCTGGATCGGCTGGCGCAACGGTTGAATTGCAGTCCGGGCGAGATCACCGTGGAGGACGGCGCGTTCCGTCGCGGTGATGCTCCGACCGGGCACGACTATTGGAGCTTCTCGGCGGACGAGGATTTCGCACGCGACATCGAAGGCAACGCGACGCCGAAGCCGCCCGGCGTCTATCGCGTGGTGGGCCAGCCAATCCCGCGCCGTGATCTGCCGGCCAAGGTCACCGGCGCTGCGTTCATCCACGACATGGTGCGGCCGGACATGTTGCATGCGCGCATTCTGCGGCAGCCGAGCAGGGGCGCGACGCTCGCGGCACTGAACGAAGCAGCGGTGCGGCGTGCCGCTGGTGGCGAGTTCCGCATTGTGCGTGTGGGCAATTTCGTTGCGTTCGTCAGCCCGGACGAAACGGTTGTGCAACGCGCCGCCGCGGCCGCGCCGCCGTATGCGACATGGGAGAATGTGCCGCAGCTTACACCGGATATGCAGGAGGCGGCGTGGCTGGTCGGGCAGCCGTCAAACGATCGCGTGCTGTATGATGAGATTCAGCCGGCCATCGTTGGCACCGTGATGCAGGCAAGCTATTCACGGCCCTATGTAGCGCATGCGTCGATGGCACCGTCCTGCGCCCTGGCGGAATTTCGTAACGGACATCTGTCGGTTTGGTCGCACACGCAAGGGCCGTATCCGCTGCGAGCGTCGCTGGCCAACGTGCTGGGCATCCCGGCGGAAAACATCACCGTACGGCACGCGCATGGCGCCGGCTGCTATGGCCATAACGGCGCCGATGACGTGGCGGTCGATGCGGCGGTGATCGCACGGGAAATCCCCGACCATTGCATCCGCGTGCAGTGGCGGCGTGAGGAAGAATTCGGCTTCGAGCCGCTCGGCTCGGCGATGCACGTGACGCTGCGCGTGGCGCTGGACGACGCGAAAAAGCCGATGGACTGGACTACGGAAATCTGGTCCGCGACGCATGTGCAGCGGCCCAGCACCGGCGGCAACATGCTGACGCACGAGGCTTTGCCGACCCCGCCACCTGATCCGCGGCCAGGCGATCCGCCGGAAGCCGCCGGCGGAGGCGGCACGCGCAACGGCCTGCCGCTGTATGATTTTCCGGCGAAGCGCATCGTGCACCATCTGGTGTTGCGGCCGCCGACGCGCACCTCGGCGCTGCGCGGGCTCGGCGCGTTGCCCAACGTGTTCGCGCTGGAATGCTTCATGGACGAACTGGCGGAACACGCCGGCATCGATCCGGTGCAGTATCGGTTGTCCTTGCTGTCCGACCCGCGCGCTCGACGGCTGATCGAGAACGTCGCGGAACGCTGCAACTGGGCCTCGCGCGGACCGGCCGGCGGCGGACGTGGCGTTGGACTGGGTTGGGCACGCTATAAGAACAAGGCGGCCTACGCGGCGGTCGCCGTGGAAGTAGAGGTCGAGCAGGAGGTGCGGGTGCGGCGCGCGTGGTGTGCCGCGGATGCCGGTCTGGTGATCAATCCCGACGGCGCACGCAACCAGCTTGAAGGTGGCATCGTGCAGGCGATCAGCATGACGCTCAAAGAGCAGATGCGGCTGGATGCGGAAGGACGGACGTCGCTGGATTGGAACGCGTATCCGATCCTGCGCTTCTCTGAAGTGCCGGAGATCAGCACGGAGATCGTGCACGCTCCGGACCTGCCGACGCTGGGTATGGGCGAATGCACATTCGGTCCCACGGCAGCGGCGATCGGCAATGCGGTGGCGCATGCACTCGGCGCGCGCATCCGCGACATGCCGCTGACGCGCGAACGCATCGCGGCGGCATTGCTGGCCTGACGCCGCCTCTAACGCCATAGTGTTCCAACCACTGTGGCGCGGCGTTCGGTGATGCGGACCATGGTGTCGTGCAGCAGGTAAACCAGGCGATCGCGGCACCATGCCTGGCCAGACTGCGGATCGTAGACATCCGGCATGGGGACCTCCGCCGGTGCATGAGCATCGAAACCGAGGCGCCGGGCGGTCGCGACGCAGCGATATAGGTGGTCGGCAAATGCCACCACGCCGACACAACCGAGCGCGTGCGGTTCCGTCAACCGCGCGATTTCCTCCAGCACGCCGGTGGTGCTGAGATACACTGGCTCGCCGCGTGCATCGCGGCCTGGATTGATCGCGGTCAACAGCGCGTCCGGAACGCGGCCCGCCAGCGCCGTGGCGACCTCCCATTGTGCGAAGACGCGCGCCCCGCTGCGCTGGTGCAGCGCGGCCAGGACGTCCGCGAGCGCCTGGTTAACCGGACCAGGTTCCCGATTGCCGTTCGGCAGCATACGGTTGCCGAAGGTGAAGCCGAGCAATGTCGTGATGCGCTCCGGTGCGATGACGGGCGCGCGCCAGGACAGCGTATCCTCGAGCAATACCGCGGCGAGGGTCCGCGCGGTGGTGCGATCGCCCAGCTCGCGTTGCAGATGCGTCTCGAGTTCCGCGCGCAATGTCATGGTGGCGTCCTCCAATCGATGCGACCGGCTTGCCAAGCGTCTTGCCGCCCCGCAGTGTTGCGACACGAATCAGTCTGGGGGGACGCCATGGCCATGTCTACGCGGCGCATTCATCGCCGTCAGGTACTTGCGTCGGCGGCGGGTGGCGCCGGGTTGCTGATGCTACCCGGCAAGGCACCGGCGCAGGGCGGTGCGAAGAAGCTGGCCGGAGTGACGCTGAACGTTAGCTGCTGGAGTTCGTCCTATCCGAAATTCCTCGCCGATTATATCCCGGAGTTCGAGCAAGCCACCGGCGCCAAGGTCAATTACGAGACGCCTTCGTTCCCGATCTATAATCAGCGCATGGACATCGAGCTGTCCACCAAGAGCGACGCGCATGATGTGGTCAACGTGACGTTCATCTTTTCCGGCCGCTGGGTCGGCGCCGGCTGGGTGATTCCGCTTACCGACTACATCAACGACCCCAAGAAGACGCCAGCCGACTGGGACGTGAACGATTTCCTGCCCGGATCGACGTCCGCATTCAAGGACCGGCAGGGCAGGTTGTGCGCCATTCCCTGGATCGCCGACGTGCACATGGCGGGTGCCTCGCGCTATGACCTGATCCAGCAGGCCGGCATGAAGCTACCCGACACGTTCGATGAGCTGGCGGCCGTGCTGAAGGCGGTCAACAAGAAAGACGACATCCCGGCCTTCGTTGTCGAGAATCATTATGGCTGGACCTTCATTCCCTTTCTCCAGGGTTTCGGTGGCAACGTCTTTCGCAATCCGCCGACCGACCTGATGCCGATGCTGGACTCGCCTGAAGCGGTGGCGGCGGCGGACTTCTTTTGTGCCATGCTGCGGGACTACGGACCCGACGGCGTGTTGTCCTATACCTATGACCAGGTGCTGGAGACGTTGAAGCAGGGCCGCGCCAACTACTCGTCCAGCAACGAGACCTTCCTGGTGCAGATGGCAAATCCCGACAGCAAGGTGGCGAAGACCTGCGCGCTGTCGCTGACGCCTGGCGGTCCGGCCGGGCGCTTTCCCAATGTCGCGGCGCATGGCTGGGGCATTCCGGTTGGATCACGCAACAAGGATGCCGCCTGGGACTTCATCACCTGGGCGATGTCGAAGGAATTGACCCAACGCATGTTCAACGATCACGGCTACAGCTCGGTCACGCGCCGATCGATGATCCAGCGCCCGGAGTTTCGCGAGAAGATGCGGATCAACGGCACCGACGTGGCGCAGCTTTATCTCGACACGTTGGATCTTGGTGCCAAGGGTTACACGGTGTATCGCACCGTCGCACCGTATCCGCCGGTCGACCACGAGATCGACGTGGCGATCCAGAGAATCATCTCCAGGCAGCAATCGGCCAAGGAAGCGATGGCGCAGGCGCAGCAGAACGCGTTGACCCAGTTGAAGCGCGCCGGCGTGAAGCTCTAGGCGTTGACGGCAGGTAAGACACGCGGCTGGGCGGCGGAGCAGCGCCGGTCGTTTCGCATGGGTTTGCTGCCGGCACTGCTGGTGTTGGCGCTGGTGACGCTTGGGCCGGCGCTCTACCTGATCATCACCAGCCTGACACCGCTGACACCGGTCAATCCCGACACCGCCTTCGATTTCTCCGATCCGCTGGGCAACTATCAGTCGATCCTCACAACCGACGAGTTCTGGCGTTCGGTCTGGGTGCAGATCGAGCTGTCGGCCGTCACCGTCGTCACGCAACTCGCCGCGGGCCTCGGGCTCGCGCTATTGCTCGATCGGCCGTCGCGTTTCCTGGAGGCGCTGCGTACCGGATTCCTGGTGCCGATGGTGCTGCCGCCCATCGTCGTGGCGATCATTTGGAAGATCCTCTACACGCCGGACATCAGCCCGCTGCATCATCTGCTCGCGTGGCTCGGGCTGCCGATCCATTCGCTGATCACCAATCCCAGCACCGCGATCTGGGCAATCGCCGCCGCCGACACGTGGGAGTGGTTCCCTTTCACCATGCTGATGCTGCTCGCAGCGTTGCAGATGGTGCCGAAGGAGCCGCAGGAAGCCGCCCGCATCGACGGCGCCAATGCGGTGCAACTGTTCTGGCATGTGCGGCTGCCCTATATCCGTCCGACGCTGGTGGTGTGCGTGCTGTTCCGGCTGATCGACAGCATCAAGGCGTTCCCGCTGATCTACGTGCTGACCGACGGAGGCCCCGGCGGTGCGACGCAGGTCACCAACTACTACGCGTTCGAGCAAACCTTCAGCTTCTCCTATTGGGGCTACGGCAGCGCGGTGGCCACGCTGATGGTGGCGGGCGTGTTCGTGCTGTCGATCATGGTCAACCGGCTGGGCGGCGAGGCGATCGATGAGTAGGCGCCTGCCGTTTGGCGAAGGCGTCGCCGTGCTGATCCTGGCGGTGGTGCTGTCGCCGGCGCTGTGGCTGCTGCAAATGTCGTTCCGGCACAACGCCGACATCATGTCCACGCGGCTGACCTTCGCACTGACGCTGGAGAACTATACCGCGCTGTGGACCGGGCAGTTTACCGCGTCGTTCGTCAACAGCCTGCTGGCGAGCAGTATGTCCACCGCGTTCTCGCTGCTGCTTGGCGTGCCGGCGGCCTATGCGCTGGCGCGCTGGCGGTTCCGCGGCGAACGCCACATCGCGCTGTGGATTTTGGCCACGCGCATGGCACCGCCGATTGCTTTCACCATCCCGTTCTTCCTGGCGTTCACCTGGGCTGGATTGATGGATACCGTGACCGGGCTGGCGATGATCTACGTAACCTTCAATCTGGCTCTCGTGGTCTGGTCGATGCGCGGCTTCTTCGCCGCGGTGCCGCGCTCGCTGGAGGAGGCGGCATGGATCGACGGCTGTGGCGTGTGGAACGCGTTCCTGCGCATCGTCCTGCCGCTGGCCGCACCCGGCCTCGCCGCGACCGGCATCCTGTGTTTTATCCTGTCGTGGAACGATTTCTTCTACGCACTGATCCTCACGCGCACGCGGGCAATGACGGCGCCGGTGGCGATCGTGAACTTCATGCAGTATGCCGGCTGGGAATGGGGCAAGATCGCCGCGGCCGGGGTGCTGGTGATGCTGCCGGTGCTGGTGTTTACCTGCTTTGTCCGCAGCTATCTGGTCAGCGGCCTGATGGCGGGCGGGGTGAAGGAATAACGTGGGGGGCGATGGATGCCGCAGGAAGTCCCGGCCAGGTTGGAATTCGTCTTCACCGCGTTCGTCAGCATCGGCACGCCGCTGGAGGCGGGGCCGATCGCGTCCGGCCGCCGGCGGATCATTCCGATCACCGGCGGGCATGTCGCGGGGCCGCGGCTGACCGGCAGCGTGTTGCCCGGCGGGGCGGACTGGCAGGTGGTGCTGCCGGATGGCACCGCCCAACTCGTCGCGCGCTACACGCTGCGGGCGGATGACGGGACGCTGATCTCGGTGGTGAACCGCGGCGTCCGCCGTGGGCCGCCGGAGGTATTGGCACGGCTTGCGGCGGGGGAAGCGGTCGATCCGTCAGCATATTATTTTCGCGCCACACCCTGCTTCGAGGTCGCGCCCGGACCGCACGATTGGCTCGTGCGCAGCGTGTTTGTCGCGACCGGGGAGCGGATGCCGGATCAGGTGGTGATCCGGGTGTTCGAGGTGCAGTAAAACCTCGCCCGCGAAGCGGGAGAGGTCGGAGCGCGCCAGCGCTCCGGGTGAGGGTGCTGCGTGCCGCACGGTCCGCTTGCTGCGTGCCGGCCCGATCACCCTCACCCTCGGCGCTATCGCGCCATCGACCTCTCCCGCGTAGCGGGAGAGGTTCAAGTACTACACGCTGGCGCCTTCAATCAACCCGCCGAACCGGGCCCAGGTTTTGCCGTCCCAGCGCTGTAGTTGCATTGCCTTGATCGGGCGATGGTCGGTGACGCTGGTGCTGATCTTGATCCCCGGCAGCAAGATCGGGATGTCGACGTCGTGCAGGCTTTCCGCCTGCTTCATGACGTTGGCGCGCGAGAAGTCGCCTTTGCACTGCTTCAACACCTGCGTCATGGTCATGCTGATGCCGTAGGCGAACACCGTGGCGGAATCGGTGACGTCGCCGCTTGGATTATACTTGGCCATGAACGCCCGCCATTGCTTCATGCCGGCGTCGTCTTGCCAGGCCGGATCAGTCGGGTCCTTCAGGTACTGCGTGCTGAGCATGCCGACGGCCTTTTCCGGGCCCGCCGGTTGCATCACCGTTCCGACCGAGATCGCCACGTTGGTCATGAAGAACGTCGGCTTCCAATTGAGATCGTAGACCTTGCGGATCGACTGCGCCGCGAACTTGGGAATTGCCCCGACCAGCAAGACATTGGCACCCGCGCTCTGAAGTTCGGCGATCTGCGAGTCGACCGTGGCGTCCGTCGTCTCGTAGCTGACCGACTTGACGACGATCTTGTCCCAGTCCTTGCCCAGGGCGTCGCGCGCGCCGATCGGGTAGTCCTTGCCGAAATCGTCGTTCTGATAAAGGATGCCGAGCTTCGGATTCTTCACGTTAGCCAGCATGTATTTCATGTAGATCTGTGCTTCGGTGCGGTAGTTGGGCTGCCAACCCATGGTCCACGGATACTTCTTGTAGTCGCTCCACTTGCTGGCGCCCGAGCCGACAAAAAGCTGCGGTATCTTCTTCTGGTTCATGTAGGTGGCGATCGCCGAGTTGCACGGCGTGCCGAGGTTCTGGAAGCAGAAATCCACCTGGTCTTCCTCGACCAGTTGGCGCACGTCTTCAACGGTCTTGGGCGGGCTATAACCGTCGTCCAGCGAAATGAAGTTGATCTGGTGCCCGGCGACGCCACCCTGATCGTTGACCATCTTGAAATACGCCGCCTCGGTGCGGCCGATGACGCTGTAGGAGGAGGCGGGGCCGCTATACGGCATGGTGTTGCCGATCTTGATCTCGGTCGCGCTGACGCCTGGCGTGTCGGCGGCGCGTGCGCTCGAGAACCGGCCCGCGACGGCGGATGCGAGGCCAGCGGTCAGGGCGGCGCGGCGGGTGATCATTGTTTGTTCTCCGATTGTTGAAGCTTCTCCCTTGCGGCCGGGCCGAAGCACCGGCCGCCGCTACAGTGTGCCACGACCGGCGCGTAGGGCAACCAGGAAGATAGGCGCCAGGAAAAGCCTGTCAGACTGGCCGCAGCGCCTGATGCGGCATGACCGGCAGGACGACGCGGATGGCATCGCCGGGCCGCACCGTGCCGTCAGCCAGCACGATGCCCATCACGCCGGACTTGCGCACCAGGTTGCCGGCCGCGTCGCGATCCAGCACCGCCGCCATCAGGCCTGGCTGAAATCGGTTGAGCTGGACGCATGGATTGCGCAAGCCGGTGAGTTCGACCGTGGCGTCGTCCCCAAGCAGCAGTCGCGTGCCGGTCGGCAGTGCCAGCAGATCGAGGCCCCGCGTGGTGACGTTCTCGCCGATCTGCCCGGGAGCGACAGCGAAGCCGGCGGCGCGCAGTTCGTCGAACAGCTCGGCATGGAGCAGATGCACCTGGCGCAGGTTGGGCTGGTTCGGGTCCTGCGCGACACGCGAACGGTGCTGCACCGTCGTGCCGCAATGGGCGTCGCCCTCGACGCCGAGGCCGGCACGCAGGCGAATCACATCGCAGGCCGGCTTGCTGAAGCGGTGCGCTGCGTCGCGGCTGACGGCGAGGACGACCCCGCTGGTGACCATGGGCTGGTCTCCCGGTTTATGATCCTGTTATGCAACCAAGTTCCACGCGTGCGGCGCGCCTGTTGCCGGTCATTACGAAGGGCGACATGTTCATCACCGGACGCGCGCCCGGCGCATGCAGCGGCGACGACGCTGCTGCTCGGGCAGGAGATTGCTGGGTCGCTGCGCGGCGCGCAATGACAACACGCTGCGGACCAAGGCAGCGTAGCCACGGGCTAGAATCCGAACATGTGGTCGAGCGAAAAACCGCCCGCATCATCCATCAGTCCGTGATAGCCGAACAGCCGGCAGGTCGGATCGCGCACCAGCACATAGCCCTCGGGGCCCGCCTCACGCAGCGCCGTCGCGCCGAACACCTCGTGCGGCCACACCATCGCCGAGCCGCTACAGGCAATTGCCAGGCCTTCCTCCGCGATCTGCCGCCCGGTGCCGTCGTGCAGCTTCAACCGCGTGGCTGACGATGCGTGCCAGGGTGCCGATGCCGGGTAGATCAGCACCGCGAAGCTGCGGCGGCGCGCATCGCCGAGCCGCAGGAACAGCGTCGTCGAAAGCCCCGGCGGCGGCCCGGAATAGGATTGCGGCTCGTCGCGCCAGGTCATCGCGGTGTTGAACATATGCGCGCCGAAGCTGGACTCCGCCACATGGCCGGACTGCCGGTCCTCGTAACGGAACAGCGCATGCAGCCAGCCGTCTGCGCCGCCGCCGTCGCGGAAGTCATAGACCAGTTCCGCGTGGCCGCTGTCGATGCCGATGTCGTCGAAATCCACCGCGACCGCGTGATCGCGCGGCAGGCAGCCGAGGAAGCGTTCCGCCGCCTTGTGTCCCGCCGCATCGAATACGTCCAGCCGCAGCGGCAGGTTGGCCTGGCTCTCCGCCATCGGCGTCGGCTGTACGATGCTGCGGAAACGCCCGCGCGGCAGCACGGGGAAGGGCAGCAGGTAGCCGCGCCCCAACTCGGGCGGCAGCGACGGGATTGCCGGATCGGGCCGCAGGTCGGCGCGCTCGACATTGACATGCGCGATGCGCACGCGGGCGGCGCGGGTGACCTCGTAGCGCGGGCGCACGACATGGCGGCCGGCGCGTAGTTCGATCTGTGCGGGCCAGCGCAGATCGGGCAACAGCGCCGCGACGTCCAGCGCGACGGTGGCGAACGGGCCGACGGTGCGATCCAGGGGCACCGGGTGCTCGGCACCCATGCGGTCCAGCGTGATCGCGCCCGGTGGGATCGGCACGGCGTGGCTGTTCTGCACCCACAATACCACGCGTTCGTCGTCGCGCGGCGCCGGCAGGCCGGCATAGCGATCGGACGGCCAGGCGTTGGCGTCGTGCGTGCAGGAGAGCGATGCGCCGTTGTCGGACGCGAAGGTGTCCAGGGCGTATTTCACCACGTCGTGGCCGGTGGCCCCGATCGCGTGGACGCAGAGTTGGCCGGTGAATTCCGCCAGGCCGAATTGCTCGCGCACCGTGCGGCTGTCGATCGCAAACCCCGCCTGGCCGGACGGCACAGACTGCTCCCAGGTGGCGAGCACCGAGCCATCCTCGCCGAACAGCCGCAGCCATAGGCGGATCGCGGTCGCGCCGTAGCCGGCCCAGTAATTGGCGGAAACCAGCCGGGTGGACAGCCCGCCAGCGTCGCGGAAGAACGCGAAATTCGTTGCGAAATTCAATCTATCGAGATAGCGTGTGCGGTTGGTCAGCAGCGCCTCGGGCAGCTTCGCCGCATCCAGCGTGTGCACCGTCGCATCCGGCGGCAGCAGATGGGCGATGCGGGCGGCGATGCGACCCGCGTCGAAGGCGGCGATCAGCACGCTGCGCGCGCCGCAGCGCGGCAGGTCTGTCAGCTTGCGTGCCGCCAGCCCGGCGCGGCGCTGGCCCACCGCGGCGACGTCGTGCACGAACAGCGACTGCAACCCGGGCATGTCGGGATACAGCGCCAGCAGCGGCTCGGCGATGGCGTCGGGGTCGTAGAGCGCGACGGGCGGGGTCAGGCTGGCATAGAGCGCGGCGATGGCCTCGGCGGCCAGCGGATGCGCCAGCGCCTTGTAGGTCACGTTGCCGCCGGAGCGGTTGTCGAAGGTCTGGATGTTCAACATACCGGCGTGATCCTAGGCCGGATGCTGTCGGCTGTGCCACGCACGCCCGGCCGGGAGTGCGGGAAGCGCCAGGGGCGCTGCCCCTGGACCCCGCCAAGGGGCTTTGGCCCCTGGACCCCCAGCAAAGGCGGAGCCTTTGCAATCCATCCGTTTGGTTGGATGGACGGGAGGGGGGACGGCGCGCTGGGTCGGCATCGCCACCGTGGCGATGCCGACCCAGCGCGCCGTCCCCCCTCCCGTCCATCCAACCAAGTGAAGGGTCCCAAGGGCTCCGCCCTTGGCGGGGCTCCAAGGGGCAGCGCCCCTTGGTGGGGGTTCGGGGGCAAAGCCCCCGATGCTTCCGCAGTCCGCCAGGCCATGCGTGACACTGCCAACAGTATCCGGCTCAGAGGCCCAGCCGCCGGCGCAGCTCGGCCGCGGCGACCGGCGTATCGTCCAGCGGTGCGACCTTCCAGGTCGTGAAACGGCCCTCGAACCAGCGCACCCGGTCCTCGGCCCGCATGTCGTCCAGGAACAGCGCCTGCCGGCGGGAGCGGCCGGGCAGCGGTGCGATCAGCACGGGGGCGGTGGTCGCGGCGGCCTCGGAGATCATCGACACGCTGTCCTGCGTCACCACGATCGCGTCGGCCAGCCCCAGCATACCGAAATACGGGTTCTCGCCGACGCCGTCCCAGATGTAGGCGCCCAGCGGTTCCAGCGACTTGCGCAGCACCTTGACCGCGGCGGGATCCGTGCGTCGAGACGGGGTGACGGCAAGACCGATCCGGTCGCGCTGCAACATCCCGGCCAGCGATCCGGCAAGCTGCGCGGCAACGGAGGCGTCCAGGCGGTACCGGCCGTTGCTGCCACCAATCAGGACGGCGACCAGGGGGCGGGGCAGGTGGGCGAGCCGGTCGCGCCAGGCGGTGGCGGCGGCGGCCAGCCGGTCCGGGGTCGCCCGGTGCAGCGCGGTGCGGGTGACCACGACGTTGGGGCCGGTCAGCTCGTCATGCCGGTTCACCACGATCAGGTCGAAGCGACGCGGGTCCAGGCGCGGGTGCTGAACCTGCACCACGATGCGGCTGCCGCGGCGGAGCGCGGCGGCGACCGCGCCGCCCATGCCGCCGCAGGCGATGATCAGCCCCGGCAAGGGTGCGCGCAGCGACTCCGCCACGGCGGCGAGCGGTTTCGGCCATAGCTTTGCCGCCACCCATTTCCAGGGCGCCCGAGGCGTCAGGGCGCGCAACTCGTGCGGCAGGCGCGCGGCTTCCGCCAAGCCGATCGCCTGCGCTTGCAGGCCGACCAGGGGCTCGCTGAGGATCAACGCCGTGGCGGCTTCCGACATGGCGGGGCTTTTCGGCGCGGCGCCGGGAAAGGTCAATGCGCGGGACGCGGGAAGGCCGGGGGTGTTGCCCGCGTCGGACCGGCCCCGGCGCACCACCGTGACCTTCCTTCGTCGGCCCGATGCACCCTGGCCGCGGAGCCCTCACGCCGCCACGGTGACCAGCCGATGATCGAGCCGCTGCAACAGCCCCGCCACCTCGCTCGCCGGTCGTGGCTTGCTGAACAAATATCCTTGCACCTCGGTGCACCCTTCGGCCCGCAGCCGCGCAAGCTGGTCGCCGGTCTCCACGCCCTCCGCCGTCGTCGCCATGCCGAGCGAGCTGCCCAGCCGGGCAACCGCCCGTACGATCGCGGCGGCGTCCGTGTTGTCCGACAGGTCGCGCACGAACGACTGGTCGATCTTGATCTTGTCGAACGGAAAGCTGCGCAGGTAGCTCAGCGACGAGTAGCCGGTGCCGAAATCGTCCATCGAGATGTGCACCCCCAGCGCGTGCAACCCATGCAGGATGCTCAGCACCTCCTCGCTGTTCTGCAACAGCACCGCCTCGGTGATTTCCAGGTCCAGGCGCCGTGCCGGCAGGCCGGAGTCCTCCAGGGCGGTGGCGACCATATGCACCAGGTCGCGGTAGCGGAACTGCACCGGCGAGAGATTGACCGCCACCTTCACATCGTCCGGCCAGGCGGCTGCCTCACGACACGCCTCCCGCAGTGCCCATGCACCGAGCGGCACGATCAATCCCATCTCCTCGGTCAACGGCACGAACTGCTTGGGTTCCAGCAGGCCGCGCGTGGGATGGTGCCAGCGCAGCAACGCCTCGAAGCCGCAAATGCGATCCTCCGCCAGGTCGATCAGCGGCTGGTAGAACAATTCGAATTCGTGGTGCGTCATCGCGTGCTGCAGATCGAGTTCCAGCCGCCGCCGCTCCTGCAAGCGGGCATCCATGGCGGGTGCGAAAAACCGGAACACGCCGCGCCCGTCGGATTTGGCGCGATACAGCGCAATGTCGCCATTCTTCAGCAGCGTGTCGGGATCCGCGCCGTCGGCGGGGATCAGTGCGATGCCGATACTCGCGCCAACCACCACCTGGTGGCCGTCGAGCTCATAGGGCAGGCTCAAAACCTCGATGATGCGCTGGGCCAGCAACCCAACGTCCTCGACGCGCTCGGGGGCGGCCTGCACCACGGCGAATTCGTCGCCGCCGAAGCGCGCAACCAGGTCCACCTCACGCACGCAGGCGGTCAGGCGGTCGGCCACCGCGCGCAACAACTGATCGCCCACCGGATGGCCCAGCGTATCGTTGATATCCTTGAAATGATCGAGGTCGAGACACAGCACCGCCGCCAGGCTGCCGCGGCCCGCATGGGCAATCGCCTGTTCGAGCCGGTCTACGAACGACACCCGGTTGGGCAGCCGCGTCAGTACGTCATGCCGCGCCATGAACACGATCTGCTGCTCCGCGTGGCGGCGCGCCGTCACGTCGTCGAAGGTCGCGACGAAGCCGCCGGCGACGAGCGGCACGCAGCGCACGTCGACGATCGTGCCGTTCGCCAGATGATGCTCGCCGCTTTGCAGTGGCGCAGCCGGAGGGGCTGCCGCGGACTCGTGCGCGGGCGCCCGCCCTCGCAGGGTTTTTTCCATCGATGCGAAGACGCCGTCGTCGCCTTGCAACCCCGCGAGTTCGGCGAGGGGCGGGCGTTTGGCCAGCAGCTCCGGCGCCAGGTCCAGCAGGTCGATCGCCCGCGCATTGCACACCGCCACGATGCCCTGCGCGTCAACCATCATCAGCCCCTGGTCCATCGAGGCAAGCGTGGTGGCCAGCTCGTGCGATTTGGCGTCGAGGCGCGTCTCGCTTTGCTGCAAGGCGGCGGCGATCCGCGTCAGTTCGGCATTGCGCAGCCGCAGCGCGGCGCGCGATTGCTCCAGCCGCTGCAACTGCCGCCGCAGCATGAACAGCAGCAGCAGCAAGGCCCCGGCAGCACTGGTGGTGCCGAACGCAATGAGCGTCGACATCCGCCGCCAATGCATCAGCGCCATGTCGAAGGGCATGGCGACATCGACCACCAACTGGTAGCCGCGCAACGGCCGCACCGCCACAAGCCGCGCCGACTCGTCGAAATAGCCCGGCGATGCGTAGTGGCCGCCGCCTTGTGCGACCAACGCGTACCAGGGGGACATGGCCGGCATCTTCTGGCCGACGTGCTGCGCCGTATCCGGATGCCGCACCAGAACGGTACCGTCGCGCCGCAGCAGCATGAGGCTCTCATGCTGCTGCGCGTCGATCGATGCGTAGAGGCCGGTGAACACCTGTAGCGGCATCGAGGCCAGCAAGACGCCGAGAAACGCGCCATTGCGTCCGTTCAGCCGGCGGGCAACGAAGATCGTCCAGACATTTGTCGTCCGGTTGACCACCGGCTCGCCAATGAACAGGCCGGAATCGTTCTCCGCCGCGAAATACCGCACATAGTCGCGGTCGGACAAATCGACCGTGGGCGCCGGCCAGCCCGAGGAACTATTCACCCGCATGCCGTCGGCACTGGCCAAGGCAATGCCGTCCACCTGCGGCAGGCGATCGGCGCGGCTGCGCAGGAGTTGGTGCACTTGTTCCGTGCCGAGCACCAGCCGGAACTCTTCCGGCGTGGTGACGCCGAGGCCGGAGACGAAGTCCTGCACGTCGCGCATGACGATATCGACCGCTTGCACCGAGCGGGCGGTCTGCTCCGCCAGAACGGTGGCCAGGTTTTCGGTATTGGCCTGGGCGGCGTCCAGGGCGTCTCGCCGCATGTGCCACACGGTGATGCCGATGGCGAGCACGGCCGCGGCGATCAGCAGAATCGCGCCGTGCGTCAGGGCCGCGCCACGGCTGACCCGGCCGCGCAGGCGGCTGGCAAGCAGGTCCACCATGCTCTGGAGGGCAATGGGCGGCATGGCGACAGTGTCACCCGCATTGGTTACCAAGCCGCTAAAGCGATCTATGTTATGGTTGCATATTAATGCATTTGTGCTATTTTAGGATGTAATATCGGAAGGCTCGTCGCATGTGGCGCAGTGTCCTGCTCTGCCTGTGCCTGACATTGTCTGATTGCACCGGGTCCGCCGTCACGCGCGCGGCGCCCGGCGCTGAAGGACCATCGCCGGTTGTAACGGCCGATAGCACCATCCTGCGCCGGTTGATAGGCGAGGATGTGCTCGACAAGCCGCTGCTGCCCCAACCGGGCAATATCTGGGCGGATGTGCTGCCGGCGACGCAACCCGGGCTATCGGCCGCCACGCCGGCCAGTCGCGATAGCGGGCATCGTCCGGTCGCCGCGGTGGCGCCGAGCGCCGGATCGCCGCGCCTGGCGGCGCCGGTGGTTGCGGCGGCCGCCCCGGCCACGGTTTCTGCCAGGGCGGCTGTCCGCCCGGCGACTGCTCCCACCGCCGCCGCAGCTCACACCTCGGCGACGGCTCTGATCGCCGCGCCGGCTGCTTCCCCGGCCGCGGCGGTTACCCCGGCCGCGGCTCCCAACGCGGGAGCGTTCCCCCCGGCCGTGCTGCGGGCGGCGACTCGCCTGGTGGTGCAGCTTGCCGCGGCGGACAGCGCACAGCGCGCCGAGGCGGAGTGGCGGCGCCTGCGGCAGCACGCACCAACGCTGACGAACGGACATCTCCCGGCGGTCAGTGAGGCGGAGGTGAACGGCCAGCACGTCTGGCGCCTGCGCGCCGCCGGCTTCGCTGACGTGGCGGAGGCCAGCGCGTTCTGCACCGGCATCCGCGCGGTGAAAGCCAATTGCTGGGTGGTGCCGCCGTCCGCCTCGCCGTAAACGGGCCGGTCTGCGTCGCCACATCGGGCGCCGCATGCCCGCTCGCCGCGACCGGAGCACCGCGTCACTTGCGTGACGCATACTGCGGCGGATAGCGTCCTGGCGCCACATCCCACAAAGGACCAGGCGATGACGATCTCGGTGAAGCAACTGCACCCGGTCTTCGTCGGCGAAATCGGCGGCGTCGATCTGCGCGAACCGCTCGACCGCGCGACGGTGGACTCGCTGAACGATGCGATCAACCAGCACGGCGTGCTGGTGTTCCACGATCAGTTCATCACCGACGACCAGCAGATGGCGTTCAGCCGCAACTTCGGCGACTTGGAAACCACCGTGCGGGCCTATCGGAAGGACTATGTGCCGCGGCTCGACGTCCACATGGCGGACATCTCCAACCTCGACGAGCGCAACCGCGTGCTGCCGAATGACGACCGGCGGCGGCTGAACGCGCTGGGCAACCGGCTGTGGCACTCCGACAGCAGCTTCAAGCGCATTCCCGCGCGGTTCTCGCTGCTGTCGGCGCGGGTCATCCCGGACGAGGGCGGCGAGACGCAGTTCGCCGACATGCGTGCCGCCTGGGATGCGCTGCCGGACAAGATGAAGGCGCGGCTTGAGGGTTTGATCTGCGAGCACACGCAGTTTTTCTCTCGCGGGCGCATCGGATTCACCGACTATGCGGCGGAGGAGCAGGCCAAGATGGCGCCGGTGCCGCAGGTGCTGGTGCGCACGCATCCCGGCTCCGGCCGCAAGTCGCTGTTCCTGTCGTCGCATGCCGGGGCGATCCGCAGCATGCCGGTACCGGAGGCGCGCGTGTTGTTGATGGACCTGATGGAACACGCGACGCAGCGCGAGTTCGTCTACACGCATCGCTGGCAGGTCGGCGACCTGGTGATGTGGGACAACCGCTGTACCATGCATCGCGCGCGCGAGTACGACGAGACGCAGGTGCGCGACATGCATCGCACCACGGTGTCCGATGGACGCCCGACGGTGCCGGACGCGCTGGTGGCCTAGGCCGATGCGACGCCGGCTGGTCGTGTTGTTGGGGTTGGCCGTGCTGTTGCTGCCGGGCCTCGCGCGCGCCGCCGGCTGTGCGCCGATCGCGTCGGCCGCGCCGCGCGTCTGGCTGGCGAGCGCCGAGGACAACGCGCTGACCATCACGTTCCTCGGCCATGCCAGCTTCCTCATCGAGACGCCGGGCGGTGTCACCGCGGTCACCGACTATAACGGCGTCAACGTGCCGGATTTTCCCCCCGACATCGCCACGATGAACCACGCGCACGCGACGCACTACACCGACCATCCGGACCCGCGCATCAGGTACGTGTTGCATGGTTGGCGCGACGACGGTGGACCGGCGGACATCGACCTGGCGGTGGGCGACATGCACGTCACCAACCTGCCGACCAACATCCGCGACGGGGAGGGCGGCACCGAGCGTTACGGTAACTCGATTTTCGTGTTCGCGAGTGCCGGGCTGTGCATCGCGCATCTCAGCCATCTGCATCATCTGCTGGAGCCGCAGGACCTGGCCGCGCTGGGGCATATCGACATCGTCATGGCGCCGGTGGATGGCGCCTATACGCTCAGCCTGGCGGACCTGGCGACGGTGCTGGAGCAGATCCAGCCGCGCGTGGTGCTACCGATGCACTATTTCATGCATGGCGTGCTGGAACGGTTCCTGGGCGCGGAACGCGACAAGTTCGCGATCGACGAGCGGGAGTCGCCGACGCTGCACATCTCGCGCGCGACGCTGCCGGAACGGCCGACGATCATCGCGTTGCCGGGCGGGTATTGAGAAAACCTCTCCCGCGAGAGAGGGAGCGGTCGAGGTGCGAGAGCACCGAGGGTGAGGGTGATCGGGTCGCCCCGCTGCCAACAGACGGTGCGCCTCGCGGCAGCCTCACCCTCGTCGCTTGCGCGTCTCAACCTCGTCCGCTCTTGCCGGGAAGGTTTCTCCCAATTCCCGCGCGATATTCCGCCGCGCCTGCTGCTCGAACGCCGCGGCGAGCGGGGCGGAACGGAACAGACGCGGCGCCGCGTGCAGCTTGCGCAGGAACGAGAGCCGGCCGCTTTCCCACTCCGCTTCGGGCAGATGGCGGTATTCGGCACGCAGCCTACGCGTGTTGCGCGCGAACAATTCCGGTTGCTCGCCGAGCGGCGTCAGGTCGAGATCGAGCAACCAAAGACGCAGGCGAGCGCGTTGCGTGCTCCTATCGCGCCAGGCCAGGTGGTTCGCGGTCGCCTCAATGGTGCCAGCGACCCAATCCACGTCGGCGGCGGACAGGTCGGCCGGCGCATAGCGCCGCCACAGCAGGGCCGAGCGATGCTCATTATCGCGTCGCTTCGCGTCATACACCGCATCGTGGAACGTGATCGCACAGGCGATCAGCCGGGTTGCGGCGGGGGCGAGGAAGGGTGTGCCGATGCCGAAACGGCAATGCCGCGTCCACAATGTCACAAGATGCATCAGGCCGTGATAGTGCCGCCGCGATGTCGCCATTTGCCGCAGCACGATGTTGCGCGCTGCCGCGGATAGCGCCGCGGTCGATAGCAGATCATTCAGCGCTGCGCCGGCGGCGTGCATCGACGTTTGCCTCCGCTTTGGGAAGCCTGGTTACGTTGCGATAGTGAGACACATTCGCCACAAGCAGGCAACTGGTTATATTATAGTTGCCGATCGGAGACGCGCTGCAACCCTTGGGCGAACGCGCCGCCTGTAACAGCGTCAGGTTCCGGCGGTGCAGCCCGCCGCCGGGGGTCCGCCGGGAGGCGGCGCCAAACGATGCGCGAGAAGGACGGAGGATATGGCAATGGTGGGCGAACGGACGCGCGAGATGGTCGCACAGGGCGAGGTGCGGATCGAAGTGATCGCCGAGGGGAGCGGCGCGTTGCTGGTGCTGCTGCCGTCGTCATCACGCGATTCCGAGGATTTCGACGATGCCGCGGCGGCATTCGCGCGGGCCGGGCTGCGTGTGTTGCGGCCGCAGCCGCGCGGCATGGGGCGCAGCACCGGGCCGCTGGATGGGCTGACGCTGCACGATTATGCGCGCGACGTGGCGGCGGTGATCGAGCACCAGCACGCCGGCCCGGCGGTGGTGCTGGGGCACGCGTTCGGCCAATGGATCGCGCGCACGCTGGCGACCGACCGACCGGACCTGGTGCGCGGCGTGGTGCTGGCCGCGGCGGCGGCGAAATCGAACCGGCAGGAGTTGCGCGACGCCTTGGCGAAATGCGTCGATGCCAGCTTGCCGGAAGCCGAGCGCCGGGCAGCGCTGCGCTTCGCCTTCTTCGCCGCTGGCCACGAGCCGCCGCCCGAATGGTTGTCCGGCTGGCATGCTGCGGCGAGCAAGAGCCAGCGCGCGGCGAGTGCCGCGACGCCGCAGGAGGAGTGGTGGACCGCGGGGAGCGCGCCCGTGCTGGACCTGCAAGGCGCGCAAGACCCGTGGCGGCCGCGTGAGACGGTGGATGACTTCCGTCGCGACCTGGGTGCCGACCGGGTGACGGTGGTGGTGCTCGAGGATTGCAGCCACGCGATGTTCCCGGAGCAATTGGAAGCCGTGGTGCAGGCGGTGCTGGATTGGACGCGGCTTCTGTAGGCGGGTCAGGACAGCGGCGCGATAACGTGCAGGGATGGAAACCATCCGCGGCGACGCAGGTCGCGCGTGATCAAGGTCATGCCCTCGACGGCCGCATGGGCACCAATGAAAAAGTCGGGCAACACACCGATGCGGGTACCGCCGCCGCGGCGGTAGGCGCGGAACACGCGTGCTGCCAGGAACAGCGCGTCGCGAGGGATTTCGCACACTTCCAGCCGGGCGGCCGCAAGCTCCAAGTCCAATTCCTCAACCGTGGCGTACGCGAGTGACAACTCGGCATAGATGACAGGATTGATGACGACGCGCCCGACCCGGGCGGCTTCATCGATTTGCCGCTGAGACCAAGCCGCCCAGACCGAATCCTCCATCGTGATATCCAGCAGAACGTTGCTGTCCGCCAGGAACACGGTCACTCGTCGATGTCGCCGCGCGTGAGCGCCATGATCTCGTCGGTGGTCATCCGGCGGTCGGTCGCGGACCCGCGCAGCCGCGCGAATGGGCTGGGGCCGCCACGTCGAGGGCGGGCGCCTCGTCTGGTCGCGACAATCCTCCGACCGACCGGGTCGTAGCTCCATTCCAGTTCAGTGCCTGCCGCCAGATGTGCGGCCTGGCGAATCTCGACCGGGATGGTGACCTGGCCCTTGCTGGTGATGCGAGTACCCATCGATCTCTCCTGCGTGTATTACCCAGGTAATACCACAACCGCGATGGCGCAATCCTCGTTTCGAGGAAGTTGGATGCCGAACCTGCTGACGATCTACCGCGAAACAATCGAACCGCAATGACGGTCTGACGGGCGGCGATGGCCTCAATCAGCCGCGTCCGCCACCGCGTCCTCGGCGCCCTGCTTCCCCGCCCGGATCCGCGTCAGCGCGTGCTCGACATGCCGGCTGAACACGTATTCCGCCGGCCGCTGGTTCTCCAAGGGGATCTCCGGCGCCATCTCGCCTTCGGTGCGAATGCCGCGCAGCACCTGGGCCGCGGCGCGCCAGGGGCGGCGAACCGTTTCCGCCACCGCACTTGCCTCGTAGCCGGAGTGCACCATGCAGTCGGCGCATTTTTCGTAGTTGCCGGTGCCGTAACGATCCCAGTCGGTTGTCTCCATCAGCTCCTTGAAGGTCTTGGTGTAGCCTTCACCGAGCAGATAGCAGGGGCGCTGCCAGCCGAAATAGGTGCGGGTGGGATTGCCCCATGGCGTGCAGTGGAAGCTCTGGTTGCCGGCCAGGAAGTCGAGGAACATCGACGACTGGTTGAACGACCACTTCTTCTTCCACGCGCCCTTGCCCTGCCGGGCAAATATCCCGCGGAACAGTTCCTTGGTCTTGGCGCGGTTGAGGAAATGCTGCTGGTCGGGCGCGCGTTCGTACGCATAGCCGGGCGACACCGAGATCCCGTCCACCCCCATCGCCATCACGTCGTCGAAGAACGTCGCCACCTTTTCCGGCTGGGCCGTATTGAACAGCGTCGCGTTGATGATGGTGCGGAAGCCGCGCCGCTTCGCCTCGCCGATCGCCGCCACCGCGCGGTCATACACGCCGGTCTGGCAGACCGAGATGTCATGCTCCTCGCGCGAGCCGTCCAGGTGCACCGACCAGGAGAACCATTTGCTCGGCTTGAACAGGTGCATCTTCTTTTCGAGCAATAGCGCGTTGGTACAGACGATCACGAACTTCTTGCGCGCGATCGCGCCTTCCACGAGCTGCTCGATCTCGCGATGCAGCAACGGCTCGCCGCCGGCGATCACCACCACGGGTGCGCCGCACTCGTCCACCGCCTCCATGCACTCCGCGACGGACAGGCGCTGGTTGAGGATCTCCGCCGGGTAGTCGATCTTGCCGCAGCCGGCGCAGGCCAGGTTGCAGCGGAACAGCGGCTCCAGCATCAGCACCAGCGGGTAGCGCTTGCGGCCGATCAGGTGCTGTTTCAGCACATAGGCGCCGACGCGGATCGCTTGGTTCAACGGCACGGCCATGCGTCAGGAACTCCTCAGGCGTCGGCCAGTTCGGCCGGAAAGCGGAACCGCACGTTCTCCTCCACGCCGTTCAGGGTGGAGATTTCGATCTCGCCGAAGCGGCGCAGCCCGGCCAGCACGCCTTGCACCAGGGTCTCCGGGGCGGAGGCGCCGGCGGTCAGCCCGACGGATTCGATGCCGGCGAACCACTCCGGCCGCAGTGCGTCGGCGTCGTCGATCAGGTAGGCCGGCTTGCCCAATTCCTCGCCGATCTCCCGCAGCCGGTTGGAATTGGACGAATTGCGCGACCCGACAACCAGGATCATGTCCACGGCCCGCGCCAACTCCCGCACCGCCTGCTGGCGATTCTGCGTGGCATAGCAGATATCCCGCACGTCGGGGCCGACAATGGTGGGGAACCGCGCCGTCAGGGCGGCGATGATGCCGCGCGTGTCGTCCACCGAGAGGGTGGTCTGGGTGATATAGGCCAGCTTGTTGGGGTCCGCGACCTGTAGCCGCGCCACGTCCTCCACCGTTTGCACCAGGTGCACCTTGCCGGGGACCTGGCCGATGGTGCCTTCCACCTCGGCGTGGCCGGCATGGCCGACCAGGACGATCTCGCGGCCCTGGGCGGCGTAGCGGCGCCCCTCGTTGTGGACCTTTGCCACCAGCGGGCAGGTGGCATCGATCACCGGGAGGTCGCGCTCGGCGGCCAGTTGCTCGATGCGCTTGGCCACGCCGTGGGCCGAGAACACGGTGCGGGCGCCGGCGGGGATCTCGTCCAGCTCGTCGACGAACACGGCGCCGCGAGTCCGCAGATCTTCCACCACGTGCCGGTTGTGCACAATTTCGTGACGCACGTAGATGGGGGGGCCGTATTTCTTCAGCGCCCGCTCCACGATCTCGATTGCCCGCTCGACTCCGGCACAGAAGCCGCGCGGCTGCGCAAGGACGACGCGCATCATGCCATTGGTTCTCCCGGAAGGCGCCATGACCGACTTGTCCAGTCGGATATGACATGCCACCCCGGCCTCGGCAACGGCAGTGCAGCAATCATGTCGGCCGGGGGATGGTATCGCAGCGTCACATCGGCTAAGCGAAAGGACCGCTCGCATGCGAGCGGTCGTATCCTGTGGCAGTTGCGCCACAGGGCGCGCAGGCAGCACTGTCTATCGCGTGGGCGGACCTGGGCCATACTATCCGCCTGGCAAGCGCCCGACTCGGTCATGGCTACTCGGTCATGGCTACTTGGTCGTGGCTACTTGGGGCATCATCACGGGGCTGACGTGGCATCGGAAGCGAGCGGACGAAACCCGGTGGGCGTGGACCTGCCAAAGGCCATGGCGCGCGTGGCGCGCGTTGTCGAAACCGCGTTGGACAACCTGCTCCCCGAACCCGAAGGCGCCGAGGCGCGCCTCGCCGAGGCCATGCGCTATGCCACCCTTGGCGGCGGCAAGCGGCTACGCGCCTTCCTCGCGATGGAGACCGCCGCGCTGTTCGCCGTCTCCGAGACCTGCGCCGCGCGCGTGGCTGCCGCGATCGAGATGCTGCACGCCTATTCCCTGGTGCATGACGACCTGCCGGCGATGGACGACGACGACCTGCGACGGGGCAAGCCCTCCTGCCACAAGGCGTTCGACGAGGCGACCGCGATCCTGGCGGGCGACGCGTTGCAGACCCGCGCGTTCGAGGTGTTGGCGGAGCATGACACCCATTCCGACCCGCAGGCGCGGTGCGAGCTGGTGCAGGCGCTGGCCAGCGCCTCCGGCGCGCACGGCATGGCCGGCGGGCAGATGATCGACATGTTGGCGGAAGGTCGGACGCTGGACGGGCCGGCCATCACCCGGCTACAGGCGCTGAAGACCGGCCGGCTGATCCAGTTCAGCGCCGAGGCGGGGGCCATCCTCGGCCGCGCACCGTTGCCGCAGCGCCACATGCTGGCGGCTTATGGTCGTGATCTCGGCGCCGCCTTCCAGATCGCGGATGATTTGCTGGACGCCGAGGGAAGCACGGAGGAAACCGGCAAGACTGCCGGCAAGGATGCCGCCGCCGGCAAGGCGACGATGGTGGCAATCCTCGGGCCGGAACGCGCGCGGGCTCACGCCGAGATGCTGGCCGCCCAGGCTGCCGGGCATCTGGATAGTTTCGGCCCGAGGGCAGCACTGTTGCAGGCATTGGCTGGCTTCGCCGTGACCCGGCGGAGCTGACGGGAGAGAGAAGCAAGGATGAGTCCGGTGAACACTCCGTTGCTCGATCGTGTCCGCATACCGGCGGACCTGCGCAATTTCTCCCCGGAGCAATTGCGTCAGCTTGCCGACGAGCTACGGGCCGAGACGATCGACGCCGTGTCGGTGACCGGCGGCCATCTCGGCGCCTCGCTCGGGGTGATCGAGCTGACCGTGGCCATCCACGCGATTTTCGACACGCCGCGCGACCGGCTGATCTGGGACGTCGGCCACCAGGCCTATCCGCACAAGATCCTGACCGGCCGGCGCGACCGCATCCGCACGCTGCGCACCGGCGGCGGGCTGTCCGGCTTCACCCGCCGCTCCGAGAGTGAATACGACCCGTTCGGGGCGGCGCATTCCTCGACGTCGATCTCGTCGGGGCTGGGCATGGCGGTGGCGCGCGACCTGAAGACCGCACGCGGCGAGCCTGACGACCGCAACGTGATCGCGGTGATCGGCGACGGGGCGATGAGCGCCGGCATGGCGTACGAGGCGATGAACAACGCCGGCGCGCTGCATTCCCGGCTGATCGTGATCCTGAACGACAACGACATGTCGATCGCGCCGCCGGTCGGGGCGATGAGCGCCTATCTGTCGCGGCTGATGTCCTCGCGCCACTATCTCGGCTTGCGCGAGCTGGGCGCCAAGCTGGCCAAGCGCTTCCCGCGCGGCATCGAGCGGACGCTGGGCCGGGCCGAGGAATACGCCCGCGGCATGCTGACCGGCGGCACGCTGTTCGAGGAGTTGGGCTTCTACTATGTCGGCCCGATCGACGGGCACAATCTGGACCACCTGCTGCCGGTGCTGCGCAACGTGCGCGAGGCGGAAGAAACCGGCCCGATCCTGGTGCATGTCATCACCCAGAAGGGCAAGGGCTACGCCAGGGCCGAGGCCTCCGCCGACAAGCTGCACAGCGTCTCCAAGTTCAACGTGATCACGGGCGAGCAAGCCAAGGCGCCGCCGGGACCGCCGAGCTATACCAACGTGTTCGCCGGCGCGCTGATCGCCGAGGCTGAACGCGATCCGGACATCGTCGCGATCACCGCGGCGATGCCGTCCGGCACCGGGTTGGACAAGTTCGGCGCGCGCTTTCCGGACCGCTGCTTCGACGTGGGCATCGCGGAGCAACACGCGGTGACCTTCGCCGCCGGACTGGCGACCGAGGGCATGAAGCCGTTCTGCGCGATCTATTCCACCTTCCTGCAGCGCGCCTACGACCAGGTGGTGCACGACGTGGCGATCCAGTCGCTGCCGGTGCGCTTCGCCATGGATCGCGCCGGGCCGGTGGGGGCCGACGGCGCCACCCATTCCGGCAGCTTCGACCTGGCCTATCTCGGCTGCCTGCCGGGGTTCGTGCTGATGGCGCCGTCCGACGAGGCCGAGCTGGTGCATGCGGTGGCCACCGCGGTGGGCATCGGCGACCGCCCGTCCGGCTTCCGCTATCCGCGCGGCGAGGGTGTCGGCGTGGCGTTGCCCGCGCGCGGCGAGGCGTTGCCGATCGGCAAGGGCCGGGTGCTGCGTGAGGGCACCAACATCGCGATCCTGTCGTTGGGCCCGCGGCTGGCCGACGCCCTGAAGGCGGCGGACGAGCTGGCGGCGCGCGGACTGCGCACCACCGTGGCGGATGCCCGCTTCGCCAAGCCGATCGACACCGCACTGGTGGAGCAATTGGCGCGACACCACGAGGTGCTGATCACCGTCGAGGAGGGTTCGATCGGCGGGTTTTCCTCCGCCGTGCTGCACCACCTGGCGAGCCGGGGCCTGCTGGATCGCGGGCTGAAGGTGCGGCCGCTGGTGCTGCCGGACAGCTTCCTCGACCACGATTCGCAGGCGAAGCAGCTTGCGGTGGCCGGGCTGTCGGCGAAGGACATCGTGGCGACGGCGCTGGCGGCGATCGGCGTCGGTGCCGCGCTGCCGGGTGGCCAGGCGATCACCGCGCGCTGACGGCCAGGTCCGCCGGGGGCGGCCGCCAAGGCTCCGGCCGTCGCTGCCCGCTCGCAGCCCAGCCGCGGCACACGCGGCAACACTCCCCCCGCAAAGTCCGGCAGCGACGCCGGTTCACACGAAGCGCGGCATCACCTTGGTCCAGAACGTCTCGATCGACCGCATCAGCTTCGGGTGCGGGATCAGCGCATTGTAGGTATAGCAGAACAGCCAATCCACGTTCTGCCGGCGCATGTTCGCCTCCAGGCCGCGGATCACCGTGTCCACCGTGCCGGCCAGCGAGTAGCCGTCGCGCACCGCCTCCTCCGCGGTCATGAAGCTGCCGGTCTGCGGGTCTTGCAGGCCGCGGCGGAAGCCGAACGGTTCGAACCAGGCGCGGCCGGAGAACTGGCCGGAGTCACGCCACAGCGCCTGCGCTTCTGCGTCGGTGTCGGCGATGATGACGTCGCGCAGCAGGCCGCAGCCTTCGCCGCGCGGGCGGCCGGAGACGTCCGCATACACGTCGTAGAGTTTGTTTTCGTAGATCGGCAGCATCGGCGGCAGGATCGCGGTGACGTTCTCGCGCGCCGCCCAGCGGATCGAGTTCTCCGACGATGCGAAGGGCAGGAACAGCGGAGGGTGCGGCTTCTGCAACGGCTTCGGCACCACGCCGACGGATTTCAGGATGCCGTTCTCCACGCCCTTGCCGTATTTCGCGGTGGTGTCGAGCGTCCAGGGCGTGGCACCGGCGGGGATCTTCCAGTATTTGCCGTCGAAGGTCAGCATCTCCTCGGTCCAGCATTTTTTGATGATCTGGAAGTTTTCCTCGAAGGCGGCGCGGTTGGCGGCGTCGATCTCGTCGTGCTGGTGCGGCAGGGCGCCGTGGATGTCGTGGGTCTGCTGCGCCATCACGTCCACCCAACGGCGCTGGTAGCCGCGCGCGAAGCCGGCGTTGGCGCGACCATTCGTCATGTGGTCCAGCATGGCGATGTCCTCCGCCACGCGGATCGGGTTGGCGGCGGGCAGCACGATGCCGAGTTGGCCGACGCGGATGCGTTTGGTCTGCATGGCGAAGTAGAGATCGAGCAGTACGGGGTTGTTGGAGAGTTCGAAGCCTTCGATGTGGAAATGGTGTTCCGTGAAGCTGACGGAGTCGTAGCCGAGGTCATCGGCGAGGCGGATCTGTTCCGACAGTTCGCGCAGCATGCGCTGGTAGAAGTCGCCGCGCATGCCGGCCATGCCGGCTTCGATCTCGGCGCGGCTGGCGATGGTGGGGAGGTAGAAGAGGGAAGCTTTCACGGCGGGGCTCCGGGCAGGGTGGGTTTGCGGACACGATAGACCACGGAGCGTGGGCTGTCTGCCGGGCGTGATTCCGGATGAATCGTGTCCGGCAAATGCCGCGCTTCGTGATTCTATCGGGTTGTAACCCAGACGACAAAGAAATGGCCAAACACGTGCTCTACATGATCAATAATGAATCGGGGGCTCGAATACGAGTGCAAGATGTCTCTTTCGTACAGTGTCCGCATCGCCGGAGACCATCTCGGTTCGTCCTGATCGATTCCCCCGCTCTCGTCATAAACGATGGACACGAATGTTGGCGGATTGATCGCGAGCCCTGTGGACACGTCCCAGTATTCAACGACTGCGAAGTGTCGCGGCTGCGCTGTCATCATGACCGTCGCGGCAGCTTCAAGGCGTGTCTTGTTGGATAGAACGTACCAGAAATACGGATCGCAGACACGCAAGTTTGCAATAACAAGTGTCAGCAGAAAAGCGCCCAAAGCGCTGGCGAAAGACAGCGCCTTTCGGAAGCGACGCCTGATCAGGGTCAGGCCCAAGCCGATGATGAGACAGATTAGAAATACCAAGATAGTCGAATTCACGATAGGCAGCAAGAACAGGTCCAATAGCCTTCTGGCGGCATCCGCGGTTCTGTCTTGCGGGCCCGGCAGTGGCCAAAAATCCACCGTCCGATACAGAACTTCAGAGATGAGGGCCAGCGACATTGCCCAATACGAGGATCGCCGTGAATAGCTGTCAGGCGCGGCAATCATCAAAAATGCCTCTTGTTACGCGACGAAGCCAGGTCCGCCAGGCGCCCGCCGAACCTACGTCTGCGGTTGCTGCTTGTACCGTTCGAGCATAGCCCGGCTGATGTCCGGCGATGATGGCCTGTGGCCGCGCTCCTGGCCGCCGTGAGCGGCGTAGCTGTCAAGGCGCGCTGGATCTGGCCGCACTGGGCGCCCTCTGCTGTCGAGGAACAACAGCCCTTCCTTGCCCCCCGGCATCGATCGCACGAACGCGTCGGCCGCATCCAGCGCGGCATGCAGCGCCCGCGACGTTGCCGCGGCGTCGATCGGCATCTCGTTCTCCAGCCGGTCGTAGTCGGCTTGCTGGTGGCGTGCGTTGCGCCGGATCTCGGCGATAAGCCCTTCCGGCGAGAAGCCGGGATCCTTGGCGCACGCGGCCCACACGACGGCGCCGAGCGGCAGGGTGCGCTCGTGAATGGCCAGAAGATCGATGATGTCGCGCGGCTCCCGCCTGCCGGCGGCGGCGGCCAGCGCCTTGTTGGTCGCGATGTCGGCCGGATGCAGCACGCAGCCGAACAGATCGTCCTGTATTGCCGGGAAGAAGCGGTAGGCGCTATCCACTACCCATTCGAGCAAAGTGCCGTCATCGCCTGCACGCACGATCGCGGTGAAGATGGTGGGGAACCGCCTTATCCACTCGATCGCAAATCCCTCCTGCTGGAGGACCGCGGTGTCTGCATTGACGGCCTCCTGCATCGCGTTTTCGCGGTCGTGGAATAGATCGATATCCTTGGAAAAACGCGAACCTTCGCGCGCGAGGGGTGCCGCTTCGGCGACGAAGCTTTCCGGATTACGATGCGCCGCCAAGAGACGCAGTAAACGCGATTGAAAGTTAGAGAGCGGCACGGCACGCCGTCACGATTTGCTCTGCCAGCCGCCGGCCCGCGACGCCGCCCTCCACGCGCAAGCTTTCGGTAATCGCCAGGATGTCGGCGATCGTCGGTTCCGCGACCGGCCGGCTGCTCCACAGAGCGCGGAGCCCGTAATCGCGGAACGCCGTCCGATAGAGCGCGCGCAAGCTCTCCGGCGCCGGCCTTCCCGCCCCGCTCCGCTTCAAATCGTCAATCGTCTGGCTCTGGCTCATGACAAAAACTATAGCGCATTTACGATGGTCGCGATATGCATATGCATGACGGTGAGTCGTCCTGGATTTCGTATAGCCGTTCCGTCACTGCCCCTGCCGCAGCCCCATCCGAGCCAGCCGCGGCAGCACCTCCTGTGCGAAGAACGGCAGCTCATCCAGGTAATTCACAAACGACAGCGCAATCCCCCGGGCCCCGGCCGCCGCCAACGCCGCAAGTTCGCCCGCGACAAAATCCGGATCGCCGACCACCGGCATCCCGCCCATGCCGTTCGCCTGATGCAGCCGGCGTTCCTCGAAATCGTCGGGAAACTTCTCCCGCGTGACGCCGCGCATCGCCATGATGCGATCCACCGCCGCCCAGTCGGCATGGTCGATGACGCTGTATCGGTAGTACTCCTCCGCCTCGCGCGTCATCGGGCGGCAGGTCACGACTGCAACAGTATAGACGTCCAGTTCCCGTCCGCCTTCCCGCGCCTGTGCTTTCACCCCCCGCACATGCGCCGCGAATTCTTCCAACCGGCCCTTCGGCGTCATGGAGAACAGCGCATCGCAGTTGCGGATGGCGAAGGCCTGGCCGGTCGGCGAAGCGGCCGCATTCATCACGATCGGCCGCCCGCCGCCGAACGGCTTGGGCTTCGCGCGCACCTGGTGCAGCTTGATGAACTGCCCGGGAAAATCGAATTCTTCGGTGTCCGACCAGCAGCGCTTGATCGCGTCCAGCCATTCCTGCGCGTACTCGTACCGCGTGTCATGCGCGCGCATCGTCGCGCCGAACATGGTGAACTCGTCCTCGTTCCAGCCGCACACCACGTTCAGGCCGAAACGGCCCTCGCCGATGTGGTCGGCGGTGACGAACTGCTTGGCGGCGATCACCGGATGGATCAGCGGCGCGTGCACCGTGCCGAACACCGTCAGATGCCGTGTCGCCGCCAGCAGGCCGGCCGCCCAGGTGACGGTTTCCAGCGTCTCGCCCTGGTAGTCGGTGTCGCCGCCATAGCCCTTCCAGCGGCCGACCGGCAGCATGAACTCGATGCCCATTTCGTCGGCCAGGCGTGCCAGGCGCAGGCAGTCGGGCCAAGTGCCGCTCCAGCGCTCCGGCACCGTGGTGACGGCGCGGCCGGACGAGCAATTCGCCCCGAACAACCCGAGCTTCAATCGGTTGCTGCTGTAGAGCGCGGACCGGTCGGATTGGGCCGGCATCAGGATGGCTCCGCGGCGGTCAGTCTATCGAAGACGGCCGAGGCAGCGATCAGCGCCCGCATGGCAATGCCGCCAGGGCCGTGAGGCTGTCGCATCTGCGGGGATGGGTTCGGTCCCGTCGTGCCATGCTCATGCTTTCGCCCAGTCGGCCGGGAGACGCGCCAAGTGGCTGCGCTCGGGAACCGAACACTAGCCGCGCGACGGCGCCCGGCAAGTGGAAGCTTCGGCACGTGAAGAATGCGGCGCGGGTCGCTGCGGCGGCATTGGGCCCTGGCGCGGGCAAACCCGGCTGCGGTGGCGGGCGCGAAGCCGCGTATCGCCCGTCATGCGGCTACTGGATCCGACCGGTATTTGTTCCTTGGCGGCGCTTGAACGGCACACCAAGTGCTGCCGAGGCGGCCCCTCCCTCTCGGCCTGGGGGGAGGGTGGGTCACGCCCCAGCCCGGTGTCGTGCCGCGGCGCACCTCTCCGTGGCGGAACGGTGCGGTGGGGCAGCCAAGCAAGAAAGGTTTAACGCAGATGCAGGCAGATGGATGCTGAACACGCGGATGGGCCGGACGCCGGCATGCGGGTTCACGGCAAAAACCAGCGGTAGACCCTGGTGAGCAATGCCGATGCGGCGGCCCCTGTCCCATCGGCGTGTTCCGCGTCCATCTGCCTGCATCTGCGTTAAACCCTTGCGTGCTTCGACGCGCGCCGCACGCTGCTGCGCGGAACCCCGGACCCTGCGCGCCAGCCAGGACCCCATGCACCAATTAACGCCGCCTGCCGCCGCTGCGCCGTCCGAGCGGGCCGGAGGCCGACAGCATCGACGTGCTGCCAGGACCCCATGCACCAATTCACGCCACGTTTCGGCCTTTATGTAGCAAACGCCACTCGGCCTGCGTTCACCGCAAACCACACCGTCATTCCCGCGCAAGCGGCGACCCATGCCGCTTGGGTCCCCGCTTGCGCGGGGATGACGATTCTTTGTGGCGTTTGCTACGTAGCGCCGCGCCTTTTCGGCAAGACAACAGCCAGGGCAGGCAAGACCCCATGCCCAGCGGGCAGTTGCGCGACCGGCGCTGCCCACCGTCTCGCCGAGAGTGCACATGAGACGATGGTGAGACTCGCCCGGCATCGGTCCCGGCCGACAATCATGTTGACAGAGACCGCTAACATTTGTTATTAAGACTGTCATGGAGCACGCCGCGACCGCCACTCCCTGTCCTGCCTCACCCGACGATCCCCAACCGGATCGGCCCGGCCGGACCATGCCCGCCCGCA
>Ga0181521_10001257_pt1 | contig 31633 bp, 29 predicted proteins | sample PEATcosm2014_Bin_32_FD_119764 | JGI IMG/M metagenome (GOLD analysis project Ga0181521, IMG submission 119764) | Peatland microbial communities from MTU Mesocosm Facility, Houghton, MI, USA - PEATcosm2014_Bin02_60_metaG | ecosystem: Environmental > Terrestrial > Soil > Wetlands > Peat | place...
CAGTCGAAGTCGTGTACGGCGACGCGCTTAGTGAGCAGGAGACGAGCGCACGATTCAGCGCGCATCGGCACCAGGACGAACAGGAGTGGAGGATGTACGCAGTCGGATACCGACGCAGTGATGGGACGCTAGTTACTGTTCGCAGATTCGGTTGAGGTCACGGTGGTCAGCGCGAACTCGTTGTTGCAGCACGGGGCGGTGAATTCTATTTCCTATATCAGACATTCGCGACGCAGAAGCCATCTGAATCGAGCGAAAGCGACGTGTTGGCCTCATCTCACCGTGGGTCATTGAAAGCCTCCTTCGAGCTTTAGGGCAAAGTCTCGATTGCTTGCCGGATCGAACGAATTGCAGTGGAACAACGACCGCGGATGTGGTCCCAAGTCGTTGAGTGGGGGCCTGGTGGAAACGGCAGACCGAGGGCTCGGTAACGAATAGGCAATTCCCCCTCTACGCCCGAGTGCAGAGCGGCACGGATCCGAATCGCGTCCTGCAAGATACCTATCGACGCATCGAATCGATCAAATTCCTCCGGAGGAAGCCCTTGCTTTGCCAGTCGATAGCGAAGCCTCTGCAATGATCCAGACTTTCCTTGCTTCTTCAGCTCCGCCTCGTCCTCGCTGTCGAGGCGGACGTCGATGCGATTGATGACGTCGTAGAGGGCGTTCATTCGAGCATCGAAGTCGGCGGAAGTCGAGCACGGAAGCGCGAGCCCGGCGCAGGATGCGATTCGCGCACTCCCGAAGAGCGACGGGCGTCCAATGCGTGCTTGCCACACGGCGTCGAGATAGCCAATTTCGTCTATCAGAGCAAGCGGCGTATCGACCGGTTCTGGCTCTACGGCGGGCCGATCTGCTCCCATCGAAATGAGCACCCGTCGGACGTAGTCCGTTGCGTTCGTCGTGCCCAGGAATGAAGTGAGATCATCGCGAAGGCTCACCTTCCAGGTGAGTGAGCCCTGTACACCGAACTGACTCGTGCAGCCGAAGACGGGTTCCTCTCGCGCCAGGATGGATGCAACCAGGGGTAGGAAAGGTCTGTAGGTCTTATAGCCCTGCACTGGCTCGAGAACGTCCGCAAGGTCGTAGGTTTGGCTCGCTGGGGCGATCGGATCCGGCAGGATCTCACTCTCGAGTTCCGCCATGTGGCCGATGACGCGAGCGAGGAAGTCTGCAAACTGTGGTCCGGCGGATGCTTCAGCGCGAAATCCCGCGATCGTCACCTGTACCTTGCTCGCCTCATTGAGCGGACCGCCGCCACCGTCGGTCCAGACATGACGGTACGCACGACCACCACGAGTCCGGTGCGTGATCCGTGGGAACGCTGCGAGTTCCGCCGCGGCATCAATGCCGGTCTGACGCAGCGATCGCGCCACGAAATCGTAGATCGGCCAGTCATTTGCCGGATCGCTGATGTGCGACATAATCAGCGTGAGAAGTCGCTGCTGATCTGGGGTGACGGGCAAGATGAGCGCATGATTGGCGATGGGGTCAGTCGACTCGCTTGCCTGCTCGTGCTGAACCATTGCAGACCTCCGTTCAACAGCTCTGCGAGAGTCGTTGAAAGGCCGTCACCTCAAAGCCGTCAACCAACGGACTTGGGTGGCCGCGCCTATTCGAGTGTTCACGTTGGTTTTGGTCCGTTCAGACCAATCATCGCTTGCAGTCGCCATCACCCACGTGTCTGCAGTCATTTTCCTCAGAAGATCACGGAGCAGATTGCAACGTGCCACCTCGCGGCTGGCTCCAGTCGCGAGAAGCGTCTCCTTCTTTGCTTCTCCAAGCGTTATGGCGCCGTCGACGATGGTCCATAGATCGATCTCGACATCCGGTTGGCCCTCGCGCTGGATCTTCGCTTCTGGCATGTGGAGGAAGGAGCGAGCATCCGTTGCGAGCTCAGACATTGCAAGGAGCGGCACAGATGCATTGTTGATGAGTCCTTGGTACACAACCTCATCGAGTGCGTAGTACCACTCGGGCTCAAGCGTCTCGCGCCAGGTACCCGAAAGAATTTCGTTGCTTCGACGGCACCGAAGACATTGGAAGCGACTTCCCACGTCTTCGGTCGGATAGAAGGCGCAGGCGCGACAAAGTGGGCACTGAAGGACGAAACCCCGATTCACAATCTCGTTGTGTAGATATCGATCGAGAAGTACACGGCACTCCTCGTCGTCTGCGGTGGTGATTGCACGCGCTGCCGCAAGTGTGAGGTATCGGCGCCCCTGATGGACTCGACCCAAGTCCTCTTCTTGGCGTTCCGCGATCCAATAGTTCAACAGCTTGTTAGTCGGCTCGGAGCGGAGGTCAGCCGCGAGTTTGTCCAATCCGCCCCAGAGCTCAAGCATCCGTTCGGAGTATCGACCTTTGTCGGATATCTCCAGAGTTGCTCCGAACTCTGCCAGGAGAGTTCGAAAGATTTCCTCTGGCGGCGGAAGGCGGAGCCTGAGCCGTACAAGGAGTTGAGAAAGGGGACTATTCGTAAAGCTCCATGTTCGTCCGTGCGAGTCGACGCTGATGCCGTACTTACTCGATCGCGTGGCCCAGTGTTCATGGGATCCGACGCAAAGAAGCGGATGCAATGCGCTTCGCGTAGGAAGCATGTGGCCGGATGCTTCGATATCGACTTGCCAACGCAGGGTGTCCGGTCGCAGGCCGACAGCTTCCGACGGAAGAGGAATATCGAGATCGCGCTCGAGGTTGGCTCCGCTGAAGGGTTCGCTCAGCGAATCGTTCGGGTGAGCGCCGTCCAATAGGAAGGACGACCGCCGCACGGGGATGTCCATCGGGTCGCAGATGCTCATCTGGATCTCGCCCGTTCCGTCACTATTGATCCGACTACCCCAGACGGTGTTGCAGAGTTCGTCGAACAGAACGTCAAGCTCGTCGCGTGACAGCGTCAGCGAGGAGAGCAAAATCCGTCGATTGCCGGTCGGCGAAGTCGAGTACAGACGCGATAGCACCTTCGCGAAGGTCTCGATGATAGTGCGGTGTAGCTCTGCGTCTTCGGGCTCCGGATGGGTGGGGAGCCAGTACGTGTCGCCGCAGACGTGCCGGCGAGTAAAGGCGTAGGAGAAGTCGTCGGCACTTTCTCCGGCCAAGATCACGACTGGCATCTCGGCGGTTGAGGGTTCGACGACTCGGAAGAGCTGACATCCGAGACGCGCGTGATTAAGCGGCGTGTCTTTGGTGAACTCGGGAGACGCGAACTCGGGTGGAACTACAGCTCCACCACCTTGAAGCGCGCTTGCCAGCGTTGTGGCGAGCATGTCAACGGTGCCCGTCCAGCAGTACTCCAGCAAGAGAGCGACATCGCTCGCGTCGACGTCAAGGACTACGTGTTCAACCTCCGAGTTTGCGGTGAGGTGTTGGAGGTGACTGGGCGACAGATCACCCGTGGCGGATGCAACCAACAGCCGAACGGCGTTCGGTAGGGCTGCATGATTGATTGTCGTGACTCGCTTTGGGCGGTATGTCAGCTGGCACATATCGACTGCGCCGTGTGGTGGTGCTTCATTCGCCCGGTAGCCCCGGGTGACCGAGACGGTCCCAAAATTCAATGGAGCCAATCGGGATCGGATTCGGCGCTCGATTTCGTCCGGAGCGGGCAGACCGTCCAACGGGCACGATAGATACGTCTCGTTTTCGAACTGGAGGCGAGCCTCCGCGTCGGTGCCCCCGTGCGCTGATGTCCACGCGGCTACGCGCTGTTGAATGTGCACCTCGTAGGCACCCGGATCGGCCATCCCGAGACCACGAATTGTGTGCTGGAAGGCAGCGAAGTGGTCCGGATCCACAGCTTCGATGAGCTTCCAAAAAGCCTCATTGACTTGCCAGTTCTGAGAGCAACCGACCAGCCCGTTGGCATCGGCGCCCCAGGTTCGGGAGTAGTTCTCCATCATCCGAAGGAGGTCCGCCCGCCAAGTTCCTTCGTTGCAGACGAAGGTCATAAGCCGCGGTGGCCTGACACTGCGGACAAGGCGGCGATAGTGGAATTGGTCGTCGCCGGGCACACCTCGATGCTACGTGTGGGCTGCAGTGATCTGCTTCGTCGCTTAGCGGGGCAAGGCGACGCCGTGCATGCGATTCCGTAGGCTTGTCGTCGATGACGGAGCGCGATCGGCAGGTCAGATCGAAGCGTGTTTCAGAGTTGGTCGCCCAAACCTATCCGGCGGTGCGCGTCCCGCGCGCGATCATCCGCCGCGCTTGCCGCGTACCGCTGGAGCATCTGGCGCGAGCGCCATCCTGCGAGCCGCATGAGGTCGCCCTCTTGGCCACCATCAGCGAGCCACGCGTGCGCGAACGAGTGTCTCAATTGGTGGGGGTGAATATGTTCGAGTCCCGCCTCCAGGCCACGGCGCTTAACAACTTGAAGAATCCCGGAATCACTTAACCGCCCCTTCTTCCCGAGCCAGAGCCATTCCAAGGATGCTTCCGGTCGCTTTGCGCGTTCGCGCAGGTAGCGATCGAGTGCTTGGCCTGTTTTCGCCCCGAAAGGACAGGCACGGGGTCGCGAGCCCTTTCCGATGACGTAGGCGACATCCTGCTCGAAGTCGATGTCGGACACCTTGAGCCCGACGCACTCGCCACGGCGCATACCGGTGTCAATGAACAAACGCAGGATCGCCGTGTCGCGACGAGCCACAAAGTCATTGCCGGCGGCGGTCTTGATGAGCTTCTCGAGCTGTTCCTTGTCGAAGACAGCAACGGGCGTCTCCGGGATGCGCGGTGGTTTCATGTTCGCCATCGGGTGCTTGGTGATCTCGCCTTCTTCGAGCAGGAAACTGAAGAAGAGGCGCAGACACTTGTAGCGAGTCTGGACGGTCGCCGGTTTGTGGTCCGCCTCTGCAAAGTGGGCAAGGAAGGTCTCGACGTGTTCGCGGGTGACCTTGCGCGGGTCGCCCGGCATGCCGTGGTCGGAGAAGAAGTCGACCATCTGGCCGACGCTCATGAGGTACTGATGCCGGGTCGAAAGGGAGCGGTTGAGAGCTCGGAGAGAACGATCGAAGGACCGCATAAGCTGGCCGAGCTGTCCCTCCCGTGGCGCCAACCACGGAGCGACGGCACCTGTTGGTGGTCGAACCTGTCCGGACGCCTGAGCAGGAGGCACAAAGCTAAAGTTATGCGCTGTTACAACGTTTTGCAAGATACAAGAGGCGGAGAAGGGCGATATAAGTCCACGTCGCAAGCATAAAACTGGGGCGCTTGGCTCAGGTGGTTAGAGCGCAGCCTTCACACGGCTGAGGTCGGCGGTTCGAGTCCGCCAGCGCCCACGCAGGTCGGATAGCCTTTTTGACCCTAGCCACTGGTCTTTGAGCTTGAGCATTGACGCGATGTTCGCGCGACGCCGAGCCAACAGCGAGTAAGGGTGAGACGTGGTCAGGGCCAACTCTCGCGGGCGCTGTTGATACATACCTCGCTTCGAATGCGGCAAGTGTGCGCCGCGTGCACCCTTAGACGAGAGAGAGCGTCAACCGGCGATCAGGCACTTCTTCAGCCGTGCTCGGACAGGTCAGTTCGCTCGAGCGTCTCGCTCGGTACGTCGGGTATGGCGTGTCTCGCGATGATGTGCAAATCGACGCTCGCGAGCGCCGCCAAACGCTGCACCTTCCAAATGACCGAAGGTCCGGAAATGATTTCGCGCCATCGGCTGCGGCGACTCGCGCCGAGCACGATCTGGGTGATTTGCGTTCGGCGCGCGAAATCCATGAGCGCCCGAGCTGGATCGTCATCTTGCAGTTCGACCCAGTGCGCTCCGACGTCCGTCGCGATTTGATGAAGCCTTTGCAAGGATTCGCTCGATCTAGTACCTGCTTCAGGATTCGTGACGTGGACGACGTGGAGCTCCGCCTTGATCCTCGAGGTGAGTCTCGCCGCGCGACGCACGATGGCTTCGGTGCCTGGTGCGGCGGTGACGCCGACCATGATCCGCTCGGCGGTCTCCCAGAGAACTCCACTCTGGTGGCTTCGGAGGTACTCGAGAAGCTCCTCTTCGGTCTCATCCGCGAGGAACCGCAGGGCCAGCTCGCGCAGAGCGATGAGGTTGTCCGAGCGAAAGAAGTGGGTAAGTGCCTGGGGGACTTCGTTCGCTGGGTAGATGTTGCCGTGGAGCATTCGCCGGCGGAGCTGCTCCGGCGAGGAGTCGACGAGTTCGATCTGGTCAGCTTTGCGCACGACCCAATCCGGCACGCGCTCACGTTGTCGTACTTCGGTCATCTGCTCGACAGCGTCGGCGACGCTTTCGACGTGCTGAATGTTGACCGTTGTGATGACATCGAGTCCCGCGTCGAGGAGCTCCATGACGTCTTGCCACCGCTTTTCGTGGCGGCCGGATCCCGGCACGTTCGTGTGCGCGAGCTCGTCGACCAGTGCAACCTTTGGATGCCGTGCCAGCACCGCGTCAAGGTCCATCTCTTCGAACGTCGTCCCGCGGTATTCGACCTTGTGGCGCGGGACGATTTCAAGCCCGTCGATCAGCTCTTCGGTGTGCTGCCGCCCGTGGCATTCGACGAAGCCGATCACAAGGTCAGTTCCTCGTCCCAGCCGACGCTCGCCCTCACTCAGCATGGCGTAGGTCTTGCCCACCCCGGGCGCAGCGCCGAGGTAGATGCGGAAGTGACCAGCGGCCTCTACGACCTCGGTAACGTCCGAGTCGATCGCGGCAGCTTGGGTCACTGCGACGTCGGTTCCCTCCACGCCGCTGTTGGCCTGCTTCTGCTCGTCCATCTCCGCGACGTCTCCCTGTGGGGGCTGGCTGCGCCAACCGAAACCGAGCGGCTCAACCGCGAAGCGTACGTCGGCCTGCGGGTCAAGATCGCCGGTTCAATTCCGGCCTACTCGACCACAAAAGCGCAGATCAAGAGGGGTGTGCCCAAACCTCATGCATCCGCCGAAGGTCAGCCGTTTCTCGACCCGAGCGTGCCGCAGAAGACAGTACACGCAGCCGGGTAAGCTCCGGGGAGCAACGCTCGTTCGGACGCCGAGCTCTCTAAGAGCCAGGCAGCGGCTCAGATTTGGACACGCCTTTCTGACGACCGATCGCGCAGCAGAAGGCAGGAAATGCAGATGCGGATAGGGATCTTGACCGGGGGTGGCGACTGCCCGGGGCTCAACGCCGCGATTCGTGCTTGTGTGTTCACGGCGCGGCTTACCTACGACGACGATGTTCTGGGCTTCCTCGACGGTTGGAGGGGAGTTCTCGAAGGTAATTTCGTCACGCTCAACGTAGAGGAGACCCAAGACCTCCTTCCAGCGGGCGGAACAATCCTTGGAACCTCGCGGACGAACCCCTTTGCGAAACCAGGTGATGTCGACAGGGTCCTAGCGAGCCTTGCACAGTACGAAGTCGACGCCCTCGTGGCTATCGGCGGGGAGGACACTTTGGGGGTCGCCGAGCGGTTGGGCTCTTTCAATGTGCGCGCCGTTGGGATCCCCAAGACGATCGACAACGACCTGTCGGGAACTGAGGTCTCCTTCGGCTTTGTTACTGCGGTGCAGACTGCTACGGAAGCTATCGACCGCCTTCGCACCACAGCGGAATCCCACCATCGCGTCATCGTTTGTGAGGTGATGGGTCGTCACGCAGGCTGGATAGCCACCTACGCGGGGATCGCTAGCGGCGTGGCGGAGATTCTCATCCCAGAGGTGCCTTTCGACCTCGAGGCGGTGTGCGAGCGTATTCGCAGGCGCTATGCAGGAGGCCACTTATCCTCGATTGTCGTCGCGTCGGAAGGCGCGTTGCCGCGCGAAGACCGAGAACTCGATTCAGCGAAGCAAGCCGGGACCAACGTCGGGGCCCTCGACGCGTTTGGTCACATCCGTCTCGGTGGGATTGGCGTATGGCTCGCGGAAGAGATTGAGCACCGCACCGGCTACGAATGTCGGGCGACGATGCTTGGACATATCCAGCGGGGCGGGAGTCCGACCGCGTACGACCGAGTGCTTACAACTCGCTTGGGCGTGGAAGCCGTCAGAGCCGTTCACGATGGCGACTTTGGCAAGATGGTCGCTTTGCGTGATGGACAGATCGTCAGGGTTCCACTGAGCGAGGCGATCGCGGCCAAGACCGTCGACCTCGAACTCTTCGGCCGGGTCGCGCAGATCTTCCTTGGTTAAGAGGAGCGCCCTGCGGCCTGCCGCTAGCCAAAAACGGTCCTCTTCGTGACCGGGTTTCGTGGACCGATGGGACGCTGCCGGCAATCGAGAAAGCTCGATGGCGCGTCGGTTTCCATCTACGTCTTGGCAGCTGGAACGGCTGGTTTCGAGACAGGGGTCGAAGCATCGGCCGAACGCGTGGGGGAGCGTTCCGGCGTGCCAGTAACACGTCATCGACCGAGCACCGCTTCTGTCAGACGTGCCAGTTGTGTGATGGCCTCCTCGAGAGACCCCAACGGCTGCAAGAGCACGTGGTCGGCGCCTGCGTCGAGGTGTTCTTGGACCCGTTCGGCAATGGTGGCCTCATCACCCCAGGCCACGATCGCGTCGACGAGTCGGTTACTGCCTCCTGAGGCGAAGTCCTCGTCATTGAAACCGAATTGCTTCAAGTTGTTCGCGTAGTTCGAGAGCTTCAGGTACGTCTCCATGTGTCCTCGAGCGACGCGGCGGGCCTCTTGTATGTCCCTTTGTAACAACACGGCTTGTTCGGTAATGAGGAGCTTGTCTTTTCCCAAGAGGTTCCTCGCGATGGTGGTGTGCGAAGGCGGCACGAAGTACGAGTGGGCGCCGTCGGTGCGCTCTCTTGCGAGGGAGAGCATCTGCGCGCGCAGCGCGGCGAGCACCCGGGGGACAGGGATGTCGCTCGCGGGGGCGTACTTCACCGCCGCGTCCATTGCGTCGAGGTAGGCAGTCATGTGGGCGAGCGGCCTTTCGAAGATCTGTCCGCTGCGCTCCACGATCGGCGCGTGGCTTATGCCGATGCCGAGGATGAAGCGGCCGGGGTATGCAGCCCAAAGGGTCGCTGCGCCTCCTTGCATAGCGGCCGGATGGCGGGACCAGACGTTCGCGATCCCCGTACCTGTCATGATCCGGTTGGTGGCCGCCAACAGGACCGACTGGTGCGCAAATGCCTCTTTCCCCCCGATGATCTCCCCGCACCAAAGCGAGCCGTAGCCGAGCTCTTCGATGCGCCGCGCGGCGATCCGCTCATGTGGGATCGGCGCTCGTGCGAGCGCGCCGAGCCAGACCCCGACTTTGCCCAAGCGATCGCGCACGGAACAGAGATCTTGGGGACTGGACATGGACACAACCCTCCCGATCACTTGCTTAGTCACTCCTCGACAGGAAAGAGCGCGTCCGTTGCAAGGAATCGAAGCTGGCGCGATCGACCTTCGGGCTCTTGGTCAGTTGCGGTGTGCCTTCACGCCAACTTCGAGACGCGTGCCAAAGTCTCGATCAGCTGCGGCGAAGCTCTTCATCGACCGCTCGATGATGTCGTTCTTGGAAACCTGCGCGAGTCCTGACGCGATGTTGTCGACGAGGCGAACCTTGGCCTGTTCGGAAAGGAGGCGATAGAGCTGGCCGGCTTGCGCGAAGTCATCGCCTTCGTGGTGATCCCAACCGTAGGTACCCGAGGGACCGTCGACGCCGAGCGGTCCATAGAGGGCCTCGCCGGTTTCGACGGGTCCGTCGAAGCTGTTCGGCTCGTAGTTCTTCTCGCGTCCGTAGTGGGAGTCAAAGCGCATCGATCCGTCCCGTCCGTAGTTGTCCGCGGAGACTGCGTGCGGAGCGTTGATGGGAAGCTGCGTGTGGTTGATTCCAAGCCGGTAGCGATGCGCGTCGCCGTATGCGAACAAGCGGCCTTGGAGCATCTTGTCGGGCGAGGGGCCGATGCCGGGCACGAAGTGTGCTGGGTCGAAGGCTGCTTGTTCCACCTCCGCAAAGTAATTCTCGGGGTTTCGATCGAGCACCATGCGGCCGATCTCGATGAGGGGATAGTCACCGTGCGGCCAAACTTTGGTCAGATCGAAGGGGTTGAAGCGGTAGGCCGCGGCATCGGCGGCCGGCATGACCTGGACCCTTAGGGTCCAAGAGGGGAAGGCGCCTCGATCGATGGCAGCCATGAGGTCAGCCGTGTGGGACTCAGGGTTCTCCCCAGCGAGCAGCGCCGCCTCTTCGGTGGTGAGGCAAGCGATGCCTTGGTCGGTCTTGAAGTGGTACTTCACGAAGAATTGCTCTCCTGCGCTATTCACCCACTGGAAGGTGTGCGAACCGTAACCATTCATCTGTCGATAGTTCGCGGGGATTCCGCGGTCCCCGAAGAGCCAGGTGAACATGTGGGTCGCTTCGGGGGAGTGCGAGAAGAAATCCCACACGTTGTCGGGCTCTTGGCGATTCGTATGGGGGTCAGGCTTTTGGGAGTGGATGAAGTCGGGGAACTTGAGCGGATCGCGGATGAAGAAGATCGGAGTGTTGTTGCCGACGAGGTCGTAGTTGCCATCCTCGGTGTAGAACTTCACTGCGAAACCCCGCGGGTCGCGCACCGCTTCGGGGGCTCCTTTGCTGCCTGCGACGGTCGAGAAGCGCACGAACACTTCGGTGCGCTTTCCGACAGGGGACAAAAACCGCGCGCGGGTGAAGCGCGAGGCATCCGCAGTCACCTCGAAATGTCCATGGGCCCCCGAACCGCGTGCGTGCACGATGCGCTCGGGGATGCGCTCGCGATTGAAGCGCGCGAGCTTCTCGATGAGGTGCTGGTCCTGGAGGAGGACCGGACCGGACGTCCCCGCGGTCTGGGAGTTCTGGTTGTCGGCGACGGGCGCGCCAGATTCGGTCGTGAGGATGCGGCGTTCGGGCATGCTCGGCCTCCTTGGTCCATTCCTTGGCTCTCGAAGAATCCGTGCAGCACGCGCCTTGCCTGACCGGCACGGGCGAAAGAACGTGCGCTCGGGGCCATCGATGCCAAAGCCGTCGATGGACACTTTGACCATACGCCGCCAGCGAGGTCATTGCGATGTCGGGTGCACGTCCCGCAATTGGAAGAGCAACCTTTACGAACACGTCGTGCTCACGGCGCTATGGCGGCACGAGCAGTGATAAGAGCGAAATGTTCGAGATGCGATGCATTGCGTTGGAAGATATGGACCACTCTTGTTGCTCTCGGTGTCTTGTGGGTCCTATTAGCGTATTGACATGAGCTACACGCGTCGCGAGGTCGTGCCTCCGCATCGCCCCGTCCTCGTCATTGGCTTGGAGGGAGCCCTTGATGCCGGGTTTGCAGCCGGCACGGCCATCGATACCTTGCTCGCTCAGTTCGATGCCCGAACGTTTGCATCCTTCGACGCGGACGAGCTCATCGATTTTCGGGCTCGTCGTCCACAGATACGCGTGAGCGATGGTGTGCGCGGGAAGCTCTTTTGGCCCGGACCGCGACTTCGCGTCGGATCAGACGCGCACGGCGTGGGTCTTTCCTTTCTCGTTGGCTCGGAACCAGACTTTCGGTGGCGGCCCTTTGCCAAGGAGGTCACCGAGCTCGCGGTCGAACTCGGAACCCCACTCGTCGTCGGCTTTGGGGCGGTGGCAGCCCAGACACCGCACACGCGACCCGTCCTCGTCGTGTCGTCCGCCTCGGACCAATCACTCGCACGAAAGATCGGATATCGCCCTGGGGCTTGGGCGCGCCCGGCTCGCCTCGTCGACGTCGTGGGGTCTTTTTGTGTCGAAGCCGGCATACCCTCGATCGGACTGACGGCGCTCGTCCCCCACTACGTCGCGACGATTGCTTTTCCCGCCGCATCACTTGCCCTTCTCGACGCGTTCCAGTCGGTAACGGGTCTCACCATTGACACCGAAACTCTTCGTAGCAGTGCTCAAGAGACAAAGAAGCAAGTCGACGAGCTCATTGCGCAATCACAAGAGCACGTGAAGATGCTAAGTCAGCTCGAAAAGCAATATGAGGACGAGAACTCCGTGCTCGGCGGCGAAAGTGGGATTCCATCTGGGGACGAAATCGCGGAAGAGCTCGAGCGGTACCTGCGAGGAGAAATGCAATGAACAGGGCCTCTTTCTCCCGCGAGTCCACGAAAACCGTCGCGTGCAGTCGAAGACGCGTCGAAGGCTGTAAGACGCCTGCGAGTAGCCTCTGGCCGTGACACCGCCGCGTCCTTCTTCTCCACGATCGCCGAGGCGAGGCGCCGCGAGCAGCACGGGGAGGCCCAGGACCGGGAATTTCGTCCGCCCTGGGGGGCGTGGCGCGGACTCAAGCACGAGGCGCTCTGGTACCGAGGGCCAAAAGGGGCGACACGTCGCGCACGAACAGGGGCCGACGAGACGCGCACCACAGAACCCCTCTTTCCCGGCGCGACGCGACCGACGCGTACCGGAGAAAAGAGCGCGAGAACAGGAGCCTTCGGCACCTTCGGGCGCGCGCCCCGGTGGAAGAAGAACGAGCGCACCAGCTGATGGTGCGCGACAAAGGCCCCCCTTTGCTCCGAGGCCAAAAGGGCGCGCGGAAAAGGGAGTCCCACGGTCCAAAGATGCCCGGTACCTCGGCACAAAAGGGCCTAAGAGGACAGCCGCGACTCACGCGCAAGGAAGCGCTCCGAGGTCGCGAGCAGGCGAACCCATGCGCGTCGCAGGACCGAGTCGTGTCCGTTCCCAAGACGCGCTGCGCGCCCAAAAGGCGCGATGGGGAAGTGTCGCGCGCCGCGGTGCCTTGGCGGTCCGCAGGCCCGACGACGCCCGAGCGCGCCCCACGCGCAAATTGCACGAGGTGAAGACCTCTACGGATTCGACGAACAGACCAAGGACCTCCCGAGCTGCAAGCGTTGGAGCTCGTTACGCGGTGAAGTCCGGGCGCCCAAGAATCCGTGAAGAGCGTGCGGAGGCGATGCATGGAACAGGGCGAAGCGAGAGCGTTCCGTTGGGTTCAAAAAGGCAAGGTGGGAGCGGACGTGCGACGAAGAACTCCGTCACGACCGGCCAGGCGTTGAGCCCGCGGTCTCGTGACAGCGAGGTGCTCGCGGCGCGTCTCGCCGACGCCACGCGCGCCTATGACCGCGATCGATATGAACAGGCTCTTTCGATGCTGCGCTCCCTTGCGCGTAGCGCGCCACGTTCTCCTGAGGTGCGCGAGCTGTTCGGCCTGACGTTGTATCGACTCGGGCGTTGGGAGGACGCGTTACACGAGCTTCGGCTGTTCAGCGAACTCAGCGGATCTGTCGACCAATTGCCCGTGCTCGCGGACTGCGAACGCGCGCTTGGGCACTACGACGCGGTCGCTGCGCTTTGGGCTGAGCTACGGAAGGCGGGGGCCGGAAGTGACGTCCTCACCGAAGGCCGCCTCGTCATGGCGGGCGCTCTCGCGGATCGAGGGCGCCTTGGTGAGGCCATCGCGTTGTTGGAACCCGCGGCCCTGCGCGAGGTGCGAAAGCCGCTCGATCGCCACATTCGCCAGTGGTATGCACTCGCGGATCTCTACGAGCGCAGCGGGGACCTTCCGAGAGCACGCGAGATGTTCCGACGCGTCGTCGATTCTGACCCGGAGCTTTCCGACGCAACCGAGCGCCTCGCGGGCTTGCGTTGAAGGCCTGCTCGATGTGGTCTTTGACTTCCAGGGGTAGGGTTTGAGGGGGCCGTGCGCATACGCGCGCCCCATGACCAAGGAGGATGACTATGGGCGTCGACGTCCGTGAGTTGTTGGGATCAGAGGCGGACACGCTGCTCAAGCACGAGTCGCACACGATTGGGCGCGACAAGCTGGTTCTGCCGGGACCCGATTACGTCGATAGGGTCTTGGTCGCAAGTGACCGCCCGGTCGCCGTGTTGCGCAAGTTGGAGACGGTGTTTCGACAGGGCCGTCTCGGGGGGACGGGATATCTCTCGATCCTGCCGGTCGATCAGGGGATCGAGCATTCTGGCGCAGCGAGCTTTTCGAAGAATCCCGCGTACTTCGATCCAGCGGCAATCGTCGAACTTGCGATGGAAGCCGAATGCAGCGCCGTCGCGTCAACACTCGGTGGGCTAGGCATCGTTGCGCGACGCTACGCGCACAAAATCCCCTTCATCGTGAAGCTCAATCACAACGAACTGCTCACCTACCCATCCACCTACGATCAGGTTTTCTTCGGATCGGTTCGCCAGGCAATCGACCTCGGTGCAATGGGCATAGGTGCCACGATCTATTTCGGATCAGCAGAATCAACGCGCCAGCTCCAGGAGGTGAGTGCCGCCTTCGCCGAGGCACACCGTCACGGTCTGTTCACGGTGCTGTGGTGTTACTTGCGGAACCCCGCATTCAAGACATCCCAAGCCGACTATTCCGTCTCCGCGGACCTCACCGGCCAGGCAAACCACCTCGGCGTCACGATCGAGGCAGACATCGTCAAGCAAAAGCAGCCCGTGAACAATGGCGGCTACACCGCCTTGAAATTCGGCATGACCGACCCTTTGGTCTACGACAAATACACGACAGACAATCCGATCGACCTCACTCGCTGGCAGGTCGTCAACTGCTATATGGGCCGCGTCGGCTTGATCAATTCCGGGGGAGAATCCTCCGGGAAGGGCGATCTCTCCGCTGCTGTTCGGACCGCGGTCATCAACAAGCGCGCGGGCGGCATGGGCCTCATCGTTGGACGAAAGGCGTTTCAGCGCCCCATGGAAGATGGGGTCGCGCTCATCCACGCCGTACAGGACGTCTTTCTCGACCCGAGCATCACCGTCGCGTAGGCACGACGCGCGGACTTCGCGCTGGCTAGTCGCATCTGGGGGCATCTTCCCCCGTCACGAGCTCGCGAACGCGATCCTCGGGATGTGCGCTTGGCCTCTTGGGTTTAAGAGCGAACGGATCGATAAACCATGCCCGTGCGCGGCTTTGGCTGAAAGAACGTCGTCTTTGGCGGCATGAGTCTCCCGCTATGAGCGGTTTCGGCGATTTGTCGAACCGTCGCGGGACGCAACAAGAAGGCGACCTGCGCTGTTCCGTTCGCTATCGCGTCATGGACGTTCTTGAGCCCGTGTTGATAGGAGAGCTCACACGGCGTCATGGAGGCGAGGAAGACATCAAGTCGGCTCGAGTCAAGATCCGCGTCGGCTGCGGCGTCGAGAGACGGACGCGGGATCAATAAGAGGTTCGCGTGCGCCCGGACGCATCCGAGCGCGCCATGTTCGACCATCGCGCGCGCAAGATCATCAAGATCCAGCGGTCCGGGCAGTACCTCGAAAGACCCACCGAGGTCTCCTTCAAGGTCGATTTCTGCTGCCCAGCCGCTGACGAGACGGTGAATGGCCTGGACAAAGAGTTCTTCCTCAGACAACTCGACGACGAACGCCATGACGTAGTCGTGCTCGCCGGGTTTGTCACCAAGCTCCGAGCGGCGCTCGTTTCGGTAGTACCTCGCGGTTTCATAGCGATGGTGACCATCTGCGAGGACCACCGGCGTGGAACAAACCAAATCCGCGATCCCACGGAGCGCGCCTTGGTCGCTTATCGGCCACAGCTCATGGACCGTACCCTCGTCGTCGGTCGCGCTCATCGTTGGCATTGCTTTCTTGGTGGAGCGCTCACAGGCCTGGGCAAGACCGGGGGAAAGCGAGAGCCCCCAAATGGGTGAAAGATTGGCGCGACAAGCCCTCATCAACTCGAGGCGGTCGCCTTTGGGCTTGGGCATCGTCTGTTCATGGGGAAGCACCTCATGACCGTTCGCTTCGTCGATCCGGAGTGCCCCAAGGACGCCCGTCGTGCTTCGGGGCGTGGCCGTCCCATCAAGAAAGCGCATCCGGTAGACGTAAAACGAAGGGGCGTCGTCGCGTAGGACCCCACCGTTGCTCTGCCAGGCAGCAAAGATTCGGGCCGCGTGAGCGTAGCGGTCGAGCCGGGCGATCTCATCGGGGACGGGCAGTTCCACGTGGATCGCGTTGTATGGGCTGCGTTGCGCGAGGAGAACGCGCTCGTTCTCCTCGACGACGTCATAGGGCGGAGCGATGACGTCGTCGGGCGAGCACTTCTCGAGGTTGTAGCGCAGCCCGGCAAATGGGACGAATTCAGGCATGGCTCTTGGATAGCACATAGTGGGCCACACACAGATTTCAGAAGCGCGAAATCGATGCGAGGATGGCGCAATGTCGTTTGGACCGACTTGGCTCATTGACCTTGACGGGGTCATCTGGCTCGGAGACACGGTCATCCCCGGCGCGAGAGACGCGGTCGGCGCGCTGCGCGCGAGAAACCAGCGTGTCGCGTTCTTCACGAACAATTCCTCTGTCACAAGAGCCGAGCTCCTCGCGAAGCTTGAGAGCTTCGGCATTGCCGTCGCCAAAGAGGAGCTCCTGACATCGAGCGAAGCGGCGGCGGCGATGTGTTCGCGCGGTGAACGCGCTTTCGTGTTGGGCGGAGCGGGTATTCGCGAAGCACTCCAAGAGCGCGGCGTCATCATCGTTGAGGCCGAGGGGATGGGCACGGCAGTGCCCGTAGACGTCGTTGTCATCGGGCTCGATCGCGAGCTCAACTTTGCGCGCCTCACGATTGCGATGCGGGCGATCCGCGGTGGAGCGCGCTTTTTGGCTACCAATGAAGATGCGACGTTTCCGGTCGGCGATGGCCTCTTGCCGGGTGCGGGCGCACTCGTCACCGCTCTCACCTACGCGACGGGGGTGCGCCCCGTCGTCGCCGGAAAGCCGAACGCCGGTGCCGTTGAACTCGTGAGAGCCCGACTCGGCGAGGTGAACGTCGTGGTCGGGGATCGCCCCTCTACCGACGGAGAGCTCGCCCGGCGTCTTGGCGCTTGCTTTGGCCTCGTGTACTCCGGCGTGACGAGACCCGGCGAGATCCCGCCGGATATCCCCCCCGACCTGGAAGCCTCCGACATCGCAGTTCTCCTCGCGAAAGCCTTCGAGCGAACCTAGGAGTCGAAGGTTTTCCGAAGGACCTGCGCACTAGCGTGGTGGCATGACATCAGGAGACGGATACGACCGCATTCGAGAGAACCTGCGGCGGATCCTCGACACAGGGGCTTCTCTTTCGAAGTTGAGTCGCGAAGAGCTCGAGGACATCGTGCGAGAAATGCTGCGTGGCGGTGGATCGGGAGCCGAAGTCGTCGAGGACTTCGTCGACGAGGTGCGGGCACGCTCTCGGCGGGGAATGGACCTGCTCGCAGGACTGCTTCGTGCCGAGGTCCAGCGGGAACACAAGACCGTCACCGAAGGCGGCGAAAGGGTAATCGGCGAGCTTTGCGATCGCCTCGTTGGCCTCTTTGGTGAGTTCCTCGGCATGACCGGCACGAAGACTTCAGCAGGACGCGCTGGCGAACACGCCTGGGAGCATCGTGACGTGAGAGCGACGCGCGTGGATTCAGCACAAGGTCCGACGGCACCACACAGAGCCGAGACGCGAGGGAAGAAGCGGCCGGTCCCAAAGAAAGCGGCGGCAAAGAAAGCAGGTGCGAAGAAGACAGCCGCGTCAACTTCGAGACCGCGGAAGTCTCCTGCGGGAGCGAAACCTTCGAAGAGCAGGGCCGCAAAGAAAGCAACCCCGTCGAGGACGCCGTCCGGACGCAGTCCCCGATGAGAATCGCATCCACCGGTTTGACGGATCGAAGTGCAATGGATGTTGTGCGCTTGCAAGTGCAGATCCTTGCGAGCGCGTGAGTTCACCGCGAGGATCTCCTTGTGAGTGAACAGACGCGGGCCCATAGCTCGCATCGGGTTGCGCTCGTCGTGCATCCGAGTCGTCAGGAGGCAAAGGACCTCGCCGTGCAGGCTCGCCAGTGGTGGGAAGCGCGCTCTTATGAGGTCGTCGAGACAGACGCGTACGCAGACCACCCAGAACCTGAGGTTTCTGCCGGCGAACTCGACTTCGCGGTAAGCCTCGGTGGGGATGGGACGATGCTTCGTACCGTGCAGCTCGTCGTGAGCCGCGGTGTGCCCGTGCTCGGGGTGAATCTCGGAAGTCTCGGCTACCTCACCCAGATCGAACCCCGCGGCATCGAACAGGCTTTCAGCCGGCTCGTTGCGGGCGATTTCGCGATCGAAGAACGTATGACCCTTGACGTGACCGTGGACGCGCCCGGGAAAACGACTACCCCCTATGTCGTGCTAAACGAGGTGTCCGTCGAAAAGACCGGCCCCGGCCACACGATCCGCCTCGGGGTATCGATCGACGAACACCCATTTCTCGTTTTCGTCGCGGATGGAATCGTGTTGTCGACACCAACGGGATCGACGGCCTACAACTTGTCGCTGCGCGGTCCGATCGTTTCTCCTCAACTTCGTGCGATCGTCGTCACACCGGTCTCGCCTCATATGCTCTTTGATCGTTCGCTCGTTCTGTCGCCCGAGGAGATTGTCCGCCTCGAGGTATTGAACGAGCGACCCGCGGTGCTTGTCGTTGATGGGGCCACGGTGGACAACATCGAAGTTGACACGGCGGTCATCGTCAAAGCGGGCGCTCACGCTGCGCGCATTGTGCACCTGGCTGCGCTCGACTTCCACTCGATCTTGCGCCAAAAGTTCGGGCTTACGGGACGCTAGCTGCGATGCTCACCGAGCTTCGTGTCCGCGATCTCGGAGTCATTGCGGATGTCCATGTCGTTTTTGACGATGGATTGAGCGTGATAACGGGCGAAACGGGCGCGGGCAAGACCCTTTTTGTCGAGGCGCTCGAGCTCGTCCTTGGAGGGCGCGCCGATGCAACCATGGTGCGCCACGGTACTGACGAGGCGCTCGTTGAAGCTCGGTTCATTGCTGGCCAAGACGAATACGTGTTCTCGCGCACGATCGCGCGCGCTGGAAGATCACGTGCCGAGCTCAATGGGCGCATGGTAACGATCGGCGCGCTCGAAGACGCTGGGCGTTCGCTCGTCGATCTCTACGGCCAACACGACCATCAGTCGCTCTTGAATAAGCAGGCGCAACGCGATGCGCTCGACGTTTTCGCGAACGTTGATCTCGAGCCCCTGCGTGTCCTTCGAACGCGCCTGCGTGTACTCGACGATCGCATCGCCTCGCTCGGCGGGGACGAACACCGCCGAGCGCGCGAGATGGACCTCCTGCGCTTTGAGCTCGATGAGATCGAACATGCCCACATCACCTCAGAAGACGAGGAGAGGGAGCTCGCCGCCGAGGAAGACCTCCTTGCGAGCGCGCTAGCGCTCAAACAAGCCGCATACGACGCGCACGAGTTGCTCGTCGGCACGCTGAACCCAGGTGCAATAGAGCTCCTCGGTACGGCGATCGAGTCTCTCTCGCCTCATGGGGCGCTCAAAGATCACGAAGCACGCCTTCGAGGGCTCCTCGCAGAACTCGATGACGCGAGCAACGAACTGCGACTCGCGGGTGAGGGTTTTGAGGAGAACCCGCAGCGCCTTGAGGTCGTTCAACAAAGACGGGAATTCCTGCGCCGCCTCGTGCACAAACACGGAGAATCCCTGAGGGACGTCCTGGCCGCTGGGATCCAAGCCCGATCGCGACTTGACGAGCTCGAAGTGAACGATGAACTGCGCGCATCTCTGGAAAGCGAGCGCGAAGCCCTTTGTTCTGAAGTACATGCGCACGAGTGCGCGATCGGCGATGAACGCCGCAAGCATGCGCGTGCTCTCGGTGAGGCAGTTCAAGCTCACCTCTCGCGTCTCGCTCTTCCTTCCGCCCGCTTCGTCGTGTCCCTTCCTGACGAGGGATTCGCAGACGACGTCGAATTCCTCTTTGGGGCCAATGCCGGCGAACCGATCCTTCCGCTCGCAAAGATCGCCTCGGGTGGTGAACTGTCCCGGACGATGCTCGCGTTACGTCTCGTGTGCACCCGCGCGCCGGAAACGCTCATTTTTGACGAAGTCGACGCCGGGATCGGGGGAACCGTGGCGCTTGTGGTCGGAAAGGCCCTCGCTGAGCTCTCGACCGAACATCAAGTTCTCGTTGTGACGCACCTCGCCCAGGTGGCCGCCCAAGCCAATGAGCACCTCGTTGTGGAAAAGAGCGAAGTCGACGGAAGGACCGTCGCGAGCGTCGTCCGTGTCGATGGACAGGCTCGCGTCGTCGAACTCTCGCGTCTGTTGTCGGGCCATCCCGAGAGCTCAATCGCACGTGAGCACGCAAGCGAGCTCCTCGCGTCCGCTGGGAGAAACTCCAGCTCCTAACGCCTGTCCCTCAGGACAAAGCACGCGACTTCGAGAAGAAAAGGGCTGAGCAATCCGCCCGAGGCGGGCGCGCGCCTTGTAGATTGATGTAGGCCAGATAGCGGAGGATGACGTGGCGAAGTTCGTGTTCGTGACCGGGGGGGTCTCGAGCTCTCTCGGCAAAGGACTCGCGGCTTCATCACTGGGACGGCTCTTGAAGGCTCGTGGTCTTCGCGTCACGATGTGCAAGCTCGACCCCTACATCAACTTCGACCCGGGCACGATGAACCCCTTCGAGCACGGCGAGGTGTTCGTCACCGATGACGGGGGTGAGACCGACCTCGATCTTGGCCATTACGAGCGCTTCATCGACGAGAACCTCTACCGCACCTCGAACGCGACGACGGGACAGATCTATTCGACCGTTATCCAAAAAGAGCGCCGCGGGGACTATCTGGGCAAGACCGTCCAGGTCATCCCTCACATCACCGATGAGATCAAAGAACGGATCAAACGGCTCGCGACCGATGACATCGACGTCGTCATCACGGAGGTCGGTGGGACCGTCGGCGACATCGAAATCGTCCCATTCTTGGAGGCAATCAGGCAGTTTCGTCGCGACGTCGGTCGACAAAATGTCTGCTACGTGCACCTGACGCTCGTGCCCTACCTCGCGCCCTCCGGGGAGCAAAAGACCAAGCCGACGCAGCACTCCGTCACTGAACTTCGCGGCCGGGGCATCCAACCAGATGTCATCGTCTGTCGCAGCGATCACCCGATCTCCGAGACGCTCAAGCGCAAGATCTCGCTTTTGTGCGATGTGCCGATCGAGGCGGTCGTCTCCGCGGTCGATGCGCAGAGCATCTATGAGATCCCCATCTTGTTGAGAGAAGAGGGCTTTGACGACACGGTGTGCAAGATCCTCCAATTGGACGGTCCCGACCGAGCGATCGACATCTCGGGCTGGGAGGCGTTCTTGGAGAGGATCGCGACCGCGAAGGAGACGGTGCGCATCGGTATCGTCGGGAAGTACGTGAACCTGCCCGATGCCTACCTATCGGTCGTCGAGGCCCTCCACCACGCAGGCTTTCACCACGGCGCCCACGTCGAAATCGAATGGATCCAGGCCGAATTGGTCACCGACCTCAATGCCGCGGCCGATCTCGACGGACTCGATGGCATCGTGCTCCCCGGCGGCTTCGGCGAGCGGGGGATCGAGGGAAAGATTGCAGCGGCCGATTACGCGCGGCGATGCGGGATCCCTTGCCTTGGACTGTGCCTCGGATTACAGGTCATGGTCGTTTCTTACGCGCGTTCCGTCGCCGGACTCTTGGGTGCGAACTCGCGGGAATTTGATCCCGAAACGCCCTATCCGGTCATCGATTTGATGGACGATCAGGCGAACGTCGTCGACTATGGGGGCACGATGCGCCTCGGTGCCTACGTCGCCTGCCTCCTTCCCGGGTCCCAGGTGGCGAAGATGTACGGAGAAGAACACGTCACCGAACGCCACCGACACCGTTATGAGGTCAATGCGCGTTATCGCGCGCGCCTCGAAGAAGCGGGCCTCGTGTGTTCGGGAACGTCTCCCGACGATCGTCTCGTTGAGTTCATTGAGCTGCCGACCCACCGATTCTGGGTCGGCACCCAGGCGCACCCCGAGTTCAAGAGCAGACCGGATCGCCCACATCCGCTCTTTCGAGAGCTCGTGGGAGCTGCGCTCGAACGGGCACGGGCTCGGACCCCACACCTGTTCGAGATCGGGCTCGATGCCGCCTCCTGAACAAGGTGACTTTCGTTTCATCGGCGAACGGGACCGCTTCCGCAGTTCCTTCATCAGGCTCGTCACGGCCACACTCGTCGATCCCAAGGGTTTCACCTTCGAGCGAGACATCGTGCGCCACCCGGGCGCAGTTTGCGTGGTTCCCCTCGAAAACGACGGCCGCCATGTGATGATGGTGCGCCAATATCGCGCGCCCCTTGATCGCTACGTGCTCGAAGTGCCGGCTGGCAAGAGGGATGTCTTTGGCGAGGCGCCCGAGCAGACGGCGAGGCGCGAGCTCGCCGAGGAGGTGGGGCGCAAGGCGAGCACCTGGAGCGAGCTCGGACGCTTCTCCAACTCGCCGGGCTTCACCGACGAGGAGACGGTGTGTTATCTCGCCGAGGATCTCGCGGTGGTCGAGCGCGTGACCCAAGGCGTCGAGGAAGACCACATGACCATTGAGCGCGTCGCGCTCGGCGAAATATGGGATCTTCTTTCCCTCGGCGTGCTCGTCGATGCGAAGTCCATCATCGCTCTCGCGCTCGCGGAGCGAGTGCTATCGCATCGAGGCTTCGCCTCTTGAGAGCATCGGGGGATGATGAGCGGTCGCCCTGATGTCGTCCTAAGCACTGACGCCGAAGAGTATCTCTCTTACCTTGCGATCGAGCGCGGCCGGGCGCGCAATTCCATCGCGTCGTATCGGCGCGACCTCCTTGGTTACGAGGAGTTCCTGGCCGTCAATAACCTCACCTTGGACGACGTTGATGCTCAAGTCATCGAGCGCTACCTCGGTTTTTTGCGAGCGTGCGGGCTCAAGTCCTCCTCGCGCGCTCGCGCGCTCGTCGCAATTCGTGGCCTTCACGGTTTTTGCAAAGACGAGCGCGCGGCAACCAATGATCCCACCCGAGATGTCGAGGCTCCGCGGGTTCCCGCGGGGCTTCCAAAGGCACTGAGCGAAGCCGAGATCACGAGGCTCTTGGATGCCGTCGACGCAGTCGATGCCCGAGGCTTGCGCGACCGCGCGATCCTCGAATTGCTCTATGCGAGCGGTCTTCGAATCTCTGAGCTCGTCGGCCTGTCGATGAGCGACGTGCGCCTCGAGGATTCCATGTTGCGCTGCTTTGGTAAGGGAGCGAAAGAGCGCGTTGTGCCGATTGGCCGTTTCGCCATTGCCGCACTTCGCGACTATCTCGGGGAAAGTGGCCGTCCCAAGCTCGCGAAACCACAGCCGAGCAATCGATCCGATGCTGAAGCGCTCTTTTTGTCGACACGGGGGAGACGCCTCAATCGACAAGCGGCGTTCCTCGTCGTTCGCCACTACGCGCAGCGTGCAGGACTCGGGGACAAGGTGAGCCCGCACGTCTTGCGCCACAGCTTCGCGACCCACCTGCTCGACCACGGCGCCGATGTGCGCGTCGTCCAAGAGCTCTTGGGCCACGCGTCGATCACGACGACACAGCTGTACACGAAGGTCTCAACAGAGCGCCTTCGTAGCGCGTATCTCGAAGCCCATCCCCGGGCAAAGGGCCGCGGCTCGCCGAAAGGGGCCGAGGGAGGGCTTGTGCACACCTAGGGGCACCAAAGCCTTGAAAGACGCGGGGGCACCGGGGTGCTCACGGGGCAAAGTGGGAAGAGGAGGAACTCAGCACCGCTTTGAGCAGGCCTTGGACGCGGAAGGAGGAGGAAGGATGCGAGGAGGCGCGCCCGCATTCCCACTAGGATTGCGCCCGTGGCGAACGAAGCTCAACTTATCGATTACCGCGCTCTCCTCCAAGACGAGCGGGCGTCCCTCTTGCGCCAGCTTTCTGAGCTGGGTTTTGGAGACGCCGGGGAGACGGGGCCGGCCTATGACTCGAACTTCGCGGATTCGAGCCAGGTCACCGCGGAACGCGGCGAGACCGAAACCCTGGTGAAAGAGCTGCGCGGTGCGCTCGGCGAAGTCGAGCGGGCGCTCGAGCGCGTCGATCGTGGGACCTACGGCACGTGTGAACGCTGCGGCAAGCCCATCGCCCCGGCCCGCCTTGAAGCCAAACCGGCGGTCACGACCTGCATCGAGTGCGCCTCGGCTCAGCGCTAAGAGCGCGTCATGTCGCTCTCACGTGAGGCGCGCGCCGCGCGCTTTCACCAAAGGGGTCCCTGGGTCCTTATCGGCGCCGCGGTCCTCGTCCTCATCGTCATCGAGGCGGTCCGCCACCACGTCTTGTCCCAAGAGGACCTCCTCTTCCTCGTCATCTTGTTTCCGACGATCATCTTGCACGAGGTCTCCCACGGGGTCATGGCGTATTGGTGCGGAGATGACACCGCGAAGAAGGCCGGGCGACTCTCTCTCAATCCCTTGCGCCACATCGACCCCTTGGGCACGATTCTCCTGCCGATCCTGCTCATCGTGACGACCGGACGCGCCTTTGGTTGGGCAAAACCCGTGCCCATTTCGATCAACAAGCTGCGCCACCCTCGTAACCAGGCGGTCTTGGTCGGGCTCGTGGGACCTGCGACGAACATCGTCCTCGCGTTCGTCTCCGGATTGCTCCTTCAGTTCGTTACCCACGGGTTCGTGCCGAGCCAGAATCCCGAGCAGTGGCCGCTTGTCGATGAGCTCTTGTACCTGTTCAGCCTCACGAACATCTTCATTGCGGTCTTCAACTTGATCCCCATTCCGCCCCTCGACGGATCCGCGGTCTTGGAGCGTCTCCTTCCGCATTCGGCGCTTCCCTCGTACTACCGACTGCGCTCGTATTCGATCATCATCGTGCTCTTCTTCGTTTTGCTCGCTCCAGGAGCACTCGACGCGCTGTTCGTCCACGCGAACAACTACTGGGACAACTTCTTGAACTTGCACGTCCTTGTGTCCGTGCCCGTGGGATCGAACGGCGTCGCGCTCGGGTTCTAGGCGGAGACCGCCATAACGGCCTAGTGCTCTTTCGCGATGAGACCGACGGCCGCACGCGCTCTTAGGTAGGTGAGGTGCGCGACTTCTCTTGCCTTGGATGCACCCTTGGCCAAGACCTCGGTGATGGCCCCGGGATCCGCGGACAGCTCAAGGACGCGCTCGCGAAGCGGGCGGAGCATTTCGATGAGCGCTTGTGCGGTGTCTTTCTTGAGCTCGCCGTAGTTCGCGTACCTAGGGGCAAGCGCTGATGGCGAGGTCCTTAGTGCGGCACCCAAGAGCTCGAGGAGATTGGAGACCCCGGGCTTTTTCTCGGGGTCGTAGCGGACCTCGTCGTCGGTGTCGGTCACCGCTCTTTTGATCTTCTTCTCAATGACTTCAGGCGCATCGGTCATCTCGATGAGGCCCGCGGCCGTGCTCGTCGATTTCGACATCTTGTTCTCGGGGTGTTGGAGATCCATGACACGTGCCGCAACCCTCGGGATCGCGGCCTCGGGCACGACGAAGGTTTGCCCGTAACGGGCGTTGAAGCGCACGGCGATATCCCTCGTGAGCTCGAGATGCTGGCGCTGGTCGTCGCCGACCGGCACGCGATCGGCCTGATAAAGGAGGACGTCCGCGGCCATCAAGACGGGATAGGTGAAAAGGCCTACCCTCACGGACTCTTGGCCGCCGCTCTTCTCCTTGAACTGCGTCATGCGCCGAAGCTCGCCCATCGTCGCGACGCACTCCAAGATCCACGACAGCTCAGCGTGCTCGCTGACTGCGCTCTGGAAGAACACCGTGCAGCGGTTCGGGTCAAGACCCGCGGCAAGGAGGCCTATTGCGGTGTCGAGGCTCCGCTGGCGCAGTTCCTCCGGCGAGATGTCCAAGGTGAGTGCGTGCAAATCGACGATGCAATAGAACGCGTCGTGCTCATCTTGGTCAACAACCCACTGCCGGAGCGCCCCGAGATAGTTCCCGACGTGCAAGCCGCCAGACGGCTGGATACCGGAAAGGACGCGAGCCATCAAGAAAGGTTAGCGGTCCAGGCAAGCACCCAATGGTAAGAACGGCCAGGCGCGAGCACAACGCCGAGCGCCTTTCCCCTCGGGCATCAACCAATCGGCCGAGCTTTCCCGCTACCGTTAAAAGGTGGCCTACGACGTTCACCTCGATGTCTACGACGGGCCATTTGACCTGCTCTTACAGCTGATTTCCGCACAAGAAGTCGACGTGTACGAGGTACGGCTCTCTGACATCGTCGACGCGTTCTGCGCCGAGATCGCCCGATTTGAAACCTTCAACCTCGAGATCGCGACGGAGTTCTTGCTCATCGCGGCGACGCTCGTCGAACTCAAGTGCCGGCGCTTGCTTCCGGGCGCAGACGACCCGGACATGGACGAGGAGCTCTCGTTGTTCGAAGCGAGGGACTACCTCCTTGCGCGTCTCGTGGAGTGCAAGACGTTCTCGGGAACGGCGTCGGTCTTCGCGTCGATGGAGCAAGTGGCTTCGCGATCCGTCGCGCGCCGGGCCGGACCAGATGAGCGTTTTGAACAAGTCGCGCCGGACCTCTTGGCGGGGGTCACGCCAGAGGACCTCGCGCGCTTGGTACTCGGCGTCTTTGCGGAGCACCCCGTGCTCAGCGTCTCCAACGCACACATCCACACCGACGAGGTCACCGTGGTCGAACTCTTGGCCGAGCTCATGGAGAGCTTGCCCACGCGTCCGCGGGTGTCGTTTCGCGAGCTCACGGCCGATGCGCCGTCAACCGCGCACGTCGTCGCGTGTTTCCTCGCGCTCCTCGAACTCTACAAACGCGAGCTCATCGCCTTGGACCAGCTGAACAGCTTCGGGGAAATTCGCGTCCGCTGGACCGGTAATGGGGCAAAAGAGGCTCCATCATTTTCCATTGACGACTACGACGAGCTTGAGAGCGAAGCGAGTCGATGAGCGACGCGTCTGCGCAGTGGCGGAATGAACGGGCCGCACTCGAGGCTGTGCTCATCGTTGCGACCGAGCCCGTCGCCCCGCAACTCCTCGCCGAGCTCTTGGAAGTGTCGAGCGATCGCGCAGAAGAGCTCTGCTCGACATTGGCGCGCTCCTATGCACAAGAAGAGCGAGGGTTCGAGCTCGTCCGCGTCGCTGGTGGCTACCGCCTACAGAGCCACCCGGCATACCGCGGCTACGTCGAGCGCTTCATTCTCGATGACGCGCCACATCGACTTTCCCCCGCGGCACTCGAGACGCTCGCTATCGTCGCGTACAAACAGCCCATCTCGCGCGTGCAACTCGCATCGATTCGCGGCGTCAACGTCGACAGCGTCATGCGAGCGCTCGCGCAGCGGGGCTATGTCGAGGCCATCGGGAGAGACGAGGGTCCGGGACAGGCGATCTTGTTCGGTACGACGCCACTTTTCTTGGAGCGTCTCGGCATCGACAACCTCGGAGATCTTCCACCCCTCGAGTCCTTCGTCCCGGACGCCGCGACCGTCGAAGCGCTCGAGCAGGTGCTCCGCTTCGGCGCTGAGGAGTGAGCGACCCGACGTCTGACGGCGAGCGATTGCAAAAAGTGCTTGCGCGCGCCGGATTCGGCTCGAGACGCGCATGTGACGAGCTCGTCGAGGCCGGGAGGGTAACCGTCAATGGCGAAAAGGCTGTTCCCGGGCGAAGGATCGACGTTGCGCATGACATCGTCGCGGTAGACGGAAACCCGGTCGGCGTCCTACCGGAGCTCGTCTATTACCTTTGCAACAAACCCGTTGGTGTCGTGACCACGGCACATGATCCAGAGGGACGACGAAACGTCGTCGACCTCGTCCCCGACATCCCGCGTGTGTTCCCTGTTGGACGCCTGGATCTTCAGACAGAGGGTCTCATCGTGCTCACAAACGACGGGGGCCTCGCTCAGCTGTTGAGCCACCCGAGCCACGGAGTTGAAAAGGAGTATCTCGCCGCGCTCTCGAGCGACCCGACGCCCGTGATGATCCGCAGCCTTCGTTCCGGTGTCGAGATCGAACCCGGTGTGACGACCGCTCCGGCCAAGGTTGCTCGCGTGTCACCGAGGCTCTTGCGCATCACTATCCACGAGGGCAGGTACCGTCAGGTTCGGCGCATGTGCGCGGCCGTTGGCCTTGAGGTGTCGCGTCTCGTCCGGGTCCGCATTGGACCGCTCGTCGACACCCACCTCGCGCCGGGTGAGTTTCGCGAGCTACGCATTGATGAAGTCCGGGCGCTCGCGTTGGCTGCTGCGGCTCCATCGCAAGCCCCAGCGAGGTCCAGGTAGGCTCGCTTTTATGCCAGAGGTCTTACGCGCGATAAGGGGCGCGACAACCGTCGAAGAGGACGCACCAGAGCAGATTCGCGCACGCACGCAAGATCTCGTGAAAGAGATGCTCAAGAGAAACCACGTCTCTACCGATGACATTGTGAGCATCATCTTCACGGTGACCGACGATCTCGTGTCCGCCTTTCCTGCGACCGCGGCGCGAGAGCTCGGCTTGCACGATATACCTCTCCTCGGTGCTCGAGAGGTGGCAGTGGTTGGTTCGACGCCACGCTGCATTCGCGTGATGATGCACTGCTACAGCGATCGCGCCCGGAAGGATATCCGACACGTATTCCTTGAAGGAGCGAAATCGTTGCGGGCCGACCTTGCCGAATGACCTGGGAAGGATCGTGAGAGCCTCGCGATGAACAGCCCATCGGGCGGAGTGAGTCCCAATCACGCCTTTGTTGTCGGCCTCGGTCTTATCGGATCGTCGGTCGGCTTTTCGCTTCGCGCGCAGGGCTGGCACGTAAGCGGCATCGATATTGACTGCTCCCGGGCGGAGCGAGCACTCGAGCTAGGGGCGATCGACCGCATCGGCGAGGATGTGTATGCCGACGTCGCATTCATCGCAACACCCGTCGCGTCGATCGCCGAGGTCGCGAAGTCCTTCTTGGCGTCTGCGCAAAACGACGATGTCACCGTTACCGACGTCGGAAGCGTGAAGGCCGCGATCGCGAAGTCCGTGGACGATCCGCGTTTCGTAGGGGGCCACCCACTTGCTGGTTCCGAACAAGAGGGCCCCGACGGGGCGGGGGCGGATATCTTCGTCGGATCAACGTGGGTCCTCACACCGACGGCTTGCACCGACCCGGCAGCATTTGCTCGCATCAGTGCACTTGTGTCGAGTTTCGGGTCCGAAGTCGTCGCTCTCGATCCAGCTCGCCATGACGCCCTCGTCGCGGTCATCTCACACCTGCCGCACTTGACCGCGGCCAACCTCATGGTCTTGGCTTCAGACGCCCTCGTCGATCGGGCCGTCTTGTTGCGCTTGGCCGCGGGAGGCTTCAGGGACATGACGCGAATCGCAGCGGGCGACCCCACAATCTGGCCGGACATCTTTCGGGACAACAAGGCCGCCGTGCTCGAGGTCCTCGATGATTTGCTCGCGCGCCTCACCGAGGCGCGCCGCATGGTCGACTCCGATGATCGCGACGCGCTCGTCGAGGTGTTGGACCGCGCGAAATCCGCGCGGCGTAACTTGCCACCGCGCGTCGCACGCCCAGAAGAGCTCGTGGAGCTGCGCGTGCCCGTGCTCGACCGACCGGGAACACTCGCCGAGGTCACGACGGTGCTTGGCGAGCTCGGCGTGAACATCTTCGACCTGGAAATCGCGCACTCAGCAGAAGGACCCCGGGGGGTTCTCGTGCTTTCCATCGACGCCGCAAGCTCCGATGAGGCACGCGGCGCGCTCACGAAGCTTGGCTATCGACCCGCAACGAGGCGCCTCGGATGACCGAAGGAGAAGACCTCACCGTCTTTCACAGAACGGGCCCCCTAAGGGGGACGGCGCGCGTCCCGGGGGACAAGTCCCTCTCGCACCGAGCGCTCATCCTTGCTGGGCTTGCCGAGGGGACCTCGAAGGTGATGGGCCTTTCTGATGGCGAGGACGTCGTGTCGACCCGCAGGGCTCTTGAGGCCTTCGGGGTGGGCTTTTCCGGCGAGGAGATCGCTGGGGGACGGGACCGCTTTCACGAGCCCGAACGTCCCCTTGACGTCGGGAACTCCGGAACGGCTCTTCGGCTCTTGTCGGGCGTTGCGGCGAGCTTTCCCTTCCTAAGCGTTCTCGTCGGCGACGAATCCATCCATCGTCGACCGATGGATCGCATCGTCGCACCGTTGCGCGAGATGGGCGCAGAAATCGACGGACGCGACTTTGGGAACCTCGCACCGCTTTGTATACGGGGCGGGCACCTGCGCGGGATCGACTTCACACCGAGCGTCCCGAGTGCGCAGGTGAAGGGATGCATCTTGCTTGCTGGCCTTAGCGCACAAGGGGAAACGGTCGTGCGGGAGGCCGTCGCGACGCGTCGGCACACAGAAGAGCTCCTCGGCCTCGCCGGCGTTCCTACGACGACGTCGATCGAGCGCAACGTTTCCGTCGTGCGCATGCAACCGGGACCGCTCCGCACTTTTCACTTCGATGTGCCTGGTGATCCCTCACAAGCCGCGTTCTTGGTCGTCGCCGCGAGCATCATCGCCGGAAGTGACATCACCATCGAGCACGTCTATGTGGGCCCGGGCCGTGTCGCGTTCATCGACGTCCTTCGACGCATGGGTGCGTCGATCGAGCTCAAAATGAAGGGGAACGACGTCGCTGACCTAAGCGTGAGGTCCGCGCCACTCCACGCGACAGCGATCGCTGGATCCGAGGTGCCCTCGCTCATCGACGAGATCCCCGCGCTCGCGGTTGCCGCTTCGTTCGCGAAGGGAACGACGACGTTCCGCGACGCCTCAGAGCTTCGGGTCAAAGAGAGCGACCGCATCGATGCGCTCGCGGCTGGGTTGCGCGCCATCGGGTGTGACGTCGAGAGCTATCCCGATGGACTAGATGTTCGCGGAGGCACTCACGATGCCTCGGCGCGCGTCGACGCGAAAGGGGACCATCGCGTGGCCATGGCCTTCGGCGTTGCGGGGCTCGCGGGCGCCGGGGACCTCGAGATAGAAGGCTTTGGTTCCGTCGCGACGAGCTGGCCCCGATTTCGCGAGGTGTTCGAGGCACTGACATGACGGTGATCGCGATCGACGGGCCGAGTGGCTCTGGAAAATCCACCCTCGCTCGAGCGCTAGCCGAGCGACTCGGCATTGCCCGGCTCGATACGGGGGCGATGTATCGAGCCATAGCGCTCCTTGCTTTGGAACAAGGCGTCGAGCCGAGCGATGGAGGAAGCCTCGCACGCCTCGCAAAGGAGGCGAACTTGCGCGTGGATGATGCCGTTTTCTTGAACGGCGCGGATGTCACCGAGGCGATCCGAAGTGCTCGCGTCACCTCGGTGGTCTCACAGATTTCCTCGCATCAAAGCGTGCGTGACGCGCTCGTGGCTCGCCAACGCACCTGGGTCGCAGAGCACGTCTCGGGGGTGATCGAAGGTCGCGACATCGGCAGCGTCGTCGTCCCCGACGCCGACGTGAAGGTCTACCTCACCGCGGATCCAACGGAGCGCGCCCGCCGCCGGAGCGCAGAGCTCGATCACCTGCGACACGACGGAAAAGCCGTGGACATCGGAGAAGTCGAACACGAGATGGCAGGACGCGACGCAAGCGATGAGAGCCGCGCGATATCCCCGCTCCTCGTCGCACCAGGCGCCGTCGTCATCGATTCAACCCATCGCGACGTCGAAGACGTCGTCGAAGAGGTGCTCTCCTTGCTATGAGCGTTCACTCCAAGCCCGAGGACACACCTTCTGAGCCCAAAGGAAAGATCTCACGCTTTGAGCTCGCGCTCTATGGGCTGTGTCGATTCCTTGCTGTCGGGGTGTCGCGCCTTTACTACCCCGGGCCCGTCATCGGGAAGAGCCATCTCCCGAAGCAAGGTCCCTACATCCTTGCTCCGGTTCACCGCTCTTACATCGACTGGCTCATCGCCGCTCGCGTCACGAAGAGAAGATTGCGATACATCGCGAAGGGCGAGATCTGGAA
>Ga0181521_10001260_pt1 | contig 31594 bp, 28 predicted proteins | sample PEATcosm2014_Bin_32_FD_119764 | JGI IMG/M metagenome (GOLD analysis project Ga0181521, IMG submission 119764) | Peatland microbial communities from MTU Mesocosm Facility, Houghton, MI, USA - PEATcosm2014_Bin02_60_metaG | ecosystem: Environmental > Terrestrial > Soil > Wetlands > Peat | place...
CGACCAACTCGGCTCGGTGGAGAAGGGTAAGGTGGCGGACCTGATTGTCACCGATGGCGATCCGCTTACCGAGCAAACTCACGTGAAGCACCTTTACATTCGAGGTAAGGAAGTTTCCCTGGAAAACAAACAGACCCGCCTTTACGAACGCTACATGAGCCGCAATTAGCGGTTTCCGTGGGGCGGGATGCCATCCTGCGCGCCGGCTGTTTACCGGCGCTTCCACGTTTCCGGGACAGGCCGGGAGGCCTGTCCTACTCTTCCGACGCAATCCAGATAGTTACCGGACCGTCGTTCACCAGGCGCACTTCCATGGACGCCTGAAAGACGCCCGTTTCCACGGGAACCGGCCCTTTTCGCGCTTGCTCCACAAAGTATTCGTAAAGCGCTTGCGCCTGCCCGGCGGGAGCGGCCCGATCGAAATTAGGACGCCGCCCCTTAACGCAGTCAGCGTACAGCGTAAACTGCGAAACAATCAGCAGCGCGCCTCCGGCTTCCTGCACGTTGCGGTTCATCTTACCGTCCTCGCCGGGGAAGATTCGCAGGTGCAGAGTCTTCTCCAGAAGGTAATCCGCGTCGGCCGCCGTATCCAATCGAGATATACCCAGGAAGACAAGCAAGCCCGTACGTATAGCCCCGCTGGTACCTTGGCTGGTTATCACGCAGGCTTCTCTTACTCTTTGAATCAGTACTCGCATGCTAATTTTCAGCTTCCAAATTTCAAGTGCTATATGCAAGTATGACTCACCTTATGTTATATTCTGTGCGGGAGACAACCCATGCCAAGAGGAATAAGCAGCGATGATATGACCACCCTGGAAATGGCGCTGGTCGGATATCAGCTCGAGAAACAGAAGATAGAAGAACGCATTCGCGAAATTCAGGCCAGGCTGAAGGGCTATCATAGCGCGCCTGCTTCGCCGGGAGCGGGGGAGAAGAAGGCCGCCGCCACGAAGCGGGTTCTGAGCCCCGCCGCGCGCAAGCGCATCGCCGCCGCTCAGAGGAAGCGCTGGGCCGAGCATCGCAAACGGCTGGCCGCGCAGGCCAAAGCGGAATAATTATTCCGGGTTACTCCGTTCCAAAGCGAATCTCCATGCAAAGCGTCTGACCATGTCGGCCACGGAGCCCTCCGCGGCAATCGTACCGTTTAGAAAAAACGCGGCGCGGTGGCAGATTGCCTCGGCGAAGGGAATGTCGTGGGTGACCAGGATTTTGGCCTGTGGTAAGTCGGCCAACAGCCCCGCCAGCGCCCGCTGGCCGGGCGGATCCAGGAACGTAGTAGGTTCGTCCAAAACCAAAATCTCCGGGTCCATCGCCAGTATTCCGGCGATCGCGGCGCGCTTCTTTTCCCCGGCGCTCAAATGATACGGAGCGCGCGCAGCCAAGGCGCCGATGCCCGCCGTTTCCAGCGCGGCGCGAGCCCGCGCGGCCGCTTCCGCGGCGCTCATCCCCCGGTTGAGCAGCCCGAAGGCTACGTCTTCCAGCACGGTGGGCATGAAAAGCTGCGCATCGGACTCCTGAAAAACCATTCCCACCTTGGCGCGGATCTGCGCCAGGTTGCGCCGGCTCATCTCGAGCCCGCACACCTCCACGCTTCCCTGGCCCGTCAACAGTCCGTTGAGGTGGAGAATAAAGGTGGTCTTGCCGCTGCCGTTGGGTCCCAGCAAAGCCACGGTTTCGCCCGCGTTCAGGCGGAAATCCACGCCGTTGAGCGCCGCCGTCCCGTCTTCGTAACGGTACCTGAGACCGCGCACCTCGATTAGCGGCGGCACTTAGGCGAATCTCCGCGTCGGGCAGGAGGGCGCCCTGCGCGCCGGTTGCATACCGGCGCTTCCGGACCAATTTAGACGCGGGCTGCCAACCCGCCGCAGATGATCAATCCGCCCCACTACGCCAACCTCTCGACGCACAGCCGCAGCGCCACGGGAAGGGCGCAGGCGCAGGCCAGGAAGGCCGCGTCGCGCGGGCCGAACCGGGGCGCTTCGAGGGGATGAAAAACTCCCCCGAAGCCGCGCGCCAGCATGGCCCGGTGAATCTCTTCGGCGTGCCCGTAGGAGCGCGCGAACAGTACCGCCAGCGCTCCGGCGGCGGCGCGGAAGCGCGCGCCGCGGCCTGCCCGTCCCCATCCCGGAGCGCGCGCCGCGGCGGCTTTTCGCATGTGCTGCGCCTCTTCGGAAATCACGAATAAGTAGCGGTAGAGAAACTGCGCCACCATCAGCAGAAAGTGCGGCGCCCCCATGCCTTCGAGGCCGCGCAGCAGTTTCGGCAGCGGCGTGGTGGCCACCAGCAGCAATACCGCCAGCGCCGAAAGATAGCTCTTCAAAACCAGCGCCAGTCCGCGCGCCGGGTCGCCGGCCAGCCAGCACACCGCGCCGAAGACGGCCGTAAACGGCAGAACCAGCGCTGCCCGCGCCAGCGCCCCGCCGGCGGGAAGCCGCGCCCGCCATGCGGCCGCCGCCAGCAGCGCCAGCAGCAGCGCGGCCAGGGTTGCAATATCGCGGTGCGCGGTGGCCACCACCACCAGGAAGACCAGCAGCGCCGTGATTTTGGCGCGCGCGTCGCGGCGGTGCAGCGGGCTTGAGCCGCGGCTCCAGCGCTCCACAACCACGTGGTGCAATTCAGAGGCTCCTGTTGCGCGCGGCCGCGGCCCGCCCCAACCCTATGCAAGCCGCATAGATGAGGGCCAGGCCGGCCAGTCCCGCACTTGCCTTGCGCACCCACGCGGATTGCAGAAACGCCGTTTCGTAGCCCGAAAATGGCGTCGCGAACAAGGTGCGGACATGCGCCGCGATGCCCGTCTGCATCCCCAGTTTCTGAATGCCATCGGGCGCGGCCGCCGCGAACATCACGCCGATGGCCGCCAGCAGAACCGCCGCCAGTCCCACCGCGCCGAATGCCGCGCTGCCCGGCCGCACCGTTTCGGGCCGCCGCACAAACCCCGGCTGGATGGCCTCCAGCGCCTGGATCACCGCCACGGTGATGGCGCCTTCCAGCGCCGCCGAGACCGCGAACAGCGCCAGCGACAGCCCCAGCACGCCTGCCGGCATGCGCACTCCCGAGAGCAGCAGTTCGGCCAGCGCCAGCAGCGCGCTGGCCATCACCGATAACGCGCCGCCGGCGAAAATCGCCAGGCGCCGCCGCTTCCCGCCGCCCCACAGATAAAACGGCAGGTATCCCGCCAGCACCCCAATCACCGCCATGTTCAGGATGTTGGCGCCGAGCGCCAGAATTCCGCCATCCTGAAATACCAGCGCCTGAATGGCGATGATCACGCTCATTACCACCGTGGCCGCGCCGGGCCCCAGGGTGCACGCCAGCAGCGCGCCTCCCACCAGGTGGCCGGTGGTGCCGATACCCACCGGAAAATTAATCATCTGGGCGGCGAACACGAACGCCCCCATCACGCCCAGCAGAGGCACTTTGCTTTCGTCGAATCCACGCTGCGCGCGCCGCGCCATGCCCATCACCACGGGAGCCGCTACGGCGTCCAGCGTGGCCCATACGGGCGTCGCCAGAAATCCATCCGGTATATGCACCTTGCCCTCACAGTATCACGAATGCTAAATTCGTGCCATCGGGCGGTTGCCGGGCGCGGGTGCTAACATGTGTACGCATGAGCGGCCTCAGCCGGATTGGCGTTGCCATCGATACGGATCTGCTGGAAAAATTCGACCGTCTGATCGAGCGGAGAGGCTACACCAACCGCTCCGAAGCCTTTCGCGACATGATTCGCCGCGAGCTGGTGCAGCAAACCTCGGAAGCTCCCGAAAGCCTCGTGGTGGGCACCGTCACCCTGGTTTACGATCATCATGTGCGCCTGCTCAGCGACCGGCTGATCGATATCCAGCACGATCATCACCGCTCGATTCTCTCCACGTTGCACGTGCACCTCGATCATGACAACTGCCTGGAGGTTCTGGTGGTGCGGGGCAAATCGGCCGAAGTGCGCCAGGTGGCGGACGTATTGATCAGCACCAAGGGCGTGAAGCACGGGCGCTTGACCATCACGGCTTCCGGGGCGGAGTTGAAATGATCGTCGGCACGGGCGTGGACCTGGCGGAGGTGCCGCGCATTCGCAAATCCATCGAGCGCTTCGGCGCGCGTTTCGTGGAACGCATTTACACGCCGGCCGAAATCGCCTATGTGGAGCGCAAAGCCAACCGCTTCGAGCGCTATGCCGCGCGTTTCGCCGCCAAGGAGGCGGGCATGAAAGCCATCGGCACCGGGTGGAAGCGCGGCGTCACCTGGCGGGATTTTGAAGTGGCCAATCTGCCTTCGGGCAAGCCCACCCTGCGGCTGAATGGCGTGGCTGCGCAAGTGGCGGGAAGGCTCAACGTGCGCAATATTTCGCTATCGTTGACGCACACCGCGGAATATGGAATGGCTCACGTGATTTTGGAAGATTGAGGCGCAGTAGGGCAGGATGGCATCCTAATGCCGCATACTTTTCGCACGAACGGGACATAAGTCGTAGGGCGGACCCCCGGTCCGCGCGGGACGCCCACGTCCCGCCGCCGGAGCAGCGATACCAGCATCTTCCAAGGGCGAGCAAAGCCGACGTGGGCGTCGGCCGCGGACCGGGGGTCCGCCCTACAATTTTCGCTGGTTGCGGGAAAAGTATGCGGCATTAGGATGGCACCCTGCGCGCCGGTTGTACCGGCGCCTGCGCGGAAGGCGGGTCAACATCCTGCCCTACAATCTTCGCGGACGGTTATCCTGTAGAAAGTGCCCAACCCCGTAGATCGCAGACCCAATCCGGAAGAGCTGTTGCGCCGCGTGCAGGCCGGCGAACGGCGCGAGCGGCGCGGCCGCCTCAAGGTATTTCTCGGCTACGCCTCGCGCGTGGGCAAATCGTTCCGCATGTTCGACGAGGGCCGGCGGCGCAAGCGGCGCGGGCAGGACGTGGTGGTGGGCGCCGTGCAAGGCGCGGTTACTCCCGATATCGGCCAGATCCTCGCGGAACTCGAACTGGTGCCTCCCATTCTCGAAAAACACGCCGGCAAGACCTACGAAGTGATCGATCTCGCCGGCTTATTCCGCCGCCATCCGGCGGTCTGCCTGATCGACGGCCTGGCCTACGATAATCCACCCGGCAGCCGCAATCCCGAACGCTGGCAGGATGTGGAAGAGCTGCTGGATCGCGGCATCGCCGTCATCACCGCCGTCAACGTTCACCACATCCGCGAAAAACAGGACGAAGTGGAACGCATCACGGGCAAGCGCTCCGCGTACAGCGTTCCCGAAGCGTTCCTGCAGGAAGCCGACGAAATCGAAGTGGTGGACGCCCCGCCGGACACCCTGGTGGGCCGCGGAGCGGAAGGCTCGCAGCCCGCGGCGCGCAGCCTCGCCGAACTGCGCGAGCTGGCCCTGCTGCTGGCCGCCGACGTGGTCGACCGGCAGTTGCTGGACTATCTGGACGAACACGGCGTAGCGGCGCGCTGGGGCACGCAGGAGCGCATTCTGGTGTGCCTGACGCCGCGCTCGAGCGCCGCCGAAATGCTGCGCAGCGGCTACCGCAACGCGCTGCGCTTTCACGGCGCCCTGCTGGTGGTGTATGTGGAGCAGCCCAATCTCCGCCCGGAAGACCGCGCGCGCCTGGACTCGCACCTCGCGCTGGCGCGGCAACTGGGCGCGGAGGTGCATTGCCTGCAGGGAGCGGATTTCGTCGCGTCCATCCTGGCCCTCGCCCGCGAACAGCGCGTTACGCAGCTCTTCCTGGGGCATAGCCGGCGCGAACAGCGCATGGGCTTTGCGCGCGGGCCGGTGGACCGCATCATCGACGCCGCGGAAGATTTCGATATCCGGCTCTTTCCGCATTCGGAGGGCGAATGAGCGAGGCTGCAAGCGGGGCTCGCCGCGGCCGCCTGAAACTCTATTTAGGCTACGCCGCCGGGGTGGGAAAAACCTATCGCATGCTGGATGAGGCCCAGGCGCTTCGCGCGCAGGGGTCCGACATCGTGATCGGCTACTTCGAGCCGCACGGCCGCGCGGAGACCATAGCCAAAACCGAAGGCCTGGAGGTGGTGCCGCGGCGCACCATCGAGTACGCCGGCACGAAGTTCGAAGAGATGGATACGGAGGCGATTCTGCGCCGCAAACCGGCGGTGGCCCTGGTGGACGAATTCGCCCATACCAACGTCCCCGGCTCCTCCCACACCAAGCGCTGGCAGGATGTGGATGAACTGCTGAAGGCCGGGATCGACGTGCTTGCCACCATGAACGTGCAGCACCTGGAAAGCCTCAACGACCAGGTGTGGAACGTCACGGGAGTGCGCGTGCGCGAGACCGTGCCGGATTGGGTGGTGGACGAAGCCGACGAAGTGGTCTTCGTGGACCTGACGCCGCGCGCTTTGCGCAACCGCCTGGAACGCGGCGTGGTTTACGGCCACGAAAAAGCCAAGCGCGCCATGGACAACTTCTTCACCGAAGCCAACCTGGCGGCGCTGCGCGAAATGGCCATGCGGCACACCGCGCATGAAGTGGAAGACAGGCTGCACACGGCCCCCGCCGCCGGTCCCCAGGACCAGGCGGGGACCGCCTCGGCCGCACGCGCCGAGCGCATCCTGATCTGTCTCACGGGACGGCCGTCCGCCGCCATGCTGATTCGCCGCGGCAAGCGCGTGGCGGATTATTTGCAAGCCGATTGCGTGGCGATCCATGTGGCCGGCGACGCCCACCGCGACCGCGAAGCGGTCGAGCGGCACATGAGCTTCGCGCGCAATTTGCGCATCGAGACCCACGTGGTGGAGGCCGGCGACCCGGCCCGCGCCATTTCCGAATTTGCCCGCTCCCATCGCGTCACCCAGATCTTCATGGGCCGCTCCACGCCCCAGCCGTGGTGGAAGCTGGGAGCCGAAACGCTGGTGCAGCGGGTGGTGCGCCAGGCCCGGGATATGCAAGTTACCATCGTGGCGGAACGGCGTTGAGCGCCGCCGGGCGGGATGCAGGCGGGTTAGCCACCCGCCGCGGGTTGACAACCTGCCCTACCGCATACGCTACGATAGGAGCTTGATGCGCCTGGGGCTGCTCGCATTCCTCGTCTGTTCCTGCACATCCGCGGCGTTGGCGCAGCCGGCCATCGACGAGGCTTTCCAGAACCTCTATAACTTCCGTTTTCGGGACACCCACCAAATCCTGAACGTCTACATAGCGGCGCATCCCAAAGACCCGCTGCCGCATGCGGTCAGCGCCGCGGCCTACCTGTTTTACGAGCTCGACCGGCTGGGAATCCTGGAAAGCGAGTTTCTCATCGACGATAAGCGAATCTCCAAAAAGAGCAGATCCCTGGAACCGGATCCGGCGGTTCGCGCCGCTTTCATGAAAGCTCTGGAGGATACGCAAAGCCGCGCCGACGCCGCGCTGGCCGCCAACCCCAACGATAAAGACGCGCTGCTGGCCTGGTGCATCGACCAGGGCGTAACCATGGACTACATGGCGTTCATCGAAAAGCACCAGTTCCGCAGCCTCACTCCCGCCGAGCGCAGCAACAGCTACGCGCAGCGCCTGCTGAAATTGGACGCCAGGTTTTACGATGCCTATCTTACCGCCGGTCTTTCCGAATATTTGGTCGGCAGCCTGCCCTTTTTCATCCGCTGGTTCGTGCATTTCGACAACGTCAGCGGCGACAAGCGAAAGGGCGTGGCCAACCTGGAGCGCGTGGCTGCCGACGGCCATTACCTGCGGCCCTTCGCCAAGATCCTGTTGGGCATCATCGACCTGCGCGAAAAAAAGTATGGCGAAGCGCAAAAGCTGATCGCGGAGCTGGCGCATGACTACCCGGGAAATCCGCTGTTTCGCACGGAAGCCGCCAAACTGAACGCCCGAGTCGCCAGCGGGGCCAACTGGTAGGGCCGGCGCTTTCGCCCCACACCGGCGCCAGTGGTCTTTCCAGGCGAGCGCCCGCGGCGTTCAGAGCTGTGCTAGCAGAAGTGAGATTTCGCGCGCGACTAATTCGGGGTCGGCCATGGGAATGTAGTGGTCGTGATCGGGCAGCGGCAGGCCGCGTCCGCGGCGGAATTTCGCCGCCAGGTCCGGCGCGGTTGGCGAGAGGCTCAGGATCGAGACTTCCGGACCCTGCGGTTTGCCCGCGCGCAGAATCGTCACCGGCTGCTCCAGCGCGGGAATCTCCGGGTACAGGTTGGAATCGGGAGCGGTGGACTGGCTGTAGATGGCGGTTTCGATGGGCGGCGGGCACGCCAGCACGAAGCCATCTCCATCGGGAAGCAGGCCGAATTGGCAATAGTCGCGCAGCACTTCCGGTTGCCAGGAAACGAACGGCGGGCGGCTGCGGAAGCGCTCGAACATCTCTTGAGGAGAGGCCCATCGATTGCGCCGCTTGAGCACGAAAGAAGCGTCGAAGGGCTTTTGCCCGTAGCGCTCGGGCGGGAAGATGGTGGGATCGATCAGGAGCAGCGCGGCCAACGCGGCGGGCCGCAGGCAGGCCGCGGAAACCATGGAGTGGCCGCCCATGGAATGTCCCACGCCGATGGCGCCGGCGAGCCCGAGCGCATCCGCCACGCCCGCCAGGTCTTCGCCGAAACGGCGCCAGGGATAGGGCGGCGCCGGTTTGGAACTGCGCCCGTGGCCGCGCAGATCGACTGCCACCGAGCGCCGTCCGGGGAGCGCCCGGACCACCTGGTCCCAACAGCGGGCGTGAAAGCCGGCGGCGTGTGCGAACAGAATAGGCGGCCCGGCGCCGGGCCAATCCCACGCGGCAATTTCGATTTCGCCCAAACGAATGAAACGCAATTCCACTTCCGCATTGTCGCAGGTAGGACAGGCCTCCCGGCCTGTCCGGAACGGGCTCCAGCCCGCCAACTGGCCAAGTTGGCCACAAGCCATCTGGCATCTCCTTTGTTTTCAATCCGACTAGAAAAGAAACTGGCCAACTTGGCCAGTTCGGCAGGTTTGCGGGGGTGCGGCCACGCCATCGGCCGGCGCGCAGCGGGGCGCGTGGGCGACACAAAAGTGGAACCATTGGCTGTGAGGTGGGGCAGGCTGGCAGCCTGCGCGGCGGTTGGCTACCGCCGCCGGCCGGTGCAAGAGCGCGGGCGGTGGGCCGATTCACAATCGGCCGCAGCTTGCCAAGCTGCCCCACGGGAGCGCTGAAGCAAGTCCTACCGCTTGATAGAATCGTGCGAGGAGATGCGTCTGATGAAATGCAGGTTGACATGGGCGATTGCCGGGATGGCGATTGCCGGGATTCTGTTCGCGCAGAACCGCATGAGCTTTCCGCTGGTTTCGGCGAATGGACACGTGGCGCTGGGCCTGGCGCTGCGCAAACTGGCGGTCTCGGGGACGTTCCTGCAGACGGCCGCGCATCCCGATGACGAGCACAACGCACTGTATGCCATGTTCACGCACGGCATGGGGCTGCGCTCCATCGACGTGCAAACGACTCGCGGGGAGGGCGGGCAGAACGAAATCGGGCCCGAGCTGTTTCTGGATATGGGGGTGCTCCGCACTTCCGAGCTGCTGGCGGCGCATCGCCTGGACGGCGCCGAGCAATATTTCACGCGCGCCATCGACTACGGCTATTCGTTCGACCCCGAGGAAGTGATCGGCAAATGGGGACGCGAGGAGATTGTGGGCGATTTCGTGCGGCTCATCCGCACCTTCCGGCCGGACGTGGTGGTCACGATGAACATACAGGGCCGCGGCGGCGACCGCGCCCACGAAGCCACCACCATTCTGACGCGCGAGGCGTTTCGCGCGGCGGCCGATCCCGCGAAATATCCCGAGCAATTGCGCCAGGGGCTGCGTCCCTGGCAGGCGCGGAAACTGTATGACACGGCGGGTTTCGGGGGACCGGGCGGCCGTGGCGGGCGCGGCGGAGGCGGTGGGCGCGGAGGCCGCGGCGGCGAGCCGCCGGCGGCCCCGCCGGCGCCCGCTCCCCCCGCTCCGGCCGCGGCCGCGGTGAAAATCGTGCGGCCGAACACCGCCGCGTACGATCCGCTATTGGGCCGCACGTACGCCGAAATCGCTTCCGACGCGCGCAGCAATCACAAGTGCCAGGGGATGGGCGGCTTGCCGCCTCTCGCGGGAATCGGAGGAGGCCGCGGCGGCTTCGGCGGCACGGGCTATCAACTGGTCGATACCACCATCCCCGGCGAGATGCAAAAGGACGAGACCTCGCTTTTCGACGGCATCGATACCAGCCTGACCGCGCTGGCGCAATTTGCCGGACCCCATCCGCCGGCGGCGCTCTCCGCTTCTTTGAACGCGATTGTGGAAGCCGCCGGGCGGGCGCAGCACGCCTTCGAGACGGGCGACGATGCGGCCACGGCTGCCCCGGTGGAAGCCGGCCTCACGGCCGTGCGCAATCTGCGCGCGCAGTTGGCAACTCTGCCGCTGACCGGCGACGCCCACTATGAAATCGATTTCCGCCTGCAGATCAAGGAGCGGGATTACGAAGACGCCGTGCTGGCGGCGCACGGAGCTACCTTCGATGCGGTTGCCGACGACGGCCTGGTGATCGCCGGGCAGCCGCTGCGGCTTTCCATGGCGGCGTTGAACCGCGGCTCTTCGGAGATCGCCATTACGCGCGTCGACATCGCCGGCTTTGACGCGCCCGCCAGTTGCGCCCCCGGCGCCGTCAAGAAGGACGCGGCTTACAGTTGCACGGCGGAAGCGCACATTCCCAAAGACGCGCAGCCGACCACCCCGTACTTCCACGACGATTACTGGAAGCACCCGGCCAACGCGGCCATCGAGATCTTCGACCCGGAGGTGCCCTTCGGCGTGCCGTTTCAAGCCACGCCCTTCCGCGTCACGTTCCATGTGAAAGCGGGCGGCGTGGAAGTTACCAGGGAACTGCCGGTCGAGTTCCGCTATGTGAAGGACACCTATTTCGGCGACAAACGCATGGAGCTGAACGTAGTGCCGGCGTTCTCGGTGCGGATCGAGCCGTCGCTGGCGGTGATTCCCGCCGGCGCCCGGGCGGTGGAACGGGAAGTGCACGTTTCCGTCACCAACGGGACCAAGGGCGCGGCGCAAGCCAGCGTGGAGCTGGAACTGCCGGCCGGCTGGAAGTGCACTCCGGCCAGCGTGCCGATGGGGTTCGCGCACGAGGACGAAGCGCTTTCGGCGCGCTTTCTGGTCACCGCGCCGGCGCTGGCGAAGACCGGCGATTACACGCTGCGGGCGGTAGTGACTTCGCCATCGGCGGCGGGCCGGCGGTTCGCCAGCGGCTATCACGAAATCGAATACCCGCACGTCCAGCGGCGCCAGGTGATCGAACCGGCCGAGACCAGCCTTAAGGTGGTGAACGTGAAGACGGTTCCCAACTTGAGCGTGGGATACATCGTGGGAGTGGGCGACCAGGTGCCGGCGGCCATCGAGCAGTTGGGCGCGCGCGTGACCTTGATCGGGCAGGACGAACTGGCCTGGGGCGAGCTGGCGAAATACGATGCCATCGTGACCGGAGTGCGGGCTTACGAACGGCGCGCCGACCTGCGCGCCTACAATCGCCGCCTGCTGGATTATGTGGAACGCGGCGGAACCTTGATCGTGCAGTACAACAAGATGGAGTTCAACCAGGCGCAATACGGCCCGTATCCGGCCAAGGTCGGCGCCAACCGGGTGGCCGACGAAACCGTTCCGGTGAAGGTGCTGGCGCCGGGCGACCCGGTGTTCCACTATCCCAACCAGATCGGCCCGGCCACCTGGGCGGGGTGGGTGCAGGAGCGGGGGTTGTATTTCCTGGGCGAGAAGGACCCCAGGTACGTGGACCTGGTTTCCATGACGGATTCGTTCAAAGACAATCCGGGGGAAAAACTGGGCTCGCTGGTGGAAGCCAAATTCGGCAAAGGGGAATGGATGTATGTCGGGTTGGGGCTGTGGCGGCAATTGCCGGCTGGCGCCGAGGGGGCTTACCAACTCCTTGCCAATCTGATTAGTATGGGAAAAGGGGAGCGCTAAGGCCGGTATCGCCGGGTGGACGGGCGAAGGCGCCCGTCCCGCTGAGTGCGCGCTGGCGAACGGTTGCGAGATGAAAAGTGCACCGCAAAAATGCAGATATGCTACAACTAAGGGGGGACGGCAGCACATCGCAGCGCCGACGGCTTCCATGGACCGCTGAGCGGAAATCCGCTAGCACCTGCCGGCCCCACTTAAATGCCACTCCCCGGATGCCGAACGCCGGAGAACTTGGCTATGGAACCTAGATACGCCGAAGAAGATCCGTCCACGCCCACGCTACGGGAAATCGAAGTTTTGAAGCTGCTGGCGTCGGGGCTGTCCACCAAGCAAGTCGCCATCTCGCTGGAAGTCAGTTTCAAGACGGCCGTGGGCCATCGCTCCCGGTTGATGGAGAAACTGCGGACCGGGGATGTCGCCGGGCTGACGCGCTACGCCATCCGCAACGGTTATATCGACGCATTGGGCAGCCGGGGCGCCGGCCCGAACCAGGAAATATTAGCGCGGCAGGTGCAGTTCTCGTATGCGGAATATAAGCAAACGATGGATGCCTACAACGCTTTCCTCAAGGAGCGCGAAAGCATGGGGCTGGCCAACCCGGACGGCTCGGCGGGAGCCAGGCGGCTGCGCGAAGCGGAAAAACAGGCGCACCGGAAATACCATGCGGCGCTGGTGGCATTGAAGGACTTTCTGCTGCCCGGCTTGCTTTGAGCGGAATTCGGCCGCGAGCGCATTCAGGTCTTTCACAAGCACGGCCAGCCTGGCCTCCAGTTCCAGCCTCTGTTCGGCGGAAGCTTCCGGAAGAAAGCGGCGGATGGTGGCGACGGCTTTCATAGCGGTCAATTCCCTTTCGGCGGAACAGGCGGGGAGTCCGGTCCCGCCAGGCTGGCGGCAATCGCTTCGACCAGACGCTCCGCGGTGTAGGGTTTTTGCAGGAAGCGCGACGGTTTCAAGGATGCAAATTTGCGGGCGGCTTCGCTTTCGTCGAATCCGCTGGAGAGGACCACGGGAACGCCGGGATTGATTCGCTTGATTTGCGCCAGCGCTTCCTCTCCGCCCATCGCCGGCATGCTGAGGTCCAGCACCACGACCGAGAGCATGGCGTTGTGCTCGCGGAACAGCTCGAGGCCGGCTCGGCCGTTTTGGGCGGTGAGGACGCGCATTCCGGCGCGCGCGAGAACGTTGTTCGCCAGCGAGCGGATGGTCTCTTCGTCGTCGATCACCAGCGCCACCGAGCCTTGGGGGAAGGCGCGCGCCGCGGCCGGTTCCGCCCGCGCGCCGGCGGTTCCCCGGCTTTTCGCGGGCAGCAGAATCAGAAACGAAGTTCCCTCGCCGGGCGTGCTGAAAACGCGGATGGTTCCACCGTGCCCTTTGACGATTCCCTGGACGGCCGCCAGACCCAGGCCGCGGCCGGTGAACTTGGTGGTGAAGAAGGGATCGAAGATGCGTTCCCTGACGGCTTCATCCATGCCCGAGCCGGTATCGGTGACTTCGAGCTGGAGGTAGGTTCCGGGCGCGGGTTCGCCGGCGGGGATTTCGCGCAGGGAAGTGCGCACTTCGACCTTTCCGGCGGCGCCCTCGCCGATGGCTTCGGCGCCGTTGATCGCCAGGTTCATGACGACCTGCTGAATCTGCGCCGGGTCGGCTTCGATGGGCGGCAGATCGGGCGCGAGGTCGAGCTTCAGCTCGACGGTCTTGGGGATGGACGTCCGGACGAGGGGGGCAATCTCCCGGATCAGATCGCCCAGATCGATGGCCGCGGTGACAAAACGGCCGCGCCCGGCATAGGCCAGCATCTGGCGCGTGAGATACGCGGCGCGTTCGCCGGCCTGCAAGATTTCGCGCAAGCGGATGCGCGTGGGGTTCTCCACGGGCGTTTCGGAATAAGCCAGGCTGGCGTTGCCCAAAATCCCCGTGAGCAAATTGTTGAAATCGTGGGCGATGCCGCCCGCGAGCAGACCCAGGCCCTCCCGTTTTTGAGTTTCCTGGAGCTCGCGTTCGAAGCGCTTGCGCTCGCTGACGTCGCGGATGTTGAACTGAATCGCGCGGCGCGGGCCTTCGGAGTAGACATTGCCGATGACTTCGGCGTGCAAGCCGCGGCCGTCGCGGGTGCGCAGCGCCAGATCGTCGAAGCGGATGACGCCGCGCTCGCGAATCTGCTGGACCGCGCCGCGCATGCGGGGAAGGTTCCGGACGGATTCGATTTCCCAGAACTTGCGGTGAAGCAGGGCCTCCCGGGGATAGCCGAGGAGCTGTTCGGTGAAAGGATTGACGTCCACGATTTCGCCGGTTTCGGCATCCACCAGAACGATGCCGTCGCGAGCCGATTCGAACAGCCGGCGATAGCGGGCTTGGGCGGCGCGCTGGCGTTCGGTGATGTCTTCAAACGCCACCAGGATGAGCTGCTTGCGATCGGGCGTCTGCAGGTGGCGGGCGTTCAGCGTGAGGGTGCGGGCTTCCCCGTTGGGCGACTGGTATGCCATCTCCACGTCGCTGATGGGCGCGGAACCGGCATGCAACTGGTGGAATAGCGCGCGCAGCGTGGGGGAATCGAAGCGCTCGCGGCCCACCTGAAAAATGGACTGGCCGGGCGCGGCCGATGGAGCCAGATCGAGAGCGTCGTAAAAAGCCCGGTTGGCGTTTTGAATGGCGAGATTTTCGTCCAGCACCACCAGCGGCTCGCGCACCGTATTGACGATGGCTTCGGCATAATCGCGGGCGTGCTTGGCTTCTTCCAGGCTGCGCCGCAGATCGGTGACGTCCAGCATTTGCAGCACCGTGCCGTCGATGCGGTTGTCGGCGGTGCGATAGGGACGCACGCGCAGCAGGTACAAGCGGCCTTCCCGATCCTTCACTTCCTGCTCGTGAGGCTGCAAGGTGTCGAGGACGCGCTGCAGGATCTCCTCCAGGTTGGGAACGTCGATGCGCGGTTTCAGATCGGCAATGGAACGGCCCACATCGGCGGGGATGAGGCGCAGCACCCGCTCGGCCATGGGGGTGAAGCGGCGGATGCGCAGATCGCCGCCCGTCATGACGATGGGCATATTCATGGAGCCCAGCAGGTTGATGAGGTCGTTGTTGGCCTGCGCCAGTTCCACGTTGCGGCTCTGCATCTCCGCATTGATGGTGTTGAGCTCCTCGTTGGAGGATTGCAGCTCTTCCTTGGAGGTTTGGATTTCTTCGTTGGTGCTTTGCAACTCCTCGTTGGCGGACTGGGCTTCCTCGTTGGCCGAGCGCAGCTCTTCGATGACCGATTGCAGGTATTCGCGATTGGTTTTCAGCTCCTGGCGGAGTTGGGCGTTTTCCTGCTCGATGGTTTGGGCCGCCAGGCTGGGGGGTTCGGCGGGAATGCCGGCCGGAAGTTGCGGCTCGGCGGCGCGCCCGAACAGAATCAGGAAATGGCGCGGGATGCCGGGGAGGGAGACCGGGACCACCGTAATGGCGACGGAGGCCGGGCGGCCGGGAACGGCTACGTTTTCGGCCACCACGGCGACGTTGGTCCGGCGGGCTTGCTCGAGGGCGGCAGCCAGCGAAGAGCGCATCTCCGGATGAACCACGCTCATGAGGCCGGCCTGGAGCGGCATTCCGGGCAGCGCCAGGTATTCGGCGGCGTCGCCGCGATACTCGACGATTTTCAGGCTTTCATCCGCCACCACGCCGGCGGGTCCATATTGCCAAAGAGCGACAGGGTCGAGCGAGCGCTGGAGGCGGGGACCGCCGGCGGAAGTTTCCAGGGATTGCGGCGCGTCCGGGCGCGCAGCGCGTCCCAACGAGTGTTCGTCGGCAACCTCGGACAGGTTGAAGACATCGCGGGAAATCTCGGGCTTGCGGCAGTAGAGCTTGTGGGGCTCGTCGAACGGGACGAAGTACTCGGAAAGCGCGCCCAGGGTTTCCGAAGGGCCGAGGATGAGGCAACCGCCGGGCTGCAGGGCATAGCCGAACATGGCGACAATGCGCCGCTGCAGGGAGGGCGAGAGATAGATCAGCAGATTGCGGCAACTGATCAGGTCCATGCGCGAAAGAGGCGGGTCCTTGCCGGCATTGTGGCGCGAAAAGATGCACATTTCGCGGACCGCGGTAGAGATCTGGTAACCGGATTCGGTGCGCACGAAAAACCGCCGCAGACGCTCCGGCGAGACATTCACCACGGCGCTTTCGCTGTAAATGCCGGCGCGGGCGCGGGCGATGTTGCTATCGCTGACGTCGGTGCCGAACATCTGGATGGTGTAACTGAGGTCCTCGGATTCGAGGTATTCCAGGAGCGCAATCGCCAGGGAGTAGATTTCCTCGCCGGAGGAGCAGCCGGGAATCCAGGCGCGAATGGACTCGGTCTGTTTGCGGTCGCGAACGATGGAAGGGAAGACCAGGCGCTGGGCGGCTTCGAAGACCTCCGGACCGCGGAAAAAATCGGTGACATTGATGAGGAGGTCGTTGAAAAGCGCTTCGGCTTCGCCGGGCTCTCTTTGCAGCAGGTTGAGATAATCTTCCAGGCTGTCGCTCTTGCGCAGTACCAGGCGGCGGTTCAAGCGGCGCAGAATGGTGGGCTGTTTGTACTGCGTGAAATCCACGCCGGTGGAACCGCGCAACAGCAGAAGGAGGCGCTGCAGCGTGTCGCCGTGGTCCAGCGCGTGGTTATGGGCGGCGGCCGCGTCGAGCGTGCGATGGCCCAGGGCGACCAGCTCTTCGGCGATGCGGCGCGGGGGAAGAACGAAATCCACCACCCCCGCGGCAATGGCGTTGCGCGGCATGCTGTCGAACTTGGCGGTCTGGTTCTGGGCGAAGGTGATGCCGCCTTCGGCTTTGATGGATTTCAAGCCCAGCGTGCCGTCGGAGGCGGTGCCGGAGAGGACCACCCCCACGGCATTGAAACGAAATTCCCCGGCCAGGGAGTGGAAGAACGCGTCGATGGGACGCAGCCTTTCGGGAGTGACCGGCCGCGCCTGCAGCGTGAGCATGCGGTTGCGCACCAGCATCACGCTGTTGGGCGGGATCACGTAAACGTGGTCCGGCTGGAGGGGAGTGTCCTCGCGCACTTGCAGGACGGGCATGCGGGTAATGCCGGACAGCAGCTCGGGAAGCGCGCTTTCGTGATGGGGATCGAGGTGCTGCACCAGGACGAAGGCCATGCCGGTATTGGCGGGAAGATTCCGCAGCAGGTCGGTGAAGGCTTCCAGGCCGCCGGCGGACGCGCCTACCCCGACGACAATGAGACTGCCCGCTTCGGTGGAGGCCGGCGTTGCGGAATCGGGGGTTTGATCATCCATCTCGAAGGCGGACTCACCGTTAGGATTACATCACTCATGCTCGCATGCAAGCTGTGCATAAAGCTACAAACCGTCAACGGGCATGCTGAAACCGGTACAAGAAGCGGAGGGCGCGAGCGGGCCGTTAGCGGGCCCGGCCAACACAACAATCCTGTTGACTTCGCAACAGTTCTGTTGCATCATCGAAGCGTGACCAGCGCCGAGCTGAAGCGATGGCTGGAACAGCGGGGATGCACGTTCGAGCCGGGCAAGGGCGGCCACCTCAAGGTTCGGCTTGGCAACCATCGGCTTTATGTTGCAGTACCCCGTGAAACTCAGCCGCGATACCAACGACACCATTCTGGTGGACTTCCCCGACGTTCCCGAAGCACATACGTTCGGGGAGGACGAAGGCGAAGCGCTCGTGCACGCCGTGGACGCGCTTGAAACGGTGCTGAGCGTGTACATCGACGACCGGCGCGATATCCCCAAGCCGTCGCCCGTGAAACGCCGTGGCAAATTCGTCACGGTGCCGGCCCTGACGGAGGCCAAGCTCGCCCTGTATTCCGCTATGCGTGCGCAGAGGGTCGGTAAGGCCGAGCTCGCCCGGCGCTTGAATTGTCACCTTCCCCAAGTAGATCGCCTGCTCGACCTGCTCCACGGTTCCCGCCTCGATCAGCTCGAGGCCGCGTTCCGGGCGCTCGGGAAGCGTATCAGCGTGGTGGTGGAAGAAGCGGCATAAGCGGTGTCGCCGCCCAGCGCGCTTTGGGTCAGCTCGCCGCCCGGCGCAAGAAGTGAATCAGCAGTAGGTCCGGCGAAATCGGCAACAGGGTTGTAGTCCCAAGCGGCAATCAGTTGACGAACGGCCATCTTCAAGATTTTTGAAGATGGCCATTTTTCTTTCCCGGTCCCCATGAAACAGCGCCGGCTTGTGGCAGGCTGTTTATCTCGGGGTCGTAGAGGTCTTTGTGTCAAATGATGGGCCGATGCAAAAAGCCGTTTGTGAAATCAATGCACTCTTGCGCTACCCTCGAAGGATTCTGAGTGCTGAGGATTTCATCGCATGCTAACGCGCCCTGGCATGACACCGGCGAAAACATGGCGGCTGCCGCGCCGCCAACTCCGGTACCGCCTACGTCGGGGTCAATCACCAGAGTTCGAAATGTGTCCACGACGGCGAGGCGAGAATTGTAAATTATGAGACTGCCCGCTTCGGTGGAGGCCGGCGTTGCGGAATCGGGGGTTTGATCATCCATCTCGAAGGCGGGCTCACCGTTAGGATTACATCACTTATGCTCGCATGCAATCGGCTGGGACTTGCCCGAGTTTTTCGAGACGGGCTGCGCGCGGTGCATAAAGCTGCAAACCGTCAACGGCCGCATAGCGCCTCCGTGAGGCCGCATTAGGCGGATGGACGAGCGACCTGATATGCCTAATATATTAGGCAAAAGACTTGTAAAACGGCAACATGCCTAATATACTAGGCATATATGCTTGACCTGATCTCGATAGGGGTCCAGATAGCCGAGCATCGCAAGAAGCTCAAGCTTAGCCAGACCGCGCTCGCGCGCAAAGCCGGCATAAGTCGGGCTACGCTCGATGCCCTCGAAAACGGACGCGCCGGCGAGCTGGGCTTCGCTAAACTCATCAAGCTGCTTGCCGCGCTCGGCCTTGAGCTGAAGCTGCAACCCGCGAGCTCGCACCGGCCCACTCTGGACGAACTCCTGCAAGAGGATCGTGATGATCAAAGTCTGGACCGACGCCGCTGAGGCGGGACTTCTCGACCGTAACGTCGAGCGCGGCAGCACGTTCGCCTACCTGCCCGGCACGCCCGCCGCGCGTGCGGTCTCCGTGACAATGCCCGTACGGCTTGAATCTTGGAGTGTGCCCTTTGGCCTGCCTCCAATTTTCGAGATGAATCTCCCCGAAGGTGTTTTGCGCGAGCGCCTCCGCCTCGCCTTCGCGAAAGCCACCGGCACGTTCGATGAATTCGACCTGCTCTCCGTCGTCGGCCGTTCACAGGTCGGCCGCATCCGCTATACCGGCGATCGCGAGCAGCTACACGAGGACGTGCCCTTCCAGTCGGTCGATGAGATTCTCGAACGCAGGCGCGGTGGCGGCCTGTTCCGCTACCTGCTTGAGAAATTCGCGTCATTCTCCGGCATCAGTGGTGTCCAGCCGAAAATCCTCTTGCGCGACGAAAAAGCTTTCGCTGAAATGGAGCAAACGGGACACCGGCTCTCGCAGAGCTACAAGGGCGCGACCCACATCGTGAAATTGTGGGAGCCGAACGAGTATCCGCAACTCGCCGCGAATGAATATTTCTGCCTTACGGTCGCGCGCAAATGTGGACTCGACGCGCCCCCTTACCGCCTGGCCGAAGACGGCATGGCGCTGGTCATCGACCGCTTCGATCTGCGCATGGATGGCACTTATCGCGGATTTGAGGATTTCTGCGTGCTTAACGCCCGCAGGACCGACGAAAAATACCGTGGCAGCTACGAGACCTCCGTCATGAAGCGCTTCGGGCAGTTCGCGAACTCGACCCACGTCACCGAGGACATGGAGAAGCTCTTTACCTTGATTGTGCTTAACTGCGCGCTTCGCAATGGAGACGCGCATCTGAAGAATTTCGGAATTGTCTATGACGATGTACAGGGTGAAGCACGGCTTGCGCCCGTCTACGATCTCGTGACCACGTCCGTTTACCTGCCCAAGGACAGCTTGGCCCTCGCCCTCAACGGCACGACCAAATGGCCAAGTGCAAAAGACCTGCGGAAATTCGGCGAAACGCGCGCGGGCGCCACGCCCGCAAAGGTCCGATCGATTTTGGAGCGCCTCCACGGAGCGATTCGGGACACTGCCAAAGAAGTCCGCTCCTATATCAAGCAACATCCGGGATTTGAGGAGATCGGACAAGGGATGCTGCAAGAATGGGAAAAGGGCTCCTCTACCTCGCTGCGCAGCTAAAGTCCTCCCCTCCAGGATCATTCAGCGAAGCAGAGGGGCTCTTCGTTTCGCAAACTCCACAGGTGTCAGGAACACCGCGATCCCTGCCCGTGCGTGCCGGTTGTCGATAGCATCGTGTCGTTATGGCGAACCCTGGATTCGTACCTGGAGGCCGCGCCGCAACCACTGAAAGACGTGGCGCTACTCATTCTCGAATCCGGCCCGGTGAAGCAGCAAACCTGCAATGGCCGGACGTGCGTCAAGCTAAGGTTTCGCTTTGCGTTTTGAGATTCTCCGCGGCGAATCGCGATGTAGCCGAACTTCGCCCGCACGGCTGGGCTGTAAGTACCTTAATTTAGCTGCCGCAGGACTTCGTGATACATTCGTTAAGGCACACCATGTTGACTCGCCTGGGGGAAGCTGGCGCGGACGCCTTCATTATTATCATGCGGATCGCAGGGCACAGCAGTGTAACTGTCTCGCAACGATACGTGCATCCGACTCCCGAAGGCATGGAACGGGCCTTTGAGCGGCTAGAGGATCTGAACGCGGCGAAGTTCGATCGGGCGGAGGCCGAAGCTAAGGCAGCCGGCGCCTCCAGCCTCTCTGCAAAAGTCCCTACATCGAAATCTCGCGTCTCGCAGAAGTCCTCGCAAGTTGTTCAAATTAAACAAGCGGGGCCCTTAGCTCAGCGGTTAGAGCAGCGGACTCATAATCCGTTGGTCGAAGGTTCAAATCCTTCAGGGCCCACCAAAGGTTTCAAATATTTACAGACTAGTTGACTCCCTCCACTGGCGGGTTGGTGGCAATCCCCTTTTCGCGCGGGCTGTGGCGCCAGGATCTCATCCAGCCGGGCTGGCGACCTCCCGCTGCATCGCGGGGATCACGTGGCTGTAAAGGTTCATCGTGATGCTGGTCTGGCTGTGCCCCAGAATCTCCATGACGACGCGGGGATGCACACCCTGCGCCAGCAGCAGCGTGGCGCACGTGAGGGTCGCAGCTGGGTTCTGTTCCGTGTGACCGTGCCGGTTATTCCGAAAGTGGCGCCGCCACGCGTGGAACGAACGAACCGCGAGTTCATGGGCGGACTTCGGTAGTGGCCCCGGCAAGAAGGTCGCCGATGACAACACGCTGCAAATCGCTCAGGAGTTTCGCCGGTGGCTCTCCGAGCAAGATTAGTCGCGCCGCCTCCCGAACCGCGGCAGGTTTGGCCGTGGCACACCGCCATGACCGGAAGCATTTCGGTTTCCGACATGCTCAAGGGAGACCGGCGGATGGAGGCGGAAACCTATCTTTCATCGGGCTTCGGCATCCGCGCCGCAATCGAGCGGAAGCCGGTCGGATGGGTCAGATTTGCTGCGATTGCCACCGTGACACAGCCTGGGCGATTGAAAGGCATTCTAGTCTCTCCGGAATATGGGAAGCCGTTTTTGGCTGCAACCCAGGTCTTCGACGTGCGGCCAATACCGCGCAAGTTCCTCGCGCTCGAAAAGATGGCCGGAGCGGCGGCGTGCTTTGTTGACGACGGAACGTTCTTGGTGACGCGGTCCGGATCGGTCGGCAGGCCGACCATGGCGAATGCGTCTCATCGCGGAATGGTGATTTCTGACGATCTCCTCCGCATCAAGCCGATTGAGCAGCGGAACTGGGGTTGGACTTACGCCTACCTCCATGCTCCGCAAACCCGCGCGATGGCCACCGGAGCCCACTACGGGCACATCATCAAACATCTCGAAACATCTCACATTGATGAATTGCCGATCCCGACCGTCGGCGATCAGACCGCCTCCATCTTCCAACAGCAAGTGAGCCGCATCCTGGAACTGCGCAATGAGGCCCACCGCCTCACGCTCGAGGCGGAGGCCCGGTTTGAGACTGCTCTTGGCGCGCTCAAGATCAGTGACTGGGGCGAGAAGGGATTCAGCGTCAAGGTCTCCAAGGCATTTGTTTCCGGCCGTCGGCGCATGGACGCCACGATTCACAATCCCGGTGTTTCTGCGGTTCGCCGGCACCTTGCCAGGAGAGGCACGGGGTTCGTCACCATCGCAGGGGCGGGGTACGACGTCTGGCTTCCGACCCGGTTCCGCCGTATACCAGCGGAGGATGGGGTCGTGCTTTTCGAGAGCTCCGACCTGACCGAACTCAATCCGGATTTCACGAAGAAGATCGCGGACGGTGATTTCGGCGACCCATATCGTGGGCGGGTGGAAGAGGGTTGGGTTCTGTTGGCTCGATCAGGGCAGACCTACGGTATTCTCGGAACCGCAGTTCTTTCGGGCAAAGCCCTGGAGGGTAAGGTTATTTCGGACGACGTGATCCGGATCAGGGCCAAGCAGGAGGCCAAGATCAAAACGGGCTACCTGGTCACCGCCTTGTCTCATCCACTTTTCGGGCGCCCTCTCGTGAAGTCTCTGGCTTACGGCTCCAGCATCCCGCATATCGACGTCGGCGATGTCCAAACCCATGAGGTAGTGCGCCTCAAGGACTGCGAAGAGGCGGCAATCGCTGAACTTGCGGAGCAATCGGCCAGAGCCAGGGCCGCCGCCGACTTGTTGGAACGCGAGATAGCCGCAGATGCCGGTAAGATCATCGCCGAGTTCATGGCGGCGGGCCTGCCAGCCGGGTAGGGTACATCCGTTCGCGGTATCCCTACGGCGGGTGGGGTCATTGGAGTTCGGGTAGTGGGTCGATTCAAATGGACCCACTACCGGAGTTCGCGTGGGGCCGCGCGCGGTCCGGCCTTTTTCCGTCCTGGCTTGCCGCCATGCGCCTGCGTATATACAATAGAGTCATACATGGCTCGTCCGGCGAAGTTCGATTGGGACGATGGGAACACGGGCCATGCCGCGCGGCACGGCGTCACGCCGGAGGAAGTGGAGCAAGCATTCGCCAACCATCCGCTGGTGGCGCTCGCTGCGCAGAAGCGCCGTGGAAAAGAACGAGCGCTGTGCGCCGGGCTAACAGACGCGGGCCGTGCGCTACAGTTCGTCTACACGCTGCGGCGCGGCAGGATTCGCGTCATCACCGCGCACACGGCGAAAAAGAAGGTGAGGGAGAAGCTATGAAAGCGAAGAAGGCCAAGCCCGTTGTGGTGGACACGCCCGAGTTCCGGTCGGAAGCCGAGGAAGCGGAATGGTGGGACAAGCATCAAGAACTGATCGCGGATCTGCTGCTGAAGTACGGCCGCCGCGGCGCCGTGCCCACCAGGAACGTGTCCGTCCGGTTGCCCGTCACGGACATCGAGCGCGCCCGCAAGTTGGCTGAGAAACGTGGCGTGGGCTACCAGACCGTTATCAAGACGCTGCTCCACGAGGCTCTGAAGAAGGAATCCAAGATCGCCTGAGGGGTGGCCGGGCCGCAACGGAAGTGCGCCGCCAGGGTGCTGAAACCTGGTGGCAAAACTAGTGGCAATGGGGATAGATTGCGGCGGCATTCCGTGGAATCAGCGGACGCCCGCCGCGCGTAAGGATTTGAAACGCGTCGCCCAGCCGGAGAGCCGGGGCCAGCGCCGCTTGGCCTTCTCCCGCGGAAAAAATGTGCCGGTCCCCCTTTGCGCCTTTTCGGCGTGTTATCTTAAATAAATCGAAACGGAGATCCTTTTGGGACGTTGGGCATCCATCGCGCGGCAACTGTTTCCGGTATGGGCCATCCGGGTGGAGGCTTATTTTTTCCAGCGCTCGCAGGCATCGTTGCAGCCAAAGGAGTTAGCTCTCCGGTCCGGCGCAGCCGCTTCCCAGGTTCAAGGGTTCTAGAACCTACCGCGTACCCCACCCGTACTGCTAGCACTTTCGGCATCCACAGCTTTAGGGAATACTGAGATTGCCATGAAGCAGAGCATCATTTACGAGCAACGTCCAGAGCCACCGCAACCCGCACTTTTGTCCGTTCCCACAGTGGAGGAGGTGCGAGATAGCGCATTCCGCCTTTATGCCATGGGGGAGTTGGCGGCGGCGGCCCAACTGTTGATGCGGGCGGCGGCGTAAGGGGAGGATGAGATGGTTGGCATGGTTCATCCTCTAGCCGCGGTTTTGGGAGTTCTGACGGCCGTCACCGGCGCGGCCATGGCGTTTCGGGTGCTGGACTGGCACAACCGGCGGCGGGAGTACAGCAGGCAGGCAAGCCGCAATTCCCAGGCGGTGGATTCGCGCTTTTGACGAGTTACTTCGGATAGACCCGGAAATCGTCGAAGTAGGTCACGGAATCGGCGACCGTCCAGAGCCCCACTTTTCCGGGTCCTTTGAAAGTGGAATCCTGGCTCTGCAGAATGCGGCGATGATTGACGTACACCTGGAAACGGTTGCCGCGTACGGAGACCTTCAGAATGCTCCACGCGCCGGAGGGGATATCGTGCTGCACGCCCAGGGAGATCTGGGTGCGCAGGCCGTTTTCCACCTTGAACATCGCCACGTTCTTGGTGAGGGCATTGGCGCGGACCAGGTAGTAGTTATTGGCATCCTTGTAGCGCCAGACCACCCCGCCGGCACGGTCTTCCTGGCCGGAAATGGGTTTGATGCGCACGCTGAAATCGCCGTTCTGCACGGAAATGCCGTCCAAGATGGCGAGCGGGCAGCGGTTATCGGTGGCGTCGTTGGAAATCTGCGCGAGGACGTAGGGCTGGGTGGGGGCGGAAGCGTCTTTCACGATGCGCCATTGCGGGGCGGCTCCGTGATTGGTCATCGCGAAGGACCAGCCGGGGGGAGCCATGCCGAGCGGCCCCTTGTCGAAATTGACGATTCTTCCGGTTAAAGCGACAAGACCGAAGGAGAACAGTAAAGTAAGCGCCTTCATGCAATACGTATCGGCCAAAATCTCGGCCGCACCAAATCACCCTGATTCTATTCTTAGCACAGCGCACGGTGTAGGGGAGGACGGGTCCGCTCAGGCGGGGCGCCCGCCTGCCCCATCCAGACGATTACTGTACGGCTAACGTATAGCCGGTGGAGCAATACTGCTGCCCCCCGGTAGCGGCGCACAGGAGCAACGGGGCGACGCCGCCGGTGGAACCGGAGGGAACCGCCACGTTCACCTGCTGCACGCCCGGAATGCCTGGCGCGGGACCGGCATAGACGGGGACCAACCCCGCGGAATTGCCGATTTGCGCGGTGACGGCAGCGCCGGACGGAATGCCGGTGGCGAAGATCTGCAGGATATCGCCGGGATTGGCCAGGTGTCCCGGGCCGTTGACGCTGTTGTCCTGGTTGAGCACGCCGCCGGAAAATACGGCGGGCGAGGCTGGAGCCAGAGATACAGTATCGGGAGTACTCGAGTTGCCATCCACCGTTACGACCATGCTGCTGGAAGTCTTGCCCACCAGCGTGGCGGGAACCTGCAGATTGATCTGCGTGGCGCCGGTGTAGAGCAGCGATGCGGGAGTGCCGTCGAAGGTAACCGAGACGTTGGTCCCCGCGAGATTGGATCCCAGGATGGTGGCGAGCGAGCCGGCCACCAGCGGAGTGGGCGCGAAAGAGGCGGCGTTGACCACGCTCGAAACCGTCACCGCGGAGGCTGGCGGAGTCGTCGTGCCGCCGGTGCCGGTTCCAGTACCCGTGCCGGTTCCAGTTCCGGTCCCCGTGCCGGTCCCGCCGGTGGCGGCGGGCTGAGCGGCTGCCGTGAGGGTCGCCGGTACGCTGACGCTGCCGGCGGATGGCCCGGCATCGATGACCACGGTGGCGTAGTAGGTGCCGGGGTTGAGGCCCACGGTGTTGGTCCAGAAGCGCACGCTGGCGCCGCCGGCGCCCAGGATCTGGCCGGAAGTGCTATCCGGGCTGAGCCAGCCGTTGCCGCTCTGGTAGGTGATGTTGACGGTCCAATCCAGTTCGCCTCCGCCGACGTTCTGGATGGGAACGTAACCGGGTTGACTGGTCATGGCCCCGCCGTTGGCATAGGCGGTAAGCTGCATGGGCGCGGCTTGAACGGAGAGCTTGGGGAAGTAGTTGGCCGAGCAATCCCCTACGATGGAGCAATCCGACGTGGGGACGCGGGCTATGAAGCGCGGCACGGCGGCGGTTTGGGATGCCGTGAAGACCGTGGAGACCGGCGCGAACGAAACCGTTTCATAGGCCGTGGCGGCGGCGGTTACGTTGGATAGCCCGATGAAGGTGGGGAACTGCGCGCTTTCGACGATGGACGGGTTGGCGTCCACCACTTCGTAGACCACGTAGCCGCTGCCGCCGGAGAGCGCCACGCCGCTGGCGGTGGTGAAGTTGAAAAACGGCGCGCCGCCGGGAGCCGCGACGGGCTGCCCGCCGGCGCCGGTGGAATCGGCGCCCTGCACGCGGGCCAGCAGCAGGGTGCCGCTGCCGGGAACGTACCGTCCGCCGGAAGGCATGCCGCCCAGATCGCCGCCGATGGTGGGAATGGAGGCATCCGAGCCGGCCACGAAATCGGGAACGTAAAGCTGGGTGTTGGCCGGAAAGCCGGTGAATGCGATCAGGAAGCGGGTTCCCGTATCGTCATTGGCGCCGCGCGGTTGAAATGCGCCGGCGAAACCTTCCGTGAGCCGCGTGGAAGCGAAGGCGGTTCCGGCGGCCAGCAGGTTCGCGTAGGTGATGGCGCCCGGCAGCGGCGAACCCGTGCAACTGATGCCGGTCGAGTAGCTGGTGTCGAATAGCCCCAACTGAGGATAAGCCACGACGACTTGCGAATTGCTCAGAGGCAGCACCGACGAAACCAAAGCAGTCAAAGGCTGCGGCGCAACCGTGCCGGCCTGGTTGGCGGCGGCGCGAATGCCCGAGATTTTGAGGTTGAGCGCGCCCGAGGGCGGCGCCGTGAAAGAGAAACCGTTGAAGGCGATGCTGCCGTTGGATACCAGTCCGGATACCGTGGAGGCCACGAAACCGCTGCCGTAATCCACCGAGAGCACCGCACCCTGTGCGAGGTTATTGGTGTCCACCCGGTTGGTGACGCCCACCGGGAGATAGACCGTAAGATAGCCTGCTAGCAGTGCCCCGGGAGTAGAACCAGAGCATTGCAGAATGATATCGCCCATCCGCTCGGTAATGCCTTCCGCGCGTACCTGATTGAGTACGCTGGAAAGCACGCAGTGGCCGGATGCAGGCGATGTTTGGGCGTACGTGGCGCCGATGATTAGTGTTAAGACGGCAAACAGGCGGTATGCTCGCTTACCACTCCGCGTAAGGAGTCCCATCAGACCCCATTTTATCCGATCCACTATGGATATCGAAAATGCCCGGCTCGGCCTGGCTGACGCTTTGCGAGGCTTCTTCCATGACCTTTACCCAGGTTTGGTTCGATCCGGTCATGGGATCGACGGGAAGGGAACGCAAATACCCTTCGGTGACTAGGTCCTGGAGGTCCTGCGGAGCCTTCTCTTTGTCGTAGGTATAGTTGTCGATGACGGTGCGCAAGGTGAAGAGATTGTTCTTGAGAACGCTCTCCTTGGCGCGGACGATGGAGCGCTGGTAGATGGGGATGGCCATGGTGACGAGAATCACGATGATCGTGATCACGACCATCATTTCGACAAAGGTAAAACCGCGCCGCAAACGGCGGCGGCTACCACTCTGCATAAGAGCTGCCATCGGGAGCCTTTTCGGTTGTTTTACTATAAACGTCGAATACATCCTGGCCTCCCCAGCTTGTACTTTTGGGATCGTCCGCATCGCTGCGCATGCCCCATTCGGCGGTTCCGGTGAAGGGGTCGCGGGGAATGCGGCGCAGGAAGCGGATTTTTTTCCCGCCGGGGCCATTGAGCTTCTGGCCGTCGACCAGGATATCCAGCGACTCGGGGTAGCAGTTGGTGCCCAGCTTGGGCGCGCCGAAGTAGCCGGCATCGCAATAATCCTTATATTTGTCGATGGCGGAGCGCATGTCGTCGAGGGCGTAGCGAAGGGCGCGCTCGCGCTCGACGCGCACGCGGGCGCGCGCCAGGGGCACGGCCATGGAGCTGAGGATGAGCAGGATCGTGAAGGCCACGATCAGCTCGACCAGCGTCAATCCTTTTTGGCGTTTTCTGCGCTTCATAAAACCAATTGCGCCGGTATACGGCCGGCGCGCAGGATGACATCCCGCCTCACAATCTTCATTTTACGGTCACTGTCGCCTGCGGGCTGCCCGATGCGATGGGCTGCCCCTGCGAATTGCGCACAACCATATTGGGCAGCGTGACGGCGGTGTTGCCCGTCCCTACCGCCTGGAAGGTGAGCGTGACCAGCGTGCCGCTGGGTCCGCTGACGCCGGGAACTCCCGGCGTGCGCGTCAGCGCGATGCTGGCCTGTCCGGCATCGTTCATGATGTTTTTGGCGAACACCGGCCGCTGCCCGTCGGAGCTCAGAAAGTCGCCCAACGCGACGTCGTTCAGCTTGAGAATCTTGGGATTGAAGGCCACCTGCATGGGAGCGGAAAAAACGTCGGTTCCGCCATCGATCACCACCGAAAGCTTGAGCGTCCCGTCGACGATGGTGCTGACCGGGTTGGGGCTGAAGCGCACGGTAGCGGCCGCGGCAGGCGCGGCGGAGGCAGGGGTAGCGGCCGCGGCGGGCGCGGCGCCGCCGGTGGGCGGCGGCGCGATGGCCGGCGGCAGAGGCGGAGCGGTGGCCGGCGGCAGAGGCGGAGCGGTGGCCGGCGGCAGCCCGGCGGAGGGAGCCGCGGCGGGCGGCGCGGCGGATGCGGCCGTTGCCGGAGGCGTGGCGCTGGCGGCGGCGGACGGCATGCCGGTGGCGCCCGCGCCCACCGGCACCAGATCGGCCGCGCCCACCACCTGCGGCTTGGGCGCATAGTGCAACTGGATGGTCGTGGTGTTGCCGACCGCGATGGCGCGGATATTCTCCGGCGTGATCTCCGGCCGGCGCAGAATGTGCGGCACCAGCACGATCATCAAATCGTAGCGATTGTAATCCACGCTGTTGCCGGAAAACAATCTCCCGAGCAGCGGAATGCTGGAAAGGCCGGGAATGCCGGTGACGGTTCTGTCGTCCTGTTGTTGGATCAAGCCCCCGAGAAGGCCGATTTCGCCCTCCCTCATGCGCAGATCCTGTTCGATCTTTTTCTGGCCGATGATGGGTTCGGGGATGCCGCCCAGGTTGACGGTTCCGGTGACGCTCGAAATATCCAGCGTGATGTGCATGGAAACTTCGTTGTTATCGTGCACGCGCGCCACCAGCGCCACGTTAACGCCCACATCGAGATAGGTGAACTGGGTATTGACCAGCGGGTTGATGCCCACGCCGCCGACACCGGGCTGGAAGCTGCCGCTGGCGGTGGGCTCGCGTTCGCCGATGTTCATGGTGGCCTTCAGATTGTCCACGGCGCGCAATTGGGGAGCTTGCAGAACTTTGGTTTTGGCATCGCTCAAGGCGGCCTGCAGCAGCGCGCCGGGGAGCGTGGTGGCGAAGTCCGCGCTGGAGAGGTGCCCGAGGCTGGAGAGGGGAATCAGGGTGCCGGTGGTAGCGCTGGAAGCGGCCGTGGTGCCGGTCGTGGGGGTGGTGGTTGTGGTCCCGGTGGTGCTGGTCGTGCTGGTGGTGCTGGCGGTGCTCGTGCTGCTGCTGGTGGAGTTGTTTTGCACCTGGATGCTGGATCGCGGATTGAAAGAGATCGGCAGGTTGAGACCGGTCGAGGCAATCGCCGCGGTGACCTGCTTGCTGAAGGTCGAGCTGGCTTCCATGATGAGAATATCCACCAGCACTTCGCTCTTGGGCTTATCCAGATCGTGAATCAGCTTTTCGGCGAGTTCCACGCGGTCGGCTTCGCCGCGCACCACCAGGGCGAACTGCGCGTTATACGGGAAAACGCGGTTGATATCGCAGGCGGTGCGCACCACGTTGACGATTTCCTGCAGTTCCGCGGGCTGGCTGATGTTCTGCAGGTAGAAAACCTTGGTGACCTGCTCTTCGTAATCGCGCCGCTTGTTCTGGTTATCGTTGGTGATGAAGATGGTATTGGGCGAAAGAGCTTTCCAGAAGGACTTGGTTTCCACCGAGACGTAGTCGAGCGCGTCTTCCAGGGTGGAATTGTTTAAATCCACGTTGATGGTGTCTTTGGCGGGGGCCTGATAATCGGGATCCCAGACCACGTTGATGCCGGCCAGCCGGGCGATGGTTTCGAATACCACCTTGGTCTTCTGTCCGGCCATGCGTAGCGTGAGGGGGGTGGAGTTGAGCGGTTTCAGCTCCGGGACGGGGAGGATGCGGTCGATCTTCTCCATCTCTTCCTTCTTCACCTGCTCGGTGGGGGTCAGGGCGCGGACTTCGGCGGGAGCTTCCTTGCCGGTGTCCTCGACGCGCTTGCGCTCGCGCGCGATCATCTCCTGGGTGACTTGCAATTCCTGGCCGGCTACCACCGAGCCGGGACTGATCGCATAAGCCTTCTGGAACTCCAGCAAAGCTTCGCCCAGCTTGCCTTGCGCGCGGATCTTGATGCCGTTTTCCACGTGCGCCTGGGAAGCTTCGAAGCGCGCCTTATCGACGGCGATCTGGTATTCGATTTCGGCGGGATCTTCGGAGAGCGCCTGTTCGTAGGATTCCAGGGCGGCATCCCATTCCTTCTTGACTTCGTGGATGCGGCCTTCCGCCAGATACTTGTCGCCTTTACGCGTTTTGGCCTGCAAAGGCGCCAGGGGGCCGGCTAGCGCGGCGCATACCAGTACCGCGATTAAGCGATTGAAAAAAGACATGTTGCGTGGCTTTCGTGGCCTCTCGAAGGGGCTATGTTAAGATGAAGTGCGCGTTGGCGGACTCGGACCATCTAAACCTATTGACGGTGCAGGGCTTCCCAGCGTTGAGACGAATAAATTGGCGGATAAAGACGGCGGCATCAAGATCCTCAGCGACAACCGGCAGGCGCGCCACAACTACTTCCTGATGGAGCGCTTCGAGGCGGGGATGGTGCTGACCGGAACCGAAGTGAAAGCCGCCAAGGACGGGCTGATCCAGCTCAAGGACGCCTACGCCAACGTGCTTCAAAACGAAGCCTGGCTGGTGAACGCCCACATCAGCCAATATTCGCACGGCAACCGCGAAAACCATCTGCCGGTGCACAACCGCAAGCTGCTGCTGCACCGCCGCGAGATCGACAAACTGCTGGGCATCGTGCGCGAGAAAGGGCTGAGCCTGATTCCCACCAAAATCTACCTCAAGAAGGGGCGGATCAAGGTCGAAATCGCGGTCGCCAAGGGCAAGAAGCTGCACGATAAACGGGAAACCGAACGCGCCCGCACGGCGGAAGCCGAGGCCCGGGCGGAAATGCGCCGCAGAGCTTAGGGGTTTGACGGCGGCGGAGGTTGGATCAGCGGAGGTTGGATAAGCGGAGGTCAGATAAGCAAAAGCCCGATCCATGTGGATCGGGCTTTTGAGGAATAAACCGGGCGACTTCCTACTCTCCCACACACTTGCGCATGCAGTACCATAGGGGCTGAGAGGCTTAACTTCCGTGTTCGGGATGGGAACGGGTGGGTCCCTCTCGCTAAGGTCACCCAGAAAGCGGGAACCGGCCGGGGAGCTTTCGCCCCCGCCTCCGGTCCTGAATATTGA
>Ga0181521_10001261_pt1 | contig 31562 bp, 27 predicted proteins | sample PEATcosm2014_Bin_32_FD_119764 | JGI IMG/M metagenome (GOLD analysis project Ga0181521, IMG submission 119764) | Peatland microbial communities from MTU Mesocosm Facility, Houghton, MI, USA - PEATcosm2014_Bin02_60_metaG | ecosystem: Environmental > Terrestrial > Soil > Wetlands > Peat | place...
AACGACGTCAATACCGAGGACCTATCGTTCATCCATCGCTATCGCTTTTAGTGGCGTCCGCGAGGGGCGGCTTTAGATAGAACGAGCGATGGCCCCGGACGCTGCGGGCATAGTGTAGTCTGGACGACTATATTAGCGTCCATATTGCTCAAGACACGCCCGACGAACCTAGCGATGTAGCCTCGGATCGTGTGAGGATGACGCCCTTCATTCACCGTCCACCGGGGGCTGAGGAGACATGACTCCCATTTTCGACTCTCCGGCGTGCCTGACGGATCTCTCCACCGCGAGCTGTGGCTGCCCCCGCCCACTGAGAAACCTCCCCGGATCTCCCCCTTTTGCTGGCCCTCCCCAGAGCCGTTCTGGCTGGAGCTCCACCGCGACCCCGCGGGTCGCGTGCGCTACCTCGTCGGCACTGGCGAGTTGACCGACCTCGAGTCGCTCGTGAGCTGTCTCGAGAACGCACGCTCCCGGCTCGCCGGCGGCGTCGCCGCGGAATGCCCGCCCGCGACCTATCTCCCCCGCACGATTTTCGCCCGTGCGACGCCCCTCAAGAAACACCATCACTGGCCGACTCAGAACCCGTACGGCACCGACCCCGCGGGGTTCCTCCTGCGCACCTTGAGCACCCCAACCCTCCGCGGGCACGACGTCCTCCTCCAACTCCTCTTCCAGAGGGTCCCGAACTGGGAGTTCACCTTCCTCTCCCCCCGCTACGACCGAGTCGCCGCAGAATGCCACAGGAACCTGCGAGCGGCGATGGACGCCCGCCAGGCCGAGACGCCCTACCGGGTCGAGGTTCGGGTCCGCATCAGCGGACCGCAACCCTCGAGCGCGCTCCACGCCATCGGCCCGTGGCTCGAGCAGTGGACCGTCACGGGAGGAACGCCCTGGAGGACGTGGCAGGTCGTTCCTACGAAGCTGAAGGCGCAGTTCCTCGAGGCGATGCGGTTCCACGACATCGAGCGATTCGCCTGCAAGAAGGCGAACCGCGACATCTCCGCCACCGAACTCGCCCACCTCCTGCCCTTCCCGTGGGCCGAGCGCCATGCAGAGTGCACCTACGCCGGGGCGCCTCGCGGGCGTCCGACTCCCGAGCTCGTCTTGAATCCGTCGGTCCAGAACGCTGTTTCAGGAGGTGGCTTCGACCCATCCCCCGGGCCACGCCTGCTCGCAGGGGTCAGTGGCTCCCGGCACGTCGGTCTCCCCCCGAGCTGGAACCACATGACCATCCTGGGTCGAACTCAATCCGGCAAGTCGACCCTCGCTCTCAACCTCGCGCTCCAGATTCTGCGGAGGCAGCCCGGCTCGTCGGTGGTCGTGATCGAGCCCACGGGAACGCTCGTGGAGGGGGTCGTATCGCGGCTCCCCCCCGGGGTGTCGGACGACGCGATTGAGATCGACCCCGCGAATGCCACGTTCGAGGAGAACGGGACGCGGATGGTTTCGGTCCCGCTATCGCTGCTTCGGCCACCCGAGGAGACGGAGGGAGACGCGTCCACGCGCGAACGCTGGTCGGAGGCGCTCGCCGGAGCCCTCCTCGCCGCGATCCGCAGCGCGTGGGGCGAGGAAAGCATCGGGGGACGCGCCGAGCTTGTCCTCCGGGCGCTCGTGCAGGGCCTCTCGCTGACCCCGGGTTCGAACCTGGTCGACGCCTACCACATCCTGACCTCGAAGCCCGCCCTCCAGAGGTTCGTCAAGTCCGCACCGCCCGGGCCGCTGCGCGACTTCATCGAGCACCACCTGCCGCGGCTCGATTACAACTTCACGATGTCGTCGCTCGACAAGGTCGGTAAGATCGCGACCAACCCGCTGCTCCGGTTCGCGCTCTGCCAGCGGAGCCACGCGGTCTCGTTCGACCGTCTACTCGGGCACCGGCTGCTCCTCCTGAACCTCTCCAAGGCCGCCCTGGGAGCGGACGGGGCGAACTTCCTCGGTGCGATCTACCTCACCCAGCTCTGGGCCGCGATCCAGAGAAGTGGCAAGCCGGAGCACCCGGTCTACCTATTCCTGGACGAAGTCCACAACTACGCGATCCCGGCCCTCGCGGACATGCTGAGCGAGGGCGCGAAGTACGGCCTCCACGTCATCGCGGTTACGCAGTACCTCCACCGGGTGCCCCCTCGGATCCAAGCCGCCCTCCTCGGGAACATCGACGTCTGGCTCCTCTTTTCGCTCGGCGTCGAGGACATGGACGACGCGTGGAAGATCGTGAACGGGGAGAGCCACGGTTGGCTCCCACAGGATCTCGTAGATGGCCTCAGGCTGCACGAGGTCGCGATGGCGATGTCGGGATGCCTCGTGAAGCTCGAGACGCGCCCAGGCCCTGCTCCTGCTCCCAATGCGGCCGACCTGAAGGAGGCCGTGGTCGCGAGCTCGCGGCGATACGCACAGCCGGAGGACTCCGAGGCGTCTACGTGGATGATCGGCCAGGAAGAGACTCAGGTGGTGCTGGAAGGGCTCGCTGGGCACTCCCGGGTGCCCGAGGAGCTTGCGGAACACACCCAACTCCGCCCGGACAAGCTGGCAGCCGCGCTAAGGCGTTCTGAAGAGGAGGGGGACGTGGAACGCGACTCCGAGGACGGGCGTCTTCACATCACGCCCCGCGGAAGCGTACACCTTTGTGCTCTGCAGGCGCGGCGAAACGAAGGTGAGGAGCACGTCGAGACGCTCACGGAACTCGTGGTGTTCCTCGGAACAAAGCACATCCCGGTCACGATTCCGGAGCAGGTTGCGGGCATCCTGATGCCCGACGCGCAGTTTCGCTGGGACAGTACGGTCTACAACGTCGAGGTCGAGTGTTCCACGGTCGCGAAGGCCACGGAACAGGTCGTCCGGAACGTCCGGAAGGCACGGGAGGCGGGGAATCGCGTGTTGATCGCGTTACCGGACGTCTCCAGCGTCCCCAAGCTCCTGGCAGTGCTCGACAGTGCGTTCCCGGGTATTCGTCTGTGGCCGGATGGGGTGGGATTGGTATGGAAGGGCGAGGACGGCGTTTTCCGGCCCCACCGGGCTCCCGGGACCGAAGTCTGGCCGCTCCTTGAAGCGAAGGACTTCCCCCAGCAGGAATCAATCCAAGATTGGGAAGGGGAAACCGAGAACTCCGCGACCGAACCGGCCGATACCGACCCCCAGGTCGCCAAGGTCCGTGCGGTTGTCGCGCGCCTTCTTGCGGAACGACGGACCGAGATCACCAGCAAGGAGCTCCTGACCTTCCTCCCGGAACCCGAGCGGACCAAGTACAGCGACCAGCAAATCGGAACCATTCTGGGGATGTTGGGTGCGAGAAGTCGAAGAGTTTGGATGGACGGGTCGAGGCCTCGTGTCTACGAGATCGGTAGCCTGCGGCAGGCCCCCCTTTCCGGAGGGTCGGACCAGCAGGACCGGTCCGGTTCCCGGAGCAGTCCGGGAGGTTCCGACGAGCCCTGGCGGGTGGACCGAGCGGGCTCTGACGAGAAATCGGGGCCGGACCGAGGAGACCGGTCCGGACCGACTGATTAGGAAAGGCAGGGTTTGAGAAGCGTCGGTCCACTGGTCCAGTATCACAGCCAGAGGATCATCGCACGCCGTGGAGGTCCCCTTCCACGGGTCAAGGCAATCGTGATCCCGACCACCGCGAGAGCGACCCCAGCGACCATGAGCGCAAGGTAGGTCTCGATCGTGGACGGCGAAGCCCCCGCGTTGCAGGTCGGGTTCGCGACGCACGCATCGAACGCCGCGAACCACTCGCCCGCGAGCAACAGGACCGAAAGGCCGATCGTCACCAGGATGGCGCCGCTCCAGATGATCCGTGAGCTCGTCCCCGATGGATTATTCGAGATGCCTTCTCGCATCTTTCTCCCTCGCAAGGAGAGGGAGAAAGGGCGAGACCGATGCGTGAGCCTGACGCGGGGGGGACCCGCGAGCGGAGCGAGCGGGGAGGACCCGCGTCTTAGTCCGGGCGAGCATCTTCGCCGATGGAGAAGTCTGATGACTACCGGCTATCAGGCAAACGTGTTTCGAGGAGAATCCCCGGTAGTAGCTCAAGAGGAGAAATCTACTACGGCTGCCGATCCCACAGCGGCATATCGTTCCGGTTGGCAAGTTAGCACAATCACCTGACAGTCCCTACCTGCCCGGTCAAGAATCGCGCCCATTGCCAGTAGGCGCTGCGGATCGGTGTAGCCAAGCGCGTCATCGACTATCACCGGGACCCCACTACCATCTTTACCAACGACCATGGCCACCGCGAGTCGAGTGATGATTCCGAGTTGCTCCTGCGCCCCTTTGCTCAGCGATTCGAAGGGGACGGGCAATCCATCGATTTCTCGGCTTACAACCGACAGGTCCTCTGCGAGTTCCACTTTCAAACTCGGGCCGTAGATTATCCGACCCAATTCCTCGATTTTACTCCGTAGCGGGCCGAGGTAAGCGCGTTGCGCCTCCGAACGGTGTCGCGAAAGCAACTGGAAGAGCAACTTCGCAGCCCGTGCCCGCCGCTCTCTGGACGCAAGCTCCAGTCCCTTGCTCTCCCGTGCGCGCTTCGCTTCTTCAAGCTGATCGTAGATCCCCTCTTGTACGATGTGGGATAGCCGTCCCGAGACCTCGGCGAGCTTGGATCGCTTAGTCTCGCTCTCCTCGCGCGACTTCTGAACTGCAGTGCGGAGGCTTTCAGTGCGAACCTGAACCGACTCCGGGTCGGCCGCCGCCAGCCGCTTCTCCGCTTCGCCAAGAGAATTTCGTTGCTGTTCGGCTGCCAACCTCGCTCGCTCGGCCTGGGTTGCGAGTTCGGCGTCCGAAGTTGATTGTCGTTCCTCGTCTAGTCGGCTGCTCGCAGCGGAGAGAATCCGTCTCTTCTCCGTAACAGTAGCGTCGATTCCTGCGGCCTTAATCGAACAGGCCTGGAATTCCTGTTGTGCGCGCCTCGCATCTCCTCGAAAGGCGTTCAGCCCTTGTTCCGCCTTGGTGGAGGCGTCCGCCGTCGTGCGCGCCAATCGGTCCGCCTCCTCCCGTGTGGCCGGCAAGGGGGGATGTGGGGGCCTATCTCGCTCGAGCGAAGTCAGTCGCCCTTGCAGTTCCGCAACCTTGGCGGCAAGTTCATTGACGTCAGCAAAGGGCTCGGGGTAGTCGGTGCGGAGAGCTTGTCGAATAGCTCTCTGGGCGTCTCGCCGCTTTGTCTGGGCCCCCTGGAGGGCTTGATTAGCTTCAACCGCGCCAGCCATGTCCTTTACTCCGGCCTCCTGGAAAGCAGCGCGGATCTGTTTGGCGGCCTCTGTGTGCTTCGTTTGAAGCTGAGCCAGGCTAGTGCCGGGCCGGAACTCAATTCTCGCCCCAACTGCTAGCTCGACTACAGACCGATCGGTTACCGTGGCTTCGTGTTTGGCCCCTTTCTTGAGAGGGATGGTCTTTCCATCGACGACCGGTCTGATGTCAGCCAAAGCTGTGATTGCTAACTTCGCGCCGGAGCTCTCAAGTTTCCCGCGCGCGACAGTTTCTGCGGTTTGGAACTCCCTCAGCCGATCGAGAACCTGATCAGTGAGTTTGTTCTGTGTGAGGATCTCCTCGGCTTGATGGAGGTCCTCTTGGGCCCCTCGAGCAGAGGTAAGCCTCTCTGAAAGCATCTGAAGGTCAAACTGAAGCCGGAGCTTTTCCTTGTCGTTGGCCCGGAGAGTGGCCAGCGTCTTTGCTGTATTCCAGGTCTCCTCCGCACTCCGGACCTTAGCCTCGATGAGATCAACGGCCTCCTTAGCGTGCCGTGCTTCCAATATGGCAGCATCTGAGTCAGTCTTCAGTCCTGCGACGGCCGTGATTTGGTGCTGGACTTCCTGAGCGAGACGGCTTCGCGCATCCAACGCGGCCGAGGTCCGCTCTGCTACTTCCTCGGCACCGCGCGTCTCGGCGGTCGTGACTCGGAGGGCATCCCTGAGTCGGGAAACTTGGTCAAGGCGCTCCTCCCACTGCCGGAGTTCGCTTTCCTGCGTCACCAACCTTTCGCCCACCCTCGCAATCTCTTGTGTGAGCCGAGCGTGAGTCTTCACCTCGGATTCCGCGGCATCGGTTTTGGTCTGAAACTCCCGCAGACGTGTATCAATAGAGACTAGTTCGTCGCGGAAGCTCCCAATGACCTGACGTTCATCGCCCTGGGTTGTGTAATCCTCGAGATACGCCTTCTCCACCGCGTCGAACAGGCTGACGTCCTCCTCTGTGACACCAGTCTGTCCGGCCGCCTGATCTAGCGCGCGAGTTAACAGGGTACTTCCAACGAAGGAGGGCTGCGCGAGTCCCTCCCCCTGAATCACTTGCAGTGCTCGAAACAATTCGAGATCCGTCGCGCCCGAAAGGATCGCCATGACGCGCTCATGAGCTTCTCTACCAGACAGAGCCTCCGCACGAGGTTCGATGACGCGGAGCTCCGTGATTGGGTGCTTTGTCCATCGTTTGCGAAGGGTAAATCGGTACGGAGGGGCCGAGACCTCAATCTCCACCTCGGGGCCGACGTCGCGACCGATAGGCTTTACGTCCATCACGTAGCGCTTCCTGCTTGAATCGAGCTCTGTTAACGCGAGTCCGAGTCCCTCGATCAGGGAAGATTTTCCTGTCTCGTTCGGGGCGGTGATTACCGTAACTCCAGTAGGGTTCGGGTTGACTGTTCTCTCCGGAATCCCGCGGAAATCCTTCAGGCGAATCTTCAGAATATTCATGAAGGATCTCCTGCGCCAGCACGGCGCTCGGCGAGAGAAAGGCGGTACATCAAAGCCAACGCGTCTTCCGCCACCTCTTGATCTGGGCCTCCCCGTTCAACCAGCCCGAGCAACTCGCCCATGGCATTCTTGGCGTATCCGGTGAGATTAACCGCCTCCAAGTCCGCGGGGCTGGGACGGAGAACCAAGTCGGATTCGCTTTCCCAGGATTCGAGGGCAGCCAGGACATGCCCCTGCTCCTGAAGGAGGACCATGAGTTTCGCGTGACCGGCTAGGCTAAGGGTTCCCCGGAACGCGAGCTTCACAACGGCGGTCTCCTTTGATGGAATCTTGTCGCAGAAGGACTGCACTCTGTCAACGTCCGAGTCACCCGCGAGGTCGAAGATCGAACGTAGAAACTTCCACTTCGCAACCGGCAACTCTTCGACTTTACACTTTTGTGGTGAGAGGTCAACTAGCAATGCAAACCCTGGGCGCACCTCGTCATAATCGGTGGGCTCTGGTGCTCCTGAGTAGCGGATTTGAGGATTCTCCCCAACGACTGTGGAGCTATGGCGGTCTCCCAGCGCAAGGTAATGGATTCGCCCGTCCGAAATTGCCTGCCGGGCATTCTCGAAGAGAATGTTTGCAGGGTTCTCCTTGTCAGGTGCGTCAATGTCAACCGCTCCGTGAGCAACGCAAATCCTGGTCCTACCATCGGAAGGTGACAGCTTGCTCACTGCTGCGCCAGCGAGGTCGGCTAGGGGACGCTTCGTCGGCCAAGGAGCGCCCACGAGGTCGACTCCAGGGGCGACCTCAAACGGGTTCGAATCTCTGAGGACGTGGACGTTCTCGGGTTTTTGCTCCTGAAAGAGCTTTTGGTCGTAGATGCTGGAAGCGTCCAGCGGATCGTGATTGCCGGGGAGGAGGTACCACGGAATCGGGATTTCCCGGAGCGCCAGAAGACTCCTCGCGACAACCTGTGGACTCAGTAAGTTCGACTCGAACACGTCACCAGCGACCACGGCGAACTCGGCTTTCTTTTCGATGGCGAGGCGACCGATTGTCCTAATTGCGTCGATGCGAGCCTGTGTGAATCGCGCCTGAGCTTCGTCTCCGAGAAAATGGCGGGTCATCCCAAGCTGCCAATCGGCCGTGTGGATGAAGCGCGTCATAGCTAGATTTCGTCGGAAGTCATGTCATTCTGGACCCGGACGGGCTGAGCCTGCTTCTGCTTGTTACGCTCGTCCTCCGCCGCAAGGAAGAGGGGCGAGATTAGAGTTCTCGTGATGGGGATACAGCGTGGGTTGTTGATTAGATTCATGCACACCCTAAGACTTGGGAAACACCGCTTCTGCCCGCGCCCGAATCTCTGTTCGTGGCTCAGTGGCGGCGCCCAATAAATCGCAGAGAGACTCCTCTTCCAGGGAGTGTTCCGAGGCCGAGGCACCATATCGAAACAGTGGCTCCGTGATCCTGAAACGAACGTAGAACTGCGCCGCCTTGCGCCAGTCGCGCGCGAGCGTCTCGCTCAGGCCCGGGGTAGTCGCGATCACCGCGCGTGCTGCCTTCACGCGCCCACGCAGCTCGCGAACCCTCCGCTCCGCTGCCCGCTCGTCCGCCTCCCGCGAGTCGTCCGGGAGGCCGCTCGTAATCTCCAAGAGGCTGAACTGCCGCGCCGGGGTCGCATTGAGTTCCTCCGCGTCCTCGCCTTCGTCCGGGCCGCCAAACGCGACCCGCGACTCGAACCGCGTCCGCGAGTAGTCGCCGAAGCGGGGAGATGAAAACCGGCGGGGGGTCGGACCCAAGGGGGGAGCTGGCCGCGGGCCCGCGGCGGACCCGCGGTTCACGGGCAGGTTGGGGAACGGGTTCGCGGTCTCGTGGCTCTCAGTCGCGCTGGCGGCGCTGATTGCGGTCATCGGCGCGAAGCGAGCGCGCAGGGCTCGCGACGAGCGGCGCGAGCGAGACGCGAGCCCGTGTCCCCATCATGCCGCGGGGGCGAGCGAGGTCAGGTCGAGCGAGTCCCCGCCGGCTTGATGTGGGACGCGCGCGGCCGATGACATGACCGCAATCAGCGCGCGGGACGAGGGTCGACGAGAACACGCTCATCTGTCCTGAGTGACATGCAGCTCGACGAGTGTTATGCCCCCGGCAAAGGCTCTCGTCTACAAGCGGAGCCGCTCAGTTCATCCGTCGAGGTTCTGGCCCCGGATCCACGGCTTCAACTGTGCCGTCTGCGGTCATTCCGTCAGTAGTCACAAGGCGATGTGGCATGACGAACGAAGATTCTCGGTCGAACGCCGCCCTGGCCCGGCTGACACCTGTTGGGTAAAATGCCGAACCTGCCCGAAAGTAGGGGGCCGTCTCGCGGTGTGCTTTGATCACGGGTGCAATGGGAGGAAACCAGTGAATCACTATCTCGAATCGCAGGCACACACTCGATTTGTCCAACGAACGCTTCACCCCTGATCCATCCACGGAATCGGCAATATTCTCGATCATGATCGATCTCGACTTGCGCTACCAAGTGAACGCGCGGGAGTGTAGCGCCAGGGTCCGGCGCCGGGCCTACGAGCAGCAAAACGCCGCGAGGGATGGGCCGACTAAAGTCCGTCCGCGCGTCCCTTGACTCGCGATGAGCCGCGAAAGCGGTTGCGACCGCCTGCTCGTATTGGCTCCGAGCCGGACCCAACCCCTTCGTCGGAGGCGGAGGGAGACCGGTGTCATGCTCGGACGATGATGGGACCGCAACGAGTGCGACAGCGCTAGAAGCGTTGATACGAAAACTATAGCGTCCGCAATTTCTGGCTATTCGCATGCCAAAGCCGGGAACGTGCGCTAAGTGCGGGAAGCAAAACTACGCCCTCCAAACGCAATGCCAGAAGTGCGGGAGCATGTTCTGCGGGTTTTGCAGCCCCGGCTTGAGTGTTGTATGCCCCAACTGTCGGTCGAGCTTCAGTGTAAAGAGGATCTGAATCCCGCCGTGGGACCTTTCAGTCCAATTTCGAGCCTCTGATCCCGTTCACCAAAGGCATTACGACTTCGTGGCGCATCACTTGTTCCCAAGTTAGTGAGGAACGCGATGCCGGCCACTTCGACCCTGAGGATTTCAGCCAAGAACCTGGGAGGGCTCGCGCTGCCCGGATTCTGCCCTCGGTGCTTCTGGCTCGGCGAACACTACGATCTTCCATTCGGGGGTCCGTTCCCTGGCATCTTCTCGTCCCTCGATTCGTACTCGAAGAAGGTCGTCCACGCCCATTTCGACCGCTTCAAGCAGGCCCCATCGTGGCTGTCCCCCCTAGGGGAGTTCAGCTCCTACATCCCACCCCCGAACGCGAGGACCTTCTACATCGACGACAAGGCTACGGGGGTCCGGCTGACGGGAGCGCCCGATGCAATCCTGGTTCGAGACGACGGGAGCAAAACCATCATCGACTACAAGACCGCAAGACACACACACGGGCAGGACGAGCTCCTTCCCATTTACGAGGTCCAACTCAACGGCTACGCGCTGATTGCAGATCGCGTTGGACTCGGCCCGGTAGACCAAATCGCGCTCGTCTACACTGAGCCTGTAACGGATGGGGATGCCGACTTCCTCAACGAGGCTCGCACACACGACGGATTCCGAATGGGCTTCCAGGCGAAGATTGTGCCCGTCGCCCTCGACCCGGGCAAGATTCCCCCGCTCTTGCGGAGGGCGCGCAGGATCTTTGACGCCAAGAAGCCGCCTGCGGGGGCACGGGGCTGTGACGACTGTGCGAACTTCGACACCCTTGTGAGCGCTGCTCAAGCGTGGAAATGAATCGTGCAGGACCCGTGCGTTCGACTAGCGAATACGTGATGGACTTATGACAGGAGCGGCTCCAAATCGCTCGCCCGAGCGTAGACATCGAGTTTCATAGGCTAGGTTTGCCCTCTCGCTCTCCGTGACGCCCATCAACCGAGACAGGGTGATTCTGGGGAAGATTGGCTGGGCTAATCGGTACGAGGGCCTCGAGGACGACAGGCCGGTAGGTGAATTTAGTGGTCTTCGAGGTGGTAGCCTCGGTCACGAAGCGTTCAATTTCAAGCGCGCACCCGATGGCCAGTACTATGGTTATTTTAGGGCGCAGCACGGAAACTTGAATCTGAAAAGGATCGATAGTCTTAGCACAGGGTCAACGCTTGGGGGCGTGACCGTCATTTGGGTTTCCCGACCACTCGGCCACTCGCTACGGGTAGTTGGTTGGTATCGGAATGCGACTGTATTTGCAAGCACACAGACAGAGGACAGCCCATGGATCCACGATGACTACGGAGGAAAGGGCTCATACGTTTGTACCGCACCGGCCGAGGGATCGGCCTTGCTCCCTGAGGAGAAGAGGGAAGCATGGAAACTTCCTAAGCCCGTCGCCAAGAGGATGGGCCATACCAACATTCGTTACCCACATCTCGGCTCTCACTCTGGCGAGCGTGCGTCCTGGGTTGGTGAGATGGGGGATCTGATTGACAGGATCGAGACGTCCAACCCGTAGCCGTCTCCTCAACTGACAGCCATGAGTGATGCCACCGCGGGACCTTGAATCGGCATTGCAAATAGCCAGACGGGATTCCCATGGCAAGCACAGTCCCGCGAATTGTCTTCGATACCTCGGCCCTTCTCGATCTTTTCGGAAGGTGGACCGAAGATCACAAGGAACGGCGGGGCGACCTTGTCAGAGAGATTCAGATACTCGCACCGCTGAAGCCCTTCCTCTTCAGCACCCAGGCGATTCGATACGAGGTCCACGACAGTATGGTCATCGGGGCCGACCTCGAGAGATGCCTATCCTTTGAGACCGTGAGCGACGCCGAACTCGCTGCCTGCCCGGGTTTCGTCAAGGTCAGGGAGGCCGACTACAGTCTGACCGCCCTTACGAGACGTTTCGAACACGAAGGCTTCCGAGCTTTCCTAATCACCAAGGACCGAACGTTCGCCCAAGACCTGGCAAGGGCAGGCTTGAAGGCGTGCCTTGTCCCACCGACTGGGTTCGCTGATGCGATCACCGTCCTCACTCCCGAAGGCAGTCCTTCGGTGGTCCTCGCTCACCGGATCCAAAACAACACGTACGAGAATCTCTCCCGAGGCATGCGTTTGGCTCAGAAGACCCAAGGAGAGAGGGAGTACCTGGACTGGCAGGAGTTCCTCGACTTCAGGACCGCGTCGAGGTACGAGCTCGTCGAGGCGTTGAAGGCAACGGGAGTAACGCTGTAGAACGGGCGCTGAAACGGTGACGGTGCCTCGCGCGATTCGGGAATCTACCCCTTCCGGATCCTTTTCTTCTCTTCGTAGCGTTGACGGAAATAGCCAGGATGGTCCTTGACCCATTGGCGTTGATATTCGCGTTTCTTCTTTCGGAGCGTTTCTAGGTTGGCCAGTCGGTACCGCCGCTGGTATTCGCGTTGCCTCTCGCGGGTAGTCTCGCGGTACCTTCGGTAGTATTCACGTCGTTTCTCGGGATCGCGGAAGGGCATTTTGTCTCGACCTCATTGATTGCCCTTCTCCCTTAAGACCTGGTCTAGACCGCGAGGAGCGCGCGGGGCCCCAGGACGGGATCGCGAACCGAAACGTGAAACGTGGTGCTGCCGGCTACGGCGCCCTAAATGGGCGGCAACGCGCCTGAGCCCCCCGAGGTCAATGACGCTGGGTCAACGACTGCTCGCCGCCCTGATCGCGCTCGCGATGGTGTTCGCCTTCTCGGCGATTCTCTGGGTCGTCGCACCGCATTGAAGGTGGCGACTGAAATGCCGCTAAAGCGGGGGCTGCCGCTTCGGTCGGGTCATTCCAGGCGGCTTGAGGTCCTTCGGCTCAAATCCCTTGGTCTCAAGATACTCGGCCAAGGCGTCGAATCCGATTAGACGCCCAAGCTGATCTTGGAACTTCGAGAACTGCCTATCGCTGAAACAAATCACCTTATCAGAAGGCGGAGACGTCGTGAACACCCACCGAACAGTACCCCGGTAGGGCGCGACACCGTACCCCGGTGCCTCCTGTGGCAAGCTGCCTGTGTTGATTCGCTTCCATCGAAATGGGTTGGCAAGATTCAGGCGAATCCGTGCGTGATAGAGCTCAACGGGGAAGTCTACGGTTCGCTCCCCCACGGGTCGCGGCGACAGCCGGGCGACCTTCCTCGCTAATCGAGACCTCATCACCCAACACCGGGGTACCCTCGAGATCGGCACGACCCACCGACTGGTCAGACGTTGCAGAATCGAACTGTAGAACTCGGAGTCGATCACCTGCGTCCAGGGGTGGATTCCCTTGCCGTCCGTTAGATGTGAGTGAATCCTTGTCCTCCGGTTTTCGACCACCGAATAGACGGTCAGGTGGATACCTGCAAGTTTCGGATGGGTGAAACCGAAACTCAGCCCCTGATCCTTAGTCGGCGCGAGAAACAGGGTGACCAACGGGACTCCCTCAACCGAGTAGCTGGCGTAACCGCTCTTCTTGCTCACTGTGGACCGTAAGCCAGCGCGAGATTAATGTCCAACGCGCGCGGCCGATGACCTGACCGCAATCAGCGCGCGGGAGGAGCGCAGATCAGGAGCAGCACGGGCGGGCTTGCGAATCAGGTGGCCCGTGACGAGTCGGCGTCTCGTCTTTTGGGCCGAGGGTCCAAGAAGGCAATATCGCTCCCCTCCGACGGGACGCCGTGCTCCGCCCTCCATGCTGTGAACTTCTCGTGCCCCTCCTGCAATGTCGCAGCCTCGGGCCTGTCGTGGAGGGTTATTTCGTGAAACTCGAGGCGGAGCTCAAGGAGGTCGTGCAGACGTTCATAGTCCCCCTTTCCGGCGGGCACCGCCGGGGCGCCGCTCGACGTAGTGTCACCTGAGTAGAAGCCCGCTTGTTTCCTATTCTCGAGATCATCCGCCGTCGGGCCCTTCTCGGTCATCTCGGTCATCGCGGTTTGGAGGGTTTCCATCACCGCTTCGTGGGAGAGCGTTTCCCCCGCCGCATTCCGCATCGCGAGTTCAATTCCCGCGAAGATCAACGCAGAGAGGAAGTTGGCGAGGACAAATGTGCCTTGCTTGATCGGATGCGTCCGCAAGTCCTTTTCGCGAAGCAGAATGCGGTCGTTGGCCAACCTGGGGTCGAACGTGGCTACGCCCATCGCCACACATCGGTAGAGGATGTACTTCGCCTCCTCCTCCGCTGAGAGAACCAATGTCGAATACGCAAGCGCGTGGTCCCCGTTCGAAGCGGCCAGCTCGGCCAAGCGGTAGTGGTCCTTCGCCTTCGCAAGGGCTTGTTCTGCCAACCGCTGCGCTCTAGGTTCGAGATCTACCAAGATCTTGCTCGACGGCGCGCGCGCAGCGTCCGCTGTCTCGGCTGTCGACAAGGGAGGTCGACCTTCGTCCACGCCCTGGCAGCTCTCCCGATTAGAAAAGGAGAACTTGAGCATCCGTTTCGAGATCCCACCTCGCAGTCCATCTCCCACCGCCTCGGTATGGCCGCTGTGGAGCCCAATCCGGCCTGTCCGAACTGCGGCGCGTTGGTCGACTTGACACGTAAGAACGCGGTGAATTCCGTGGTCTACCGCCACGTGATGTGTCGTGGCTGCGGGGTCATCTGCATCTTGGAGGGGCCGGAGCGGAACGTAATCGACGCTCTGAACCAGGCCCATCCGTAGTTTAGTTCGATGACGGAGAGGTAGATGGGGGTGCTCGCCCGACCAAATCCTCCAAGGTCGAGATTACTTTGTCGACGTCCTTTACGCAGGTTTCCAGTAGCTCAACCAATGGCTTCCCGTCGCCGTACGCGATGAAGTACTTCCGAATCGTCTCCCTTTTTCCCGTATTCGGGTCGTCGAGAGTGAGCTCCAACTCGTGTGTCATTGTTCCTGTAAGGTCGGTGTGCTTCGAGTGGTGCCACAGGTCGTTCAGAATTCCCAAGGATGGGTAACCGTTAGGGCTGAATGGTTGCATCTCTAGCAACGCCTTGTAGACGTCAGGATGCACGTCCTTCAAGCCAGGGAATCGCGACCCCATCACGCTCTCGAACGAATGGAGGTCCTTGCAAATCGGAAAAGTGGACTCTCGCTCCGTTCCCGGTAGAAATGTTTCCTGGACCTCATGTGCTGCGTACTCCAACGCCATTCGAAGACCAGCCACCGCGAAGAATGAATATGGAAGGGCTCGAAAGACGAACTTCTCGCGATCGGGGGCGCTTCGCTCTGCGAGCTTGACCTCCTCGATGGCATACCTGCTTGCGGCTGCCAAGATAAACCGAGCATGAACGAATCGATTGGGCTCAGCAGCCATCGAAGCCCGCACAGGTATCCCCCCATAAAGGGGATAGTGCAACATTCATCGAATCGGTACTACCCCCTAGGCCGAATGGGCTCGGATAGATTCGAGCCACCTCACACTGCCATCGGACCAAGGTAGAATCGTATCAAGCACGCAGTCGGAAAGTCGTCCCAGTCGATTCTCGTCGCTCCGCGGTCCTGCAGCTGCTTGAGGCGCTCGGACAGCGCGTTCGTCAGATCAATCTCCGCCCGCTCGACCGAAGTCGAGTGTGTCATGATCTGCGGGAACCCCTCCACGATCCCGAGGAAAGAAGGGGGGTCCGTGTCGCGCTCCCGCACGTCCAGGATGCGCAATCGGAACTCGAACATGCGACCCCCTCGGATCGGGTCAGACGGGTCGTGACCGGGCGACGACGCCCCCGAACGATTCCCCCTCGTCCATGTCTCGGAGCTTCGCGTGGAGCTGGCGCAGGGCGAGCACCTTCTCCTCGAGGTCCTCGAGGATCGTGCGGTTGACACGCGCGCGCAGCTCCTTCGCGGTCTCGCCGTCGCGTGCGTAGTCCGCGAACCCGCTGCGCGCCGACTCGAACGAGCCCGCGTTGAAGACGAGCTGGCCAGAGGCCCAGGCGCGGCCCGCTTCCGGGGACGCGGTCGCCTCCGATTCCTCGTGAGCGACCTCGATCGTGGGACGGGGGGCTACCGGAGGCTTCGGCATCGTGGGTCGCGGGAGGTCGCTCGCTCGGGTGAACCCGGGAAGCGGTTCCGCGTCCTCGTGGGCCCGGGGCTTGCCCTGGTAGGTCCCGTAGTCGGGCAAATGCTCGCGGAAGTAGGCGGGGTACGGTCGCTGAGCCCCGAAATCGACCACGTAGCGGACTTCCGGGTCGCGGGGGATTCCGAGGCCGCACCCGCAGGCGCACTTCCGCGGGAAGCGGTTTCCCGTGACGGTCCGCAGGCGCGACATGGTCGCGGCAGGTTCGGTCGGCGTGGGGCGTTCGACGGTTGGATACTGGATGCTGGTCTGCATCGCTCGTTCCTCGCGAAGAGGGGAACGAGCGATGTGCAGAGGTCGCAACCTGACGCAAAGTGATGGATTACTTCTTAGCGATTCCAGCGTTGCGGCCGTTCCCCGAGGCGCGTCATGAAGACGAAAACCTTTGTCGGCCTGGACGTGCACCGAAAGCTGGTCGTCGCGACCGCAGTAAACTCCCTTGGTAGGCGAATTCGCCAATCGAGCTTTGGTCCGAATCCGAAGGAACTGAGGAGATTCCTCACGCGTCTTCCAAAGCCGACGAAGGTTGTGCTCGAGGCCTGTTCGGTCTGGGAGCGATTCTACGATGCCGCCGTGTCCACGGGCGCCGAAGTGGTCGTCTCTCACCCGCTGAAGACGCGACTTATCGCGGAAGCAAGCATCAAGACCGACAAGGTCGACTCGGCGGCACTTGCAAACCTTCTCAGATTGGATTCCATTCCACTCACGTTCGTTCCCCCTCCCGAGATTCGTGCCCTTCGTAGGCTCTACCTCGAACGGGACTTCTACGCGAGGACGAAATCGTCGATCATGCGTCATGCGTACGCGCGCCTTGCGGAACGAGGAGTTGATTACGGCAAAGGGGCCCTTCAGCATAGGCCGCAACGCGAGAAGTTACGGGAACACGGAATCCCTGAATTCGACAGGGCAATCGACTCAATGGATGACCTTGAACGAAAATGCAAGGAGCTCGACGCGGAGATCCATGCGGCTTTCCTCAAATCCGAGGATGCTCAGCTCCTCAAAACGATACCCGGAATCGGCGAGTTAATGGCCGTGGGAATAGCCGGCTTCCTCTGCCCGATCGACCGGTTTCCCAACGTGGACAAACTCACATCGTACGTTGGACTCTGCCCCACGACCCACCAATCGGCCGACACGCTCTATCACGGCAAACTCAAGAAGGACGTAAACCGCAGTCTTCGGGCCCTCCTAGTCGCGGCGTCGTGGACTCACCGTGTTCATGCCCCCAAGGGAGAGGTCGCGAGGCTCGTCCGTCGTGTGGTCCGTCGCAAGGGTAAGATGCGCGGGACGGTGGCCGGAGCGCACAAGCTGCTAAGAATCATCTACGCAATCCTCAAGCAACGACGGCCCTATCTGCCTCGCGCTCCAGAAGGGTTCGCCTCAGGGCAATAGTTGCGGGTTCCGCAACCGCGGATCGCCGCAAATGCATGGTTGAGGGAGTCCTTCTGGGGCCGCGACGCAACTGTCAAGCAGGAGGAGCCGTTTCGCTCCAACGCCCCACCGGGGCTCGCCTCAGGGCAACACCTGCGAGGGCCGCCGCAAGCGGACCGTCGCGCTCAAGCGTATGAGGGAGCCTCTTTGGGGCCCGTGCATCGGAAGAGGGCCGAATTCCCAACGCGGTGACCAAGGCTATCTCGGTATCCGGTAGAGAGGGTCTGCGGCCCGTTATGACAAAGTCGCCGCCCGTTTGCAGGTCGTGACAAGGGTCTGGAGTATTCCAAGTACTACGTCAGAGATGCTGCCAGGTGATGAGCGGGAACTGCTGGGTAATTCGCTCGGGCGAATTCGGAGAAACGTTCGTCGATCCCACTGGCGTGGCGAGGACCTGGGATACAGGAACAGCCATCGGCATGTGGCTTGGAAGAGACGGGGGACAACCGAGGTGGGAACCCACCCGCCACGACCGGTCTCCACAACGCTGGAAAGACCTCCACGAGGGAGATCTGGTGCTCCTATTCATGGGCGCCAAGATGAGGGACTGCCCCTCCGCTTTTGTCGCCAAGGCCAGAATAGTCGGCAATAACAATGACTCTCAACATCCGAGAATCGATCTCTCGGAGGCGACCGAGCTTCCCTATAGAGTCTCGCTCTCTCGGGTGATCGAGCGTGGGAGATCGTCTCCTCCATCCGTCGGAATCGATTCCGAATTCCTCAGCGATAAGTGGGGCCACGCCGGAATCGTGAACCTCGGGTACCAGAAGGGACACCCGGAGGACGAAGGGTTAGCCAGCAGACGATTCGAGTTCATCGTTGACGCCGCCGAAAGCCGACCTGAAGAAGGTGAGCTTTGGACTCGCGAGGAGGTCCAAGCAGTCCTCGAAGCTTACTTCGAAATGCTTCGGATGGAAATCGTCGGCCAGAAGTTCAGAAAGAGCGACTTCCGGAAGAAAGTGATGGCCCAGTGTCCAGGACGGTCAACGGGTGCTGTAGAGTACAAGTTTCAAAATGTGAGCGCGGTGCTCGAAGAAAACAACCTGTCATGGATTGATGGTTACAAACCAGCCAGGAACTATCAACGACTTCTCTCCGATGAGATAAAGATCTTCCTCGACAAATCGGAGGGCCTAGCTCGGTCGGAACCTCAGCCACCTAATACTAGACCTACGGCCACACCGACCTGGGGTTCCGCAGCCTGCCCACCCCCTCCTCCGCGTCCGCCGATGACCCCTCGGTCGAAGCTTGCTCCTCGGCTGGCCTCAAAGATTGATTACGCCCTCAAGGAGGCGAGTAACCGAAAGCTCGGTGAAGCCGGTGAGAAGTTTGTGCTCGAACTCGAACGAGACAAATTGATACGAGCCGGGCAAGAGGGACTCGCGATCCAAGTCGAGCATTCGTCGGTAACTCGAGGAGATGGATTGGGATATGATATCGCCTCGTTCACAGTTGCCGGCGCACCGCTTCGGATCGAGGTCAAAACGACGCGCCTCGGCGCGGACTCGCCGTTCTTCATGTCCCCCGCGGAGTTCGATTTTGCGTCGGCCACTCCCCTCGAATACCAACTCGCCAGGGTATTCCACTGGGGATCTGAGCCTAAGGTCTTCCTTCTTAATCGACAACAAGTGAGGTCTCTCCAAAAGCAGACTGCACAGTTTCGCTGCTGGGTGTAGGATGTCCAGGGTTTTTCTCCCCGTGTGAGGTTTGGAACTAGCTATCCCTCGGACCAAATGAGGCTAAAGTGTCGAGAGGCCGGAAACCCATGATGGCCCAATTCAGGAAGAGGGACACCGGCCCAGAACTAGCGCTCCGAGAAGCGCTTTCGCGACAGGGCGTGCCCTTCGATACGTACCTCGACCTTCCGGGCTCGCCTGATATCGTCTTGACGAAGACAAAGGTGGTTGTGTTTGTCCATGGTTGCTTCTGGCATGGATGCCCCAAGCATTACCGGCTCCCCCGATCAAATCGGGCCTATTGGATACGGAAGTTGGCGAGAAACCAGTCTCGTGACAGGGCAAATGCCCGCCGCCTTCGGAATATGGGTTGGCATGTCGCTACAATATGGGAGTGTTCTCTCGCCAGAGACCCTGATGCCGCAGTCGATAGGATTCTCAGGGTGGGGACCCGCCGGTCACCGGCATAGGCGGTGGGTAATGCCGTCAGAGCCCCATGATCAAAAAGGTCGCGAGAGACAGCAGAGTTGAAGTGGAAACCCTGCTATCGCGGTGGGGGAAGCAACCAACGTTGAGGAGCCTGAAGTTCGTCGACCTATTCGCTGGTTTAGGCGGGTTTAACGTTGCACTCAGCGGTCTCGGCTACACGTGTGTCTTCGCGAGCGAAATTGACGAGGATTTGCGCGAGTGCTACCGCCTAAACTTCGGGATCGAACCTAAAGGGGACATCCGTCGCATCCCTGCGAAAATCATCCCAACGCACGACATCCTATGCGCTGGATTTCCGTGCCAGCCCTTCTCGAAGGCCGGTTTCCAGGAGGGACTTGAACACCCGTCTCTAGGTGACCTCTACAAGGAGATCCTCCGCGTGATTCGTGTCCACCACCCTGAGATGCTGCTTTTCGAGAACGTACCCAACCTCGTGATGCACCGAGAGGGCAAGACCTGGGAGTTCATGGACCGATCCCTTCGCTCGGCGGGTTACGATCTGGCGGTCAGGACACTATCGCCACATCACTTTGGGATTCCCCAGATTCGCGAACGTGTCTATGTGGTTGGGAGGCTGGGATCGCTTGGACAGTTCAAGTGGCCCGAACCCAATCGCCAAACAGCACTGGACATACGAAATATCTTGGACCTGAATCCGCCGGATGCGAGACCGATTCCGCCTCAAGTTGAAGAGTGTTTGGAGACCTGGCAGGAATTCCTAGATAAGGTTCCAAGGAAGGAGAAGATTCCCCATCCTCTCTGGGCGATGGAATTCGGTGCAACCTACCCTTACAAAACCGCCACGCCTTTCAGCATGTCGACGCAACACCTGCGCAGATTCAGAGGATCGTTCGGGAACAAGCTCCGTGCGGCCAAGAAACGGGAGGATGTTCTGGCACTCCTGCCGTCTCACGCCCGGCGCCCCGATAATCGGTTCCCAACCTGGAAGATCCGTTTCATTGAGAGGAATCGCAAGTTCTACCGAAAACACCAGAAGTGGATTGATGCTTGGAAGCCGAAGATTCAGCGATTCCCTTCGAGCTATCAGAAACTGGAATGGAACTGCCTCTGGGATCCCCGGAGGCTTTCGGGCTATCTGATTCAAATGAGGGCGTCAGGAGTCCGCGTGAAGCGACCCACGTCCTCCCCTTCGCTCGTGGCCATGACGCAAACGCAACTTCCCATCATCGGCTGGGAGAACCGGTACATGACGTTGAAGGAATGCAAACGCCTTCAGAGTATCGAGAGCCTGGAACATCTCCCATCATCGCTTGAAAAGGCGTGCGAGGCTCTAGGAAACGCCGTCAATTCTGAGGTCGCGCGTCGGGTGGCCCAAAATCTCGTGCTCTCCTCGCCACGAATAACTGGTGACTCGAAAAGTGAGATTGTGGGGGCCGTAGAAGAGATCCGCGTTCCCGCGGTTGGGTGAGCCCGAATGCCAGCCGCAAAACCGAAGCACGCTGTAAACATCCGTCCGACCGTCAGCGTGTATGCGACATACCGCCGCATTAGCTACAAACCCTGGAATGCAATTGCGGAATTTGTCGATAACTCCACTCAGAATTTCTACGAGTATCGGAGCGAGATAGCCAAGCATTTCAAACGGGATACCCGCGAGCAGAAGTTGCAGGTTTACGTCGAGTACGACTCGGCAAACGGCTCGCTCAGGGTCTCGGATAATGCGCATGGGATGAATTTCGACGAGTTGACTCGCGCTCTAGTTTTGGACAAGCCCCCTCCGAACACCACGGGTCGTTGTGAGTTTGGAATGGGTTTGAAGACCGCAGCCTGCTGGTTCGGCAGCACCTGGACCATTCGGACAGCACGGCTCGGGTCCGGCGTTGAGCTCCAGGCACGGGTGCATGTCCCCGATCTTGTCGGAAAGCTCCTAGAAGAGATTCCTGTCGAAGAGCGAACTGTGAAACCCGACGAGCATCACACTCACATTCTGATCGAGGGGCTTTACAAGAAGATCCAAGGCAGGACGGCCGCAAGAATCAAGGAGCAACTCGGCAGCATGTATAGGACCGACCTCCGAACAGACGACGTGTCAATTTTCTGGAACGGAGAACTCGTCACCTACGAAGAGCCGCCAATTCTGGTAGAAACAAAGAGCGGGAAGGACTATCCCTGGCGCAAGCCGATATCATTCGACGTCCTCGATGAGGGGGGGCACCCCTTACACGTTGGAGGGTGGGTCGGTATCAGGAATCCTGGAAACCAGCGCTTAGCTGGATTTGCCCTATTGAGGCGGGGGAGGGTGGTTCTCGGAGGCCCGGGTGAGGGGTACAAGCCCGAAGAGGTGTTTGGTCAGGGGAACACATTCCGGTCCCAGCGCCTGGTTGGCGAGCTCGACCTCGACCAGTGGCCGGTTACTCAAGCTAAAGACGCGTTTGACTGGTCAGGCGGACTTGAGGACCAACTCATCGAGCAGTTGAAAAAACAGTGCAACGACTACTCTGAAAAGGCCGAGGGCTTGAGGGTCTCCGCGCGCACTCTATCTAGGGCAGACATGCAACTGGCAGCGGACACCACGGTCAAAGTGCTCGCTAGTCCCAAGTTCTCCGCCGCTGTTCAGCAGGAACTGATACTGCCCACTCCTCCAGCAACTCCCGAGCAGGGAAGCAGGGACCTGGCGGCAGTCAATTCAGTCAGCAGCGGACCTATAGTGTATAAGTTAAGCTTGAGAGGCACCACCTGGGTTTTTCAACTGCATTGGCAAGACGCAATCGCCGATGCTGCTTGGATGAGCGTGGCTTATCCGAACCCGGAGACTATCGACATTTTTCTGAACACCGGTCACCCCTTTTTCGCACCGTATTTTGCGAGCCCAGGGCTGCTGGAACTTCTTCAGAAATTCGTGATTGCTCTTGCGCTAGTTGAGAAGATGGCACGTCAGATCAATCCCAACGGTCAGGTAGATGCATCCGATTTCAGAGGGATGATGAATAGAGTCCTGCGATACATGGGCGACCTTGAGCGCGAAGGTGCAGGCTGACACGATCGGCTTGGATCCGATTCCTGAACGGAGTCGTGGTTGGGTCGTCACTATCGACGGACCAGAGATCAGTCGACTTTCCGCGCGCTACCGAGCGGAAGGCGTGATCGGGGAGGACGAGTGGGAAAATGTGGTTGCAACGGCCGCCAGAGTTCTGGGGCAATGCCCCGATCCGCGAGGTCCTCCAGGGTCGAAGACCGGGCTTGCGATTGGCAAGGTGCAGAGTGGCAAGACGACTTCTTACACTGCGCTCATCGCCCTGGCCGCGGACAATGGCTACCGAATTACAGTGGTGCTCGCAGGCACTAAGAACCCGCTGCTCGAGCAGACGGATGTTCGTCTTCGGCACTACCTGGACACCACACGTCGGGCAATAGTGGGGTTCAAGAATCCCGACCCGGTAGACGTGGTCACCATCGTCGGAGTTCTCCAAGGAGGGGGACATGCACTCCTTACAGCCCTCAAGCACCACGCACGCATTGACAACCTGGCCGCGGTCATTTCCTCGGCTGATCTCCGTCATTATCCAGTTTTGCTGATCGATGACGAAGGCGACGAAGCATCGCTCAACACCAGGTTTCGGTCGGATGAGCAATCCTCAACGTATCGAAGCATCATCCGAATGCGTGCCACGATTCCCTTGCACGGATACCTTGCATACACAGCAACACCTCAGGCGAACTTGCTAATTCCGGCGATCGACGACCTTTCCCCAGATTTCTGCACACTGGTGCAGCCCGGGCACGGCTACTGCGGCGGATCCATCTTCTTCGGGGAAGACCGGGATCGATATCTCCGCGAGATTCCGGATGCCGATGTTCCCGAGGAGGAGGAAGAACCGGGGGTGCCCAGGTCGCTTCAGCAGGCTCTTGCCGTGTTCTTCGTTGGTTCAGCGGTTCGCCGGCTCCGAGGTGAAACGCAAGACCTGCATTCGATGCTCGTGCACACGAGCCATCGGAGGGTCGGCCATGACGCCACCCAGGCCGCACTGCGGACGCTCATCGATCTGTGGAAGGAACGACTGTTACTGCCGGACGGTGATCCGGCTCGAGAGGGGCTGATCCAACTTTTCAAAGAAGCACACGAAGATCTGTCGAGGAGCGTTCGAGGCATCGTGCCTTGGGTCGAGGTGCTATCTCAGGTTCGACAGGAAGTGCGCCTTGTCGAGATTTGGATGGTAAACAGCTTGCCATTGGGTCGAGATCCGGTCACGACGCCATTTCACCTCAGGAACAACGTGTTTGTCGGCGGAAATATGCTTGGCAGGGGAGTCACAATCGATGGCCTAGCTGTGACTTACATCACTCGCAGAGCGAAGCGCGAGACGAACGCGGATACGATGGAACAACGCGCACGCTGGTTTGGGTACAAAACTGCCTATCTCGACTTATGCCGGATTTTCGTGACCCACCAGTTAAAAGAAGAGTATTCGGGTCTCCTGGAGCACGAGGACGACTTCTGGGACGCTCTCTCAAGGAACGAGAGCCAAGGAGTTCCTTTGCGAGATTGGCGCCGGATCTTCTTCTTAGCATCGGGGACCGAATTGAACCCTACTCGGTCGAACGTTGCAAGATACCGACGCTTCCGGCCCAGGGGATGGGATTCACAAACCCGGGCAATCCTGGACCCGGATGCCAGCGCTGCCAATGTCCACGTCGCGCATCAGTTCTTCACTACCCATCCAGGCGAACTCCGACAGTTTGGCCACCTCGTGCACCGCGTCGCGCCCCGAGTTCCGATTCGCGAGGTCATCGACGACCTGCTCGGCCAGATGGACTTCGGCTCTACCTGGGACGGCGCCTACTATTGTGAGTACCTGACTCGTCTCAGTATCGCGGGCACCCTACCGGAGATTGATGTCCTTCTGATGGAGGATGGTCACGTTCGAACTCGGTCGCCTGATGACCAAGGCAGGTACAATCCATTTCAGGGAAGGAATCGGGAACCTGGAGACCCGTTGTTCTACCCTGGCGACCAACACCTGAACGATGAGAGACCTCAGGTCCAAGTGCACATTGTCCATCCGATCGTAACCGGTATCCCCGACGACTTCTCAACGACGTTCGTGGGGATCAACATTCCCAGCGGCGACCCGAGGTTCGACCTACGTTACGTCGTCCGAGTTGATGTCGAGTGAGCTTGATTGATGCCCTCGTCCAGCTCCGCTCTGCTCACCTGGAGAATGCCTACCGCGCCGTTGCGATTAATGACAGAGCAGATGCGTATCTCGGGCTCGATCTGAACCAGTTCCCTTGCCTCTTTGTCAGAGCCATTGACGTTGCCCATGTCCCTCCCATGCAAACTGCACGAGTGAGGCTGAGGTTCGACTCACCCTACACCCTCACGTTTCCGGATGGCAGAAAGGAGACGGGCCGATTCCACGTCCTGTCCCTCATATCTGCACAGGAGGACGACGTGGAAACGTTCCTTCGAATCGGGGAAGCATTCCTCATACGAGGGGAGCAGGGAGAACCCCCGGCTAGTTCCTTAGCTAGATACTTCAGGTCTCTCGTACGTCTTTTCGACACTAGACCTGCCCCGGATTTGACGCTGGAGCGTCAAGGTCTATGGGGAGAACTATTCCTGATGCGAAGCACGCGCGGTTACAATCATTGGGGGAAGCACTGGCACAGCGTTGATACAAGGATCTTCGATTTCTCTTCACTCGAAAAGCGGGTCGAGGTGAAGACCACGACCTCGCAGCAGAGACAGCATCGATTCTCCCATCGGCAACTGTTCTCGACCGGACAGGATAAGATTGCTATTGTGTCAATCATGCTCACCCCCGACGACGCAGGACTTTCTCTCCGAGAGCTTGTGGACGAGTGCCTGCACGAGGTCCAAGGCTCGGAGATAGTCGTGAAGCTCGAGCAATCGATCCGTCGTGCCGGCATGGAGTCAAGGGGCGAGCGCGGACCATCTTTCAACGCGGAGGCCGCGCTGCAATCAACTGGATGGTACTGGGCCGATGATCTGCCACATTTCCGAGCAGAGGAGCCCCAGGGGGTCTCCGAAACTCACTATAAAGTGGACCTCACAGGGGCGCCTCAAATCGGGGTCAACCAACTTTCAGGCTGGCTAGATTTGTGGGAAGAACCATAGCTCCCGCTTGGGACAGCAGAACGAAGCACTAGGCTGCCAAGAGGACGAGAGAATCACGTGAGAACGCCCGAGAGTGTTGCGCCTGAACTGGTGAGACAACGACGAGCTCAGGAATCTGACTCGTCGGAACCGTCCTGCGAGCCCGAAGCGAACTTACAGGACAAGAAGTGGCTCAGCATTGTCCTCACCAGGTCAGCGTCGGTCACATCGGCTTGATCAGAAACGGACCGAACAATCTCCTTTGCCTTCCGAATCTTAACTGTCTCAACTTCTCCCGAGAGCACCTTTGTGTCGGGACTCCGGGTCGGAACTGGCGGGACAGTCATCGGAGGGCGCCGAGCATCTTGAAAGGCCTTCGAGGTCTTAATCCGCGGTCGGATCGTAGTAGGATCGAGGCTGTGGGCCCCAAGCTTTGCCCGGTAGCTTTCTCGGAGAACGATGAGGATGTCTGGCTCCCGGATCCCCAGGTCGCGCTTAAGCCTCAACTTCTGAGGTCTGACACAATCGTGGAGAAAACTGCGATACGATGTGGTCAATTCGGAATGAAGAAACTCGTAGGTCGGGGCTGAAGCGTCCAGCCTATCCTTCCGGTTCGTCCAAGGCATGAGTTCCGCGGGGCCTGTCACCTCAACGATTGCCCTAAGCCAAACTTGATCGGACATCGGGTGCGCCCGTCGCGGCTCAGCAGCGGTCGCCTCGAGAAGCCCAAGTTCGGTGTAGCTCACGACTTGCCTACGGTTGCAGTAGATTCGCCCCCCGGCTCGGCCGGTTACGCTCCTCTCGGGAAGCAAACCGACTGTGACCTTGACCGCGACATCGTGAGGTGAGGCCAGCCCTCTCTGATCAACGAGCGGAAACCTCCTAATTTGGGAGGTAACTCGCGGGCCGCAGCCATCGGGTGCCTCATCATCAGTAAGGATCTCAGCGAATGGTGAGGACGGGACCACGGCCGAGCCCCCGACTTTGATCGAGGGCGAGTTCGAGCTCAGCAAAAGACCGTACTTGTCCCCCAGCCGGGCGAGATATGTTGCTGGGTAGCCCGAGTGCGCAGACTTGTCGACTCCGTAGAGGACCACTCGCGTTACACCGTCTTTGATCAGTGCGCGGGGAGGAATGTCGAACTTTACGAAATCCCAATCAGTCTTGGCAAGAAGTTCAGAACGGTCGAGAGTCACGAAGAAACCTCTCGATGCTGGCGCCTTGCTGTAAACCATCACCTTGTCGGCAACGGAAAGGCCGGCGACCTTTCCTCCCATTCCAAATCGCGATATGCCCTGGCTGGTCGGGTCGACACCGCTCTTTCCGGGTTGAATGAAGAGAACGGCATCCTCCCAACGACATCCGCCGGCGTTGTCCTCGATCGCGATGTACGTCTTCAATCCGTCCTGTCCCACATTGACCGAAATGACAACGGACTGTGGCCGGGATCCTCGCAGCGATTGTTCGAACGAATTATCAATGTATTCAGCCACGGCATCCATGAGTTCGTAACCGCCGCGAACGTATCCCTTGAACAGATCTTTGGGGAGCGGTTGGGCAGGGACTCGTTCGCCGCCGGTTGGTTTCTCGTGCAGATAGTCATCGTCGGTCATAGTTCACCTTGGGCCAAGAGTGCGCGATCTTTGCGCCAGCGAGTCCCCGCTCCCTCGGAGCCGCGGTATCGCTCGAGGAGTTGAGCCATCACCGGGGTTCGATCCCGGTTCATGTCAACTCTTCCACGTCCAAAGACAGGAACCCACGAATATATTGGAGTGCGCCACAAGCGGGCGAGGAGCCCAATGCATACTCAATGAGGTACCCCCTAACACTTTTTCGTAATCTGGTGCGAATCGAGGTTGGATCCCTCACCTATCTGAAAGTGTCCAGCGATCGAAGTCCTCGAAGCGGGGGTGGGGTTGGGCGGACACGGATTGTCCCCGTAACCTCACCAATCCAGTTCAACCATGCGGAAACGGATTGAACTCGCCGGTGAACCGTCGTCTGGTTGTACCTTCCACGAGATGTTGCGAGAATGATGCCGGGAATCTCTTCCTGATCGACGTTCGGGTTGCCCGATTTGATTGCTCGCTCTACAATCTCCCTGAAGACCGGCAGAGTCAGTATTCTTTCAATGACTTCTCGGGCCGCCACATCAGTATTCTGTCGAACAATCTGATTGCCGAGGGTTGTCAGAGTGAATCCGTGACGACGGTCACGAACAAGCATGCCCAATTCCTCCGCGGCCTCTCCGTAGTAATTTGATTGCCTCGGATCGAATTGGAATCGGGTAGCGAGTTGGTCCGCCGTTGAGAGACCCTCAGCTACCCCCTCCAACAATGCGACCAACTTCGATGGATCGTCGGCTTGGGGGACGTACGTCGTCTGGGATTCGACTTGGTGAATGAGGCTTTCGAGCAGTCGAGTCGGGGAACTGAGTTTCTCTTGGACGAGCCGATATGCTTGCTTGTGGACCAAGCGAATGCAGGCGTAATCGCGCGGGTCGTCGAAGGCATATTCCCAAAACCGGTAGGTAGATGATTCCGGTTCAACATTGAGAAAGAAACACCTCGGTTTTAGCTTGAGCCCTCGCGTCCCAAAATCTTCGAGTGCCTGCAACTGAGGGAAGAAGAGTTGTCGAACGTTGAAGTCCTTGATGCTGGCCCGTTGCCAGACCTTGCATTCGAAGAGAAAGAAGTCACCGTGGTTCTCGAAGCCGGCATCAACCTCGACTTGAGCCCCATTGAGCCGAAGAGACCATGTCTTCCCGTAGTGAATCTCCGAGTCGTGGATCGTAAGTTTGTCGTTGTGAAGTGTCGAGCGAAGGCGGGGAACTCCGATCACCTTCTCAAGCAGCCCCGAATAGAGCGCCGTTTGAATCGCCGCCGACTCGCCGGCTTTGAGGGCGACAGTTACCGGTATCTCTCTCTCAGGCCTGAACAACGTTGGTCGATCATGGACCCCTTCAAGATCGTGATACCCGTCTCCGGGAACGATCGCGTAATTTCGTGTGCTTGTTGGCAGAACGAAGTAGCCTCGATCCGCTAACATTGGCGGCAGTTGTTCCCGAGTATCCATCTTGGCGATTAATCGGGGCTCGGCGCCCCCTATGTTCTTCAGTTCCGTAGATGTGACTTGATAAGTTCGGACACCGTCCAAGTCGAAACCTTTCTGTCGAATGACCCGATCCAGCCTATCGTGCAGCGTGAGCCGTTGGCGCGGATAGAATAGCATCTCGCCGACTCTACCTCGCTTGGTGCCTACACAGTTGATCGCCCGGGGAACGAGAATCATCTCGTGTCGCAGGTCGGCGTAAAGTTCACGAATATCGGGCGTCGGAGAATTGCTCAAGATGACACGGCAACCTCTTTCGATAAGTCGATGCACAAGCCCTGAGAGTTGCCACTGGTCACGCGGCCCAAAGCCTGACGAAGTGTAACCGGTGAAGTTTGAGGTGCCCCCAATTGGGTCGTACGGTGGATCGAGGTAGATCTGGTCTCCGGGCTTGGCGCTCGCGAGAGCGCTTGCATAGTCAGCGCACTGAATGTCGGCGTGAGCTGCTGCAAGCGCTCCGCTTGCGGCTCGAAGGTTGTCCGGGTCGAAGATGAAGGCCTCCTTGTAGTAACCAAAAGGGACGTTGAAGTCCCCTTCCTTGTTCTCTCGGTAGAGTCCATTGAAGCACGTGTGGTTCAACCAAATGAAAAGAGCAGACCGCCGTACGGAACTGGTTCTCGTTTCGTCCCGGCCATGCTTGCGGAGATTGTTGAATTCGTCTCGAACCGCCTCATACGCTTCTCGGGTTGACGGCGGAGAAAGGGTCACCAGTTCAGCGATGAGCGTTTCAACGTCACGTTTGACCACGTCGTAGGTTTCGATCAATGCCCTGTTGAGATCGGACAAGACGGCGTGGCTTGGTTGAAGGCGGAAGAACACTGCTCCGCCGCCCAAGAAAGGCTCGAAGTACGTCGCACCCCGCTCAGCGGCACCGAGACGGGCGATGATGCGTGAAGCAACAGTCCCCTTACCGCCGGCCCACTTTAGGAACGGTACCGCCAGGCTTGTGCCGGGTCGGTCGTTATGGAAAGCGGAAAGGGACAAGGTCGAACTCGACTTGGCAGGACTCGCATATCCTTATGATCCCTCTGTTCGCGTCGCGGAAGCGGCAAAGGGTAGCGGCGGGATCATCAGTCGAACGAACTCGCGGGGCTCGACAAGTGAGGAGCGATCCGGTCCTTGCTAGAGGATCGGGCAACCCCGGAGCACCCCGACTCCGCGCGCCAATCGAATGGGCGCACAGGGATGTCGGGGTGGAAGCGACGGAGTCCGCTTTCAGCAGGTCTTGAACCAACTTTGGTTCATATTCCGCCGGGAGCGAATGGGACCACTTTCCATCCTCCACCGGCGAAGTTCGCTACTTAGACTCGAATTCGTTCTCGTCCACCGGTGGCGACCGGGATGGCCCGCGGAACAACCATTTCCAGGGCGGGAGCCCTCACTACTGCCTCCCGGCCGCCATCTCCCGTGCGCTTCGCCGGCGCGGACCTGATGGTTTCCCTGCGCGAGATGAAGGAAATGGCCCGCAGCTTGGGCACTTCTCACCCGCTTCGAATCTTGTTGTCCGGCGAACCGGACGAGATCCCCCGTCAAGAGTACGCGAGCAAGGTTGTCGGGTGGTTTCGGCTTATCGTGACGCCGGTGGATTCAGCACGATCTGGTGGCCGTTAACGGCCGCGACGACGGTCCAGCCCTCTTCGAGATACTGGGGTAGCTCCTCCGAGGTCACCAGGCGCTGTCTCGCGGGCAGTCCTGGTGGTGGAACCTTCTTCGTGACAAGTTCCTGAAAAGTGGCCATGTCGAGAGTTTCGAAATCCACTGAAGCGAGTTCCTCCTCGCTGTAACCTAGCCCCATGAGCATGACCTTCTCCATCTGGGATAGGGTCTCCCGCTCGTCCTTCACCGGCACCGTGGACAGGAACGGCTCGCATCGCTGGCAGGAGTCTCGCATCTCGTCAACGAGGTCCGCCCGCCACTTCTTGTCCAGATTGTATCTGCCTGAGACGCCAAGTGAGTGCCCCAATAGCGACTCGCGGACGTCCCTCGTGATCAGGCCCTTCGACTCAGCCAGCAAGAGCTGGGTGGAGTTCCAAGCCCGCGTGACGTAGGGGCGTGGCGTGTTCTCTGGGATGGCCACCTTGAGAGTCTTCTTGATGTCGGTCGAGAGGCCCTCCTCGGTTAGAAAAACCGCTCCGTCTGCAGAGCGCCGTCGTCGATCGAATCGAGCGCGCTTGTCGACGGTGATCACGGGACTGGAGGGGGAAATCTGCTCGCCGCGCGAGGCGCGTTCTGAAGCGTAGGCTTCGATGGCTCTCGCGGCTTCTGCCGTCCCGAACGTAGCATATCGCCTCTTGGTCTTGCTGAGCTCGGGGGGCACTTTCACGAGGAATGGCGTCCTTGCGAATCTGAGCTTCGTCGTGTCGAACTCGGGGAAGTCCCGGAACCGAAGACCGTTCGTCGAGTAACGATTGGCAAGAACCCCGATTCGGACTCCAGTGGAGAGCAGCAGTAGAAGGGCCGCCCTGCCTCGCGTGTCCGTCAGACTAAGGACCCGACGCCAGTCCTCGATCGTCGGTACCTGTTCGCCATCGACCTTGGTGCCGGAGCGAACGATCAGGGCCGGCTTCCATTGCGGGGCGGCATCGTTGTATTTGAGCCAGCTCCGAATCGCGGCGTAATTCAATGCGATGTAGCTGTCAGGGCGGCTCGCCGCGCGCATCTCGTCCACCCACTGGGTGACCACGTCCTGGAAGCTACGAGACTTCCTCGAAAGTTGATCTCTACCAAGTCGGACCAGTTCCTGGGGATTCGCACCAGTCCGTCTGCAAAACAACTCGAGTTGGGCGAGCTGGACATCGGCGGTGCTCGCTGACCGGTGGTCTTTATGCCACCGTCGAATGTCGGGGTCCGCCAGGAATTCGTGGAGACGGTGGCTCACCGACTCTTCGAGAGGAGCACGAGACACAAAGGGTCAATAGTCGGCACGATATTTAGAGTATGGCCGCGTGTATATGCGGGCATAGTGTAGTCTGGTTATCACATAGGCTTGCCAAGCCTATAACTCGGGTTCAAATCCCGGTGCCCGCACCTCTCTTCTCGGCGGACGAAACCCTGGTCGGCGGGGTTCGCGAGGCA
>Ga0181521_10001262_pt1 | contig 31558 bp, 29 predicted proteins | sample PEATcosm2014_Bin_32_FD_119764 | JGI IMG/M metagenome (GOLD analysis project Ga0181521, IMG submission 119764) | Peatland microbial communities from MTU Mesocosm Facility, Houghton, MI, USA - PEATcosm2014_Bin02_60_metaG | ecosystem: Environmental > Terrestrial > Soil > Wetlands > Peat | place...
ACTGTATCGTTGCCCGTTGTATGAACCCGAATATGTCATCCATTCGCCAGGTTGATTCTCGGCGTGAACGAGTTCATCCGCGGTGACCGGTTTAATCGGTGATCTCGGCTGTGCGGTTGCCGAGGCCGGAGATGCCCCCTGGGCAAGAATCTCGTTGAGGTAGAGAACAAGTCTCAACGTATTGTCTCGCCCCAGCTTCCAACCAACCATGGCGGTTCCTGGGACGCCATGTGTGATTGTCCGATACAGGGCCCAATCGCTGCGTCCCTGCAAGAATGTGCGGTCGTGGAGAGACGGCCCACCATGCCCGCCCCGAGCCTCGCTTCCATGGCAAACAGTGCAGTGCTGATTATACAGGCGCGCCCCGGCGGCAACGTCGCTTGGCGATTTGAGGGGATTCTTAATTGCCGAATACGGGTTCGGCGGTTCCCCCATTCCCCCAATTGAGACTTGCGCATGCGGTTCAAGCATCCAGAGCAAGTCTGACCAGTCGATTTGAGGCAGCTGCCCTAACGTCTTTTCCATGACCACCTTCGCGCGCCAATGGATTGGATGAGCAAATGCAACAAGACCCGCTGCCAGCGCAACAGCTGCAATTGCAAAGGTTAGGTTCCGTGTAGCCCGCACTGATCGGCCCCTCCGTTAGTCATGGATGATTGTCGCAAGCGTGCCAAACGGTATTTGACTACTGTCACTGCGCCGATTGGGTTTCGGCACCGTGATTCTACGTCGATGATCGACACACAACGCGGTATGGTGGTAGTCGCGATTATTCTTGATCTCTCTTCGAACGCACCCAACCAATTTGTCTCGCAACCAGAAATTTGGCATATAGCGGTATCTTCATGATCGCATATAGAACGGCAAATCCAAGATTACCCAAAGAGATGATATGTTGGCCGTAACGCCGCCAAGACAACAAGATTGACGCAGCGAACAGCGCGGCGGACGCGGTCGCAATGATGAGCGGTATCTGAATCCTCGTAGCGACGAAAAAACAAGCACTTGCAATCCATATCAACATGTCCATGAACGCGAGAAGCGCCAGCGGAGGCACGCTGAGATCAAAAGCAAGCGCCAGTAAATTGAAATCGAGTTTGACAGCGGATTCCAGAAACAAGCGGGGGGCATCGCTCAATATGAGGCCGATATGACCATGCTCCCAACGCGTGCGTTGACTTGAGGCTCCCTCCCTCGATGCAGAAAAATTGCTTGTCACGAGCGCATCGGGACAAAATAGCGGCGGCCTACCAGCCCGCGCAAGATCGATCCCCAGCTTGAGATCCTCGACTATGTGACCCGTCGCCAACGTTGCGGAGCTTATGCAACCCCATGGAAATGCCATGCCCGTGCCCATCAATTGACAGGGTAGCCCCAATCGGCGCAAGCCCAAGGGACGAACCTGGTTTTTGACGGTGAATGCAAACTCCGCGATACGCATGTTTAGGTTAGCGCCCTTGTCCGTGTGCATTAGGTACAGCGCCTGCACGGGTCTCCCGGTTTGTGCGCTAAGGCGTGCCAACTTATCTATCGAGCCAGCGGCAACCTGGCAATCCGCATCGATGATAATCACGATTTCTGGCGCATCTTGCGCCAAATGACGTACACCGTGGTCGAGCGCGTATCCCTTGCCCCGCCGCGTCAAATCCGTGCGCACAAGCACCTCGGCCCCCTCGGATTTCGCAATCGCGTCTGTTTCGTCCGAACAGTTGTCAGCAACGACTACTAATCTGTCCGAACTAGCCAGTTGGGGCGTGATCGAGCGGAGCGTCCCCGCAATGATCGATGCCTCGTCATGGGCAGGCATCAAGACCGCCACGCGTCGGCGCTCGCCTTCTTCGCGTCGTGGATCATCAGACCTAGTGAGCGAGAACACCACTTCGGCAAATAATACGGTCACTGGAAACAACAGCAAGAAAGCCGCTCCGCCAATCAGATATCGTAGGAAATCCGTCATCGTCACGATCGTTTCTGTTTGATGATCGCCGGAATTCCGACGGCAATGCTATTGTCGGGGACATCGGTGATCACCACCGCATTTGCCCCGATCACGACGTTATTTCCAATAGCGATAGGTCCCAGTACCTTCGCGCCGGTTCCAATATCCACGTTGTTCCCAAACACCGGCGCGCAGGGCTCGTCCACGTGCCGCAAACCGACGACTACACCGGTGCGAATTCGGCAGTTGTCACCGAATTTCGCGTACCCACTGATGACGATCCCGCCGAAATGATCGATCACGAAGTTGCTGCCGATCGACACTTCACACGGAAGGTCGATTCCGGTGATTATCTGTATAACCTTGTACCAAATGCGGTAAATCAACGAACAGAGCTTTCGCAAGATCGCCGGCCGAACTCCATAGCGCCAGCGACCGAACCGATAGACCACGAGCACCCAGAAGCCCTGCGCGCCCCACTGGCCCCCGTGCGCCCTTAAATCTTGGCGGATGTTGTCGAACACGGGGATTCCCACGATTGAGCCAGGTAGTCGGGCGCGCGCAAGAGTTCAGCCAGCTTCTTGGCCTCCGTATCGATCGAATGCCGTTCGACGACACGACCATGACCCGCATCACCCATTTTCTGCAGTTGCTCCAGCGGCGTCGACAGGCAGTCCTCAATTGCTTTTACGAGTTCATCGACCGAGCCAGCCGGGAATAGCCAGCCATTCTCGCCGGGACGGACGAGTTCGGGTATCCCGGCGACGTAGGTCGTGAGCACAGGGCGGCGCAAAGCCATGGCCTCCATGATAACGACGGGCAATCCTTCGGCAAAACTAGGTAACACCAGCGCACGGGCGGCCAGGATTTCATCGCGAACCTGACTACCGCTGATCCAACCCGTGATCCTGACCAATGAGCCAAGTCCATGTTCTGCGATTTGCCGTTCGAGTTCACCGCGCATGGGCCCGTCTCCTGCCAGGACCAACTCAATTTTCATGCCTTTTGCGGCCAAACGCCCAAATGCCTCGATCAATAGAAGCTGACCCTTCGCCTCAGTAAGGCGACCGACACAGACGAATCGCGTTGCCTCGACGCTACGAGCATCAGCGACGTCGTAAAATGATCGCTCGAGGCCACAGTGAACGACTTTGATCTTCGACCAGTCTCGGTATCGGGACCGCAAATACAATTGGCTGCGCCCGTAGCTGCTGATTGCCACGACGAAGTTCGATCGATGAATCTTTTCGTCCAAGCCCATGGGTCTTTGGAATTCGTCGGGCCCATGGACGGTAAAACTGAATGGGGGGCCGCCGAGAGCATTGGCGAGCATCGTGACCTCAGTGGAATTTGTACCAAAGTGAGCATGAATGCGGCAAGCGCCGAATTCCCTCAGCCACGGCACGATCCGACATGCTTCCGCAAGGTAAACCACGTGGTAGGGAAACGGGCGATCCGAATCCCGCGACATTTTGATCGCCAGGGCGAGCGCACCGAAAAACCGCGATGGCGAGCGTAGCAGCGCGCGAAGTGTCGGAAAGACTAGAGCGAGTGGCCCGTCGCGCAACACGTACTGCGTCCGGTCTCGCTCCCGGTGGTCTTCTGAATCGGGAAGAGATTCATCCCATCCACGCAACGCGATCCGTTGCACCTCGAAACCTTGGCGCTCGATGGCAAGGATTTCTCTCCGAATAAAGCTATGGCTAACCTTGGGATAATGATTGATGAAATATGCAATTTTCAAGGCTAACCTTATTTGTATTCGATCAATTGCGGCTGCACGCGCTGTAAGCGGTTCATTTTGAATTTCACCTGACCGATCATTTCCGGAAATTTACTGAGGACCAGAGCTCCGGCCCGCCACCAGTTCTCGCGCGGGGAGCGCGTGCCGCGCAACCTGAGACGGACCACCTGAAATGGATACACGGCGACGACAATCAAGGCCCACCAGCCGACCGCAAGAGCGACAGCAAGTATGACAATGGGAATCCAAAGGCCCCATAGCCACGCTCGATTGCACTCTCTGACCCAATGTCGCTCGGGCGGAGCGCCATGCAATGCGGCGCCTTGCGCAAATGCGTAGCCGCCGCGAATCATTCGTCGCCACCACTGACTGAAACGATACATCGCAGCGTCGTGCACTGTCATATCTTCATCAAGCCGGCAAATTTTCCAACCCGCTTGCCGCAACCGGACACAAAGCTCCGGTTCCTCGCCGCAAATCAGGTCGGCGCAGAAACCATTCACTTGTTGAAAGGCCTTGGCGCGCATCAGAGCATCACCACCGCAATACTTCGTTTCGCCTATGGTGTTGTCGCTCCATTCGATGTCGCAGAGCAGATTGTAGACAGATTTATTCGGGTACCTCTCGCGTCGACGCCCGCACACCACCGCGAATTCTCGTCTGTGATCCAGAAACCGCCGCCCGCTGTCCAACCAGCCACGAACGACTTCGCAATCGCCGTCCACAAAAAAGACATATTCCAGTGCCGGCTGCAAGCTCAGCAGTCGATGGAATCCTTCGTTGCGAGCGCGAGCTGCGGTAAACGGCATGCGAAGATCGAGTTCGACAACGGTGACTCCAAGGCTGCGACTCATCGGGACGGAATCATCGTTTGACCCTGAATCCACGTACACGATTCGTTCGGCGACCCCACAAACGGACTCAAGACAGCGTTTCAACCGGTCCCCCTCGTTCCGCCCGATGACCACTATGCCAAGAGCGCCGGATACCTCATTTTTGATCTCGCTCGGAGGAAGTTCAGGTTTCATAGTGAAATCGACGCAATACAGCACATATATGTGCCGCCTGCAACCTACCCCAAGATTCAGGCGTGACCCAAAGTCGCGAGCTAGCCGCTACCACAGCTGCCACTGATCAAAAATGAGCACAGTAGCTGCCAGCAGCGCGTTCGTGGTCGCATGTGCCGCGACCGCCTCCCCCAGTTTGTTCGTGCGAATCGCCAACACGCCGTAAGCCACGCCGGCAATGATCCCGGGTATCCACATGGATCCGTGGGTAATGCCGAATACGATCGAGGCGAGTGCGAGCGCCGGCCAGCGCACATCTCGCAAAGCGATCGCGTCAAAATTGCGAGAGACGACGATGCGCATCAAGTAGCCACGATAGGCCAACTCTTCGGCGATCGGCACGGTGATAATCGCTGCCGCGGCACGGCACACGATCCAGAACCCGCCTACCAGACCGGACACTTGCGCCAGCCCCTCCGGTACGGCGCGCGGCACGTTGAATAAGCGGTCGAACAATAACCACACGGCAAATACCAAGCTTCCGACAATCACGGCGCGCCAACTAAAACCCCAGTTGAGCGTTCGGTAGCGCTGTCGATACCCCCATAATGCCGCCGCGCCGGCAACCAATCGCAGTGGGTAAAAGAGATCGAAGCCGGCCGACAACGCATGCGCGATCATTCCGGCCGCAAGTATCGCCAATAGCGGTACCAGGTATGGCGCGGTTGGGTTCTCCATCGTGGCGCGCTGGCCGCTGATCCGCGCAGTGCGGTTGAGCCATGGGCTGCGCCTGGCGACGATCGCGACCCCGAAGGCCACCGCATTGAAGGCGATCCAACCCGCCTGTGAGTGAAATCCCACGACCGCGATATTGGGATAACCCGCATCGCCAATGAGCACCAGGGCCGCAATGCGCACGGAATTCAACAAGAACACGAGCACGAGCGCAAGCGGCACGATGAGCAACGCACGCGGAAAATAGTACTCACGGCGAAAGAACCACAGCCAGGAAGCACTGAAGACCAGCATGAGGCCCACGCCCTCGAGGCCCGAACAGACGTCAGCGATCTCGACCAAAAAGCGTCCCGTACCGAGGGTCATGGTGGCAAGACTGCTGTAGAGATGGGGAACGAAGGGTTTCAACATGATCGTGACGAGGAAAAACGTGACCCTTGCCGCCGGTCTCCACAGTGATTGGCTCACGTAAATCGCGATAATCGTCGCCATGGTCGGCGCAATCGCATAGAGCAGCACGGCACGATGAGTGCGCGCCGCGCGTATCCAAACGGGGGCCGGCGCCAGCCCTGCGAACAACGCGGCGACCGCACCGACGCTACAGAGCAGCCAGGCGACGGCAAGCGCCGGATAGGGCACGTCGATGGCACCGGTATGCAAGGCGAACGACAGCGCTCCGAGCAGCAGAACCAACACGGAGTGCAGCGCACACCAGCGGAGCCGCACCGGCACATTGGCGTGATCGGCGCCGGTGACGGCGAGGTTCTCGCGCGGGCGAACACCGATCAGGATCATGCAAAATACGACATAGGCCACCAAGACACGGAACAGCAGGTGCTGCAGGCCCTGCACGGCCTCAACGAAGCTACTGGTTGCCGGACGTCCTATCGACTGGGTCAACAACGTGTGCAGCACCGCCTCGATGATCAGCACGACGGCAATGATCACGAGCCGCCGGCCCAGCCCCAGCGGCGGCCGATTCAGGGAAATGTCAGAGAGCGGCGGCGTCATCCTTCACAGTCTAGACGGAACATTTAGTTCGCGGCTGTGAGATGAACCCAAGAGCTTGATTTAACTTAATTCTGGGTTGCAGAAATACGACATCGGCGAATTAGACATCATCACAAACTATCTGGTACTCTCAGTCGCGTTGGTTTCTTTTTCAGCAACGGGGTGTCTTAACAATGGCTCGAATAATTGGTTTGGCAATCTTATTGGCCTCGTTCGCAAGCGTCTCAACCGCCGGCGCCTTTGTTCGTCGCGACTGCAACATCGATGCTAGGTTTGACAAGGATAGGCTCTGTAAGATTGGTAAGATTGAAACGATTGCAGCTTCGGAGATTGACCCGACTTCCGCGATGGCCGGCTTGACGCTATTGGTCGGTGGACTCGTCGTATTACGCGGGCGGCGTACGAAGAACTCTGAGGCTTGAGGTCTTAGTCCTGACTAGAGAGGTTCTTGCAACTCAGGAGTGAGCCGGGGGCGATAGCCTATAGTCAAGAACACCCGATTCTCTCCGAAGCCGCCGCTGCCTGACGATACGACATGTGAATCATGATCGTAGCGCATGCGAATCTCCAAACCACGCCCATGTCGCCAAGTCAGCGCAGCGCCTACCATCCCATCTTCAAAATTGGAACTGCCGACCGCAGCCGCCACAACGGCATGTGGATAGTCGGTTTTATACCAACGGCCCACGAGCCGCGCACTGAAGGCGTGCGTCAATTGTCGCTCGATATTGAACTCGGCACCGGGGCGCGTGACATCGAGCGAGGGTTGGCTGGCATAGGTGTCCTTTTCCCACCCGGCGGTAAGTGCCAATGTCGTCCGATGGCGGACATACTGCCATCCGGCTGACGCATAGGTACGCGTATAGCTATCGGACGTGAGCGCAGCCGGTGTGGTGAGGTTGATGCCGCTGGCTCCGGCCTGCTGCGTGCTGAAACTGGCGGCGCCATCGGTCAGGTCGCGACCGGCCGAGAGGATCAGCTTGGCAGCGGACGACACCTTGCGGCTCAATTGCACCTTGGCCAGAGCGCCGCTGGTGGACACGCCGGCCTGGTTTATCATAGTGGCGCCTAAGTCGCCGACGAAGTCGGTCCGAGCGCCGTGCAGCTCGTAGCGGCCAAATACGCTGGTGCGATCAAAATCGGTGTTGAGCACCGTATTCTCGAACATCACCCGCTCGGTATCGGCGTTGAGCGACACGGTGGAGCCCGCGGACATGTCGCGACCCACCGCAACGCTGCCCAACAGCCGATTGCTGTTGAAGGGACTGGTTTCGTACTGCGCTCGGGCGTAACGAGCGCTCACATCGATGAAGTTGATGCCACCGAAGCGCATGGTGAGGTCCGGGCCGGTGCTGAAGTAATTGATGTCCTCGAGATTGGTCGGCGTCACCGGCGTAAAGGGATCGAGCGCTGCTTGACCGAAATCGTCCCGCACCACCCAAATCAATCGTTCCGGCACAAGGGTCACATTGCCAATGCCATCGAATCGGCCGAGCAACTGGCTGCTATAGGCATTCTGCAGGTAATCGAAATAGCTAAAGTCGCCTTTCGCAGTCACGTCGAGCAGTCGGCTCTGTTCCTTCACCGCAAAATCGACATCGGCCGTCGCAATGGTTTGACTGATCTTGTCCGTGGCAACGAGCGTCACATTGTCCGATTCCCCAATGCCCGCATCGACGCCGTAGGTCAAAAGCGGTGCGCGAGCGGCCGGCCCCAACGTCGCGTTATTCGGTTCCCCGATCCCCGCACCGATTCCCGCATCGCCATTCGGCAAAACTTGCGCGTGAACACCCGCCGCCAGTGCAACGAGGGAGACGACGACGATTGAAGAACGCCGGGCGCGGGTCTTAAGTCTGATCGTCATCGGTCCCATAATACGATCCGTATCCGTAATACCCTTCCTTGGAGCTTGCCTGGACTTCATTTAACACCACGCCGCCCGCTTGCTGCGGATCGAATAGCCCAACCGCGGCCTGCACCGCTTGGCGCGGTGTTACTCCGGCGCGTACCACCAGAACGACTTGGCCGGCGATCTTCACCAAGGCGCGGCCTTCGTTGGTCACCAGCAGCGGCGACGAATCCAGCAACAAAATACGCCGTGGGTTGCGAGTGCACAGGCTGGTCACGATTTTCCGCATCCGGTTACTGCTCAGAAGCTCCGCGGTACCCGCGACCCGCCTGCCCGCGGGCAGAATCGACAAACCGCGCGTCGTCGTTGGCACGATGAGCGACTCCACGTCTAGGTTCTCATCCACCAGTGCATCCAACAGGCCCGCGTGCTCTCCCAAGCCGAATATGTCACTGATGTGCCGTTTGGCCACATCCGAGTCGATCAGCAACACCGTGACATCGCGTTCGAGTGCCATGCTGAGCGCGAGATTGATGCTGGTGAACGTCTTGCCGTCGCCGGGCAGCGCGCTCGTGACCATGATGACGCGCGGCTCGGCGACGGCGGCGCTGCCCGACAAGGCCTTGTCAATGAGAGGACGTTTGATCCGGCGGTACTGGTCGGCAAACTGGCGGTCCGTGTCCAGCTCCGGAAAATAGCCGCGCGCGCGCAGGTCGGCGTTGTCCACGGTGATTTGCTTCGCGAGGTTCGCCGTATCCTCCAAGTGATCGACCAGAGGGCCGGGCGCAGTCCCATGGGGCGACCGGTCGACGGGCCCGACGCTTGCGGCCTTTATCTGCTGCTTCTTGAGCCGCGCGATGGTTTGCTCGACCAGGCTCACGTCTTCACCAGGGACTCGATCGCGTGGACGCTGAGCCTCGCCCCCAACCAGTTCAAGGCCAGCACCGCGGCCAAAGCAACCACCCAGCAAGCGGCCGCCATAGAAATGCGCCACAGATGCCGCCGGAATTGCGCCCGCTGACGAGTGGGGAAGGCGGCGCTGACGACACCGAGCACGGGAAAGCTAGTCACTTCGTTCATCGCACGCACGGAAATCACGATGGGTTTCAATACGTGGAGCCCATAAGCAATGGCGGCGCCTACGGCGAGCGCGGCAAGCCAAATCCCGGCGAGCAATTTTGTGCGCTTCGGCCATACGGGCACCACCGGCGCCGTCGGCGGCAGCACGACTTCGAAGCGCACCGAGCCGGCAACATCCGCGCGCTCGCCGAGACGCGCCTTCTGGTAGCTCTCGAGCAGCGCCGTGTACTGCGTTTTGTTCACGTCGTAATCGCGATTCAATTGCTGAAACTCCGCCTCGACCTGCGGCGCGCTGTTGAGTCGTTGTCGGAGATCCGCGACGGTGCTTTGATGTTGCGCCAATTCCCGCCGCAATGCGGCGATCTCGACGTCCACCTTGTTGAGCTCGAGCTGCATGCTCTGATACACCGGATTATTGCCGGCGCCGCTCGCCGCTACGGCGGTGGCGTCACCGCGGCGCAGGCTCTCCAGTTCCGTAATCCGGCGCTTTTTTAACTCCTCGAGGGTTGCACGCGTGGCGATGACATCCGGATGCTGGTCGGTGTACTTGAGGAGCAATTCGTCGAGCTGCGCCTGCGTCTCCTGGATGCGAGAGAGCGTATCCCCGCCGGCGCCGCGTCCGCCCGCCATCGGTCCCGAGCTGCCCGCTGCCGATATCGCCTCATCGCTGTGCAATTGCTTGGCGAGTTCCTCGCGCCGGCTCAGCGCAATCGACAGCGCGATGTCGGCCTTCTTCGCATCATCCGTTTCTTTCTGCAATTGCGCAAAATAGCCACCCTGCTCGCTCGGCATGAGGCCGACGTTTTTCTTTTTGAACGCCGCGAGCTTGTCCTCCGCGGCGCTCAAGCGCTGCTCATAGTCCTTGATCTGAGTCTCGAGAAACTTCTGTGCATTTTCCGAACCCTCGCGCTTACCGCCCAATGTCTGTTCCACGAAGGTATTGAGCAAGGTATCGACCACCCGCAAGGCGCTCGCCCGGGTCAAGTCCATGTAGTGGAAGCCGTAAATGGTCCCGGCCGTGCTGCGCTCGTCCCCTTGATTACCGGCGCTGAGCACCGTCAGGGAGATGCGGTTGCTGAAGCTATCCAGAAGCTTGTCGCGGGCCCGCTCGTCCGTGATCGAGGGCGGCAGTACACCGGTTTCTCGGGCGATCTTTTCCAATTGCGGGCCTGCGAGTAATGACTCGCGCACGAAATTGATCTGGGCATCGACGTTCTGGTCGGTGGTCAGCCCCTGCAACGCCGGCTTGAGCGCCGTGCGCGTATCGACGAACACCCGCGCATCGGCCTCGTACCGGTCCGGCAGCGCGAAGACCACCGCCCAGCCCACCACGGCCACACCGAACGCGACTGCCAAGGCAATCCACCGAAAGCGCCAGGCGCCGCGCACTTCGTCGAATAGGTGAATGAGTTCCGGTGTCACGCGAGCGCTAAAACCGGGTTTCCGGTACGACCAGGACGTCGCCGGGCAAGAGCGGCAGGTTTTGTGACAAATCGCCGCTATTGACCAGGGAATCGAGTTTGACTTTGATGTCCTGCTGCTTGCCGTTCACCGTGCGTACGATGCGCGACCGATTGCCCGCGGCAAACTGGCCCAGGCCCTTCACGCTCAAGAGCGCCTCGAGCACGGTCATCCCCTCATGGTAGGGCAGCGCTTGGGGTTCCTTGACCTGACCAATCACCTTCACTTGGCTGTAGACGCTCAAGGCCACCATGACGACCACATTGACCTTGGGCGATTTGACGTACTTGCTCAAGGATTTCTCGATGTCGCGCGCCAGCTGCGAAGGTGTCTTACCGACCGCGACCATGTCCTCCACCAAGGGCGTGGAGATCTTACCGTCGGGGCGCACCGGGACCGTTACCGAGAGTTGGTCGTTCTCAAAGACGAACACATGCAAGCTGTCTCCCGGACCGATGCGGTAATCGGGCGCAACCGCCAGGGTGGGTGCCGGTTCGGCAGCCTGCACCGGGTCCGCGAGCAAAGCGCTCGCGAGCGACCCGAGTCCCATCATCATCGGGACCAGGAACGCTCGCACTTTCAAGGAGTTGAGAATTGCCACACAACAATCTTACCTTGCCGTGGTTAAGCTTGCTGGTTAAATCGCGAACGATTCTCGCTGAGCCGCGAACGATGGGGTGAGACGGAGTTCGCAGTTATTATGTCATGCCGTCCCCAATCGCCGACAGTTTGCGCCATGAGGATACGCATATTGTAATTAGGGATGCTTACAAAAACATGGCCGGCGACGGCAGCTAAATGGGCCGGATTGCTCGCCGCTATGTACTTTCTCGAGGGATGCGGCCAGGGAGCTGCCGTTACCGGCAATTCGGCCGCCGACCCGACCGGCAGCACCACAGCCCCGGCAACCCTCCCGGCATCTTCACCGCCCGCGCCAACGTTTGCGCTGACCGGGACTCCGCCCGCCACCGTGACCGCCGGCAGCGACTACTCGTTCCAACCGAGTGTGTCAGCAAGCAGCGGTACGGTCACGTTTTCGATCACGGGACAACCGGCTTGGGCGACGTTCAATGCCGGCACCGGTGAGTTGAGCGGTACGCCCACGGAAAGCGAGGTCGGTACGACGCGAGCCATCACCATCACCGCGAGCGATGGCGGCAGCAGCGCATCCATTGAGCCGTTTACGGTTCAGATCAATACACCCACGGCGGCGCCGCCGCCCGCGGCGGGGTCCGCTTCGTTGTCCTGGAATGCCCCCACTGAGAACACCGATGGGAGCCCGGTCACCGACCTGGTTGGTTTCCACATCTATTACGGAACGAGCGCCGATGCGCTGACGCAAACGATTGACGTGCCCGCAACCACGACAACAACGTACGTCATCGGTGATCTGGATGCAGGCACCTATTATTTTGCGGTGACCGCCTACACCGCGCAGGGCACCGAGAGCGCTCAGTCGAACGTCGCAAGCAAAACCATCTAGCACTCGCTCCACCGACTTTTCCCCTGGCGCCGCCAATTCCCAGGCGCCGGCGCTTCATGCCTGAATTGGTTCACTGCTAACATCTCACGGTGAACACGCAGGACCCGCTGAATCCGATCCTGGATCGACCCCTGGCCAATTCCTATTGGGTGATCCCCGGTCGCCTGCTGGCCGGGGAACATCCCGCCGGTGTCGATGAAGCGGATGCATGCGTCCGCCTCGAGCGCTTGCACCAGGCCGGCATCCATAGCTATGTCGATCTGACTGAGCCCGGCGAGCAGCCCGAATACCGTCACTTGCTGCCCGAGCGCACTGATTACTTGCGTTCGGCCATCGCCGATTGCGGTGTACCCTACAACGTCTCGCAGACGCAGGCGCTGCTGTCGGCCATTCGTGACGCCCTGGCCAGGGAACGAGGCATTTATGTGCACTGTCGCGCCGGCATAGGCCGTACCGGGCTCATCATCGGTTGCTTTCTGGCGGAAGAAGAGCGCACCGGCAAAGCAGCCATCAAACGACTGAACCGCCTGTGGCGGCAAAGCGCACGCTCGGACGTCTGGCCCACGGTGCCGCAAACCGCGGAGCAAGCCGACTACATTCGGCACTGGCCGAAGCTGCGTAAATTGGGCACTTAGGGCCGGAATGACCAGTCATCCCGTCCCTGGCGCCCTTCCCGCCCCGCAAGGCGCGTTGACCGTCACCCCGCTCGATTCGGGTGGCTCGAATGGCACGCCGAAGCTTCTGTCGGTGATCGTGCCCACCTTCAACGAAGCCCTGAACATCGGCGAGCTGGTGGGCCGGCTCGTGCAATTGCTCGACGAGCCGTTCGGCGAAGGCTACGAAATCATCGTCGTCGACGACGACAGCCCGGATCGTACCTGGGAGTTGGCGCAGGCCCTCATCGGCTCGCACCCGCGGCTGCGGGTCATGCGGCGCGAGACGGAGCGTGGGCTGTCGACGGCCGTCATCCGCGGCTGGCAAGCAGCCCGCGGCGAGGTGCTGTGCGTCATCGACGCCGATCTGCAGCATCCGCCGGACGTGGCCTTGGCGCTGTACCGCGTCATCACGCGAGGCGCCGACATCGCAGTGGCCAGTCGGCACCTGGATGGTGGCGGGGTGAGCGATTGGAGCGTGACCCGCCGCATCGTGTCGCGGACCGCGCAACTCTTCGGCCTGCTGATTCTGCCGGGGGTGGTGGGTCGAATCAGCGATCCTTTGAGCGGCTACTTCATGATTCGCCGCACCGCGATCGAGGGCGTCGAACTGAATCCGCTCGGCTACAAAATCCTCATCGAAGTCTTGGCGCGCGGGAGAGTTCCCTGGGTCGGCGAAGTGCCTTATGTCTTCCAAGAGCGCGCGCAAGGGGGCAGTAAGGCGACGGCTCGGGTATATCTCGATTATTTGCGCCATTTGCTGCGCCTGCGTTTCTCCAGTTTGCCGGTCAACCGCTTCATCCGATTTGCGGCGGTGGGAATGAGCGGCGTCATCGTCGATATGGGGCTGCTGTTCCTCTTGAGCGATCCGACCATGCTGGGATGGGGTCTCACGCGCAGCAAGCTGATCGCATCGGAAATGGCGATCCTCAATAATTTCTTCTGGAACGACACGTGGACGTTTCGCGATCTCGCTTTGCAGCAACGCGGCTTGAAACAACGCCTGCGGCGCTTCGGCAAGTTCCAGCTGATTTGCCTGGCGGGTGTGGTCATCAACGCGACTTTATTGAACATTCAGTTCAATTGGCTGGGCATGAACCGTTATGTCGCCAACGCCGTTGCCATCGCTGCCGTGACCGGGTGGAACTTCTGGCTGAACCTCAAGCTCAGTTGGCGAATCGCCGAGCCCCCGGCTTAAAACCCACGCCTTGCGCAGGATCGATATGAATTCTGCCTCATCTCGACCTGGATAGAGTGCTAGTCTGCTAGCCTCATTCAAGGAGCTTTCGTGAATCAATACAAGCCTACCCCCAGCATGGGACGACCCTCTGTGCAAACCGGGGACGACCCGATGATGGATTTCAGGGCGCGACTCGTGCACCAACAGGCCGAGAACGCCGAGCGCCGGCGCCTGGATCTGGCGGAGCAATCCTCGCGACTCAAAACCGCCGAGGAGCGCATTCGCATCTGGGAGCGCATCCACGAAGTCACGTTGCCGCGCGATTCAGCACATCGGCTGGTGGATATCATCGCCGCGAACACCGGACTCACCGATGCGGACGTGCGCGACGAACAGCAGCGCCGCGCCTCGCTGCGCGCGACGACCAGCTAGCCTCTGCTGGGGCTGGGGCGCAGGGATCCGGTTCACCTACTGAGCGCGGTGGTGCGCTTGGGCAACGGTGCCCGTCGCGTCGCGCAATGAGCTAGTCCACGTAGTCCGCAGCAGTCTTCTGGCGCACGAGTTCCGGCGTGACGCCCGGCGCGACTTCGATGAGCTTGAATCGATCCTTGCGCGTGGGTCGTGAGAACACCGCGAGTTCGGTGATCAGCATGTCGACGACATTGACGCCGGTCAACGGCAACTCGCAGCGTGGCTTGAATTTGGGTTCACCGTCTTTGGAGGTGTGCTCCATGACGACCACGATGCGTTTCACGCCGGCGACCAAATCCATCGCCCCGCCCATCCCCTTCACCACCTTGCCCGGCACCATCCAGTTCGCGAGATCTCCGTTCTCGGAGACTTCCATGGCGCCAAGCACCGCCATATCGATGTGCCCGCCGCGGATCATGCCAAAGCTGTCGGCGGAGGAAAAATACGAGCTCAGCGGCAACGCGGTCACGGTCTGCTTGCCGGCATTGATCAAGTCCGGATCCTCCTCGCCCTCATAGGGAAAAGGTCCGATGCCCAACATGCCGTTCTCGGATTGCAGCACGACTTTCACACCCGGCGGGATATGGTTCGCGACATGGGTCGGGATGCCGATCCCCAAATTCACATAGAAGCCGTCTTCGAGCTCGCGCGCCGCGCGCGCGGCCATCTCCTCACGCGACCACGGCATGGGAATCCTCCGTCCGCTTGCGATGGGTGCGCTTTTCCACCCGTTTGTGATAGGGACTGCCGTTGACGATGCGCTTCACGAAGATGCCCGGTGTATGGATCTGGTCCGGATCGAGCGCACCCACCTCCACCAGCTCTTCGACTTCCGCCACCGTGATGCGCCCCGCCGTCGCCATGTTCGGATTGAAATTGCGTGCGGTCTTTCGATAGATCAAATTGCCTTCCGTGTCGCCCTTCCACGCCTTCACCAAGGAGACGTCGGCCACGAGGCCGGTCTCGAGCACGTAGGTCTCCCCATCCACCACGCGTTGTTCCTTGCCTTCCGCAATCAACGTGCCGGCGCCGGTCTTGGTGAAGAAGGCGTAGATGCCGGCGCCGCCCGCGCGGATCCGCTCGGCCATGGTGCCCTGCGGATTGAATTCGAGCTCCAGTTCCTTCGCGAGATATTGCCGCTCGAACTCCTTGTTCTCGCCGACGTACGAGGCGATCATTTTGCGGATCTGGCGGCTTTGCAGCAGCAGCCCCAGCCCGGCGCCGTCGACGCCGGCATTGTTCGACACCACGGTCAGATTTCGCACGCCGGAATCGTGCAGAGCGTCGATCAAGCGCTCGGGAATCCCGCATAATCCAAACCCGCCGCACATCAGCGTGATCCCGTCCTTGACCACACCACGCAATGCGCTCGCCGCGTCGGGGTACACCTTCGAAATGCTCATCTCGCCCTCATCCCTCTCGCGGATCGCCACCGCGGGTTTCTGCAATGGTTAAGTATACGTATCCCGTCCGGCAGCCGCATGTCCCAAATGAGACAGGCAGCGACGCGCCCGCGTCGCGGGTAGTGTACACTATTAGTGTACACCTTAGAGAATTCACGTCAATTCGTTTTGAGTCGAAATCGAGTCCGGAAAAAGCATGTTATTATTTTCAGCAACTCATGCCGCTTCGGCCGCTCAACGTGCGGACACTACTGACCTGTGATACAAAAAAAACACTTCCTTCCCCTAGCAGCGACACTGACCGTGGTCTTGATTCTTCTCGCGATTTCCGAAATCGGCATCCGCGTGATCGTCAAGACCAATCCTGCGACCGGGATGCTATTGATCGGTCGATTTGCATTGTTGCCCTACCGCCCGGACGCACAGGCTGCAGCTGTCGCCTGGGATGTTGCCGGATCATCGACGTACCTGATACGCGACGAGGATCTGGGCTGGGCTATCAAGGCCAATGGGGAAACCCTCGGCGGCGAATACACAGCGACCTCTCACGGTTTCAGGGGCCCAAAAAATTGGGAGACGACGTCCTCGATCCCTAAGGGAAAGATCCGGATCTCCGTGTACGGCGACTCGTTCACCCATGGGGATGAGGTCGAACTCAAATACACGTGGGCCGACCAGCTTCAACACCTTCGTGCGAACTTGGAAGTCTTGAACTTCGGTGTGCCGGCATATGGCACGGACCAAGCCTTCCTTCGTTTCCGCCGGGACGGCCGAAAGTTCGATGCGCAATTCCATATCCTGGGTATTTGGCCCGAGAACCTCGTCCGCAACCTGAATGTGATTCGCTTTTATCTAAACCCGCAGGGGGATCTGGGCACCTCCAAACCCCGGTTCGAATTGGTCTCCGGTAATCTTGCGCTGGTGAACTCACCCGTCCTGTCCAGGCAGGCCTTCTTCGACACCGTGCTTCAAAGGAATGTCTCCCCCGTCGTTGCGCATGATTACTGGTATCGCGACGACGAACAGCAATTTCCGTTTTACTATCACTTACAGGCGGTGCGGGCCGCGCTCAGCGTTTACAATGCCTACCATCGTCGCGAAATCCGAAATCGGTTGTACTTCGACAAGGACGGCGAAGCGTTAAAGGTTGCCGTTGCGATTGGCGAGGCGTTTAAGAACGAAGTCGAGGCCCTCGGCTCTCGAGCCTATGTATCCGTCATTCCGATGCGGGATTTTTTGGACGCCCAAGGATCCGGAAACTTTCCGCTCGTGGAAATGTTGAAGGCACGATCGATCCCCGTGCTCGACTTCGGGCCGGCGTTTGCATCGAAGGCCAAGGAAGTGGGCGTCGAAGCATTATTTATTCGGGGAGGCCACCTGAGTCCGCTGGGGAATCGACTCATGGCGGAAGAAATGGACAGGAAACTCTCGCCCGAGTTCGACAGCGCCCTAAAATGAATAGGGATAATCATCTGACGAGAGAGGCGTCGTTGCTCCTCGATGACGGTACCGAACTGCAAGGCTGCGGAATCGGGGTGGCGAAGCCAGTATGCGGTGAGGTTGTTTTCAATACCGCCATGTCGGGGTACGTGGAGACCCTCACGGATCCGTCCTACCATGGCCAAATTCTGGTTCTCACCTACCCGCTGATAGGAAACTACGGCGTGCCGCCCGCGCGGTCCGCGATTTTGGGCCGTCCCTATGAATCCGACCGCATTCAGGTTCAAGCCCTCATCGTCCAGAATTACGTCGACGCCTACAGCCATCACTCGGCGAGCCGCTCATTGCATGAGTGGCTCGTCGAAGAGGGCGTCGCGGGTCTCAGCGGCGTCGACACCCGGACGCTTACTCGGCGGTTGCGCGAGCGCGGCACGATGCAAGGATGGCTGTACCCCGCGACGATGAGCGCGGACGAGGCACGAAAGCGGGCCAGCGGGGTGGACATGCGCAACCAGGTCTTTCATGCCGTCGCGCCCCGCGAGCCGGTTCGTTACGGGGGCGGCAAGCTCACGATTCTGCTGGTCGATGTCGGCGCCAAGGACAATATCGTGCGTTCCCTCCTTGCCCGCGACGCGAGCGTGATCCGTGCTCCCTGGCACGCCGATCTCGCTGCACTTGCCGGCCAGGCGGACGGGATCGTGATCGGCAACGGTCCCGGGGATCCAAAGGATCTGGAGCCGCTGGTTCACCAGGTACGCTCGCTGCTGGGAAGCTACCGCAAGCCGATTTTCGGAGTATGCCTCGGAAACCAGATCCTGGCGCTTGCCGCAGGGGGAGACACGTACAAACTCCCGTACGGCCATCGCGGTGTCAATCAACCGGTCCAGGACCTCCTGAGCCGCCGCTGCTACGTCACCAGTCAGAATCACGGTTACGCCGTCAAGGACGAGTCGCTGCCCAAAGACTGGGAAGCCTCGTTCGTAAATATCAACGATGGCACCAACGAAGGCATCCGGTCGTCCCAATTTCCGTACTTCAGCGTCCAGTTTCACCCGGAAGCAAGCCCCGGTCCCCAGGATACCGGATTCCTATTCGACGATTTCATGCGCCTGGTCCGGTCCATGGCGCGGGCCCGGTGATGTTCGGCGTTTACCTTCCAAAGAAGCCGCGGCGCGTCATGGTGCTGGGCTCCGGCGCGCTGCAGATCGGACAGGCAGGCGAATTCGACTACTCAGGTTCGCAGGCGCTCAAAGCCCTGCGCGAGGAAGGCATCTTCACGGTGCTGGTCAACCCGAATATCGCAACCATCCAGACCAGCCCCGGATTGGCTGATCGCACCTATCTTGTGGCCGTGACGCCGGAACTCGTTGAGCAGATCATCATCAAGGAGCAGGTGGACGCCATCCTGCTCTCGTTTGGCGGGCAGACGGCGCTGAATTGTGGTCTTACGCTCCATGATGCGTGCGTGTTGTCGAAGCACGGCGTCCAGGTGCTCGGCACCCCAATCAAGGCAATCCGTGACACGGAAGATCGGCAGCTGTTCGTCGAGCGGCTGGCTGAGATCGGGGTCAGGACGGCACGCAGCCAGTCATGTCAGTCGCCAGATGCGGCGCGCGCCGCGATTCGGGCGATCGGGCTGCCGGTGATGCTGCGCAGCGGCTTCACGCTGGGCGGGAAGGGAAGCGGCATCGTCCAACTCGAAGCGGATATCGATGCCGCGCTAGCGCGCGCTTTCGCCGGCGGTGCTACCCAGGTATTGGTGGAAGAGGCCTTGCAGGGCTGGAAGGAAATCGAGTACGAAGTGTTGCGCGATGTCCGGGACAACTGCGTCACCGTGTGCAACATGGAAAACCTCGATCCCATGGGGATACATACCGGCGAATCGATCGTAATCGCGCCATCCCAGACGCTCAATGACGCGGAGTACCAGTTGCTGCGGTCGGTCGCGATCCGGACCATTCGCCATCTCGGTATCGTTGGCGAATGCAATATCCAGTACGCGCTGGACCCCGGTAGCGCGGAGTATCGCGTCATTGAGGTCAACGCCCGGCTTTCGCGATCGAGCGCGCTCGCGAGTAAGGCAACCGGTTACCCGCTCGCGTACGTCGCCGCCAAGATCGCGCTGGGCTATGCACTGACCGAGATCCCGAACGGCATCACGCGCCGCACCACTGCGTTCTTCGAGCCGGCGCTCGATTACATCGTCTGCAAGTTTCCGCGCTGGGACCTCGGCAAGTTTCAGGGTGCGTCGACCCGGATTGGCACGGAGATGAAGAGCGTCGGCGAGGTGATGGCGATCGGCCGCACCTTTCCGGAGGTCATTCAGAAAGCGGTGCGCATGCTCGACATCGGTGTGCGGGGCCTTGACCCGGATGCGTTCCGCTTCGAAGACGTCCGGGAGCAGCTGCGTAACCCCACTCCGCTGCGGATCTTTGCCATTGCACAGGCAATCCGCGACGGCGTTTCCATCGATGAAATTCACCAGCTTACTCGCATCGACCGCTGGTTCCTGCGCGCTATCGAACCCATCGTCGAGACCTACGGCCGCCTCGGACGCGCGACACGTCCCCTGCCTCGGGACATGCTCCGCGACGCCAAGCGCCTGGGGTTTTCGGACGCGGCCATCGGCCGACTCGTTGGCGCGCCGGAGGAGAGCATTCGTGCCGAGCGCAAGGCGCACGGCGGCGAGCCCCACTTTTCGCAGATCGATACCATGGCGGGGGAATTTCCCGCGGAAACTAACTACCTATATGCGACCTATCATGCGAGCGGCTCCGACATTGCCCCGTCGCGGCATAAAAAGATCCTGATATTGGGATCCGGGACGTACCGGATCGGGTCGAGCGTCGAATTCGACTGGTGTGCCGTCAACGCGGCCCAAGCGGCCTCTGCGGTCGGCTACGAGACGATCATGCTGAACCACAATCCGGAAACGGTAAGTACCGACTACGATATTTGCGACCGGTTGTATTTCGACGAGCTCAGTCTGGAGACCGTGCTGGACGTGTATGAGCATGAGCGCCCCGATGGCGTGGTGGTCAGTATGGGTGGGCAGACACCGAACAATCTAGCGATGCGCCTGGCCGCCGCAGGTGTAAAAATCCTCGGCACCACCGCCGAGCGAATCGATGCGGCCGAGGATCGCGGCAAGTTCAGCGCGCTTCTCGACCAACTGGGCATTGATCAGCCGCGCTGGTCGCATATCACCGACGTCGCCGGAGCTGACGGGATTGTGGAGCAGCTGGGCGGTTTCCCGGTACTGGTCCGTCCGAGCTACGTCTTGAGCGGCGCGGCCATGGCGGTCGCGCACGAACCGAGCGAGCTGCGCCGCTTCCTGGTGCAGGCGTCGGTGGTTTCACCGGAGTACCCCGTCGTCGTTTCCAAATTTGAGAGCCATGCGCGCGAAGTGGAGATCGACGGCGTTGCCGACCGGGGAGAGCTGGTTTTGTGGGCGATTTCCGAGCACATCGAAGACGCCGGCACTCATAGCGGCGATGCCACCCTGGTGCTGCCGCCCCAGACGCTCTACATCGCGACCATTCGGCAGGTGAAGCAAATCGCGGTGACGTTGGCCCGCGCGCTGTCGATTACCGGGCCGTTCAATATCCAGTTTCTTGCCCGGCACAATGCGGTCAAGGTGATCGAGTGCAATTTGCGGGCCTCGCGCAGCTTTCCGTTCGTTTCGAAGGTGACCGGCGAAAATTTCGCCGCTGAAGCCATGCGCCGAATGCTCGGGGTGAGTCGAAAAATCGTAAACCCGAGCCTGCTGGATCTCGACTATGTCGCCGTCAAGGCGCCGATGTTCTCGTTCTCGCGGGTAGCAGGGGCGGATCCGATGCTCGGCGTTGAAATGATGAGCACCGGCGAGGTGGGCTGTTTCGGTCGCAATTTGCACGAGGCATTGCAGCACGCGCTGCTCGCGACTGGAATGCGCTTTCCGCGCAAGGGCGTGCTGCTGTCGCTCGGCCCCGTCGTCGACAAGTACTGGTTTGCGGATGAGGCGCGGATCATCGTGCAAGAGCTCCAGTTGCCCATTTACGCGACGCGCGGCACAGCTGAAATACTCGTCGAATTGGGAATCGCGTGCACTGCCGTCGAGAAGAGAACCGAATCCGGCACCAGCGGGCTCGATGTCATCGAGCAGGGCCTCGTCGATTTTGTGATCAACGTTACGCGAGAATATGATCAATATGGCCGGCCGGACGGCTATTGGATCCGCCGCCAAGCAGTCGACTTGGGCGTGCCGCTGGTCACCGACTTGCAGCTGGCCCGTGCGGTTGTCGAGGCATCGCGTTGGCGAAAATCATTGAGCCTTGATGTCCACGCATTAAACGATTACGTTGCGCGCGACTCTGATCGCCGCCTTGAGTTTCGGGCATCCAAGGGGTGACATGTGTCAAATATTAGAGATTTATCGGTGCATGCTCGGCTTGGCACTCTATAATGCAAGCAGATGGCACACGAAGACCTGACTAGGGAACAGCACGTAGAGGGATCGTCGGACCGCGTTTTTGGTCTGGTATTTGCGGGGCTATTCGTTTTAATTGCCTGTGGGCCGTTGCGCCACGGGCATACGCCGCGTTGGTGGGCATTTGGCGTAGCAGCCGTGTTTGCGCTGGTTGCGCTGCTGAAACCGACGCTGCTTTCGCGGCTGAACCGGCTGTGGATGAAGCTCGGCATTTTGCTGGGCAAGGTGGTCAGCCCGATTGCGTTGGGCGTCCTGTTTTACGGCATTCTTACCCCGCTGGGGGTAGTGATTCGGCTTAGCGGGAAAGACCCTCTGCGTCTCAAGCTCGATCCCGACGCCGATTCATACTGGATAGCGCGCAAGCCGCCCGGCCCCGCTCCGGATTCGATGGCCAACCAATTTTAGGAAACTCAGATGGCGTTTCTCAAAGAGCTGTGGGCGTTTTTGCGCACACGTAAGAAATTCTGGCTGTGGCCGATCGTGGTCATGATGGCCGTGTTGGGTGTGCTGATCGTGCTGGCCCAGGGTTCGGCCGTGGCGCCGTTCATCTACACGCTGTTCTGAGCGGGGCGTCGTGCGCATTCTCGGAATCTCCGCGTTTTATCATGACAGCGCCGCGGCGCTGATCGAGGACGGGCGCATCGTTGCCGCGGCTCAAGAAGAGCGCTTCTCGCGCAAGAAACACGATTCCCGGTTTCCTGCGCACGCGATCGGCTACTGTCTGAGCGAGGCCGGGATCGGGCTGGGCGGCGTGGAGCGCGTGGTGTTCTACGACAAGCCGTTCCTGAAGTTCGAACGCCTGGTCGAGACCTATTTGACTTTCGCGCCGCACGGGTTCAAGTCGATGTCGATGGCGATTCCGCTGTGGCTGCGGGAAAAGTTGTTCCTCAAGGACCTGCTGCAGAAGGAGATGAGGAAGCTCGGGCACAACGATTGGAACGAAGAGCTGCTGTTTAGCGAGCATCATTTGAGTCACGCGGCGAGCGCTTTCTTCCCCTCGCCGTTCGAGGAGGCTGTCGTCCTGACGATGGATGGTGTCGGGGAGTGGGCAACGACGTCGGCCGCCATCGGGAAGGGAAGCGGTCTCGAGGTGTACAAGGAGATCCACTTCCCGCATTCACTGGGTTTCCTGTATTCGGCCTTCACTTACTACACCGGCTTCAAGGTCAACTCCGGGGAATACAAGGTGATGGGGCTCGCGCCCTATGGGGAGCCGAAATACGCGGACACGATCTTCGAACATCTGGTGGACGTCAAGGCCGACGGTTCGTTCAGGCTGGACCAGTCGTACTTCGACTATTGCGCCGGTCTGACCATGACCAACGGCAAGTTTGACACTCTTTTCGGCGGCCCGCCGCGCAAACCGGACCAACTGCTGGTGCAGCGTCACATGGACCTGGCGGCGTCGGTCCAGGCGGTGACCGACGAAGTGGTGCTGCGCTTGACGCGATCGCTGCGCGCGGAAACCGGAATCAAGAATCTGTGTCTGGCGGGCGGGGTTGCACTCAACTGTGTGGCGAACGGCAAGGTGCTGCGCGATGGCCGGTTCGACCAAATCTACATTCAGCCGGCCGCTGGAGATGCGGGTGGGGCTTTAGGCGCCGCGCTGGTTGGCTATCACCTGCAACTCGGTCAGAAGCGGCGGGTGAATGGCGATGCCATGCGGGGTGCTTACCTCGGACCGGCATATACCCAAGCGGACATCGAAGCGCGCCTGCAAGGTTGCGGCGCGAAGTTCGAACGGCTGGAGGATACCGCGTTGATCACCACTTGCGCGCAAGACCTGGCGCAGGGCAAGGCGCTCGGGTGGTTCCAGGGACGAATGGAGTTTGGCCCCCGTGCGCTGGGCAACCGCTCGATACTGGGCGATCCGCGCTCGCCGATCATGCAAAAAACGCTCAACCTCAAGGTCAAGTACCGTGAATCCTTCCGGCCCTTTGCGCCGTCGGTCTTGCGCGAGCGCGTCAGCGACTGGTTCGAACTCGACAGCGACAGCCCCTACATGCTGCTGGTAGCCGACGTGGTGAAGTCGCGGCGTCGCGAAATGACTGCGGAGGAGAAACAGCTCTTTGGGATAGACAAGCTCAACGTGCCCCGCTCCGACATTCCCGCTGTCACGCACGTTGATTACTCCGCTCGCATCCAGACCGTGCACGAAGACACCAATCCGCGCTATTACGCGTTGCTCTCTGCATTCGAGCGCGAGACCGGTTGTCCGGTCTTGGTCAACACCAGCTTTAACGTACGCGGCGAGCCCATCGTTTGTGAGCCTGAAGACGCGTTCCGCTGCTTCATGGGCAGCGAACTGGATGTCCTAGCGGTCGGCAATTGCTATCTGCGCAAGCAAGACCAGAATCCGGCGCTCAAGCAGAACTATGAGACGGCCTTCGAACTCGATTGAGTTCAGCAGGCTTGCGACGGTATTTACCCCGTTTCTGCTCGTGCACCGCGAGCAGCAAGAGTCGCGGTCGCAACTAATTTGTGCGCAGTCTCTCGCTTACCAGGTAAGCTAAGTAGTATACTGCATGCTCCGCCGCCGCTTGGAGTGCCGCTCATGTCTGCAGCTACGCTTACGGAAAAGGGCCAGATTGTCATTCCCGCCGATATCAGAGCGCGCTACGAGCTCACCCCCGGTACGCAAGTGGAATTCGTCGATGAGGGCGGCGTCATTCGCCTTCTGGTCAGGCGCCGAGTTCCCGTGTCTGATCCGTCCGCAGGCTTCGGCCTCGTGAAGGTCAAACCTGCGAAAGCGGGCACCCAGCGGCGCCTGTCAGATTTTGATGCCGCTGACCTGCTCAAGCGGCGGCGCGGCAAGACATGATTGCGGTCGACACCAATATCCTCGCACGGTTTTATTGTGACGATCCGGATGACCCGCAAGCCAAGCGGCAGCAGCCCGTGGCAAGACGTGTCATGGTGGAGTCCAAAGCCATTTTTGTACCATTAACGGTGATTCTCGAGTTCGAGTGGGTGATGCGAGCGTTTTATGAGGCCGAGCCGGCTTCCTTCTGTGATGCCATCGCGCATTTGCTGGGAATCCCGCATGTGACGGTGGAGCGTTGGGAGGTGGTCAACGACGCGGTCAACCTGCATCGACGCGGGCTCGATTTTGCCGACGCGCTGCATTTGACGAGCAGCACGGCTTGCAGCCAGTTTGTAAGCTTCGATGATCGCCGCTTCGTGCGCCGCGCTCGCCGGCTGAAGCTTGCGCCCGAGGTCGTAGTACCCAAGTGATCGGCGGCTCCGTACGCCCTAGTACCGGTACTGATCGGCTTTGTACGGACCCTGCTTCGACACGCCGATGTATCGCGCCTGCACGTCGGTGAGCTCGGTGAGTTCGGCGCCGAGCTTGGAGAGCTGCAGCCGCGCGACCTTCTCATCGAGATTCTTCGGCAGCACGTACACGCCGATGGGATACTTCGCCGTTTGCGCGAACAGCTCGATTTGCGCGAGCACCTGATTCGCGAACGAGGAGCTCATCACGTACGAGGGATGTCCCGTGCCGCAACCCAAGTTCACCAAGCGGCCTTCGGCGAGCAAAATGATCCGTTTGCCGTCGGGGAAAATGATGTGATCGACCTGCGGCTTGATGTTGTCCCAGGCGTATTGCCGAAGCGCGGCCACCTCGATTTCATTGTCGAAATGTCCGATGTTGCACACGATCGCCTGATCCTTCATGCGCCTCATGTGCTCGTGCGTGATGACGTGGAAATTGCCGGTGGCGGAGACGAAGATGTCCGCCTTGTCCGCCGCATAGTCCATGGTGACGACGCGATAACCTTCCATGGACGCCTGTAGCGCGCAAATCGGGTCGATCTCGGTGACCCACACTTGCGCCGACAGCGCGCGCAAGGCTTGCGCCGATCCCTTGCCGACATCGCCGTAACCGGCGACCACCGCCACCTTGCCCGCGATCATCACGTCGGTGGCGCGCTTGATGGCGTCCACCAGCGATTCACGGCAGCCATACAGATTGTCGAATTTGGACTTGGTGACCGAATCGTTCACGTTGAACGCCGGAAAGGCCAATCGACCCTCCTTGGCCATTTGATACAGGCGCTTGACGCCGGTGGTGGTCTCCTCGGTGACGCCCTTGATCTTGCCGAGGCGGGTCGAATACCACTTGGGATCGACCTTGAGCCTGGCCTTGATGGCGGCGAACAGGCATTGCTCTTCTTCGTTGGCAGGTGCGCCGATGAGCGCTGCGTCCTGCTCTGCTTTCGCGCCCAAGTGCAGCAGCAGCGTGGCATCGCCGCCGTCGTCCAAAATCATGTTCGAATGGCCGCCGTCCGGCCAGTCGAAGATGCGATGCGTGTAGTCCCAGTACTCGGTGAGCGTCTCGCCCTTGACGGCGAAGACCGGCGTGCCGCCCGCGGCGATCGCGGCAGCCGCATGGTCCTGGGTCGAATAAATGTTGCACGACGCCCAGCGCACCTGCGCGCCCAGCGCGTTCAAGGTCTCGATGAGCACCGCGGTTTGAATCGTCATGTGCAGGGAGCCGGAGATGCGCGCGCCGCGCAGCGGCTGCACGGCTGCGTATTCGTGGCGTATGGCCATGAGGCCGGGCATTTCCGTCTCGGCGATTTTGATTTCCTTGCGGCCCCAATCGGCCAAGGCCAAATCCTTGACCAGAAAATCCGACGACACTTTGATTGCTGCATTCATTGAAAAGACTCCTTGAAGGCGTTAAGCCGCACGCGCTTTGAGTTCGGCCGCGAGGACGTCCGCCTTATCGGTACGCTCCCACGTGAACTCCTCTTCCTTGCGGCCGAAATGGCCGTAGGCGGCGGTTTTTTGATAGATCGGGCGCGCGAGATCCAGCATCTCGCGCAAGCCGAATGGGGTGAGATCGAAATGCGCGCGCACGATCTGCGTCAAGCGCGGGTCCGGCAATTTGCCGGTGCCGAAGGTCTCGACCATGATCGAGGTCGGCTCGGCGACCCCGATGGCGTAGGACACCTGCACCTCGCAGCGGTCCGCAAGTCCCGCCGCGACGATGTTCTTGGCCACATAGCGCGCCGCATAAGCTGCCGAGCGATCGACCTTGGAGGGGTCCTTGCCGGAGAATGCGCCGCCCCCATGGCGCGCAAAGCCCCCATAGGTGTCGACGATGATCTTGCGCCCCGTGAGTCCACAATCACCCACCGGCCCGCCGATGACGAAGCGCCCGGTGGGATTGATGTGATACTTGGTGCGCTTGTCGATCCATTTGGCCGGCAGCACCGGCTTCAAGATTTCTTCCATGACCGCTTCGCGCAATTGCCGGGTGCCGATGTCGTCCGAATGCTGGGTGGACAACACCACCGCCTCCAGGCCCACCGGCTTGTCGTTCTCATAGCGCAGCGTCACCTGGCTCTTCGCGTCCGGCCGCAGCCAGGGCAGCTTGCCGCTCTTGCGTACCTGCGCTTGGCGCTTGACCAAGCGATGGGCGAGCGTGATGGGCGCCGGCATCAGCACGTCGGTTTCATTGGTCGCGTAGCCGAACATCAGGCCCTGGTCCCCGGCGCCCTGCTTGCGTTCGTCTTTGCGATCCACTCCCTGTGCAATGTCGGGCGACTGCTTGCCGATGATATTGAGCACGCCGCAGCTCGCGCCGTCGAAACCCATGTCGGAGGTGTCATAGCCGATATCGAGCACGGTCTTGCGCACCAGCGCTTCCACATCGACCCAGGCGCTGGTGGTGACCTCGCCGGCCACGATCACCACACCGGTCTTGACCAGCGTCTCGCAGGCCACGCGACCGCGCGGGTCCGCCGCCAGAATGGCATCGAGCACCGCGTCCGATATCTGATCGGCGACCTTGTCCGGGTGGCCTTCCGAAACCGATTCCGATGTAAACGAAAAACTTTTGCTCATGTCAAATCCCTTCAGGTACTTCGCCAAAACATTGCTGGTATCGAGTTCGAAATTCAGCAAGCGTGAATGAATGATTCTGCGGCCCGCGCGATTCGATCTTGATCGAACCCATCAGGGAGGCCACGCGACCCGTGCTCTCCCAGTCAAGACCGTGCAGCAGCCCATGGATTAAACCAGCGCGATAGGCATCGCCGCAACCCGTCGGATCGACGAGGGCTCGCGGTTTCACGCTGGGAATGCTGAACGTCCGGCCCTGGGTGTGAATCTCCGATCCCTCGGCGCCCCGCGTGATGATCAAGGCCTCCACCCGGGCCGCAATGTCGGCGGCGCTCGAGCCGGTCTTTTGTTGCAGCAGGCCCCACTCGTAGTCATTGACCGCCACCCAGGTCGCCTGCTCGATGAAGCTGTTGAGTTCCTCGCCGCCGAACATCGGCAGCCCCTGTCCGGGGTCGAAAATGAAGGGAATCTGGGCCGCCGCGAACTGCGCCGCATGCTCGATCATCGCTTGACGGCCATCCGGGGCGACGATCCCGAGCGCAATCTCGGCCCGGACATCCGACACTTGGTTGACATGCGCCTGTTGCATGGCGCCCGGATGGAACGCCGTAATTTGATTGTCGTCCAGATCGGTGGTGATGAAGGCTTGCGCGGTGAAGGTGCCGTCCACCACGGTGACGTGCGCGACGGAGATGCCCAGCGACTGCAGGCGCTCACGGTAGGGGCCGAAATCGTGCCCGGCGGTGGCCATGGGCAATCCGCGATCCCCCAACAGATTCAGCCCATAGGCGATGTTCGCAGCGCAGCCGCCGAACTCGCGGCGCATCTCGGGTACCAAGAAAGCGACGTTCAAGATGTGAATCTTGTCGGGGAGAATGTGCGCTTTGAAGCGGTCCGGAAATACCAAAATCGTGTCATAGGCCACCGAGCCGCAAATCAATGCAGCCCGAGCGGCGCGCGTATCCTGCACCATCCACCACCGTGAGTTCGATCAAACGGCTATTCTACCCGGTAACCCATGCCGTCCGCTGCACCCAATTTGCCGTCTGCTGTACCTGACATAAGATCCCGTCCCCATTCAAAACCGCCGCGGATGTCCAAGTTATTGGTTCTCTTGGGCTCGATCTCGGTCCTGACCCCCTTTACGCTCGATTTGTACCTGCCGGCACTGCCGGCGATCGCGGCAGACCTGCATGCGAGTGCGGGCGCCGTGCAATTGACGCTGCCGGTCTTTTTCGTCGGGCTGGCCGTGAGCCAACTGCTCTTCGGCACCCTCGCGGACCACATCGGCCGGCGGCCGCCGCTGCTGTGCGGTCTGGCGTTGCTGGTGACCGGATCCGTGGGCTGCGCGCTGAGCGGCAGCGTCACCACGCTCACCCTGTGGCGGGGGGTGCAGGCGCTCGGGGTCGGCAGCGCCAGCGTGATACCGCGTGCGGTGATTCGCGATCGGTTCGACGTCGCGCACACGGCACGCGCCCTCTCGCTGCAGGGTCTCATCGTGGGGATTGGGCCGATACTCGCCCCGCAGGTGGGCGGGGCGATTCTGTTGGTCGCCAGCTGGCGCGCCGAATTCTGGCTGCTGACCTGTCTGGGCAGCGCGTGCTTGGCCGTCGCCTTCTTTACCCTGAAGGAATCCATTCCGGCGGAGCGCCCGCCCGCCATGGGACCCAGGCTTTGGCTGAGTTTGCTCACCGACCGGCGCTACCTGCGCTATGCCATCCCCGCGAACCTCGTGCAATCGAGCGTGTTCGCCTACATCGCGGGCGCACCGTTCGTGTACATCGATCACTTCAAATTGACACCCCAGCAATTTGCCTGGATGTTCGGCTGCAACGCCGTGGGTCTGATGATCGCCGGACGCATCAACGCACACATCGTGTCGCACCTCGGACCGGAATTGATCTTTCGCCGCGCGATGCGGTGCACCGCCGCGATTGGAGTGGTTCTCTTCGCCGTGGCGGTGGGCGGCTGGGGCGGGTTTTGGGCGCTGGCCATTCCGCAATTGCTATTTATCTCCCTGCTGGGATTTAATTTCGCCAACGGCTTCGCCTTGGGGCTCGCCCCTTTCGGGGCCTCGGCCGGCACTGCATCGGCCTTGTTCGGCACTCTGCAGTTTTTGTTCGCGGGCCTAGGCGGCGCGGCGGTCGGCACCCTGTACGATGGCAGCCCCCGCGCCATGACGGGCGTGATGTGTGCCGTGGCGGTGGCAGCCGTCGCGCTGTCTCGCTGGTTGAAATAATTATGCGTGCGGAGCGGTCTTGTTGTGCGCAAGCCTTTTGAGCCGATAATCCCTAGTCGACCATTAACCCAGGAGTAAGACGATGAAAAAGACCAATTTAGCGATCACTGCAATCGGCAGCTTATTGACGCTCGGTGCCGCCACCTTCGCGCTACCGGCCTCCGCCGGCCCCGTGACCATGAAAGCGGATCAGGAAAAATGCTACGGCGTGGTCAAGGCCGGCAAGAACGACTGTGCCGGTCCCGCTCATGCCTGCGCCGGCCAATCGAAAATGGACGCCGGCGGCAAGGAATTCATCGCCGTGCCGAAGGGAACCTGCGAGCGGTTGTCGGGCGGCAGCCTGACCATGAAATAATCCGCGATTCCGCATGAGCGACCGCGCCAGGACCGTGCGTGAGTCGATGCCGGCATCGGCCGGCATCGGCCTGCGCGCCCAGCATCACCTGGACGTGCTCGCCGGCGCGCCGCGCGTCGGGTGGTTCGAAGCGCACAGCGAGAACTACTTTGCCGACGGCGGCGCGCACGTCGAGTGCTTGTGGAGAATTCGTGAGCGCTATCCCTTGTCGCTGCACGGCGTCGGACTGTCCTTGGGCTCCACCGATGCGCTGAACCGGGAGCACCTCGAGAATTTGCGGCGGGCGATCGCGCGTTTCGAGCCGGCGCTGGTATCGGAGCATCTGTCATGGAGTTCGGTGGGCGGTCGATTCGCCAATGACCTCCTGCCGCTGCCCTACACCGACGAAGCGCTCAGGCACGCGAGCGCACGCGTAGCCGAGGTGCAGGATTTTTTGGGACGGCAGATTCTGATCGAGAATGTGTCGAGCTACCTCGAGTTCGGCGCATCATCGCTGCCGGAGTGGGAATTCGTCGCAGGTGTCGCCGCCGAATCCGGCTGCGGGATCTTGTTGGACATCAACAATATCTACGTCGCGGCGAACAATCACGGCTTCGAGTGCCGCGACTATTTGCAGGGCATACCCCGGGGCGCGGTGCAAGAGCTGCACCTCGCGGGGCACAGCCGCATCGATCTCGACGGCGAGGAATTGCTCATCGACACGCATGGCGCACCGGTGTGCGAGGCGGTTTGGGAGCTGTATCGCGATGCGCTGCGGCGCTTCGGTGCTCTGCCCACGTTGATCGAATGGGACACGGACATCCCGGCATTCCAGGTGCTGCAAGCGCAAGCCGACACAGCGGATGCGCACCGAGACAGCGTGCATGCCGTCGCTGCGTGAGCTGCAAGCCGATTTCTTGGACGCCCTGCTGGGGGGCGAGTTTGAGCGTGTGGCGCTGCTGCTCGCGCCGCACGCGACGGCGCCCGCGCGCTTGGGCGTGTACCGCAACAATGTGCGGGCCAACTTCATCGACAGTCTGCACTCGAGTTTCCCCGCCATTTGGCGCTTGGTGGGTGAAGCGTATTTCCGGCAAATCGCCGGCGAGTTCCACCGCTTGCACCCGTCGCGCAGCGGCGATTTGCTGCATGTGGGGCATGCCTTTCCCGGCTATTTGGCCGAGCGGCATCACGCCGATGAATATCGCTAC